>Ga0256405_10000818_pt1 | contig 95242 bp, 62 predicted proteins | sample RumenRJG_02DNA_FD_189096 | JGI IMG/M metagenome (GOLD analysis project Ga0256405, IMG submission 189096) | Bovine rumen microbial communities from Lethbridge, Alberta, Canada - RJG_02 | ecosystem: Host-associated > Mammals > Digestive system > Stomach > Rumen | place: Canada: Alberta...
TAGAAGTTGTGAATTTGTATGAAGTGAGTGAGCGTCAGCGAACGAGAGCGGATTAGAGAGCGGAGGCACTCCGCCGGTCACGCACCCGGCAGGCGAGACCCGGGGGACATCGGTGATTGGTTATAACTTGTTATTACATTTCAGTCGTATATACCATTATTAATCATATCTGAAATTTCACATAATATGGTTACTTAAACAAGACACAGTAAAATGGCGCTGTGCAGGTCTTAATTGTTAATGATAATAAGCTGTCATGAATGATTACTTGAACCATTCATTAACGATATGTATTTCGGTAATGTAACCCTCGTCATCGTTAGGGGTTTCCAGAATAAAGGGGATGTTTTCTGTCACAGGGTGCATTGCAATCCTTTTTAATGCTTCCATGCTGATTTTCCCTTTACCGAGTTTTTCGTGGCGATCTTTATGAGAGCCGCAGTCGTTTTTGCTGTCATTAAAGTGAATAGCTTTTAATCTGTTTAGTCCTATGGTTTTATCAAAACGGGTCAGCACTCCATCAAAGTCGTTGACGATATCATAGCCAGCATCCCAGACGTGGCAGGTATCAAGGCAAACACCGATTTTATCATTGTAAGTAACTCTGTCGATGATCTGTTGAAGCTCTTCAAAGCTTTTTCCGACTTCGGAGCCTTTACCGGCCATTGTTTCAAGAAGGACGGTAGTATTCATCTCAGGACGGAAGGCGGCGTTCAGACTTTCTGCGATAAGTTCAATTCCTTTTTCAGTGCCAAGTCCGGTATGTGAGCCGGGATGAAAGTTGTAATAGTTATTCGGAACAAACTCCATCCGATCCAGATCCTGCTTCAGCATTTCAAGTCCGTTACGTCGGGTTTCTTCCTTTGCGGAACAGAGATTCATGGTATAACTGCCGTGTGCCACCAAAGGTCCGAAACTGTTTTCTGTGATAAGTGCATTGAGTTTTGCTGCATCTTCTGGAATGACAGGTTTTGATTTTCCACCCCGTGGATTTCTGGTAAACCAGGCAAAGGTGTTACCGCCGAATGAAAGCATGGTTCTGCCCATAGCTTCATAACCGTTGGTGACGGAAAGATGACATCCTATGTAGATCATACGAACACCTCATTAATTGTTTTATTTGAAATGATATTCAGACTGTCCGGTTCCACGTGACAGGGAAGAAACAGAAAGCGAACGCCCTTGCGTTCGGCTTCTTCAAAGGCGGCAGAAAAATCGGGATCGGTGTCTGTGTTGGGTCTTACTTCTGTGATGTTGTCCATCTGAATGACAAAGGCAGCGTAAGCATGGTATCCTTCATCAACGGCTTTCATCAACTCATAAAGATGTTTTGTGCCTCTTTGCGTGGGAGCATCAGGGAAGTAACCAATTCCGCTGCGCTCCAGTGTGCAGCCTTTCACTTCCATCAGATAGCGATCTGTCATATTGCCGCCGGAACGCTCCATATAGAAGTCGATTCTGGAATTTCCGTATGCGTATTCAGGCACGACCCTGGAAAATCTCTGAGTATCGAGCCATTCTGACACAACTTTGTTGGGTGCCTGACTGTCGATATTGATCAGCAGACCATTTTCTTTTCGGACAGCGATCAGATCATAACGGGTTTTCCGACCTTTGGACTCGGTTTTGGTAAGAAACACTTTAGCGTCCGGGAGAAGCAGTTCCTTACATCTTCCGGTATTCTTCACATGAACAGTTTCTGTAGCACCGTTAATATTGACATTAGCGATGAACCGATTCGGTCTGTCAATAAATATAGCAGGAGTCACGTTTTTATATTGCAAGGTATTTCACTCCTTCAGAATTTCGAGCATCTGAGCAGGATTGCCCGCCGCTTTGACCTTATCGAAGGCTGTGACGATGACACCGTTTTGATTGATCAGATAGGTAGTCCGTACAACTCCCATAGATATCTTTCCGGCGGTCTTCTTTTCCTTCCAGACATCATAGCTTTGTAATACCGCTTTTTCTGTATCGTAAAGCAGAGGGAAGGGCAGGCTGTAGTATTCTTCGAATTTTTTATGCGAATCTACCGTATCGTTGCTGATGCCGATTATCACAGCACCCTTCTCAGGGATTTGCGGATAAAGCGCTGCAAAAGCGCAATCTTGTTGCGTACAATCGGAAGTCATATCTTTTGAGTAAAATAGAGTATCACCTTTTGTCCTCTGAAATCGGATAGAGAACGGATATAGCCGTTCTGATCGGGTAGTGAAAAATCCGGAGCGGCTGTTCCTGTCTGCAGCATAAGTGTCGCTTTCTTTCAATCATATTTGATAATATTATACAACAAATAGCGAGAGCTGGCAATACACATCAAAAAAGCGCAGAGACTGAGCCGGTAAGGTAAGATTGGCTGCTGGCTGATCCTTACGCAAGCTTCTTGTTATTTTGCGTTTATTGACATTGATCCCTTGGCAGTTCAAAGCTAACTGCATTATTGATGAAATAACTTGTCTTTCGGCGGGTTTTCATCTAGTAGCTCTTTCATTGCAACCAAAATAGTATAATCATTAAAGGTTTAAACTTAATTACCGATATATCTGTAATAGTCGCATTCATTTATACCCTTTACGTTGTACATTGACTTTAGCGTACACTTGCTTTTCTTTTTTGATTCTGTGCGAAAAAATGGCACCTTCTGTAATATCTCGTTGGGGCTTTGAAACTCCGCATTCTTCTTATCCAATTCATTCATCAATAGGTTGTTGTTAAATGTCAAAAGATGTGTTATGATAAAAAAAGGAGTAGCGTAAAGACAGCAAAAGAAGAAATAGTTTTCAAGATGAGTTAGTGTATATTGGAAACTAATTCAGAGTATCTGTTTAACGATTCATTGCCTTTCAAAAAAACACATAGCTTTCAGATGTAATCTTTTAGCCGGTAATATGAAGAACACAAGGTGATGCTGTAATTAAAATGTCAGCAAACAACCCTGCCTGTCGGAGGAACAATAATATGAAACTGTCAAAAATATTTGAAGATAAACCGCAAAGATGGGGATTCAGGGGAGATCTGTACTTTTGGGAATACTTAAAAGAGCTTGCCGCCAATATGGAGATTATTTCTTCTGAGGAACTGGAAAAATGGATCAGAGAAGAATACTGTTCGCTTTCCGGTAAGCCGATGACAGACCATTATGGTGATTTTGCCGTTATTGAGCAATTTGCTCACGGAGGAATGAGTTCCGGTGGGGTGGATAATTTATGGTGGCTGGAAGAAGGAATACCACTTTTGAAAAGCCGTTTGGATACGCTCTGACAATTGCCAAAAGCGGGCAGTTGTATTGATTGTTCGCAATAAAATTGAGGGTAACTGATACACGAAGCGGATAGAGGTAATCATTAAAATGATTAATATTGACGAAATATATGATTTGTTTATGTGGGACAGTCACTATACTCCGGAGGAGTATGGTTGTCGTGAGCAGCGGGGTTTAGAACTGGCAAAAAATATCCAATATTTGTATCCTTTCATACAGCCTATTCTTCCAAACGGAAAAAGTAAATCAATATGGGAACCGTGTGCAATAGTGATTGCTGACAGATCAGATGAAGAATTGGTACCATATCTTCCGTTGTTGTTTGAATGGCTTCAGGATCTGAACTGGCCTGGAGCAGAGATCATACTTGACCGACTTGCGAAAATGCCGAAAGCACTGACTGAAGAAACTCTGTCCTGCAGTAAGACCGAAGCAGAAAATGAACATGACGAAATGTGGATAGAAGGGCTTAAAGAATTTGAGAGCAGGCAGTCAGAGGAAAAATGCTGACAGTAACGATTTGTCAACTGAATTGACTATATACAGAAGAGGACACATGAGAAGCTCGTATTTGACGATTCTATTCAAGAATTTGTTCCGAGGTATATAGAAGCATTCAATTGATCATCTTTGCAAGAGCTAAGTGTACAGAAGTCGCGATACAACAAAACCGGAAGGAAGAAACCTTTTGTCTGACATTGTATTCATGTTGAATTGTGCGTCACATAATTAAGCAAAACGAAAAATAATCTTCCACACTGTAAAGGACAACGGTGTGGAAGATTATTTTTGAAAAGAATATTTTAAAAAATAGTTTTTGTAAATGAGGTTTAATAGGCAGCAGAATTCTGTGGAAATCGGATGAACGGATTGTATAGGAATACCATAAAAGAGAAGAGCCGTTTTAGATCAAAAAAATCTGCAAAGTCCGCAAAGACATCCTAAAGTAAAGAATATACCTGATTTCACAATGAGTAAAAGAATATTGCTTTTGAAGAGTTTATTTTCCGTTTTTGTGATATTCTTTTTCGGGCAAACCGTCAAACACTTTTCACAGCAGATGCATTCTCCGTCATGTAAGATATTCTCGCCTAATTTTATGCCAACAGGACATTTTTTCTTACAGGCATTGCATCCTTTTATACAGTTATCAGGATTTCTGTGTGGTTTTGAAAGGGGAAGCGACGGTAAAAGAGAAAAGATTGCTCCCATTGGACACAAAAAACGGCAAAAGAAGCGTTTTTTGAATGCCATACCAATCACAATCAGGAGGAATAAAGCAATGCCTGCCCAATAATCTGCGTTAGGCAGACGAAAAACAATGAATCTGGAAAAAACATCCCATGGGCTCCAGCCACTGAGTTTACTGTATAGTCCCATAGAGCACAATACAAGAATGCTGATCAATATGACATATTTAAGGTTTTGCAGGATGCCAGAAGGTTTTTCCGGAATAGTTAACTGTTTTTTACGCTTAAACAATTTCTTCTGGATCAAACCGGATATAGCATAGACACCGTCGCCCAGTGTTCCGAAAGCACAAATATAACCGCAGAAGAATCTTCCGAACAGGATCGTAAAGCCTGACAACAGAATAAGAACCCACAATGTGTCGGTATTAATGGGTTCTCCGGCTCCGATGGAACTGAACATCAGTTTGATAGCCAGAAACCCGGAAGAGAAGGCAGCAGGCATTGCGACGAAGAATAACAGTCTTACAGCTGTTTCCGTGAAGAAACGGATTTTTCGTTGTGTTTTATGATTCATTTTTTCACCGCCTTTTCCAGTGCAGCATTGATTGCCTCAAGCAGCCCTTCAGAGCTGAAGGTAGATCCGGTGATGATGTCAATATCGGTATCGTTTTGATCAATGATCTGATCAGTCATTTTCAGCGCAAGGTTGAAATATTCATCATCCTCACCGGAATGTTCCGTAACATCAATGGTGTATATTTCTCCATCACGGACAGTGACCTTCACCCGTATGGCACCGCCGTAACCGAGACCTTCTCCTTCATACTCGCCGTCCTTGTATTTAGCGGAAGCAAGCAAAGCTTCTTTGTCCGCCGCTTCTTTGGCAGCTTCTCTTCTTTTTTTCTCTTCCGCCCTGAGTTGTGCCGCTATTGCAGCTTTTTGTTGCGCTCTTGGTACGGCAATTGTCTGATAGATGCTTAATGATCCTACAATCAGCGCAAGAGAAATGAATCTGATGATCGTGCCTGAATATTTCATACGCTTACCTTTCTGCCTGTGCTAAGGCGGCAGTTGTGGCTTTGAGTACAGCATTAGAAGAATAGGTGGCGTTTGTGATGATATCCACCCCGTCGGTATCTTGTTTAGGGATAATAACTTCCGAAAGCTTTTTGACGGCTCTTCTGACATAAGCTTCATTAGAGGCAGGGTCTTCGCTTCGGTCGTTTTTTATTCTTCCGTTGATAGAAGTCAGTTCTCCGCCACTGATCGTTATCGTTATTTCAAGGTTATATAAAAACCCTTCTTCGTCCATTCCGTCAACCTCAGCAACGGCGTTGTAGGTGCCGTCTATATATTTTCCGGCTGGACTTTCTGAGGGATCAGAACTTACCTCATTGACTTCTGACACAGCAGGGGATGAGGGGCTGCTTTCCTGCTGAGGTTGTGATTCGCCGTGACTGATTTCTTCTTTAGCAGGTTTTGCGCTGTGTGAAGTCTGAGTAGTTTCCTGCCGGCTTTGTTCCGTTTGATGCCTTGAAACCTGAGAATTTTCCTGTCGGCTTTGTGTCTGAGGCTTGTCAGAAGCCTGCGGATAATCCTGATGGGTTTGCTGTTGTTCAAAGATACTGTTTTCCGATTGAGAAGCTGTCTGCTGACGGCTTGTATCGGTTGTCAGCTTTTTGTCAGCCGCAGAGGTATCCGATTTTTTTGTGTCAGGGTTGGAATTTGTCTTCCGGTTGACTGATGATTGCGACGTCTGCACTTGTTTCTGACTGTTTTCAACTTTTGAACCGCCTGCCTTTTTTACGGTATCTGTTTTTGACGAAACACTTTGTTGACTTTGGGCAGTCTCATTATTTCCTGTTTTATACTGATGAGTGTCATTCTCCCCGAAGAAATCAGTCGTTTCGGGATCATTCACCTTGCTGTTGTTATGTATAGATGTCTCAGGTGTGTCAGTGGCTGCCTCTGACGAAATGATGTTGATAGGGTTCCGGCTCAGACCGAACACACAAGTGAGTGCCACAACTGCTGCCGGCAGAAGCAAAGCGGCTGACTGAATGATTTTTTTCATTGTTGCCTCCTGTAATATGTACATAGCATAATGCTATACATGATAAACTGTAGTGCGCCGTAAAGTGTCGCATAGGACAGCGACACTTTTGTTCAGGAATTTTGAAATCCGTTGTATGCTGAATGATACAGGCAATGATACAGCGCATAGATCAGAGAATCCTCAGAGTTGGTTAACTCTGACAGTTACGGTTTTCTGAAAAAGGGGTGTTCTCCTTTGACAAATTATCATTTGCATTATAAAGAGGCTCCCCCGGGGAAGAGCCTCTCTATTTTGATGCATTATGCCTCGTTCTCTTTTTTCTTTCTGAAAATCATCACTGCTGCGGCGCTGACCAGCATCATGGCGATCATGATGCCCGATACTGCATATTCTGCCGTTTTCGGAGCGTTGATATCAGGTTCTTTGACTGAGGAAGCTTCAGAGGGCGAAGTTTCATTATCAGAAGTTTCGCTGTCTGACACTTTTGAAGTATCACTGTCTGACGTTTCAGAAGATGAATCTTCAGAGTTTTCCTGAGAAGATTCGTCCGAACTCTCTTGTGATGATTCCTTAGAACTTTCTTCAGAGGATTCTTCTGCGTCGGAGGCAGTTCTTGACAGGGTAAAGGTAAGAGGGTTATAGCCTACGGATTTTACTGTAATGGTAAAATCATTGATGTCTTCTGCAAAAACATCGGTGTTTAGCACGTCGATGAAACCTGTTTCGCTGTCGATCAGTTTAACAGCGCCTTTTCCGACAGCACTGTAAGTGTTGTTGTCAACCGTTACCTCTGAAATATTCTCCAGAAAATCTGCCAGCTCCTCAGGATTTGTACCCTCAGCAGCAATCAATGCCGGAGCGTCTGAGATAATGTTTCCGTTAAAGACGGCGGGTGCGTTGACAGTCAGCTCAAAAGAAGCTTTGACAGATGCGTATTTTCCGTTTTCATCTGAAACAGTCAGCGTATATTTTCCGTTTGTCGTATCTGTCGGATAGGTGATAGTACCGTTTGCAATCGTCATGGGTACTTCTTCGTCTGCGTCATTTGTAACGGTAAAGCGGAAGGCGTAATCATCTGCAAAGCCATCGGTTGAGTAGGTTGTCTGACCGGCAGCAGCTTCTGCAGTTTCTGCTGTGACGGATGCACCTGTTTTTACAGGTACATATAACAGGGGAAGGAAGGTCATTTTGCCCTCGTTTGTAAAATAAGTGATCTTGCAGATTGTTTGTCCCATCATTTTTTCATAATGAGCCGAACTTGTTTTGCAGCCATGAACTTCATCTGTAAAACCGGTACACCATGCAAGTGAAGTGTTTCTCCAGATATTCTCCATGTGACGCAGACCATAAGAACCGCCTTCTACCGTTTCGAGAATAACACCGTACACGGTAACTGGTTTTTCATCAGTGCTTGTCAGTGCATCTGACGTAATGTTTAACTGATAATCACCGTATCTGCTGTCTGTTGTGAGTTCGGCTTCAGCTTCAATGAACTGTTCCGGGGTATTATCTTTACCAAAGGTGAGATTTCCTTCGCTGTCTTCATTGACTGTTTTATAGAATGAGGGCATTTCATTCAGAATATAGAAAGAATAGCTTTCACTGCCGAACAGTGCGTCTTTCCCTTCATAGACAGTGGTTGTGGTCTTGCCTCTGTTGGTAACGGTTACTTCATAGCTGTCGCTGTCTGTGATGCGGTGATTTTTTGTTAAATCAATATCACCCAGTTTGACAGGGTAGGTAATTCCGGTAATTTCAGAGCCGTCTTGTTTTGCGTGATATGATCCTGCTGCAAGACTGCCGGTTCTGGGTTTATTCAGTGTTGCCGAAGAGTAAACATCTACCGGCACATCGTTGACAAGCTCATACTCATAAAAATCACTATATGGAATGTTCATCAGCGCATATTTTTCAGGATCCACATACAGTGAAAGGTCACTGATTGTTTTAATGCCGTCGCTGGTATAGTAAGTTACCTTGTTGATTGTCTGACCCACCATAGCTTCGTAATGAGCGGAACTGGTTTCGCAGCCATGTACATTTTTCGTATATCCTGTACACCACGCAAGAGATGTGTTGCGCCAGATGTTTTCCATGTGACGGAGACCGTAGTCGCAGCCTTCTTCGGTAGAAATGACCACTCCGTAGACGGTAACAGGATGATCTTCAGAGCCTGAGAGGGCTTCGGAATAGATGTTCATCTGATAATCACCGTATCGGGAATCCCTTGTCAGCTCAACATCGGCTTCGACCTCTTCGGCTGTGCCTTTGGTTTCGCCAAAAGACAGGGAGCCGTCAGAATTCTGGAAAACTTCCTTGTAATAATCCGGTTTGCTATCCAGAACATAATACGAATAGTCGGGATTTTCAAACAGGGTTTCTTTACCGCTATAAACGGTGGTAATATCTTTGCCCCTGATTTTAACAGTGATTTCAAAGGTATCGCTGTCGTTTACTTTCTTGAACGAGCTGAGATCTACCTCTCCAACCAGCTTAACAGGAAAGGTTATACCTTCAATTGCATCGCCGCTGCTGTCGACATGATATGACCCGCCTGCCAGTGTACCCGTTCTGGGCTTGGACTTAGTCGCAGAGGTATATGCGTCAACAGCCACCTCATTTTTGACATCGGCTTGATAAAATTCGCTGTAAGGTATGTTCATGAGAACATAGGTTTCCGTTTCGGAAGCGCTTGCTGCTGAAACAGAAATAGCTGTACTGCCCGCAAGCATGGATGCGGCTAACAATACAGCGATTCTTTTGTTAGACTTCATTAATCCATTCTCCTTTCAGAAATTTGTGTCCAATCAGGTTAGATATAACAAACATACGTTTCTAAAAAACAGTCAGATATATCTAACTGACTGTTTTACAGTTTAACATATCTAACAACCTGTGTCAAGTATCATTTTTGCCTTATCCAACAGAAGTTGTCATGAAATGATCGCCACTCGCATTGTAAAGTGAAATACTTTACATTATAAAAATGGTAATCATAAAACTACGAGATAGTGGACGATAGGCGAAAACATAATAGTATGTTATAATAGGTAAGGATAAGGCTGGGGGAGCCTTTCGCTTTTTGTGTAAAGGAAAGCACTTTACGCAAGTAGCCTTGCATAGTGGAACATATTGGCGACATAGCACAAAAGACGGTGAGATTACACCTTTTGCGATATGGACAATAATTGTTTTGAAAAGTGGCGGTTAGTTGTAATCATTCCGAAAATGCCTGCAATTTGTTGACAAAGACACAATTAAAAACTATAATAGTACAGAATAAAAATGTATTGGAATGTAGTGTATGACAGTATCATTATGTATCGTAGCTTATAACGAAGTCCGGAATCTTGCTCAATTGTTGGGACAGGTCTTTTCACAAAGCTATCCTAAAGAGAAAACCGAACTTGTTCTGACGGATAGTGCTTCAACTGACGGAACTAAAGACATATTACTGGCGTTTGCCCGTGAACATCAACAAGAGTATCTCTCGATACAGGTGCTTGACAATCCGAAAAAGAGTCAGGCAGCAGGGTGGAATACGGCAATTTCTCACGCTATAGGCGATGTTATCATCCGCCTTGACGCTCATGCTGAGATTCCGCAGGATTTTATCGAACAGAATATAGCGCTGATTGCAGGCGGTGAGTATGTTTGCGGCGGCGCAAGACCAAATAAAGCAGATGAAGATACGCCAATGAAAAATCTTCTGCTTGTAGCCGAGAGTTCTATGTTCGGCAGTTCTCCTGCCGGCTATCGGCGCAAAAGCGGTGAAAAGAAGTACGTCAGTTCTGTATTTCACGGAGCCTACCGCAGAGAAGTGTTTGGCAAGGTAGGCGGCTTTAATGAAGATCTGGGCAGAACAGAGGATAACGAGCTTCACTATCGTATCCGGAAAGCAGGCTATCAGATCTGTCAGGGCAGTGATATCGTGTCTTTCCAGTATGTGCGTGGTACGTTCTCGTCCATGCTCAGGCAGAAATACGGCAACGGCAAGTGGATCGGACTGACGATGAGCGTGTGTTATCAGTGTATTTCATCATTTCATTTTATTCCCTTCTTTTTTGTCATTTTGCTGATTTGTTCGCTGCTGCTGTTTGTAAGTTCTTTTATCACGGGACTGCAATGGATGATGATCCCGTTTTTGCTGGTTTTCGGCACCTATTTATTAGCTGATATTATGATGTCAGCTACTGCCTTTGTTGGGGCAGAGAAGAAGCATGTGAATTTATTATTACTGCCGTTTATTTTTTTCCTGCTTCACTGTGCTTATGGATTAGGAACCGCAGCAGGCTTGCTGCAGATTCCCTTCTGGAGACATAAGGTAAAAAAGCAGGCGAAGCAGAGCGGTATTTCAGCAAAGGATACCATAGAAAAAGTCAGACAGAGTGTGATACACAACACGAGGACAAAAACTGAGGAGGCAGAAACATGAATACTGAAGTCAGGATCAGCGCAGGCAAAAAAGGCTTTTTTCGCAGAATGCTGGACGGTATTACCCAGATTCCGAGAGAACACAAGGGCTTTGGCAAACAGATTTTCATGCTTGCCAAGAACGACCTGATTAAGACCTACAAGGGTGCTGTCATCGGACCGTTCTGGGCAGTGATGAAGCCTCTGTTCCAGTTGTTTGTATATTGGTTTGCATTTACCATCGGAATGAACGGCGGACCAAGAGGTCCTATTTATGATACGATCCCATTCTTTGTGTTTGCCATGGCGGGTTTTTTGCCCTGGTGTTTTATGAGTGACTGTGTTTCAAGGGGATCGAAGTGTATCAGAGATAACAGGCAGTTTGTCAACAAAATATCCTTCCCGGTATCTGCTATCACAACGTATACAACCCTTTCAAAGTTTTATATTCACTTTTTGCTGTTTGCAATCGCATACATTTATCTGGTATGCACAGGCTTCTTGCCGAATCTTTATAATCTGCAGTTGATCGGTTATGCTGCCGTTATGTTTATCTTTTTCTGGGCGCTGACATGGTCGCTGGCGCCGATGAGTGCTTTCAGCAAGGATTTCGAGAGCTTCATCGCCACCATCATGTCCGGATTGTTCTGGATCTCCGGTGTTTGTTTTGATTCTTACCATATCAAGAATGCCGTTATCAAGAAGATTCTGCTGTTCAATCCCATGACATATTTCTGTAACGGCTATCGCAAAGCGCTGATTTACGATCAGTGGTTCTTTGAGGGTTATTATCGCCCCGACTTAGAAAATATTATCTTTCTGTGTGAGTTTATATTAGTGATAGTTTTAGGCGTATTCAACTATAATCGTCTGAGAAAGCGTCTGCCCGATGTGCTGTAAAAGGGAGTTCTGCCGATGAAGGAAACATTTTTTCAAAAGCTGCAGCGTGTCAGACCGGGGGATATCGGGCATATTTTTCTGTTTATGGCAGCATGGTTGCCGGCAAAAATATATCGGTTATTCCGGCGTGATTTATGGCTGGTTTGTGACAACAGGAATGAGGCAAGAGATAATGGGTTCTGGTTTTTTCACTATCTGTGCCGGCAGCACCCTGAGCAGGATGCTGTCTATGCCATCAGCAGGCGGTCTCCGGACTATCAGAAGGTAAAATCTCTTGGCAAAACAGTGCATTACGGTTCCTTTCGACACTGGCTTTTGTACCTGACGGCGAAAATCAATATCAGCTCTCAAAAAGGCGGTAAGCCCAATGCAGCGGTATGCTATGCTTTGGAAGTGAAGGGGTTGCTGAGAAATACCAGAGTTTTTCTGCAGCATGGTATCATCAAGGACGATATGGACTGGCTGCACTATGAGAACACAAAGATGCGGTTGTTTGTAACCTCCACAGAGAGAGAATACCGTTTTTTGTGTGAGAAATTCGGCTATCCTGAGGGTTCCATCATTAAGACCGGACTATGCCGTTTTGACAATTTACAACATTTTACGGTCAACCCGAAACAGATTTTACTCATGCCTACATGGAGAAGCTGGATTGCAACGCCCACCTCGGCTTCCAAAGAGATTGAAGATGTTTCTGATTTTTGCCGTACAACCTATTTCAGATGTTGGAACAGTTTTCTGAAAAGCCGCCGTCTGCACCGGCTGCTGGAAGAAAATGATATTACCCTGATTTTCTATCCTCATAGGGATATGCAGCGGTTTTTGCCGTTTTTTGAGGTTAGTTCTCCGAGAATCGTTTTTGCGTCGTGGCCGGAATATGATGTGCAGACGCTTTTGAAGGAGTCTGTATATTTAATTACGGACTATTCGAGTATTGCCATGGACTTTGCATATATGAAAAAGCGGCTGATGTACTTTCAGTTTGACTATGATGATTTTCGCAGGGGACAGTATGCAGAAGGCTATTTCAGCTATGAAAAAGATGGCTTCGGAAAGGTTTGTTATACGCAGGAAGAAGCCGTTGAAGAGCTGACAACTGCTGTTCGGGAACAATATACGAATCCGCAGGAATATGCCGAGCGGGACAATGCTTTTTTTGATTTGTGTGACGGACAGAATTGTGAGAGAACCTATCAAGCGATTAAGGAACGGTGTTGACCGATGTCTAATAAAAAAGAACAGGATAGCTTACCAATAGATTTTGTTATCGCATGGGTAGATGGCGATGATCCGCAATGGCTTCAGCAAAAGGAGCAGTATTCCCCCACGAAAATGGCGGACAGCGCGACGCCTGTACGTTTTCGGGACTGGGATAATCTGCAGTACTGGTTTCGTGCGGTAGAAAAGTTTGCGCCGTGGGTTAATCGGATTCACTTTATCACATGGGGACATCTTCCTTCGTGGCTGAATACAGAACATCCTAAGCTGCATATCGTCAACCACCGTGATTACATACCCGAGGACTATCTGCCTACCTTCAATTCTCATACAATAGAATTGAATATGCACCGGATTAAAGGTCTTTCAGAGCAGTTTGTGTATTTCAACGACGATATGTTTCTGACGGATCATGTCAGACCGGACGATTTTTTCAAAAAAGGAAAGCCATGTGATACCTTTGGTCTGAACTGTATATATTTCGGACATGACAGTGCCGGCCATTTTAACGGGTCAAATATGGAGATCATCAACACAGAGTACAAAGGAAAAAAGCGTTCCATCATGAAGCGGGATTTCCGAAAGTGGTTTGCTCACAAAAACGGCAGAAGGAAACGGTTGAAAACCTTTTTGCTGATTCCGTGGGAATGGTTTCCGGGCTTTCATTATGACCATCTGCCGTCCGATTTTTTGAAAAGTACCTTTGAAGATGTATGGGACAAATATGGAAATGTGCTGGACGCTACGTGCCGCTGTCGTTTCCGCAGTGAATCGAATGTCAACCAGTGGCTGTTCAAATTCTGGCAGTTTTGTGAAGGCAACTATGAGGTTCGTTCCGATCGGTTCGGCGAAGCTTTTCATATAGAAGAGAAGAATCTTGATGAGCTGTGTCAGGCAATCATCAGGCAAAAGTATAAAATGCTGTGCGTAAACGATACGCCCCGAACACCTGACTTTGAGCAAACAAAACAGCAGGTAAATGCTTGCTTTGAAGCCATTTTGCCGCAAAAATCCTCTTTTGAGCGATAATCGGCAAAAATGTAATCATGAAATGACGATACAAACCGGAAAGGAAGTCTGACAATATGGGCAGGTTTATTTGGTTGATTGGTGAGAATCTAAGCAAATCCGCTACGAATAATGCGTTTTATTTCTGGCGTATTGCGGTAGAACATGAAGACGATATAGACAAGTATCTTGTGCTTGAGAAGAATGAAAAAAACACGGATTTATATAAAGATCTTCCGGAGAAATGCAGAAAGTATATTGTCTGGAGAGATACCACCGAGCATCTGAGGCTTTATGTAGAGGCGGATATGTTTCTGGTAGCCCAGAGTTACCGTGATGTCCGACCCGAAAAGGTGATGGGAAGGAAGCTGGACCTTTCGACCGAAAAGCCCGTCATATATCTGCAGCACGGTACGTTATCCATGAAGGTGATCGGCTACAACGGCAAGTCTTATAATAACAACTTCTTCCGTTTTGTTTACTATAATAAGCTGGTAAAAGAAGCCTTTATGGAAACAAATGACTTTAAGGACTATCAGATGTACTACTGCGAATATCAGCCCCGTTATATGGAGATGGTAAAGCGCTGCAGGAATCGTCATAATGATCATAAGCGTATCCTGTGGTTTATGACATGGAGAGAATACCTGGGCAAAAACCTGCAAACCAAGGTACTGCTTAAAAAGCTGAAGAATGTCATTACCGATCCGGATCTGATAGAGTATCTTGACAGAACCAACACAGATCTTGTAATGTGTTTGCACCAGTTTTTTGACGAAGAAAAAATACAGTCTCTAAAGGGAGACATTTCTTCGGAGCATATTATTTTTGAACACGCAAATAATGTTGATGTAATGGAAGAACTGTGTGCTTGCGACGTTATGATCACAGACTATTCCTCTGTCGGCTTTGATGTTACACTAATGGAAAAACCGGTCATCTTATTCCAGCCGGATATGGACGAATACCTGAAAAAAAGGAAACTCTACTGTACCACCGAGGAGCTTGACCTGTATAATATCAAGCGTCCCAGAGAACTTGTGGAAACGATCATTCACGAAAAGTACAGTGTCAATCCCTTTTTCCGTTCCAGAATGCCTGAAAAGATCGACTATGACTATATAGCTGCAGGCAAGCATATTGAAAAAATGTACGAAGATTTTGCACGGATTCAGCGGCATAAGATTACTTTTATCGGCTATAATTTTTATGGCATCGGCGGAACCGTTTTTGCCACCCGCTCATTGGCAGAAGGATTGTTGGAAAAAGGATACATGGTACAGCTTTTGTCATTAAAAAAGAATCAAAAGCCCAAAATGATGCCTTATGCGCTGAATTTAAGGGCGCTTTATGACGCAAACCGCAAGAGTCCTGTCAATTTATACAAACGGCATTTTTACAGAAGAAAAAAGCTGTTTTCTTATCTTGTATATGATAAGGACATTGTTAATCTGAAGCCTTACGCCGGCTTCAAGCTGACGCAGTGGCTGAATACCACCAACAGCGAAACGGTCATTTCTACAAGAGAGTCGCTGCACCTGTTTCTGAATGACGCCAAGTCGGATTATCTTAAGAATAAGATTTATTTCTTCCACTGTCCGGTAGAAATATTTGACGGTGTATTCCCGAATATTCTGCCGGAACTGAACCGCTGTGACATTGACAAGGCTGTATTTGTTACCGAAACCAACCGTCAGAAATTTATTGAAGAATTGGGTTTCAAGAATTATAAGCGACATATTGTACTGGGCAATTGTCTGGAGTCTGCCCGTTCGGTAGAGAGAGACAAGATAGAGCCGGTAGAGGAAAAAGAAGTTTACAGGGGAATTTATCTTCTCCGTATCAGTGCTGACAGACAGCCGGATATAGAAAATCTCATCGGATACGGCAGATACCTTCGTGACCATGATATCCGCAACATTGTCATAGATGTTTACGGCACCGGTGATTATGTAGATACTTTTGTTGACCGTCTGGTAGACGAAGACCTGACAGATTATATCAGTTATCACGGAAGTACCGCCAACGGCCCCGGAGAAATCCGTAAGCACGATGCCGTGGTAGATTTCTCGCTGAACCATTCATTCGGAATGCCGTATATTGAGGGTATTATGAACGGAAAAATGGTTTACTGTATGGAAAACCAGGGATCAAAGGAAGTTATGGCAAAGATACCGGAAGCTTATATTCGTTCTTATGAGGATCTGACGGAAAAAATACAGGCATTATCTACAATACCGGTAGAAAAACTGCAGGAGTATTATGATATCATTTCCGAAAAGTATTCAAGAAGTGTATTGGCAGAAAAAATGCTGGATTATATCGCCGAAGAATAAAAAAGCAAAAAATACAGACTAAGGCGGGTCTTTTTACAAAAATGTAACTATTTTTATCGGCTGTTTTTCTTGCTATTCATTTTTTGAAGGAGTACAATGAAAAAGTCGTAAAAGAAATAAAGAAGAGAAAAGGAGAAGAAGAATGGTATTTGCAGATTTATTCTTTCTTTATTGTTTTCTTCCCTTGTGCTTGATAGGCTATTTTGTGGCAAAAAAGCTGAAGACGAAGAATCTGGTGCTGATAATATTCTCACTGGTCTTCTATGCATGGGGAGAACCGCTGTATGTGCTTTTGCTGTTGTTCAGTGCTGCCATGAACTGGTTTATGGGAAATCTGATCGGCAAAAACAAGGATACCAGACAAGGGAAAATCATGTTAGGTGTTACCATTGCGGTCAACATCGGTTTGCTGGTAGTCTTCAAGTATACCGGCTTCCTTGTAGAGAATCTTAACGGGTTGTTTCATGCCTCTATTCCCGTGCCTCAGATCTCACTGCCCATTGGAATCAGTTTCTTCACGTTTCAGGCAATTTCCTATATTATTGACTGTTACTGGGATACAGTCAGACCGCAGCGGTCGTTCCGTAAATTCCTGCTGTATCTGTCATTGTTCCCGCAGTTGATTGCAGGACCGATCGTTCGTTACAGCGTGGTAGAGAAAGAGATTGACAAGCGCTCGGTAACGCCTGCCGATATCAGCGAGGGTGCCATGCGTTTTATTGTTGGTCTTGCCAAAAAGGTCATTATTGCCAATAATCTTTACGCCATCGTGACACAGTTTTATGGTGACGTTAACAGAAACCAGTATCAGGACATCTCTTCCATGTCATTTTTAGGCACATGGTTTGTTGTTATCTGTTACTCGCTGTATGTGTATTTCGACTTCAGCGGTTATTCAGATATGGCAATTGGTTTGGGAAGAATGTTCGGTTTCCACTTTGACGAGAACTTCAAATATCCCTTCATCTGCAAATCAATCAGTGAATTCTGGCAGAGATGGCATATTTCACTCAGCTCCTTCTTCCGTGACTATCTGTTCTACGTACCGATCTTCGGAAGACCCAGAAAGTATCTCAATCTGTTTTTGGTATGGTTCTGTACGGGACTCTGGCACGGCGCTGCCTGGAACTATATATTCTGGGGATTGTATTTCGGCGCATTCCTGCTGCTTGAAATCAAAATCGGCAAAAAGCGCATGAAAAAATGGCCGAAAGTACTCTCTCACCTGTACAGTAAAGTGGTCATTGTAGTCGGCTTCGGTATTTTCTGTTTCTCGGATATGTCGCAGTTAGGCAACTTCTTTATGAATATCAGCGGTCTTGGAATGATTGCTCATGGCAATGCCTTTGCAGACCCGGTTACATGGAGTGCTTTCCTGAAGAATATTTTCCTGGTACTTCTGGCAATTGCAGTTTCCGTACCGATTCTGCCGAAGATAAAAACCTTCTTCTTCGAGTGGGGCAACAATGTGGTATATACAACGGGAAAGATGCTGGCAACAGCAGGCTGTCTGTATCTGCTGATCATGTCCAGTATCTTGCTGGTAGATTCTACCAACAATCCTTTCCTGTATTTCCGCTTCTGACCGTTATCAGATAGGAGGTAAATTATGGACAATCAGAATCATGAACACAATCAGCCGCCTGTTTCTCACAAAGAGGCGCCAAAGAAGAGCTATAATTCATATAAACGTTCTACGATCAGACAGTATTCTTCTACTATTTCATTGTTGATAATGGTACCGGTATTTGTATTACTGACCCTGTTTCTGTATGTATTTCCCCGGTCCGAAAAGTCTCAGATTGAAAAAAGAAATCTGGCAAGTTTTCCGACTTTTACCATGGAAGACTATTTCAGCGGAAAATTTACTGCCGGTATCAATACATGGTTTACGGATACTGTACCGTATCGAGATGATTTCAAAAATATGGGCAACAGCTTCAAGGGTAAATTTGGTATCTCTACAGGTGACAGTGTCAATTTTGTAGGCGACGTCAAAAAGGTGCCCAAAAAGGTCAAAAATGATACAGATACTTCCAAAGCTGAAGAAACCTCTCAGGTTAGCAAGCCGGCAGAACAGCAGTCTTCTTCAGCAGAAAGTTCCGCAGAGGTATCAGAAGAAACCTCAAAAAGCAGAGATTATCGCAGTGAAGACGCAGAATTTTCCATAGAAAACGGCGTTATGGTCGTATATCAGGACGGTCATTATCGTGGATTGGAGATGTTCGGCGGCGGATCGGGAAATGCTTATGTGGACGCTTTGAATGATCTGCGAAGCAAGCTGGACAGTAAAATCAAGATGTATTCCATGATAGCGCCGCTTGCCAGCGAATACTATACGCCTGCCAACTATTCGGAATATACAACCAGCCAGAAAGAATACTTTGACGATATTGCGTCACGACTGGACAAAGGTATTACCAGTGTGGATATTGACACTGTGTTGGGCAAGCATACCGAAGAGCCGATTTATTGCCGTACGGATCATCACTGGATGCCCTTGGGTGCGTACTATGCAACACAGGAGTTTGCAAAAGCTGCCGGAGTGGACTTTAAGGACCTGAGTACTTTCAAGCCGACGACCATCAACGGTTTTGTGGGAACGATGTATGCATTCTCCGGCGGAGACATCAACATCAAGAATGATCCCGAAGACTTTACTTATTACGTACCGGACAATTACGATAAGGTAAAGACCGATTTTTACGATACAGATTTCACCTATGACTATACGGGAAGCTATTTCAAAGAGGTAGGGGATCCGCAGAGCAATGCTTACCTGACCTTCTTTGGAGGAGACGAACAGATTGTCAAGGTTCGCACCAATGTAAAGAACGGCAGAAAGCTCATTGTCATCAAAGACAGCTACGGTAATGCGGAACCGGGATTTCTGATGAATTCTTTTGAAGAAATCTATATTGTTGATATGCGGTATTTTAACCTGAATCTTGTAGATTTCATCAATCAGATGGGCATAACAGATGTTCTGTTCACCATGGTAACTTATTCAGCATTTGGCGATAACTCATACAATCTGCCGACGCTGATCAGTCAGAATCAGGGTCAGACGATCGTTGACCATTATCTTGATTCGGAAGAGTAATGATTTCTGCTGATTCTACCAAACATATAAAGCAGGAAGGCTAACAGCGATATGCCGTTAGCCTTTGTGTTTCATTACCGGACACTTGAAAGGAGAGAACTGTATGAAAGAACTGGAATATCCCTTTGACTCCCAGTATATCATCAAAAAACGAAAATCATTGAAAAGAACACTGCTCTCAGACGGCAGTAAGCGCCTGAAAAAGAAGATTGCCGTATTCGGCGGTTCCACTACAAATGATATTGTAGTGTATCTTGACCTGTTTTTACTGAATCAGGGAATAGAAGCGGAGTTCTATCAGTCAGAATATGCACAGTACTGGCAGGATGCGATGTTTCCCGGAGAAGAGCTTCTGAATTTTCAGCCGGACATCGTTTTTATTCATACCACGAACCGCAATATTATTCATTACCCGACAGTAAAGGACAGTAAGGAACAGGTTGCCGAGCTGTTGGCAAATGAATACGGCAAATTTGAACAAATGTGGCATAAAATTGCGGAAACGTATCATTGTCCGATTATTCAGAATAACTTTGAAATGCCTTTTTTCCGTCTGATGGGGAACAAGGATTGCAGTGACTATCGTGGAAGACTGCACTATCTGACAGCGCTGAACGACAAATTCTATGAGTATGCGGAGAAGACCGAGGGTTTTTATATCAACGATATCAACTATATTTCTGCTTGTTTTGGTCTGAAGGAATGGAGCAATCCGTCATACTGGAATATGTATAAGTATGCTATGTGCGTAGACGCAATACCCGAGTTTTCGTTTAATCTTGCGAACATTATCAAATCCGTGTTCGGAAAGAACAAAAAGGCGCTGGCACTGGATCTTGATAATACCCTGTGGGGCGGTGTTGTAGGTGACGACGGTGTGGACGGCATTCAGATCGGACAGGAAACAGGCGTAGCGCAGTCCTATTATGAGTTCCAGAGTTATATCCGTTCCTTAAAAGATCTTGGTATTATTCTGACGGTATGCTCCAAAAACGACCATGAAAATGCGATAGCCGGTCTGAATCACCCTGAGGGAGCCCTGAAGCCTGACGATTTTATCATTATCAAGGCAAACTGGGAGAACAAGGACAGAAATATTGTTGAGATTGCGTCCGAGTTGAATATCCTGCCTGATTCCATTGTGTTCGTGGACGATAACCCCGCCGAGAGAGCAATCGTCAGCGCACAGGTTGCAGGCGTCAGCGCACCGGAGATGGAAGGCGTAGAGAACTATATTATGACGCTGGATCGCAACGGATATTTTGAAGTTACGAACTTTAATGAAGATGATCTGAAGCGTAACGAGATGTACAAGGCAAATGCGGAGCGGGCAGCACAGCAGGCAACATTTGCGGATTATAAGGACTATTTGCTCAGTCTGGATATGACGGCAGTTATTGATGATTTTCTTCCGGTATATTTACAGCGTATCACGCAGTTGTCCAACAAGAGCAATCAGTTCAATGTAACCACCAAGCGATATACGCCTACGGAAATGGAAGAGGTTTATCATGATGCAGGTTATATTCGTTTGTATGGCAAGCTGGTAGACAAATTCGGTGATAATGGCGTTGTATCGGTTGTGATCGGCAAGAAGGACGGGGACGTTCTGAATATGGAGTTATGGCTGATGAGTTGCCGGGTGCTGAAAAGAGACATGGAGCTTGCCATGCTGGACAGATTGGTAGAACGCTGCAGGGAGCAGGGAATCAAGACAATCAGAGGGTATTACTATCCTACGGCAAAAAACGGCATGGTCAGGGAGCTGTACGGTTTCTTCGGATTCAGAAAGATCAGTGAAGATGATAGCGGCAATACCGTATGGGAATTGTCGGTAGACACTTATGAAAAGAGAAATCATGTGATTAAGGTAGAAGATAACAGTTATTTGCAATAATTGTTCTATAATTCCAAATAAGAAAAATAATCGATGTATGATTCGTTACAATAAGAGATATCAACGATCAGAAAAGGAGTAGGTAACGATGGATATGAAAACGATTTTTGACAGATTGAATAAGGTGTTTCGTGACGTGTTTGACGATGATTCCATAACCGTCAATCCCAAAACAACAGCAGACGATATTGATGATTGGGACAGTCTGGAGCATATCACACTGATTAACGCTGTTGAGCGTGAGTTCAGAATGAAATTCAAGATGGGTGAAATCTCGTCGATGAAGAATGTTGGAGAGATGGCACAAATCATAGCGTCAAGAGTTAAATAAAGAATTGCGGATTAAAAAAGCAAAAACAGATACCGCCTGATCAAAAGGCGGTATCTGTTTTTATGTTGGAACAATCATAAAGACTGAAGAAAGACATCAAGATACTGTGTCAAAGAATGAAGAAACAGGCAAGCGATGTTCTAAAAGCTACCGCTTGCCTGTTTTCACTGAATCAATCTTCATGTATAGTAGAAGCATACTGTTCTGCATGGCGGCACAAAGCGTCAAAGGTTTCCTGACTGAGATCATGTTCCACCTTACAGGCGTCTTCTCTTGCCACTTCTTCATTTACGCCGAGGGCAATGAATAATTGTGTCAGCATTTTATGACGATGATATATGCTGCTGGCAATTTTCATACCTTCCTCTGTAATGGTGATAAGGTTTTCGGCGTCCATCGTAATGTAGCCGCGTTCTTTGAGCCTTTTAGTTGTGTAGGTAACGCTTGGCTTTGTCACGCCGAGCTGAGCGGCAACATCTATGGAGCGGATATAGCCCTTTTTTTCTTTGATCATCAGCATAGCTTCGAGATAATCTTCAATTGTTTTATCGCTGCTGTTGTCGTGTTTCATAGCAAGATACCTCCTGAGTATCATTATTTCTGATATTATATCAAAAAAGGAGGATAAAGGTCAATACTTTTTGTAAATTTTAAGTAGCTTATAACCAATCACCGATGTCCCCCGGGTCTCGCCTGCCGGGTGCGGCAGCGTGACGCTGCACCCGTGTCCGCCTTGGGGGTAGTTTTCTGCCTGCGATAGTCACATTAACGGCGGGTTCAGAGTTTTGCAGAGAGTCTGGTACGCGGACTGAACTTTTTGGTTGTAGAAATCAAGGGAGCGTTAGCGGACGTCCCTGCGAATCGTCCAGTGCGGTCACGCACCGGAGGCACTCCGCCGGTGCTTCTGCTTCGCAGAGGTGTCCACTGGACACCCGCACCCTCTTAGGCGGCGGGTGCCATTCGGATTTTCAGTGGGGGTTATAATCCCCCACTGAAACCCCGAGGAGCTAAAGCTCCTGCGGTGAGGTTGGATCAATGCAGCCGATGTTAAGCGAGCTTACATCGGGCTTTGCTCCGAGTTAAATAGTTGTGTCATCGCAGAAACCGTCTGAACCAAGATTTCAGCAAACATCATGCGTATTTTTATCTGACATCATAATGCCGCATGATTTGAATCAAATGAGATGAGGGGATATGTTCCTAACAAGGAAAAAGCAAAATAGCTCATGCGTTGCAAAAATGGGTGTTAATGAGTAAAGACCAGAAGATCAATCATCAGGACCGATCAGGACATAGCCGTTAATAAAATCATGGACAGCTTCATCAGCGTCATCATAGAAACCGCTGTAATACAAAATGCCCTCGTTGTCCAGCAGTATTCGTGAAGCAGGCAAAATATCTCCGCATAAAATGCCGTCAGCCTCCATCATGCCGGCAAGCCCCACGATATCTTCAACAGATTCCGCCATGGTTCCTGTCAGCTCGGAAGAAATGATTTCGCCGTCTTCAATGTCATAAAACTTGAGAATGCGGGTTTTTTCAAATTCTCTGAACACCTGACCATTGACTGCATCATAACAAACTGCCAATTTCATGATTGATCCTCCGCTATAGTAATTCTATTATTCTATGATACCATTATAAAATGTTTTTTGCAAGCTTGTCAAATCGGCGCAAATCTGATATAATGAATGTCTGCAAAATCGTTCAGTGCTGAGAGCAAAGGATAAAGAGAGGTATTATTGATGACAGAAAAAGAAATATCGGAGATTAAGCGCCGGATTAATCATGAAAAGAATAATATAACCAAGCTGAAAGGTTGCTATGTCGGTGCAGACAAGCAAATTTCCGCCGAGTTTTCACAAACGGTAGGACTATTGTCTTTAGAAGAAAGCGAAAACCTGTTCAAAATCATGAAAAAGACGCTTTCGGGCCGTATGGGAAAAAATCTTGTAGATATCAGTTTTTCAACAGAACAGGTCAGTGACAGTGAGGAACATCGTATGTTTATGCGTCTAAAGGATTCCGAATTAGCAGACGAAGAGGCGCTGCATAATCTTTACGGCAGGATCATTGCATCGTTTCCTACGGATGAAGATTATATCATCATGCTTGGCTGTGACAAATATGATGTACCGCACCGTTCAAAGAATGACGAAGGCTTGGAAGACGCATCCGAAGAAGTGTTCCGTTATGTGCTGTGCTGTGTATGTCCTGTTAAGCTGACAAAGAGCGGGATCAGTTTTTTTGCAGCAGACAGTACTTTCCGCAATGTAGGAGCCGATATGGCAATCGGCGCTCCTGAAATCGGGTTTATGTTCCCGTCATTTGATGACAGAAGCACCAATATTTACAATGCGCTTTTTTATACTAAAAGTACGTCCAATGATTATCAGCCGACGGCGGAAGCATTGTTTTGCACGGAATATCCTATGCCGGCACAGGAGCAAAAAGAGAACTTCCGGACGTTGATTGCCGAAACGGCAGCGCAGAAATGCAGTTACGAATTTGTACAATCTGTTCATGAGCACATCAGTGAGATGATAGAAGATCACAAAAACAGCCGTCAGGAAGAGCCGCTGGTCATGGGTAAAAACGATGTAAAACGTATGCTGGAGGACTGCGGCGCATCAGAAGAAAACATTTCTTCGTTTGATGAAAAGTATGACCATACGTTCGGCGAAAAGACAGAGATCAGTCCGCTGAATGTTATTGATCGGAAACGATTCGAGGTGAAAACACCGGATGTTACCATCAATGTTAGTCCGGAAAAGAGTTATCTGCTGGAAACAAGAATTATTGACGGTGCCAAATATGTAATGATCCGGGCAGATGAGGGAGTGGAGGTCAACGGAGTAGGGATTCGTTTTACGGATCCTTCAAAAGAGGAGCTCCCCCAATAAACAGAATATGATTCATATATGCGACACGGCGCATGATCATTGATTATGCAGCCGTGTCTGTTTTTATGAGTTTTATATGTTGTAAAAATTGCATAAAAAATCTCGGGAATGAGAAATATCTTATACGCATGTGCAAAATAACAAAGTTTGTAAAAAATTATTGTGTATAATATCCAAACGGAGACAAAATGTTCGTGAAAATGACGGTATAAAAAATTATAAAATAGCAATTATTACTAAATGTTAATATTTTTTAATAAATTGTTATCATTTTATGAACAATTTGACAACTTTACAAAAAAGAAGGCGTGTTATAAAATTTATTCAGTGAAATGTGGCTTTTTTGCAGTCATTCGGGAAAGTACATATGCAAGAAAAGCCGGAATACAAAAACAACCCAAACAATGATGGAAAGGATTGATTGTCCGATGAGTATGTTTGTAAAAACAATGAAGAAGACCGTCAAAAAAGCAGCAGCTTTGTCACTCACGGCGCTTACAGCTCTGTCCTGTGCGGTAACGATGCCGAGCATTGGCAGCATGACCGTCAATGCAGCGTCAAATGTACTGTCCAATGAGCAAAGAGGCGTCATTTATGCCAATTCAAGAAGTGACTTCCGTGACGAAACGATTTACTTTTTAATCACAACCCGGTTCTATGACGGTGATTCCAGCAACAACTTCAGAAGCGTAAGTGACGCTGAAGCAAGAAACCCTGAAAGCGACCCGTCATGGAGAGGCGACTTCAAGGGATTGATTGACAAGCTCGATTATATCAAGGCTCTTGGCTTTACAGCAATCTGGATAACTCCTGTTGTACAGAATAACTCAAATTATGACTATCATGGTTATCATGCTTCAAACTTCAATGCGGTAGATTACCGCTATGAGTCCAACGGTGTTACTTATCAGACATTGATTGATGCCTGCCATCAAAAGGGAATGAAAGTCATTCAGGACGTAGTATTCAACCACACCTGCCGTAACGGTGAAGAGGGTCTTAATAAGCTAGGCGGAGAAGTAATGACAAATCAGCTTTCACTTCCGTGGCCGAAAATGAATGAGGTCATTATGTCCAACGGCGCACAATATGACCCCAACAGTATTTATCATCACAATGCTTTTGCAGGTAGCGGTGACTATGATAACTACAACGCTCAGATAATGACTATCGCAGACGACTGTTTTGATCTTGAAACAGAAAACCCGGTAGTTGCAAATTATCTTGTTGATGCCTACAAAAAGTATATCGACATGGGCGTTGACGCTTTCCGTGTGGATACTGCAAGACATATCTCAAGAATTACAATGAACGCCGGCATTCTTCCGAAGCTTCAGGCTGAAGCTGAAAGAATAGGAAACAATGATTTCTATATGTTCGGAGAGGTCTGCACACGAGGCCATGATGTATGGTACAGAGGCGTTCCTGCTATTTCTACCTGCTTCTATACATGGGACGACAGCGATTCTGAAAAAGCAAAGTGGAGCAACACCGATCTTGCAAACAACGAGGCTCTTGCAAAGGCTTGCTACAATAATAACGAAAGTGCTGATAATCAGCCTACTTCTGATAACGCATTCCTTAAGGGTAATGACTATCATAAACCTGATTATTCCAAGCGCTCAAACATGGGCGTAATCGATTTCCAGATGCACTGGAGCTTTGAAAATGCCAACAACGCATTCGGTACTGCTTTGGGAGAGGACAGATATTTTAACGATTCTACATGGAATGTAGTATATGTAAACTCTCACGACTATTCTCCCGACTTCTGCTCTGATAAGGTATATACAGGCGATACAGCTTCATGGGCTGAGAACCTTTCACTTATGTTTACTTTTCGTGGAATTCCCTGCGTATATTACGGTACAGAGATAGAGTTCCAGAAAGGCTGCCCGATTGATAAGGGTCCGAAGGCTATGCTCTCTGAAACAGGCCGTGCATACTACGGTGATAACATAGAAGGTACAATCCAGTCCTCTGACTTTACCGTATTTAACGCAACAGGCAAGGCAAAAGAGACACTGGATTCTGTTTTGTCCCAGCATATTATGCGTCTGAACAGAATCAGAATGGCAGTTCCCGCACTCAGAAAAGGACAGTATTCCACTGAGGGCTGTAACGGAGGCATTTCCTTCAAGAGAAGATATACCGATGACAATACAGACAGCTTTGCGTGTGTAGCCATCTCCGGCAGCGCAACTTTCTCGGGTGTACCGAACGGAACTTATGTAGACGCAGTTACAGGCGATACAAAAACAGTTACAAACGGCACATTGTCAGCCAGCGTATCCGGCAAGGGTAATATGAAGGTTTATGTTCTGAGCACTTCCAAAACACCCGCACCCGGAAGAGTCATTCCCAACGGCAAATATCTGACAGACGGCGGCGCTGTTGAAACAATCGGCGGAGAATCCGTTAATATCATTCCTGCAACAGGCATTTCGCTGAATAAAACCAGCGTTACCGTATTAGAGGGAGAAACCGCTGCTGTAACAGCTACCGTTACTCCTTCCAATGCTTCTGACAAGAGTGTCACATGGTCTTCTGCAGATACATCTGTTGCAACAGTCAGCAGCGGAACCATTAAGGGTGTTGCAGAGGGTACAACAACCATTACAGCTAAAACATCTAACAATCTGACAGCAACCGTGAAGGTGACTGTTAAAGAGAACACCAATATTGTAAAGCCGACAGGCATTACAGTGTCGCCGTCATCATTGACGCTGACAGCAGGCGAAACAGGAGCAATGACCGCTACAGTAACACCCTCTAACGCTACGGATAAGAGCGTTACATGGACAACTTCCAATGCTGCAGTAGCCACAGTATCGGGCGGCACAGTTACAGCCGTAGGACAGGGTACTGCTACCATTACAGCAACTACTTCCAACGGTAAGACAGCTTCTGCAACGGTTACAGTAGAAGGAAAATCCGTCACCTATATAGAAAACGGTGTATATTTTGAAAAACCCTCAGGCTGGGGCAACAATATCAATATTTATATTTATGACGGCGCTTCCGATACCACGATTGGTGCTGCATGGCCGGGAACATCTATGAAGGCGGACGGCAACAACGTATATTATTATGAGTATAAGCCCACCAGCAGCATGACAAAGATCATCTTCAATGATGGAAACAATCAGATTCCGGGAGCTCAGATGCCTGGTTTCGACTTTGTCAACAGAGGATACTATACTTCAAATGGATATCAGTATACGGTTGAAAAGCAGACAAACGTAGAAGTAACAGCCGTTACACTGAACAAGACATCCGCTTCTGTAGCGAAGGGCAGCACAGTTACACTGACAGCAACCGTTGCACCTTCCAATGCAACTAACAAAACCATTACGTGGAGTTCTTCCAATACTGCAGTAGCAACTGTTTCCGGCGGCGTAGTAACAGGTGTTTCTGCCGGTACGGCAACCATTACAGCAAAGTCAAACAACGGCAAGACTGCAACAGCAACAGTCACCGTAAGTGGTGGAAATGATGATGAAGTACTTACCGCATCATTCAGTATCTCACCTTCAACAATTACTGCCGGCGAAAAGGCAACATTCACAGTCAGCGCTTCGGGCGGCAAGGCTCCCTATCAGTATGCACTTTACTACAAGAAGAGCACAGAGTCCACATTTTCTACTTATAAGGATTACACCACATCACCTTCTTTCTCCTTCTCGACAACAACGGCGGGTACATACAACTTCAAGCTTAAGGTCAAAGACAGCAAGGGAACAGTGGTTTCAAAGACTGCTAATCTTGTTGTAAAATCCGGCGACTCAGTTCTTACAAACAAGTCAACAGTTTCTGCTACATCAATTTCACTCGGAAGCTCTGTAACGATTACAGCAGCGGCAAGCGGCGGTGCCAGTCCGTATCAATATGCTGTATATTACAAGAAATCCAGTTCTACCAATTACACGGCTGTTCAGGCATATTCCACCAACAAGAGCATCAAGGTTACTCCTGCTGCTGCAACAAACTATGATATCCGTGTTAAAGTAAAAGACAGCACGAGCAAAGTTGTCAACAAAGACTTTACTGTTAAGGTCAACCCCGGTGTTCTCAAGAACGTATCTACCGTTTCTGCTACTTCCATCACACTTGGTAAGAGTGTAACCGTTACCGGAAAAGCAACCGGCGGCACAAGTCCTTATCAGTATGCCGCATATTATAAAAAGGCATCATCTTCAAGCTATACGTTGGTAAGAGGATACAGTTCAACAGCAACTATGACAGTAAAGCCTGCTGCTGCAACTACCTATGATATTCGTGTGAAGGTCAAGGATAAAGTTGGCACTGTTGTCAATAAAGATTTTACTGTCAAAGTAACAGGATCAACTGCTCTGACCAACAAGTCAACCATCTCAGCAACGAAAATAGGAATTGGCTCGAATGTAGTAGTGACAGGCGCTGCATCAGGAGGTACTTCGCCTTATCAGTATGCCGCATATTATAAGAAAGCTTCTTCCACGACGTATACTAAATTGCGTGACTACAGCACGAATACGAAAATAACAGTTACTCCTAAGGCATCCACAACTTACGATATCCGTGTGAAGGTCAAGGATAAGAAGGGTACGGTTTCTAACAAAGACTTTACGGTAATAGTAACAAATACACCCACAGAACTGACTAATAAGTCTACTATATCTGCCACAAAGATTTCACTTGGCAAAAGCGTGACCGTTACCGGAGCGGCAAGCGGCGGAACAACTCCTTATTATTACTGTGCTTACTATAAAAAAGCTTCTTCCGCAGAATATACGCAAGTATGCGGCTACAGCAAAACGACAAAAATAATAGTTACTCCTAAAGCTGCTACTACTTATAATATTCGCGTCAAAGTAAAAGACGGAAAGGGTACGGTTGTCAGAAAAGATTTCACTGTAAGGGTAACAGCTTAACAGTAAAAAGGTAATCATAAAAAATTCCACATAAAGGACACAGGCTTTTCGGGAGTTATTTCCCTGAAAGCCTGTGTCTTTTGTTGCAATCGAAAAGAATATATGCTATAATTAAAAATATTATGATACGGTTCTGTAGTACAAGAGTAATAGGATTATTCAGTAGGTTGCTGTATTGGCTTGACAGATAAACAGCAGAAAAAACAGTTGCAAAAACCATGAATCTGCCCGATTTCATTTGGCGGGGATGTGTGTATCAGACCGGTAAGAAAAGCAGTGATACTTTAATAGCGGTTGAAAAGAAATGAACCGATTGGCACATAATTCATGCGGATCATTTGGTTAGCGATATTTTAAGCAGCAGAATAATGACTTTTGAACAGCACGTTTTTGATTTTACGGCAGAGCATCTTTACATATCCTGATTCATAATTTCGGAATAGTAGAATTGTTTTCATTTGCTTGTGAGATGGCATTTGAAAAAGCCCGTTGATGAAAGACAAGTGACGTGCTTATGAAAATGAGGAACGTATGGAACAGACAGTAAGGGAAAAAGGAGTCAAGGATAGATGACAAACAGCGATGTGCAGATCATCAGTGCAGAGCCGAAGGAAATAACGATCAATCAAAGGGAACTGTCACAGCGTCTTCATACAAAAGAAGGATTTGAAACACCATTGTTACAGAGTTGCATGGAGCGTTTGATGGGAGTTATTCGTTATCGTTGTGCATATATTCGTGTATCTGTCAATTTAGAGCAGGAGAATATCTGTGATTTTGGATTTATGACGATTCCCAGCCGAAATCTATACCGGAATCTGAGAGGCTGTCATGAAGCTTTTGTCATGGCAGTAACAACAGGCATAGGAGTAGACCGTCTGCTTGCAAAGCTGAATGCGGTATCGCAGGCAGAGCATTTCTTGACAGACGCCTTATCATCTGCTGCCGTTGAGAGTTTCTGTGATTATGTATGTTCTGATTTAAAAAAAGAGGCGGAGTGTGCAGTGCGGTTTAGTCCCGGTTACGGAGACTTGTCTATCGAGTTTCAGAAACCGCTGCTGCAAAGGCTGAGTGCGTATGAACAGCTTGGCATTACGTTAAACAGTGCTTATCTGATGACGCCTGTAAAGTCGATAACAGCTATTATGGGAATAAAACAATAAAGAGGATTCAAGATGAAGAAAAATATAAGAGATCTGATCAGAGAAAAAAGAATATATTTTGACGGTGGAACGGGTACAGTTTTGCAGGGAATGGGTCTTCCGGCAGGATATTCTCCCGAGAGGTGGAATGTTGAGTGTCCGGAAAAGATCATATCATTGCATAAGGCATATCTTGATGCGGGGTGTAATCTGATCAAGACCAATACGTTTGGCATTAACAGGGAAAAGTTTCCCGATTACGCAGAGCTCATAGAGGCGGGCATTCAATGCGCCAAAGAAGCTGTAAAAGGCAGAGAAGAAGCATATATTGCTTATGATATGGGACCGACAGGCAGGTTATTGGAGCCGTTGGGGGATATGTCATTTGAAGAAGCGGTATCTGTATTTTCTGATAATGTGCGGGTTGCGGCAAAGAGCGGTGCCGATCTGGTACTGATTGAAACGATGAATGACAGTTATGAAACAAAAGCTGCTGTATTGGCTGTCAAGGAAACCTGTGATTTACCGATATTTGTAACGAATGTATATGATGCTTCAGGCAAACTGATGACAGGAGCCGATGCTGCAGCGATGACAGCTTTGCTGGAGTCTTTGCGGGTTGACGCTATCGGTATGAACTGTTCTCTGGGACCCGATATGATGCTTCCGATTATGGACGAGTTCCGTGAATATGCCTCTGTACCGGTTATTGTAAATCCGAATGCAGGCTTGCCGGAGGTTGTTGACGGTAAGACGGTGTATACCATAGATGCTGAAGAATTTTCGGATTATATGGTTCAGCTTACTCAAAAAGGAGCTATGATATTGGGCGGATGCTGCGGAACAACGCCGGAATTTATCGCAAAGACAATCGAAAAAACCAAGTATTTACCCTTTGTTTTTCCTGAAGAAAAGCCGCATACAGTTGTATCCTCTTACACTCATTCCGTGGTCATTGGTGATGATCCTGTTTTGATCGGGGAAAGAATCAATCCCACCGGAAAGCCAAAGCTAAAGGAAGCGCTGCGCAGCAATGATCTCAATTATGTACTGAACGAAGCAATCCGTCAGGCAGAAGCAGGAGCCCATATTCTTGATGTAAATGCAGGCTTGCCGGAAATAGACGAAACGCTGTCCATGGTCAATTGTGTAAAAGCAATACAGTCGGTTACAGATGCGCCTTTGCAGATAGACTCTACGAAAGCGGAGACACTGGAAGCAGCCATGCGGATTTACAACGGCAAACCGCTGGTAAATTCCGTCAACGGCACAGAAGAGAGCATGAATGCCGTTCTGCCGATTGTTCAAAAATACGGCGGAGGTCTGATAGCTTTGACGATAGATGAGCAGGGGATACCGGATAATGCCGAAGAAAGGGCAGCCATAGCCGAAAAGATTATCAAAAGGGCAGAGCAGTATGGTATCAAAAAGAAAGATATCATTGTGGATCCTTTGGCACTGACCATCTCGTCCAATCCTGAGAGTGCGGTTGTCACACTTGAAGCAGTGCGCCTGATCAGACAGTTGGGTGTCAAGACAAGTCTTGGAATCTCCAATATTTCCTTTGGATTGCCGCAGCGTGAGCTGATCACGTCCACTTTTTATGCGAATGCTCTGCAAAGCGGTTTGAACTGTGCTATTATGAACCCGTATTCAAAAGCGATGATGAATACGTATTATACATACAGAGCGCTGAACTGTCTTGATACAGGTTGTACGGATTACATTAAGTATGCCTCTGAGCAGGACAGCACGCAGGCAACGCCGACTGCGGTATCAACAGGTTCTTTACATGCTTCCGTCGTAAAGGGTATGAAAGAAGAAGCTGTACGGTTTGCGTCAGAACTTCTGCAGAAAACCGATCCGCTGGAAGTGATCAATCAGCATATCGTACCGGCTTTGAACGAGATAGGCGAAGCCTTCGAGAAGAAAAAAGCCTATCTGCCGCAGTTGTTAATGAGTGCCGAAGCAGCATCTGCAGCATTTGAAGAAGTAAAGAAAAAAATCCCGTCTGATAAAACAGACAGTACAAAGGCAATTGTATTGGCCACCGTAAAGGGCGATATTCACGATATCGGAAAGAATATTGTCAAGGTTTTGATGGAGAGTTACGGCTTCACGGTATATGACTTAGGCAGAGATGTACCGCCTGAGACGATATTGCAGAGCGCCGTAGAGCATCAGTGCAAATTGGTTGGTCTGAGCGCACTGATGACGACGACTGTTCCTGCCATGGCAGAAACGATAGAACTGTTGCATAAAACCGATCCGACAATTACCACAATGGTAGGAGGAGCGGTATTGAATCAGGAATATGCGGATATGATCGGTGCGGATTTTTACGGGGCAGATGCCATGGACAGTGTTCGTTTTGCAGAGCGGTTTTACAGTACAAGCTCTGAATAAACGGCAGTTGTATTTCATAAACATTAACAAAAAAACCAAAGGAAACGGAACGGAGTTAGTGTTATGAAAAACATCATCGTGTCCAATCCTGCAGTACAGTATTTCAGTGCAGGGAAAAATGAACTGAAGAAGAACGGACTGTTTTTTCTGTTCTGTCTGATTATGTTCGCAGGCATATTGTATGGTACCCTTAGCGGTAAAGCGGCCGGTACGGAGCTTCTCAACCGTCTTGATTTTGTGTTTCAGACAAATTTTGAATTAAGATGCAGTCAGGGGATCTGGTCGGCATTCATTGCCTCGTTTGCCTCGTCAATGTTGTTTTTCGGTGTCATCTTTTTGCTGGGATTGTCCTTGTGGGGAGGCTTTTTTGCGGTGCTGATTCCTTTGTTCAAAGGATACGGCTACGGACTGTCAGTAGGTTATCTGTATGGCACCTATGGGCTGAAGGGGATTTTCTACAATCTTCTGGTCATATTGCCCGGTACCTTTCTTGCCTCAGTGGTAACGGCAGCAGCGTCGCTGATAGCGTTCAAGAATTCGCTGCATTTTGTATTAGGCACGTTTCGCTCGCAGATGATGCCGGATCTGAAATATACGCTCAGAGGGTATTGCCGCAGTATGTTTGGAATGCTGTTGCTGAGCATGGCTTCATCACTGATAGATATGCTTTGTTCACTATGTTTTTCGTGGATTTTTCATTTCTGATTATTACAAACAGTAATCAGCCAAAAACCTTTTTCAAGGATGTGTCAAAATGTCGGATAATAATGTCCGGAAATACGGAATATCGGATTTCTTTATGAATTACTTTGTCAATTTTGGCAAAATACTGTTAGCCAATTTGTTTTTTTGTCTGCCGCTGGCGCTGTTGATCGGTCTGGCTGTAATGCTGACCAACGCACTCGGCGTGCTGAACTGGTTTCTTGTTTTTTTGATCATACCGTTGATGTCTCCGTTTACTGCAGGGCTGGTAAATGTGTGCAGAAAGCTGACAGCAGACCGTACAATACGGCCGGTAAGGGATTTTTTCAAAGGTATCAAAGATAACTGGCTGTTTTTTTTGATCAATTCAATTCTGATGTATGCGCTGACGGCAGGAATGTTCGTCATGATAGCCATCAATCGTGAAGCAGGCGGCAGCGGACCTGTATTAGTTTATATGATTATCGTGCTGATCACGTCGATAGTATTTTTGCTGATGGATTTTTCAGCCATGGTCATGGCGGTGACGGTTGAGATCAGTTTTATAGATATCATCAAAAACTCTCTGGTATTGATCAGCAAGGGCATCGTCAATCATCTCAAAATCTTTTTTGCCCTGATGTTTACGGCATTCTTACTGTATTCTTTAGCAGCGGTCATTCAACATCCGACGGCCAATCTGATTGTGGCAGGTGTGCTGATGCTGCTATCCTTGCCGACGATACTGTTGTATACTATTACCTATAATTCATACCAAACCATCGAAAAACATATTATTCTTCCGTATTCAACCGAAATGCAGCACGAAAAGCGTCTGCAGGAGGAGAAGAAAAAAGACGAAGAGTTAACGCTTGCAGATCTTGAGCCGCTGGCTGACGGTGATCCGGAGGAATATGTATTTCTGAACGGAAAGACAGTTAAAAGAAAAACCATTCTGAAAATGATAGAAGTCAGAAAGAACGGAACAGGTCAAAACAGCTCAGATAATGTTATTAGCTGATAAAGTATACAAAATAGGGAATAATAGAGAGAAGAATTCTAAGAATACGATATTGACAAATATTTAACAAACCAATATAATGAAAGTAAAGTATTAATAAAAATAAACCGTGTAAGCGGTAGAACGGCAGCACCGAAAAGAATAAAAAAAACGGAGGACAAGACTATGGGGATCAATGAAAAAGCGGTTGAGGCTCAGACAGAAAACGAAGGTCTGGTACACGATCTGGACAGTTTTCATAAAAAACTGCGTCAGGTAAAAGAAGCTCAGCGTCAGTTTGCAGAGTTTACACAGGAGCAGGTTGACAAGATTTTCAGGGCGGCAGCCATTGCTGCTAATATGGCGAGAATACCGTTAGCGAAGATGGCGGTAGAAGAAACAGGCATGGGTGTAGTCGAAGACAAGGTTATCAAAAACCACTATGCTGCAGAGTATATCTACAATGCTTATAAGGACACCAAAACCTGCGGAGTCATCGACTATGATCCTGCTTTCGGAATGCGAAAGGTAGCAGAGCCGATCGGAATCATCGGAGCAGTTATTCCCACCACAAACCCGACATCCACGGCCATTTTCAAGGCGCTGATCTGCCTGAAAACAAGAAACGGTATCATTATCAGTCCTCATCCCCGTGCCAAGAAATCCACAATAGCTGCGGCAAAAGTTGTTCTTGAGGCTGCAGTAAAAGCAGGCGCACCTGAGAATATCATTGCATGGATTGATATTCCGTCCCTTGAACTGACAAATGAACTGATGAAGACCTCTGATACAATTCTTGCAACAGGCGGTCCGGGCATGGTAAAGGCTGCATATTCCAGCGGAAAGCCTGCCTTGGGAGTAGGCGCCGGTAATACGCCGGTCATCATCGACAGTACGGCAGATATCAAGGTTGCTGTAAATTCCATCATACATTCCAAAACGTTTGACAATGGTATGATCTGTGCATCGGAACAAAGTGTTACGGTACTGGCTGACGTTTACGATGCCGTTAAGAAGGAATTTGCAGCAAGAGGCTGTTATTTCCTTAATGATGACGAGCTTGAAAAGGTAAGAAAGACCATTATCATCAACGGTGCTTTAAATGCCAAAATCGTAGGACAAACGGCACACAAGATTGCATCTCTGGCAGGAGTGGAAGTACCGCTTACTACTAAAGTGTTGATTGGCGAGGTAGAGTCGGTAGATATCAGCGAAGAATTTGCACATGAAAAGCTGTCGCCTGTATTGGCTATGTACAAGGCAGAGAACTTTGATGAGGCAATTGCGAAAGCGGCAAGACTGGTAGCAGACGGCGGTTACGGTCATACATCCTCGCTCTTTATCCACCCTTCTCAGACAGAAAAGATCGAAAAACACTATCACGCCATGAAAACCTGTCGAGTATTGATCAATACGCCTTCATCTCACGGCGGAATCGGTGATTTATATAACTTTATGCTGACTCCTTCCCTGACGTTAGGCTGCGGATCATGGGGAGGCAACTCCGTTTCGGAGAATGTCGGTGTTAAGCATCTTTTGAATATCAAGCGTGTAGCCGAGAGGAGAGAGAATATGCTTTGGTTCAGAGCCCCGGAGAAGGTCTATTTCAAAAAAGGCTGTATGCCGCTTGCTCTTGATGAGTTAGGTACCATCATGCAGAAGAAAAAAGCATTTATTGTCACTGACTCCTTCCTTTACAAGAACGGTTATGTTAAGCCGATTGAAAAGAAGCTGGACGAAATGGGAATCCAGCATACCTGCTTCTATAATGTACAGCCTGACCCGACCTTGTCTTCCGCAATGGAAGGAGCGAAGCAGATGACGCTGTTTGAACCGGACGTTATCATCGCACTGGGCGGAGGTTCCGCAATGGATGCCGGAAAAATCATGTGGGTATTGTATGAGCACCCCGAAGCTGGTTTTATGGACATGGCAATGCGCTTTATGGATATCCGCAAGAGAATCTATCCTTTCCCGCACATGGGTGAGAAGGCATATTTCGTTGCGATCCCCACATCTTCCGGTACTGGTTCGGAAGTTACTCCCTTTGCAGTTATCACTGACGAAAAGACCAATATCAAGTATCCTCTGGCTGACTATGAATTGCTGCCGGATATGGCGATTATTGATGCAGATAATATGATGAACCAGCCGAAGGGACTGACCAGTGCTTCCGGAATAGACGCACTTACACATGCTCTTGAGGCGTATGCTTCCATCATGGCGACGGAATATACAGACGGACTTGCCCTGAAAGCAATGAAGAACATTTTTGACTATCTGCCCTCAGCCTACGAAAACGGCGCAAAGGATCCGGTTGCGAGAGAAAAAATGGCGACAGCATCCACGCTGGCTGGTATGGCATTTGCCAACGCATTTTTGGGTGTATGCCATTCAATGGCGCATAAGCTTGGTGCATATCATCATATAGCACATGGTGTTGCGAATGCTCTTCTGATATCGATTGTCATGCGATATAATGCAGAGCCTGTTCCGCCCAAAATGGGAACCTTCTCACAGTATGCATATCCGCACACGTTAGAACGGTATTGTGAATGTGCGCATTTCCTGGGAATTTGCGGAAAAGACGACCATGAAACACTGGAGCTCTTCATACAGAAGATTGAGGAGTTGAAGGACAGATGCGGCATTAAAAAGACAATTGCAGATTACGGAGTAAGTGAAGAAGCTTTCCTTGCCTCTTTGGATGAAATGGCAGAGAACGCCTTTGATGATCAGTGTACCGGAGCAAACCCAAGATACCCGCTCATTGAAGAGATCAAAGCCATGTATCGTGAAGCATATTACGGCAAATAATCTGTCATTCCGATAACAACAAATAAGCTGCAAAAAGGGCGTCCCGGCGAGAAGGGCGCCCTTTTTAGCCTGAAAGAAGGGTCAAAATGGAGGCATATTATTGTACTTTATGTCCGAGAAATTGTGGTGCAAGACGAAGCTTGACAGAAGGCAGAGGCTACTGTCGGCTGGGGCTTCTGCCGCGGGTCGCAAGAATAGCCCCACATTATTGGGAAGAACCGTGTATCAGCGGAGAGCATGGTTCCGGAACCATCTTTTTTTCAGGATGCGTGCTGTCCTGTGTTTATTGTCAGAACTATCAGATCAGCAAAGAATGCTATGGAAAGACGATGAGCGTTGAAGAATTACGCCGAGCGGTGAAGAACCTGGAGGATCAGGGGGTACATAATATCAATCTTGTCAGTCCTACACCGTATATAGAAAGTATTATCGAACTGTTTTCGTCTTATCGTCCGAAAATACCTGTGGTTTACAATACGGGTGGATATGAGAAGAGAGAAACGCTGCAAAGGTTAGAGGGTATAGTTGATATCTATCTCCCTGACCTGAAATACATAGAACCCGAAAAATCAAAAAAATACTCAAATGCAGAAGATTATGCTGCTTATGCGATACCTGCCATTGAAGAAATGGTCAGGCAGACTGGTTCACCGACGTTTGATCAGAACGGTATGCTGAAAAGAGGAACAGTAGTTCGGCATCTGATTCTGCCCGGAAATACCAAGAATTCCATTCATGTGCTTGATACGCTGAAAGCGGCATTTGGAAAAGATATTCTTGTCAGTCTGATGGCGCAGTATATTCCAATGGGAAAGGCGACTGATTATTCTGAAATTAACAGAAGAATTACAGTGAGAGAGTATCATAAGGTACTGGATCATTTTGAGGAACTGGAACTGGAAGGGTATGTGCAGGAACTGGCTTCCGCCAAAGAAAGTTATGTTCCCGACTGGAATATGAGTGATGAAGGACTTTGACAATATGCAGTGAAATGAGATTAACATTAAAAGCCGGGAAAGATTGTTTTACACAGTCTTTCCCGGCTTTTTGCTGTTTATCGGGCATCATCGGATTATCTTTCATGACGAAATCCTCTGGGATCTTCTTTCTGAAAATATAACCAATCAACGATGCCCCCCGGGTCTCGCCTGCCGGGTGCGGCAGCGTGACGCTGCACCCGTGTCCGCCTTTGGGGTAGTTTTCTGCCTGCGATAGTCACATTAACGGCGGGTTCAGAGTTTTGCAGAGAGTCTGGTACGCGGACTGAGCTTTTTGGTTGTAGAAATCAAGGGAGCGTTAGCGGACGTCCCTGCGAATCGTCCAGTGCGGTCACGCACCGGAGGCACTCCGCCGGTGCTTCTGCTTCGCAGAGGTGTCCACTGGACACCCGCACCCTCTTAGGCGGCGGGTGCCATTCGGACTTTCAGTGGGGGTTAAAATCCCCCACTGAAACCCCGAGGAGCTAAAGCTCCTGCGGTGAGGTTGGATCAATGCAGCCGATGTTAAGCGAGCTTACATCGGGCTTTGCTCCGAGTTAAAAATGCGTTGTCAGAGGTGTGTTTCAATCTTTCTGATAGTGAATCGGAAGCGTATCAGCAGCCGCAGGGACGGCAGGTGAAGCGCTGTTTTTTATGATGATTTGTATTATTGTCCGTTTGAGAATTAGAAAGATCTTTTCGTACACCCGACCAAAGACTTTCGGTATGTTTGATAATAACAAAATCGATTGTCATTGCTAATGACTTAACAGTATATAGCAGATCGCAATGGGGAGGCACATTGCCGGACCAGCGTACGAGTGTTGAATACAGCGTTGGAAAATGCCGCAAAGTCGACTCTTGAGGATATTCAGACGGAGTGTTGTTTTGTAAAACAGACCATATACAGCATGATAATAAGGCATTATCGTCTTATTCCATCATTGTATTACATTGGGTTTTATGATATAATTCATGAATAGAATACGGAAAGATATGAGAAGGAGAGAGGAAATTGACCATAACAAGTAATCGCATCATCAAACTGATTATCGAATTCGTCGCAATCGGTATCGGAGCGGTCATTTCGGCTTTTGCCATTGAAGAATTTCTGGTTCCTTGCAAAATACTGGACGGCGGCGTGGTAGGCATCGGTATTATTATCAATCATCTTACAGGTTTTCCGTTAAGTATGCTGACTATATTATTAAATATTCCGTTTTTAATTATCGGCTCAGGAAAAATGGGAAAGATGTTTATTATCAAAGCGGTGTATGCAATGGTTGTTTTTTCGATATTTCTGGACATTTTTGCGCCAATGGCAAACGCTACAACAGAGTATCTGTTAGCGGTATCCTTCGGAGGTGTCATTTTGGGTATCGGAGTAGGTATTGTGATCCGATTCGGCGGCTGTCTTGACGGCACTGAAACGGTAGCAATACTAATGAATAAGAAATTCAAGCTTCCGGTAGGTCAAACGGTACTGATCTTTAACATTATTATCTTTACGGTAGCAGGCTTCATCATGGGACTTGACAGAGCAATGTACAGTCTGCTGACTTATTTTATTACGTCCAAGGTACTCGACATCGTAGAATCCGGTCTGGAGAGGACAAAGGCCGCTATGATTATCACAGATGATGCGGAACAGATTTCCGGACAGATTTATGAACGACTTGGCAGAACGGTGACGAGAATGGAAGGTGAAGGTTTAGTCAGCGGCAAGAAAGCTGTGCTATACTGTGTGCTGACCCGTTTTGAAATACATGAGCTAAAAGAAATCATCAAATCCATTGATACCTCAGCGTTTATTGCGATCAGTGATGTGTCAGAAATCATCGGAACACATATAAAGAAAACAGGTCAGCTTCCAGTCTCTGCCGAGCATATAACGGAAGACGCAGAAACAAAGGCGGATCATGATTGATCGGCATCTGTTTTTACGACAGAACGGACACAGACATTTTCTTCCAGCACAAAATCGGCAAGCAGTGTATAACTGTTTTTTTCTTCCTTGAATGTAATGGTTTTATTGATGACAGAACCATCCCTGATACTTGCCACCATAAAAAACTCATATACACTCAGTTTATTCTTCAATATTTTTTCAGCCTGTGAAAGCTCGATTTTCATAGGCTTTTTTTTCAGCCTGAACCAGTTTTCACAGTTGATGTACAGTGGAATAGGCTGACCGAGAATTGTACATTGCTGACGGTATCTTGACAAGGCGTATTCACGGGGAGGATTTTCAGTCAGAGAGAGGGGAATCGTAAGCCCGAAGGCATTCAAATCCTGTTTTGTCAATTCGGTGTCTTTTGTAAAGTATGTGTACTGTTTTGGAATATGAATTTCAACACGCCTGTTAGTGGCAGCATAAATGCGAGCGTTTGCATCAGACAAAACAAGATTGCCATTGTTATACTCCATGATACCGCTGACAAGAAGTTGATTTTTGCTGATACCGTCTCCGACATTTACATGAGCGGTGCCTTTGTAAACCTGCACTCTGGTAACCACCCCGTCAGAAGCGGATTTGAGATTGCTCAGCACAGCCGGTTGTTTATCTCCACGCGTCAGACTCGGACTGATATTCACCTCTGCCGTAGTACCGACTAAATTAAGCGTCATCCAGCTTATGCGAGTGTCAGTGAGAGAAATGCTGTTGATAATATTACCGACATCAATACTATCCGCCCGTACGCCTTCATAAACGCCGTGTTCTTTCAGAATCCTGCGGACTTCATATTCGTTCATAAGATCGGGTACGGTAATACGGATCTGCCAGATAAAGCCGGAGAGAAAATGACACCCCAAAACACAGAACAAAAAACCAGCCAAAAGACCACACCGATGTTTGTAAGACTTGAACAGATGTGGAACGCCGTGATGTGAAACACCGGAAAGAGAATGACCGGTTTTGGTTGAAATATCCGTCAGCAAGCGAAAATCGGTTTCTCTGGCAGAAGCGGACAGGCTTTCTGCAGTTCCTTTCAGCTTCCATAGATTGATTCCTCGTCTTGAAGCCATATTCAGAAATCTTTCCGGAAAGGAGCCTTCTACGGTAAAGCTTACATAACCGAACAACCACCGTAACAGTCTGACAATAAACATCTGCATCCCTCATATAATATATTCTATGGAAGTAATAAAACCGTGAATGACAATATCAGTGTCGGTCATAGCAGCAATATGGAGTCCACGGCCGCTAAAGGCTACGATATATTTACCGGCATTGATTTTAATGGACCGGTCGTGATATTCCAGAATACCTTTATTGCCTTCAAACACGACTTCACGATTACCGCTGATATCCATGTGTACTGCTCCTAAATGGGCGCCGAAAACAGATTGTTCCCAGCGCTTCGGATTTTTCCCTTGCTTCATATCGTTCCTCCTGATGCTTTTTTTAATAGTATGCCGTCAGAAATATAAAAATCACTCGTAACATATCTTTTATCGGGTGATAATATGAAAAGATTAAGCTTCAAAGAAGGAAAAAAAGTGCTGCTGTTGACAGTCATTTTGCTATCGGCAGTATGTATGCTGATGTATGCAGGTAACGTCGCTGCCGGTGTAAAAAGCGGGCTTGAATATGCTGCGAAAATACTGATTCCATCACTGTTTCCCTTTATGGTACTGTCGTCATTTCTGATTCGCAGCGGGAGCTGTGATATTATCGGAAAAAGAACAGATCGGATTTGCAGGTGCATTTTTGGGTTGCCGGGAGAAACGCTCGGAGCTGTTGCCCTCAGCTTTATCGGTGGATTTCCTGTGGGAGCGAGAAATGTACGGCTGCTGTATGAAAAAGGAACAATCAGCATCCGACAGGCAGAACAGATGATGTTGTATTGTGTATGTTCCGGTCCTGCATTTTTAATCACAGGAGTTGGCACGTTGTTACTTCATAATAGTCAGGCAGGTGTAATCTTGTATGTTTCGCAGCTTGTTTCAGGTTTGCTGATTGCTGTCATAACAGGTCAGTATTATAAAAAGAGTCATTTTACGGGGAAAAGAAAAGGAGAGATTCTTCAGAAGAGCAGACAAGCAGTCAGCGATCAGTTGATCATTTCTTGCTCCGATGCAGCACAGGGAATTTTACAGCTTACAGCATTGGTGTCGGCTTTTTCTGCCATAATCGCAATATGTGAAGCTTCGGGAATCCAGAACTCTATCAAGAGCCTGCTGAAGATGTGCAAAGCCGACTATCCCATAGCGGAAAATGCGCTGTACATTCTGACAGAGGTGACAACAGCCTGTGGAAGAATCAGCAGCGGAGGCTGTCCGTTGTGGCTGCTGTCATTTGCCGTAGGGTTCGGAGGGTTGTGTGTTCATTTTCAGATTTTTGCATTGTTGGGAGACATTCCGATTCATAAGGGACGATTTTTTTTGTTCCGATTGATTAACGCATTATTGTCTTCGGTAATAGTATGTATTATCGGCAGGTTTTACGAACCTACCGAAATGGTATTTGCTGTGGGTCAGGGGATAGAGGCAGAGTGGGTATCCGTAACTGCAGTCGGAACAGCGGCTATGCTGATCATGTCAGTGATATTTGTACTGAGCCTGAAGCGCAGAAAAATACAGTAGCAGAAACAACATAATAACGGAGGGTGCTTATGTGTGGTATAGCAGGTTGGTACGACAAGAAAAAAGATTTCAGAGAAGAAAGCAAAATAATCCGTTCGATGACCGACAGTATGACCAGGAGAGGCCCTGACGAAGGGGGTGTATTCTTCAAGGACAAAGTGTGTCTGATGCACAGGCGGCTTGCGGTAATAGATCCCGAGCATGGCAGTCAGCCTATGACGGTCGTGCAGGGTGAAAGGGCTTGTACAATTGTGTACAACGGTGAATTATATAATACATCAGAAATAAGAGAAGAGTTACAGCGGTATGGCTGCAGCATTCAGACAGAAAGTGATACGGAAGTCGTATTATGGTCATATATTGTATGGGGAAGTCAGTGTGTGGAAAAGCTGAACGGTATATTTGCCTTTTCCGTTTACGACCATCAAAGACAAACTTTGTTTCTGGCGAGAGATCGTGTAGGAGTGAAGCCCCTGTTTTATTACCAGTATGCGGAAGGAATGCTGTTTGCCTCTGAGGTTCAGACGCTTCTGAAAAATCCGCAGGTAAAGCCAAAGGTGACCGAACAGGGACTTTCGGAATTGTTTTTGTTAGGTCCGGGCAGAACTCCCGGACAAGGAATCTATCATGGGGTACAGGAATTGCTGCCCGGAGAGTGTGCGTTTTATGACGGAGAGAAGCTGTACTGTCACCGTTACTTTACGCTGAAAGCCCGTGAGCAAACTGCCGACCCGGAAAAGAGTAAGGAGCAGGTAAGAGAATTGTTATGTGACGCCATAGAGCGGCAGTTAGTTTCCGATGTACCTTTGTGTTGTTTTTTATCAGGGGGACTGGATTCCAGTATTATTTCTTATGTCGCCTCAGAATATCGAAAAAGACAAGGACAGTCGCCTATTGACACCTATTCAATTGATTATGAGGATAATGACAAATACTTCAAGAGCAGTTTGTTTCAGCCGACACCTGACAGTGAATTTATCGGGATTATGCAGACAGCCATCGGTTCCAGACATCATAGTGTGACGATTGACAATACAGAGCTGTTTGAAGCACTGTTGCCTGCCACAGAAGCCCGCAGCTTTCCGGGCATGACGGACGTAGATGCATCACTCCTTCTGTTTTGCGGCAAGATCAAAGAAGACTTTACGGTAGCATTGTCCGGTGAATGTGCTGATGAGCTTTTCGGGGGGTATCCGTGGTATCACAATCAGAGTGTATTGTTCGAAGATACTTTTCCGTGGTCAAGATCACTGGACATTCGCCGCTCTATCCTGAAAAAAGGATTTCTTCCCCGTGGAGAGGAATATGTTCGTCAAAAATATCTTGACACCTGTACTCATACAGAAAAGCTGCCGACGGATTCACCGCTTGACAAAAGAATGCGAGAAATGTTTGCACTGAATTATTATTGGTTTATGCAAACGCTGCTTGAAAAAAACAATACAGCAGAAAACGCAGAATCAACAATAAATAACAAACTACATAACAGTGAGCGTTTGCGTGAATAAAGCATGGATGAAAGCAGTTGTTTTTCATATTCATTTGCCGGAAGCATTGTTGACAGAGTATGCATCTGATTCACATTAAAATTATTTTCCGCTTGTGACAAATACACAAAACGGAGCATCGAAACAATCTCATCCGGAACAAGGAGCTTACAATCTGTAAGGCATAACAGAAGATGCCGGAGGTTGGATGCAACAGAATAAAAGGCAAAAACAAGGAAGATAATAGCAGACTTGTTCTGAAACAGGATACGGCTTTCAATAGGTAAAGACTGGCAGCAGTATTATCGCAAAAGATGAATCGTAGAAGAAGTTTCTAAATACAGAGATGTAATGCAAGGTGTTTTTCACTGTAAAAAATGAAAAATAGCTGTACATTTATTCTGATTTATGTTATACTGAATATACAAAAATTTCATACAAAGGAGAATGAAGATGAACATAACAACAGATATCAGATATGTTGGCGTCAACGATCATCAGATTGACCTGTTTGAAGGTCAGTACGATGTTCCGAACGGTATGGCATATAACTCTTATGTGATTATTGACAGTAAAATAGCCGTAATGGATACGGTGGACAAAAATTTCACTCAAGAATGGCTGGATAATCTGGAAAACGCACTGGAAGGCAGAAAGCCGGATTATCTTGTTGTACAGCACATGGAGCCGGATCACAGCGCCAATATCATGAACTTTATGAAGAATTATCCTGAGGCAATCATAGTATCCAGTGCTAAGGCGTTTACGATGATGGGTAATTTTTTTGGAACACAGTTTGAGGACAGAAGAATTGTTGTAAAAGAGGGCGACACACTGGAACTGGGAAGTCATACGCTGAATTTTGTAGCTGCGCCGATGGTTCACTGGCCTGAGGTTATCATGACTTATGACAGCAAAGATAAGGTAATGTTTACAGCAGATGGCTTTGGTAAGTTTGGCGCACTTGATGTGGAAGAAGACTGGGCTTGTGAGGCAAGAAGATATTATTTTGGAATTGTGGGAAAATACGGTGCTCAGGTACAGAGTCTGCTGAAGAAGGCTGCTGCGCTTGATATTGCAATCATCTGCCCGCTGCATGGACCGATTCTGACAGAGAATCTTGGATACTACATCAACTTGTACAATACATGGTCAAGCTATGGAGTAGAAAGCGAAGGAATTATGATCGCTTACACTTCCGTATATGGCAACACAAAAAAAGCTGTTGAATTGTTGGCAGAGAGTCTGAGAATGAAAGGTTGTCCCAAGGTTGCAGTAAATGATCTGGCAAGGGAAGATATGGCAGAGTGTGTAGAAGATGCTTTCCGTTACGGAAAGATCGTTCTGGCAACCACTACTTATAATTCAGAGATATTCCCATTTATGAGAGAGTTTATCAATCATCTGACAGAGCGCAATTTCAGCAATCGCACAGTGGGATTGATAGAAAACGGTTCATGGGCGCCGATGGCAGCTAAAACGATGAAAAAGATGCTGGAAGGCTGTAAAAATATCGAGTTTACAGAAACAACTGTTAAAATCATGTCAGCATTGAACGAAACGAGCAAAGAACAGATCGAAAAGATGGCAGAAGAACTGTGTAAGGATTATCTGGCACAAAACAGTGAAACAGCCAATAAAAATGACCTGACAGCGCTGTTCAATATTGGTTACGGCTTGTACGTTGTCACCTCTAATGACGGCAAAAAAGACAACGGTCTGATTGTCAACACAGTCACACAGGTAACCAATTCGCCGAATCGTATTGCCGTATGTATCAATAAACAGAATTATTCTCATCATGTTATCAAACAGACAGGCGTTATGAATGTTAACTGTCTTTCTGTAGAGGCACCGTTTAAGGTATTCGAAAACTTTGGATTCCAGAGCGGAAGAAACACTGATAAATTCGCAGATTGTGAGCCTCTGCGTTCTGATAACGGACTTGTTTTTCTGCCGCATTATATCAATTCCTTTATGTCACTGAAGGTAGAGGATTATATTGATCTTGATACACACGGTATGTTTATCTGCAGTGTCACGGAAGCAAGAGTAATATCTGATAAAGAAACCATGACATACACCTACTATCAGAACAATGTCAAACCAAAACCTGAAACAGACGGCAAAAAGGGCTGGGTATGTAAGATTTGCGGTTATGTTTATGAAGGCGAAGAATTACCGGACGATTTTATTTGCCCGTTGTGTAAACATGGAGCATCTGATTTTGAGCCGATTGGCTAACGCAGACAATAAATACATTCATTAACAACGATAACAGAGCATGATCCCTTCATAAAAGGGACGTGCTCTGTTTTTGTTTGGAATATGTTGTAATAATAAGAAATGATATCATAAAAGCCGATGAAATGAGCAAAACTATATATGATACAGTTTTCAGGAATTATAGTGAAACAACGCATAATCACTATTCCGACAGGTTGATGAGAAAGTGCAGAAAAAAGTGCATTAGAAAATATGTGCTCAGTGCCGGTATGGTGCAAGCTTAAATAAAGATTGCCGGGCAACGCTTCATAGAGAGCAGGAAGAGAATGAAAGCGTCTGTTATGCGTGAGGAAGGCGGTATCATTCATTGACGAGAAAGCGTGATTATCATGGCGAACAGGAAGATTTATAGCAGGGCGTTTCTCATAGCGGTAATCGGATTCATCGGAACAGTATTATTATCAGGATGTAATGGTAACGAAAACGGCAGGAGAGATCATAAAGATGTTTCGGACAATAGCGGATACCATGAAATTGCCGATATTGACATTCAGCTTTGGTTCGGAGAACAGTGTGAAAAGTTGAATAATCATAGCAGTGTTTCTTTCATTCAGACAGAAAAACGTGACGGAAAAGATCGTATACAAGTGAAAGAAAAGGAACTGCGGGAATATGTTCGGGCTTTGGCAGAGAAGTATAATACTTATCAGGAGAAGATTAATCTGAAAACACAGAGCGGTTCTGAAATACAACTGAACAACTATGGACTTGGCTGGATCCTTGATGAAGAATATGCTGCAGAAGCAATCAAAAAGATGGTGGATAAGAGAGAACGGGCGAAACTGCATTTAACGGATCACAGTAAAAACAGCAATCGTTGGTGGACAAGACAGGAAGGGGAATATACTTCATCTGATGAACAGAACAGTCAATATATTGAGGTTAGTATTCAGATGCAGCATTTCTGGTTGGTAGAAAACGGAAAACCCATAATGGAAAGTGATGTTGTGACAGGCAATCCGAATACCGGACATAGTACGCCGACAGGAGTTTACCACATTTTTGATAAACAGAAAAATGCTGTCCTCAGCGGTGAAGACTATGAGATAACGGTCAGCTACTGGATAGAGTTTACGGAAGCCATAGGATTACATGATGCGGTATGGCAAAGTGAATTCGGTGGAGAAGTGTACCGGTACAACGGCTCCCACGGTTGTATAAACTTGCCGCTGAAAGCGGCTGAAAAGCTTTACGGACTTGCCAAGCAGGATATGCAGGTGTTTATTTATTAAGCCGTGGGGATAATATGACGGACAGGAGAATATAAATGAAAGGAGTATGATCAAGCAGAAGGGAGAAAGAATATGGACATAGTGTTTGAGGGAAGGAGATATAAAAGTGAAAGGAGGGATTATGATGAATGGGGAGTAAGAGATTACTATCCTGTCAGGAACAGTGAAGAGCAAAAGCAATTTGAACTGCAAAAAACAGAAGAATGCCGCAGTATATTACAATATGCGGAAAGAGCTGATAAGCGGAAATGATAGCCGTGTATTGCCGTCAGTCAGTGGAGAAGAAAGATAGTATATCAATTGAGCAGCAAGAGGCAGCCTGCCGAAGTCTGTGTTTTGAGAAGGACTACGAGGTATTTGCGGATAAAGGTTTTACAGGAGCGAATACAAACCGACCTGCGTTTGAAAAAATGATGAAAGCCGTCGAAAAGGGAAAGATCACCAAAGTAATCGTATACAAGGTAGACAGAATCAGTCGTTCCTTGTTGGATTTTGTAGGGATTTATCAGCGTTTTGAAATGCATAAAGTAGAGTTTGTGTCCTGCAGTGAGCAATTCGACACATCAAGCGCCATGGGAAAAGCTACCCTACAGATCATCATGGTATTTGCGGAGCTGGAAAGAAGCATGATACAAAAAAGAGTCAAGGATAATTTCTATGAAAGGGCAAAAAAAGGTTTGTTTCTGGCAGGCGTAGCACCCTATGGATACAGAAAAAAGAAGGTATGCATAGAAGGTGTACATACTTCCATGCTGGAGCCTGACGACGAACATCAGGAGAAGATAGAAATTGTAAGGTGGATTTATGAGGAGTTTTGCATAAAACAAAGCATTGGAGAAATAGTTCGTCAACTGAATGAAAGAGGGGCTCTCACCAATAGAGGAAAAGCATTTTCATCAACAGGTGTCAGCAGAATTTTGAGAAATCCGGTGTATGTACGTGCAGACGCCGACGTATATCGTTATCTTAAAAGCAAAGGAGCGAATATACTGCAGCCGATTGAAGCATTTACCGGGGAAAACGGTTGTACAGTTTATGGTACAAGAAAAGGAAAGACAATGGCAAAATTTTCCTGTCTTCAGGGAGAATATGTTCAGTTAAATAGACACGAGGGTTGTATTCCTTCCGGAAAATGGCTGAAAGCACAGCGTATTTTAGATAGCAACCGACCTGTCAGTAATAGTGGAAAGGGAGAAAATACATGGCTGACAGGACTGACAAAATGTCGTTTTTGCGGAATGGGGATATCGGTTGTGAACGGAGGGAAACCCGGGCGGCGATATCTGAATTGCGGCGGCAAAAAGGCACATATTTGTGGCGGAAGAACAAAAACGATGACCTTTGACGATATTGAAGAGATTGCCGGAAATAGTCTGACGTCATATTTCAGCCGGTTTCGTTTTCAGGCGGAGGAGTGTTTTGAAGATCAGAAAGAAAACCTGATGAAAATACAATTGACTAATATTCAGGAAGAAATCAGCAGTCTGATACAAAAGCTTGCCGGTGCAGATCATATACTGCAGGAATATATCAGTCAGCGTGTTGTGACATTAGACAGTGAACAGAAAAAACTGAACGAGCAATTGAAACAATTAATGAAAAAGCGTGAATGTACTGATTTATCAGCGTATTATTCTGAAAAACTAAGCCAATGGAAGGAACTGCCTTTTGATATAAAAAAGCTGATTGCAAGAGTGTTCATTGAAAAAGTTATCATAGGAGACGGTGATCTGACAATTGTTTACCGATAAAAGCAGACTTCCTCAAGCGTATTTAGAATATGAATAATCTGATAGATGCGTACTTGTGTGGAAAAAATGCATGACAGATTATGCTTGTGTGGTACATTGAAATGTGATATAATCAATACTAAAGGATTCGTCCATGAAACAATAAGCTGAGATAGATGTTGCTCAGATTAAAGAAAGCACCGGCAGTAGGATGAGGAGGGGATAAAGATGTCAAAATTCTGGAGCTATATATCAAACGGACAGTATTCAGTAGGGTGTACCGGACAGACGGTTTGGCTGTATGATAACAATGGAGCAGTGCTTTCAAAATTCAATGATTTACCTTATGCTTATCTGCCGGTATTTTCTCCGGACGGGAAACTATTAGTAGTTAAATCCAGTGAGGGCAGAATGGCAGTGTATTCACTTGGTGACAGAAAGCTGATAAAGAAGTTCCGGTACTCAAAAGTCGATGCGGCGCAAGACAACAACTGCTGTTTTTCACCTGACAGCAAGCGGTTATACAATATTGAACAATACCCCGAGGTAGGAATGACAAGATTGTCAGTTTACAATACGGAAGATTTTACAGTAAAAACAAGAATATCGGACATTGATCAAAAAATCATTTTGAATTACATTGAATATGATCAGTTAACTGACAGGTATTATCTGCTGGGGTATGAAAGAAACAATCAGTTGATAGCCGATCAGTTTTTTGTTACTTTTTTGAACGGTGGAAACCTTGCAGACAAAAGATATATTCCCGAAAAAGAATGGTGGTTTTTACTTGGCTTTAAGGCACTGCAGGGTATGGGGTTTACGGAGAAAGCATATCACTGGTCGTACTTCGGAAGTAAAAGACTTGCTCCCGGTGGCAAAATGATGACTTTGGAAGCGCTGAAAGAAGCAGCTTTTCGGCTTGCTGACTATTATCCAACGGAATAGTTTTTCCGCTGTATTGTTATGTGATAGAAAAGACAGAATGTCCATGTATAACGGTTTGGAAGTTCGTGTGCCGTTTTGTGACTATCGCATTGTTGAATATGCGTTTAATATGCCTTGGTCTGTCAAGGCGTTCAACGGCAGGGAAAAGGGCATTGTCCGAGAAGCATTCCGAGGTTTGCTGCCAGACAGTATTATTGACAGAAAGAAAAGCCCTTATCCGAAAACGCATCACCCTCTGTATTTTCAGCTATGTGCCGCAAAAGTCAAAGAAATACTGAAGGACAAATCTTCTCCGCTTTATGAAATATTGGATAAAAACGGAGTGGAGGCAATCATAGAGAACCCTGAGCACATTTCTTCGCCGTGGTATGGACAGCTCATGAGGGCGCCTCAGATTCTGGCATATATCATACAGCTTGATTACTGGTTCCGAATCAATCATGTGAGCATAGAGTAAAAAAAGTGCCTGCTTGTTTTGTGCAAGCAGGCACTTTTCGATACCATCGGAAAAAAGCGTAAGGAACGAAGAAATTGTATAAAGAGATTGTATAGGAATACAGGTATTTGTTTAGTATCATTCAAACTACAGTTAACACATCGGCACACATAAATGAATAGGGAATATGTGTATAACCAATCACCGATGTCCCCCGGGTCTCGCCTGTCGGCTCGGTCGGTGCTTCTGCTTCGCAGAGGTGTCCACTGGACACCCGCACCCTCTTAGGCGGCGGGTGCCATTCGGACTTTCAGTGGGGGTTATAATCCCCCACTGAAACCCCGAGGAGCAAAAGCTCCTGCGGTGAGGTTGGATCAATGCAGCCGATGTTAAGCGAGCTTACATCGGGCTTTGCTCCGAGTTAAATTGTCCGATGAACGGAACAGGTTCATGGACGGTAATCTTTTCTAAAAAGAGCTCGTACAACTGTTTTAACGGCATTTTCCGTTGATTCACTGTCTCTTGGAACCAGATTCTCTATTTTTAGTCCGCACTTTTCCATCACTTTACCGGAAGCCGAGTTACGGCTGTCGTGTTTAGCTTCAATTCGTTCAAAGCCGACATCGCAGAAAAGAAACCTGATTACAGTGCGGAATGCTTCTGTCATAATCCCTTGTCCCCAGTAAGCTTCGGACAGACAGTATCCTACTTCGGCACAATTCTTTTGTTCGTCAATATTGACAACGGAAATGCTGCCGATCACCTGATGGTTTTGTTTCCATTCAATGACCCACTCATAGCAGTCTTTTTGTTGATAAGCCTCAATACGGCTTTTGATATACAATCTGACATCAGAGGTGCGGGTATATGGTTGCCAGGTAAGGTATCTTGTGACCACAGGACTGGAGGCCCAGTTGACAAACATTTCTTCAGCATCGGTGATTTTGTATTTCCGCAAGATCAGGCGTTCTGTTTCCAGTCGTTTTGTCCCCTTGTGTTCCATCATAAAAGCTCCTTTCATCAAAGACGATGTTAATAAAAAAACGGCTGACAGAAGTCAGTCGTTTCAAGTCGGCAATTATCAAAGAATAGAGCTGTCAAGATAATGTTCCAGTTCTTCTTCATCTCTCTTATGTTTCTCTCTGATCAGCATAAAGGTAGCAAAAGCAGCAGAAAGCGCACAAAGACCGCCAACAATAGAGATAAAGATAATCAAAAACTTCTTACTCATAGAAATGCCCTCCTGAATACGATTTCATCTTAAGCTAATTATATAATTGTTTTACAAAAAAGTCAAGAATATCTTGCAAATAATGTCTAAAGAATCTAAGATTTCAGACAAAAAGAAAAGCAGAACAAAAAGTTCTGCTTTGATGCGATGTGACATCGTCATTCAGTTCTGTCATACCAACCGTAGATTAAACGGCAGCATTCAGTTTACGAGCCAGAGAAGACTTTCTTCTGGAAGCAGTATTCTTCTTCATGATACCCTTAGCAGCGGCCTGATCAATCTTCTTGATAGCTACACGAACAGCCATATCTTTATCTGCAGCACCACTTTCAATAGCAGCATTAGCCTTCTTGATAGTAGTTTTCAGATTGCTCTTCACCATTTTGTTAGCTTCTGTTTTAGCAGCAGCAACCTTCACACGCTTTTTTGCTGATTTAATGTTAGGCATTCCGACACCTCCCTTTTCCTATCTTGCGTACAGCTTATATTATCATTATTTCAAAAAAAATGCAAGGGTTTTTTGAAAAAAAATCAAAAAAAAATACGCTTTGTATAATTTCATAACAGAATAGGGGCAGAAGTCCTGATCACTGTCACAATTGCTGTATTTCTATAGCCAAAATAGATCGTGAAATGAAAAAGCAGAATTTTTAAGTCTGCGATTGCATTCCGAGTCATATTATGGTACTATGTAAATCGGTGAAAGGAGAGTGCAGTTATGGCAGATTTTTCCGGCTGTGAAAGCTGCAGCCACTATGTGTATGACGAAGAATATGAATGTTATGAATGCCTTGTCAATCTGGACGAAGACGAAACAGCCCGGTTTTTATCAGGAACATTGGAATCATGTCCCTATTACAGCAGTGATGATGAGTATCGAATCGTACGCAAACAGAATTAAGGAGGAACATTATCTTGAAAGCAATCAAAAAGTATCTGGATATCATACTAAACATGATATATGGCTGTATTATCGGCGTAGCCAATATCATTCCCGGTGTAAGCGGCGGCACTATGGCAGTTATGCTGAATATATATGATAAGCTGATAGATTCATTTACCGGGATCCGTCGTCATTTCAAACAAAGCATGAAGTTTCTGATACCGATAGTGCTGGGTGCAGGAGCGGGGATTGTTTTATTCTCGTATCTTATCAAGTATCTGATTACTTATCATCCGCTTCCCACTTGTTTTTTCTTTATCGGGCTGATCATCGGCAGTTTGCCGTTGGTATTCAAAAAAGCGGTGTCTACAGGTTTTAAATGGTATGCACTGATTCCAATGGTTGTTTTTTTGGCAAGCATGACAGCGCTGGCGTTTGTTGATACCAGCAGTAAAGGTGCTGTCATGGAGCTGAACGTCGCAAACTGGTTTTATTTCTTCATTAGTGCAACAGTAGCGGCTATGTGTATGATTATTCCGGGTGTCAGCGGCTCAATGATTCTGATGGTGTTTGGCGTATATTCTACGGTTATCGGCGCTATTTCCGGGTTGACGAAAAACTTTGCCGGAAGCTGCATGACGCTTATCCCGGTAGGATTGGGCGTAATTGTTGGTATTGTATTCGGAGCAAAGCTGATAGACATGTGCATCAAAAAATTTCCGCAAATGACATATTTTGCGATTATCGGACTGATGGTCGGGTCTCCGCTGGTGATCTTTCTGAAATTCAAAGCTGAAGATCATAAGCTGGTACAGGAAGCCGTTGAAAAGGGAGAGCAGTTTATCAGTAATTTTGTTGCCTCTCCGCTTAATATTACAGTGTCTGTTATCGTTTTTATAGTAGGTATGTTGATTGCATTGTTTTTTGGGAGTGATAAGCTGAAAGAAAAACTTAAACACAAAAACGAGCAAAAAAACAAGGCGGCAGAACGCTGAATGACAAGCATGAAACCAAAATAATCAATGCTTATGTCAAAACTCCTTCGCTATTTGCGGAGGAGTTTTTTTGTACGCATAATTCACGCAAAAAAGGGAAGAAAACTTTTATTTTGGAAATAATTGTGATATAATGATGTTACAAATAAAGGGGAGTTGAAGTGATGAAACTGTTACACTTGTCAGACCTTCATTTAGGAATCAAAATCTGTGAAATGTCCATGATACAAGAGCAGCGATATATCTTTGAACAGATTTTTGAATACCTGCATCATCATCCTGTCGACGCAGTCCTGCTGTCAGGTGATATTTACGATAAAAGTATACCACCGGTAGAGGCGGTATTGCTGTTTGATGAAATACTGCAAAGATTGACCGAAATGGAAATATCCGTTATCATGATCAGCGGCAACCACGATTCAGCCGACAGGCTTTCTTTTGGAGCAGGAATTATGAAAAAAAACAGGATATGGATCGGTACAAAAGTGGAGGACGCTGTCTATCCTGTGACATTGCATGATGAATACGGAGCCGTCAATTTTTACCTTTTGCCTTTTTTGCGTCCTGTCGACGTAAACAATGCATTCGGTCAGAGTCTGAACAGTTATACGGCAGCGGTAGACTATATGATCAGACAAATGAAGCCGGATACAGCTCAAAGAAATATTATACTATCGCATCAGTTTGTAGCAGGCGCCGGCGTGTCCGATTCAGAGATCACGGTAGGCGGTACAGAAAGTGTTGAAAAAACTGTATATGATCCGTTTGATTATGTAGCGTTGGGACATTTGCATACACCGCAGAATGTTGGCAGTGACAAGATTCGCTACTGTGGTACACCCCTGAAATATTCTCTTTCAGAGATCAGGCACCAAAAGTCCATGAGTCTGATTACACTCATGGAGAAGGGGCATATCACAATTGATAAGATACCGCTTATTCCCTTGCATGATATGAAAAAGCTGACGGGAACATTTCAGGAGCTGACAAACGTTGTGCTCGGATCAGAGGATTATATTTATGTTGAATTGACCGATGAGCAGGATATACCGTATGCCGCACAGGGACTTCGTCAGATTTACCCTAATCTGATCTCGGTTTCATATAAGCGCAAAGGCACACGCTTGCAGACAGAATCTGACGGTGTCAGTACCGTCACAGAAGAGAAAACGCCGAGAGAGATTTTTGAAGATCTGTTTTCACAGCAGCACCCGGAAACAGAACTGACAGATTTACAGCGATCAATGTTGACCGAGATGATAGATAAGGTGTGGGGGTGAAAAAAATGCTGCCGTTAAAACTGAAAATGTCTGCATTTTGTTCGTATCTGAACGAAACGACAATTGATTTTACAAAATTCGGAAAAAAGGGTTTGTATCTGATCACCGGAGATACCGGAGCAGGGAAAACCACTATTTTTGATGCTATCAGCTATGCGTTGTATGGAGAGGCGAGCGGCGATCTGAGAGATCCTAAGCTGTTTCGCAGTAAGAATGCTACACCGGAACTCCCCACCTATGTTGAGCTTACCTTTATGTCAAAAGGAACAAAATATATGGTCAGACGCAATCCGGAATATGAAAGACCTAAAAGAGGCGGAGGTACAACCAAGCAGAGTGCTGAGATAGAGCTGACAATATATGATGGCGATAATGCTCATACAGAGAAACTGAAAAAGAATGACAATAGAATTACAGAAATCATAGGAATAGATACCAAAAAATTCAAACAGCTTTCGATGATAGCGCAGGGAGCATTTATGAGAGTGCTGAATGCAGACACTGCCGAAAAGACAGAAATACTCCGTGCCATTTTCAGCACAGAGCGATTCAGCATACTACAGGAAGATCTGAAAGCTCTGGCAGAGAAATACAGAAGAGATCATGAAGTATTGACAAATGGCATGATTTCACGGATCTTGCAAATAAATTGTAGTGAAAACAGTGCTTTTGCAGAAGAAACAGAACAGATAAAAGACAAGAATACAGAAGTGATTACCAATCAGGAGCAGACGGTTCAGCTTCTGAATAAAATTATTGGAGAAGACCAGGAAAAGCTGCATAAAACGGAAAAAGACATTACTGTTACGGCAGAAAAGATGTCGGCGCTGCATACGGCTATCGGAAAAGCGGAGGAACGAGAGAAAAGACGGGAGCAATACCTCGTCACAAAAGAAAAGCTGAAAAAAGCCCGTCAGCAATTGCCGCTGGCACAGGAACAATATGATGCTGTAACGGATCATGAAAAAAGAGCAGGGGAACTGGAAGGACAGCAGAAGGTTTTGCAGGAAAAGCTGCCGGAATATGCCAGACTGGAAGAGCTTCGAAAAGAACTGCAGCAAACAGAAACAGCCATTACCGTAACCGGGAAGAAGGCTGTTACGAAGTCTGCAAAGTTGGCAGAGCTTGTAAAGACATCTGAGATGCTGAAGAAAGAACGGGAAAAACTGACTGATGCGGCAGCACTTTGCGAAAAGGTCAAGGCTGCCAGTGCAGAATACGAAACAAGGATCAAAACATACAGGACTGTTTTCAAGGTGATCAATGCGTATAAGGGATATGTTTCTGAACATCAGAAAGCACTGGAGCAATACAAAATCGACAGGAACGAAATGAAGAATAAGCAGCAGAAAGCTGCGATGCTGAATACGGCGTTTCTGGATGAGCAGGCGGGAATCATTGCCGAGTCATTGATGGAAGGAAAACCATGCCCTGTCTGTGGATCCGTTGAACATCCAAAGATTGCTCATAAAAGAGAAGATGCGCCTTCCAAGCAACAGGTGGAGCTGGCGAGAAAACAAGCAGAAGAATGGAATGAAAAGGCAAGTGCTTCTGCTGCTTCCTGCAGCAGAGCAGAAGGATTGTGCAACAACACTTTGCAGGAACTTGAAAAGAAATCAGAGGAGCTATACGGAGAGGTGAAAACACCGCAGGACTTGGAAAAAAGCATAGCAGCAGCCGGGAAAGAGCTAAGGAAAAAAATAGACGATCAACAACAACTCATCGAGCAATACAATCAGCAGATCGAACGAATGGAAGAAATAAATCAAAAGCTGCCAGAAATTGAAAAAGAGATTGAAACCACCCGTGAAGAAGCCGAAAAACTGAAAACAGATGGTGCTGTTTTGAGGCAGAAACAAACAAGTCTGAAAGAGAGTATCATACTGATTGAAAACACACTGCCGTTTCAAAGCAGAGATGAACTGGATAAAGCAGTAAAGAATTTGTCAAAGGAAGCACTATTGCTCCGGCAACAGTTCAAAGCAGCCGAAAAAAATCTGAATGAATGTATCAGTCAGATCAAAGCAGAGGAAACGGCACTTAAAAGCTTTGGTCAGGTAACTGAGGAATCAGAAAAAGAAGAGATCAGAGCGCTGAAAGAACGAGCAGATTCGTTAAAAAAAGAGAATGATACAAGAAATCAGGAGTTTTCCGCAATAAGGCTGAGAATGGATGCCAATCGTCAGATACTTCAGTATATAGAAGAAAACATGGCGAGGTATGACAAACTGCAGGAGTTGTATCTGCAGGCAAATGAGCTGAGTAATACGGCAAACGGCAAGCTTACCGGCGGTAAGGATAAGATTACGCTGGAAGTATTTGCACAGGCAAGGTATTTTGACAGTATCTTGTCATTAGCAAATCTCCGATTATTGAAAATGAGTAACGGAAAATACGAATTCTGCCGTTCAGAGCAGGCGCTGGAAAAAAGGAGCAAAAGCGGTCTGGATATTGATGTTATTGACCATGACAGCGCAACCAAACGAAGTGTAAAGTCGTTGTCAGGTGGTGAATCCTTTATGGCGTCTTTATCGCTGGCACTTGGTTTTTCAGATGTTATTCAGTCTACTGTCAGCGGCGTGCATCTTGAAACGATGTTCATTGACGAGGGTTTTGGAACACTTGACGAAAAAGCACTGGAAAATGCGTACAGAGTATTTTCCAAGCTGAGCAATGAAGGAAGATGTCTTGTTGGTATTATTTCTCATGTTGAAGATCTGAAATCACGCATATCGAACCGTATTGTTGTGACAAAGGATGCAGCGGGAAACAGTCATATTCGTATTGAAACAGAAACGATGACAGAGTAAAAAACGGCAAACAGGAAAACCGACAATCTGTAATGGTGTTAGTTTTCCTGTTTTATGTTATCCGGCTTTTGTTAATTGGGTGATTAAAATATAATTCTACTGCTTAGTTGTTTTTATAAAGATTAGTAAGAATAGATATCATAACATCTCGGACTGATGATCCTTATACTGACGGGCGAATACAATGCCGCAAGGTATCACTGCCGTCACCGCCGAGATAGGATTGTATCTTTTTTGATAAAAAGGAACTATTGGATTCAACGTGCATCTCATCAAGGATGATTTAACTCGGAGCAAAGCCCGATGTAAGCTCGCTTAACATCGGCTGCATGGATCCAACCTCACCGCAGGAGCTTTAGCTCCTCGGGGTTTCAGTGGGGGGATTATAACCCCCACTGAAAGTCCGAATGTCCCCCGCCGCCTAAGAGGCGGGGGACATTGGTGATTGGTTATAGCAATACAATAGTTCAAGCTAGACATTAGCTATGTATGTGACACAAAGAAATGATCAGAGTTGTCCGGATCATCAAGCTTTTTTCTGCACAATTTCTCATAATAATGCATTCACCTCGTATCCGGCTTGTATCCTGATGATTATTGTAAAAGAGCTACGGAATTTGCAAAGAAACAATTTTTTATTGTTTCTTGTACAAAAAGGTGCTATAATGATTAAAAATTAAGACTCATAAGACGAAGGGGGAAGCGTTGGTGAAATCAAATAAAATATATCAGGTTTCTACATTACAAGCTTTAGCGCTTGGGTATACCAGACCTGTTGTTACCGTACAGGAGTTAATGGAGCACGGCGACACAGGACTGGGAACTTTTGAGAATGTTGACGGTGAAATGATCATTTTAGATGGTATTTGCTATCAGGCTAAACAGGACGGGAGCATCATTCGCTCAGAAGATTCAAGCGGTGTGCCTTTTGCGGTTGTCGGTTCCATAAAGGACGGCAGAAAATTTGCTGTGAAAGAAAAGCAGGATATCAGCGCCATAAAGTTGGAATTGACATTGAGAATAGAAGAAGATTTCGGTCTGAACAGTATACATATTGCACGGATAGACGGATGGTTTCATAATGTTCACGCTCGGGCAGGTGCACCTTATCGCTCGCAGCATGTTTCCTTAAAAGATATTCTTTCAAAGACACAGAAAGACTTTTGCTTTGAACGCCTGTATGGAACGCTGGTATGTGTCTATTATCCCGATTATATGGATGGTATCAATGCATCGGGATGGCACCTGCATTTTCTGTCAAAGGACAGAAAATTTGGCGGTCATGTGTTTGAGGTATCAATGCGATCAGGGGAATGTCTTTTGCAGAAAATGGACAGAATTGAAATACAGTTGCCCAGAGAAGCGGCATTTGATACATATTCGCTTAAAGAAGCATCGCAGGATGAGATTGAGGAAGTTGAACAGGGGAACGGTTGATCAATATACCGTACTATTTTAAAAAGGATGAAAAGAGATGTTTTCCCTGTTTGTCAGGATATCAATTCTCTTTTTGTGAACCAAGGCGAAAATAGTGAATAACAAAATAAATATGAAGTAATCAGCAACAGTTCTGATGCGTTTGAAATGAAACATAGAAAAAACAGTGTTCTGCTCCGGTTAAAACCGGAGTCGGAACGCTGTTTTTTTAGAATATCATTCAAATACTATCTTGCTATAGTTTTTAAGCTATTTTGCGATAGCCTCTTCAGATTTTGCAGGGTCTGCACTGTGAACATATAGTCTGTTTCATAAAGAAACGCTTCTATGTCATTTTAAACCACGCTTACCTTCGCTAAGACCGTTTTCATTGTGTATCAACAGTGCGGAAAACTATTTACGATAGAATTCAAGCTTTTCAAGATGCAGCATAACTCCCATAGGGAACAATTCCGTCGGCAGGAAACGCATACATTACACTATTCGGAGAATTTATCTTTATCCAGTATTTTAATTATTTTCGCCGGATTACCAACAACCACCGCATAATCAGGAACGTCCTTAGTCACAACAGATGCAGCGCCGACAATGGCAAACTTACCGATTGTCACTCCGGGAAGGATTGTGGCGCCTGCGCCGATCCAAACGCCGCTTTTGATTGAAACCGGTTTACAGAGTAAAATATCTCTTTCGTAAGGATCGTGGTTATTGGTCAGAATTTGTACATTAGCAGCTACAGCGACATTGTCACCGATAGAAATCCCTCCTCGTGCCATCATCAGAATATTGCTGTTGATAAATACATTTTTCCCGATGTGTACTTTGTCCGGACAGGTAATAGAAACCGGCGGCATCACACGGCTGTTATCACCGATATTAGCTTTGAACAGCTCTTGCAGGATCAGCGAATATTCCTCAGTGGTCGGCAAGGTGTGATTCAGACGAAACTGAAGTTCAGTGTAGTATCTGGTTCTTTCAAGACTTTCGGGACTCTGAATACGCAAATCAACTCTTTCTTCCTGTATATCCATCTTCATCAACCTCTTTCTGTTCAGTGTTTTTTCTGCTGATAATAGCCTGTATATTATCAATGATAAATTCCTGTGCTTTTCTGTCATATACGACAACATGATAAACTCCGTACTGTCCTTGGCGTTCTTCAAGAGAAATACCGAAAGATGCAGCTTTTTCAGTTGGTCGTTTGACATTTTTGCCTTTGCTGTCGGTTTCTTCCTGCAGTAAATCAATACTGACCAACCAATCAGTGATATCCCTATAGCTCATTGGCTTCATTATATTTGTATCAATCATAGCATTTAGTTTTTCTCTGATATGACTGACAGGTATCGGGGAATCGGAAAAAGGAAAATCTAATAGCTGCCGGTCGGTAACGGAAAATGGCAATCTGTTTTTATTGGACCTCTTTCTGATTCCGCCGTTTTCGATGACCTGTCTGAGTATATCAGACACATAAAACAAACACCTGGAGATACGCTCATGGTGAATAAGATCGTTTTCGGAAATATAGGTATTGTCCAGTGGATTGATTCCGTTAGCCATCTTATCAATAAAGGATTTCGTATATTGTATTTTTTCGAGCTCGGTCATCATCATACCTCCTTTTTTGTTGTGGTTATATATTACCACTTTCTACATTAAATAGCAACACTTAGACAAAGTTTTATGCAGCTTTTACACAGAAGCGTCAATGCAGGACCATCAACTATCCAATTAATCTGTTTTGTAGATTGAAATCATCAACATTTAGTGTTACACTTGTTACCGTTACAAGTGTAACGGATGATATAATATTAAATGCAGTCTTTAATATATCTAATTAATGAGAGGATAGGCAGAAGGAGGAAACAATCACATGGAGCAGGAAAGCAATACCCAGAAGCGGGCGGCTGATTGTATTTATGAAGCCCTGATTCGTTTAATGGATGAAAAACCATATCATGAAATAAGCATTACGGATATTTCAAAACGGGCCGGCGTATCCCGTATGGCGTACTACCGCAATTATGCAGATAAAAACGAAATACTGCTGCATCGCCTGCGTATGTATATCTATCAGATGGAATCGGTAATCAAGACGAAGCGTGATTTATCGCAGGGCGAATTCTGGAAAACCCTTATTCAATGGCTTTATGATTCAATCAACGAATATATATTGAAAGCAGGTTTGTTTTTACAGAGTTTTTCAATTCTCAAGGATCATTTAATGAGAGTCTATACAGCGCTGTACGGTCTGAAAGATGATGACAGCGAGCAGGTGCTTCTGATTTATCAGAAACTGGGCAGTATCTTGGGCCATATTATCTATATCCGAGAACACAAAGACGAAGCGGATCGGGAATGTATGATGCATCGTTTGAAACATATGGCAGAAGACGGATTATTGTTTTGAGCATTGTGAGTATAGAATCCGGATGATCGTGGAAAAAGTAAACTGTCAACGGATATGGAACAATAAGCAATATTCTGGAGGGGGTTTTTATTTGAAAAAGGGTAAAGAAAAAAAGCCAAAAGTTAATGTGATGAAAAGAATAGCCACGGCAATCGTCAATTATCGGGTGATAATAATGGCATTATTTTTAATAGCTGCTGTTTTTTGTGCGCTATCCATCGGAAAAGTAAAGGTTAACGAAGATATTACAGCCTTTCTGCCGGAAGATACCGAAACACGGCAGGGTCTGACAATCATGGAGGACGAATTCATCACGTATGCCACGGCGGATATAATGATCACCAATATTCCCTATGAAACGGCAGAAAAGATAGCGGACAGAATCTCAGAAGCAGACCATGTAACATCAGTAACGCTGGATGACAGTAAAGCGCATTATGTTAACTCGTCCGCATTGTTGTCCGTTTCGTTTGACGGAACTGCCGAAGATCAGAAGATTATTGATGCGATGGACCAGATACAGCAAGAGATAGAGCCCTATGATACCTATATATCAACCGAGATCGGGCAGAATCAATCGGCAGAGATAGCTTCCGAAATGGGTGGAGTACTGCTGCTTACAGTGGGTGTCATCGTGCTTGTTTTGTTGTTTACATCCAGGAGTTATTTTGAGGTTGTTGTTTTTGGCATTGTGTTTGCATTTGCTGCGGTGCTGAATATGGGAACAAACTACCTGTTGGGAGAAATATCATCAATCACAAATTCCATAGCAGTCATACTTCAGTTAGCACTGGCAATTGACTATTCTATCATTCTGATACATCGTTATCAGGATGAAGTGCTGCGCTGCGGGAATGAAAAGGAAGCGCTGATTGAAGCGTTATCCAAGGGCATAATAGAGATTTCTTCTTCGAGTCTGACAACCATTTCGGGACTACTGGCATTGACGCTGATGCAGTTCCGCTTAGGCTATGACTTGGGTATTGTTCTGACAAAGGGAATTATATTCAGTATTTTATCCGTTTTGCTTTTGATGCCGGGGCTGATTCTGCTGTTTCCAAAAATGTTGAAAAAGACGGTTCACCGGTCATTGGTGCCCGATATTACGCCATGGGGACGTTTTTTGACAAAATCAAAATACTGTTTTGTATGGATATTTATTGTTGTTTTACCATTTTCAATATATTTTTCATCCAAGGTAAATTATGCTTTTGCAGACAGTACGATAGATGAACTGATCTATTCAGAGAGTCGTGCGACAATGCATAAAATTACCGATACATTTGATGATTCCACACAGATTGCGCTGATAGTACCGGGAGGTGACTATAACAGCGAAAAGGAATTGATCGGAGAGATTACAGCAATGGATCATGTAAAGAACGTGACCGGACTTGCGAATATTGAAATAGAAGAGGGCAAAGTTCTGACGGACCGTTATACACCCCGAATGTTTTCTGAATTAGTGGACATAGACCTTGAAGAAGCAAAGCTGCTTTATCAGGCTTATGGCGTAGAGCATAAACAATATCAGAGTATTTTTAACAGTTCGGAAGACTATGAGGTTCCTTTGATAGATATGTTCTTATATTTGTTTGACAAAGTAGATCAGGGAATTGTCAATCTTGATGCTGAGAAGCAAAAGACGATGCAGGAACTGAAGGGTACGCTGATGAAAGGAATTGATCAGCTTCAGGGTGAAAACTACGACCGGATTATTATCACTGCCACTGTTCCGGTAGAAGGGCAGGAAAGTACAAAACTGGTTGCTGACATTCGAAAGACTGCTCAGAAATACTATGAAGATAACGACAAAAAGGTATTGGTCATCGGAGAAATCACCAGCGCCAAGGATCTTGCGGATACATTTAACAGTGACAGTACAAAGATCAACGTGCTGACGATCGTATTTGTATTGTTGATACTGCTGATGACATTCAGAAGTATTGCCGGTTCTGTTCTGCTGGTATTTGTGATCCAAGGAAGTATATGGATGAATTTTTCTTTCCCGTATCTGACGGGTATTACCAGTTCGTTTGTAACGAATATGATAGTATCTGCTATCCAAATGGGTGCAACGATTGACTATGCCATCGTCATTATGAACCATTATCAGGAGCTGAAACAAAAGTACGATAAAAAGAAAGCTATGTCTATTGCAGTGAATGAAAGTTTCCCGACTGTACTGACATCAGGATCTATTCTGACAATGGCAGGATTTCTGATTTCTATGCGAGTCAGCGATGTATATATAGGGCATATCGGTCTGGCGGTAGGCAGGGGCGCACTGATTTCTGTCATACTGGTATTAACGGTTCTGCCGCAACTGATTGTACTGTTGGATAAGCTGATTGACAAAACAAAGTTCAAAATCAGTCTGGGAGGTGGAAATAAATGAAAAGAATGTTAGCGTCTTGCATGACAATTCTGCTTTTGATAGGCATAGCTGCAATGCGGCCGTTAACTGCGACAGGAGCTGATCATGTAATCAACATCAGTACAGAGGAAGAGTTTCTGGAATTTGCCGGAAACTGCAGCTATGATGACTATTCAAATGGCTTAACGGTAGAATTAAAAAAAGATCTGAACCTAAAGAATAAAGCATTCGACGGGATACCGTATTTCGGAGGTGTTTTTAACGGCAATGGTCATACAATTAAAAATGTCAGTATCAGTTCTGACGGAACAGTGAAGGGCTTTATCCGATATACCTCAGAGCAGGCACGGATTTCGGAACTTCATGTGAACGGAAGGGTAACTCCCGGCGGAGATCGGAATACGGTAGGCGGACTTGTCGGTGATAATAAAGGCACTCTTCATGAATGTACCTTTGAAGGGACGGTCAGCGGAGTTAACAGTGTGGGAGGACTGTGCGGTATCAGCAGTGGCCTGGTTGACCAATGCAGTTTTCAGGGCAGAGTAACAGGCGAACACAAAATCGGCGGTGTTGTCGGTGACAACACCGGAATCGTCAGCCAATGTCGAAATGATGGACAGATCAATCATGAAATAATCAATGTTTCGTCCCAGCCGGCAATCAAGAGCTTTCACTTTGATGTAGCAGAATTGTCGGAATCGGATTTTCTGGATATCACAGATATTGGAGGTATATGCGGAATATCTGTTGGAGTAGTGACCGGTTGTGAAAACAGTGGAACTGTCGGATATGAAAAAACAGGGTATAACGTAGGAGGTATTGCAGGACGACAAAACGGAAAAGTAGAAAACTGTATCAATAAAGGACAAATTCTTGGGCGGAAAGACGTAGGAGGTATCGTCGGGCAGGCAGAGCCGTATGCGGTCTGGGATTTTTCTGACAGTAAACTGAAAGAACTGCAGGATGCTATTCAAAGGATTCGGATTCAGGCAGCACAGTTAAAGCTGGACGCTTCGGGGTCCGGAAAGGAAATCAGAATTGAATTCAATCGTTTGGAAGAAAGCATTCAGCAGGCTTCCAAGGACGCAGATGAAGCATTGCGGCAGATATCAGCAAATTATGATAAGACACAAAATGCTGTAGTCAAGACAATCGACGAAATCAGGGCGACGCTTGAAAAGCACGATCATCATAAAACGAAAACACTTTTAAGGCAGTTAAAAGCACAACTCAGCGGTAATACAGAAATAGATATAAACGAGCTGTTAGAACTTTTGAGTGAAATTCGTCAGGAGGAGAAAGAACATCTGGAAGATCATCTGAACACAGACGATTCACTCAGCACAGAGCTTGAGGAAATCATTGCAGCAATGGAGTTTCAGCAGCCTGATTTCGACAAACTGTATCAGGACATGAAACAACTCTATACTGATGCAAAAGAAATGAAAGACTTAGTCGGCAATGAAGCTTCGCAGGTAAAAGAAGATACAGAGGCGTTTTTTGAAGCGGTATCATCTCTTACAGGAGCGCTGACGACAACAGCGGATAATTTTTCAGAGGTACAGACAAAGCTTCAAACGGATATTTCGGCAACGGAGCCCAAAAAATTTGACCGTGGAATTATCGTTTCGTGTACGCACAAGGGAACCGTCACGGGAGATACGAATGTTGGCGGAATAGCGGGCAGCGTTTCTTTTGAAATAGAATTTGACGCTGAAGATAAACTGAATCTATCGGACTATTTGCTGACAAACGCCCGGTATCTTATCTTTTCGGTGATTGAAAAATGTCAGAGCGGAGGAGAGATTACTGCCAAAAAAGAGGCAGCGGGCGGCATTCTTGGTCACGGTGATTTTGGAAATATCCGAGAATGTATTTCATCCGGTACAGTAGGGAACAGCGAGGGTGACTATAGCGGAGGCATCGTCGGCATAAGTAACGGAATGGTGGACCAGTCTTATGCCCGCACGTTACTTTACGGAAAGCATTACGTTGGAGGCATTGCCGGCAGCGGCAAGGATCTGAAAGACTGCAAATCCTTTAGTTTCATCAAAAGTACGGCTCAGGAGTGTGGCGCAATTGCAGGAGAACTGACAGGAAGTGTCAGTGACTGTTATTTTGTGGAGAATGAATACGGCGGTATTGACGGTGTGAGTTACAAGGGAAAAGCGCAGCCGGTGAGTTATACTGAGATGTTGAAATATGATGATATACCGGAGCTTTTTCGTAAAATTACGGTGACGTTTTTAGTAAAAGGTAAAACGTTTCAGGTTATTGAGATTCCTTTCGGAGGCAGAATCGAGAAATTGCCTGAGGTTCCTATGGACGGAATCCGGTATTGGAAATGGGATGACTTTGACAACGAGAAGATTTACTATAGCTTTACAGTTGACGGAGAATACAAAAATCCGAAAACGACCATTGCAACCTCGGAGGAAGTGCCGTTATATCTGGCAGAAGGGAATTTTTATGAAGGTCAGACGCTTACAGCAGAAGAGGTCGACATAAAAGCTGCACAAGCATATTTTAAGAAAAGGCAAGTATTAAAGGTAGTCATGCTTTCTGTTTCAGATTATTCAGGATCGCTTACGTTCCGAATGTACAATCCCGAAAAGGTTGATTTGTACACATTGAATGATAAGGGAAACTATGAGCCGTTGGATTATGAACAGGACGGCAGCTATCTGTTTTTCAAAGCGGAGAATAACCGTCAGATTGTGACAGTGAAACATACGGTATTATCCGGAGCACCGTGGCTTTTGATAATTGCCGCAGGTGTTACGCTTATTCTTGTCATAGTCATCGTTATACTTGTATGTCACAAAAGGAAACAGCGTCGTAAAAAGCAAGCATTGCCTGTTTCACCTGAAATACAAGAAGATCATCTTGCGGAGGATAAAGGAATAGCCGGGGCTGCATCCGTCAGCGGCGATGCGGCAAAAGAGAATGACTTGGAAACTTGATGGTGTCGGGAAGGATATGAATCTATCAATTCATGATATAAGTATCAATTGTGAGAATCTGATAGTTTTTTATCAATGTATTTCTTCTAAGAATCAAGCCGGTCCAAAACGGATCGGCTTGATTGCTTTCAGAATTATGCGATTGTTGTTTTTTGTTTATTTGTGTGCAAGAACAATTTTCTATCAGGCAGGCAGACACCGGTAAACGATACCGGAAAGAAACAGAGAAAGATGATGACATACTGCATACATGAAGGGGATTTATTCCGGAACAGTATAGTTGTACTGCAAAAATAACAGGAAAAGTAAATAATCATCATTTGAACAGGTATGGCAATTTCTTTTGCAAGATGGGATGCCATATCTGTTTTGTGATATAAGGCGTCAGTAATGACAGGTGTATCCGTCTAAAAGATAAATCCTGCCTCGATATCAGCTATATCAACAAAAGCAGTGCGATGATGAAATAAGCATTACTGAGAGATAACAAGAAAGTGTATTTTGTCAAGTATTGTATAAGGGTAATGCAATCTTCTTTGTTGCCGCAAAAAGAGATGAATGGAAAGTTTGCTTAGTGTCACAATAATTGACAAAAATCAGCCAGACTATCTATAACCAATCACCGATGTCCCCCGCCTCTTAGGCGGCGTGTGCCATTCGGACTTTCAGTGGGGGTTATAATCCCCCACTGAAACCCCGAGGAGCAAAAGCTCCTGCGGTGAGGTTGCCTCGTCGCAGCCGATGTTAAGCGAGCTTACATCGGGCTTTGCTCCGAGTTAAATTATTCACAAATATAGTATTATTATAACATTAGAGGAGAAATGGTATAAAATGTTTCACCTGATTTTATATTGCCTTTATTGAGCGATAATGCTATAATACGAATGAATAACTATCAGAATATACTAAAAAAAGCTATAATCGGTGAAAAGTTTGTTTCTAAAACAACACAACTGTATCACAAATCTTGAAACAATATTATACGGGAAAGTTTGTGAATAATTGCACTATCGTGCTGTGTATACTATTCGACACAAGTTTTGAGATATTATTGGCTGTTTTGGAAACAAGGGGGGACTATCACTATGAGAAAGGCAATCAAAAGAAGGCTTTGCAGATATATATCGTTTGTGCTGGTTTTGATCATCACAATGCTGTGTGTTACTGACAGACAATTCAGTATACTGATCCATGCGTCAAATGCTTCAAGAATAGACAGGTTTTCATTTGTGCTGGAATCAGGAGCGGAGCAGTCAGACGGAAAATATGTCTGGTCACCAACGGCAGATGTAGCCGGTCATCAATATGTATACCGTCTCAGCTATGTGTTTTCAGGCGATGGATATCTGGAACCGGGAGCGGTAAAGATAACCATTCCGAAACATATTTTTAAAGCAAGGAATGGATATTATGCGGATCTTTGCGAGCTTCCCATGACGGAAATCAGCCAGTCAACCGGAGAAAATGAATTTGCATATTACCAGTCAGGGGACAATATTATTATCACCAATGTTGCAAGAATGTCTTCAACAGGTGAAGGCCTGATAGATGTTGCTTATACGACCACGAGAACAACCTACTATTATCAAGATATGTCCTGCTCCGACGTACCGTATGCGGAGATGACGCTTACGCTTGACAATGTTGTCGTTGACAGTGAGCAGGCATCTGCAGAACAGGTATATATGGATACGGAAGCAACGCTGAACAGTGTTGCGAAAAAAGGATCAACAGAGAGATATTCACATTGGTTATCAGAATGGGGTCCGAGGCCTGAGGATGCTGATCAGTATTATTATGTACTCTGGACAATTACCAGTGAGATAACAGCCACACAGCCTTTCTGGTTTGAACTGGTAGAAGACTTTCATGAACAGGATTCTGATATCGTAGGATACAAACTGTTCGGAAAACCAAGCTTTACAAATTCAAACCGTGGATATTACAATTCACTGCCGGAACCGACCCGATATGATCAGGTATTGACAAGGCATTTAAAATCAAGTTATACAAAGGAACAGTATTCACAGATCAATAATGTTACCGGTGTGCTGACGCCTGCGGATGAACCTGACAAAGCAACTTCTGTCAGTGCTGAAGGTGTTTTCAGTTATGATAAGCCGAAGTTTATCATTCCTACAGAAGGTTATAATGCATGGAAGTACGGCAATACTACATGGACGGAAAAATTTGATTCCGCATGGGACGCTGCCGACTATGAACTGACGGATTTCTACAATGGTGACAGAACCGAAATATCCGGTAATCTGAAGTATTGTATTGATACGATCGCCTATCCTTATCCAAAAACACTGCTGGATAATGCGGATCCAGAGGATTATTCACAATACGGAAAAAGACAGATAACCTATACCCTGACAGATGACAGAATATTTTTTAATGATGATATCACTACAGATAATGAAGTGTTCACTATTCCCGACGGAACCGAGCAGATCACCTGTGACGATTATGAAATCGAGTATCTTTTATATAACTTCAAGTGTGAGGATGCAGTGTTCAATGCTGATCAGATGAGATTTGACAAGGTTAATGCATCTTATGCCCAGAATGAAATATTATTCTTTGAGGGAAAATTCGGACATAGTAATGAATGGGTACCGATAGCGGAGTATCATCTTGGAACAAGAACTGCCTGGTTTGATCAACAGTATGTCAGCAGCATGACGGATGGAAAAGTTGTTTTTAAGGAGAACTGCACGGCTTATCGGATTAAAACAACCAATTCGCATTTTTCCACTTCGCTTGTCACATATCCGTATTTCAAACTGAAGCGTTCCGAAAGCATTTTGCAGAAGATTGCATCTACTCCTTTCAAAGACGAAAAGGCATGGATGACTAATATTGGCAGCTTTGACGTACGGGACAATAATGACCGCCAGATATTCTATAAAGAAATCATCGGAAGAGATTATGTTGTTGGTTATAATGTCAATTCTTCTCTTGCCAAAAAGCTGACGGGATTCCGTAATGATAATGCCAATAAATATGCTACACTGAGCTGGAAGGTGGATTTCAGCGAAAGTTACATCAGCAACGATGGTGTTCAGTACGTTACACAAGAAAACGGTGTTTTCTATGATCTTCTTCCGTCCGGTGGAGAGGTTAATCTTTCCACCGTTGCCATACAGACTGAAGAGGAGTATATTGATCCTTCCAAATATGAAGTGTCCACTATTTCGAATTTCAGAGATACTGGAAGGACGATGCTTGTTGTCAGACTGAAAGAATCGTTTCAATATGCTACACTGACTTATGACATGATCTATTCATGGGAAAGTGTAGTAGATTACGGTGAAAACGTGCTGAATTCCGTTGCGTATGAATCAGGAAACGACTTCATAGCCAACGGTTTGCCGGATACCGGAGGAACGATTGCTGACGGCAGTAAAATGATTGATCTTGACCCGGATTCCGATGCGGAGCGATTTGTCTATACAGAATCAGGGTACAGGGTGAGTATTCTTCTGACGGCAACGTCAGGATTGACTAAAACAGTCAAAAAGCCAACGGATTATCTGTATACTGATTCAGCAACAGTGCGGCAGAACGGAGATTATATCTATAAGCTTCGCTATAGCACCAGCGGCGGTGTTACAACGGATCAGATGATCATTTTCGATTCCATTGAAAACTTTACCAATGAAGATGTATCAAGCGTATGGTGGGGAACCTTGCAGGGGGTCGATATCAGTCAGCCTTTAATGTTGGGAGCGCAGCCGGTTGTATATTACTCTTCGATTTCAGATTTGGATATTGATCAGCATCATGATCTTAATGAAGTACATGATGGCGCAAAGATCTGGCAAACTGCAACCGAGTTCGGCAATATAGAAAATGCAAAGGCAGTGGCGATAGATCTGAGGAAAGATATTAACGGAAATGATTTTACGATATCGGCCAGCGATTCGGTAGTTGTTCTTCTATATATGAAAGCGCCCCCCGGAGACAATACCGGTGTTGAAGACCCGAAAACTTATAACGGAGTTTATGCATCTTACAGAACAACAGACGAGCTTAATCACATCGCAGAGCATTTTTATCCTCACGGCTATTCACAAGTTACTTTCAGAATCATGGCTGATGTCAATATCCGTAAGGTGAATACAGAGGACCTTGTAACACCGATAAAAGGAATATCCTTCAGCTTGAGCGGTACTTCTGATTATGGTACCAGAGTGGATCAGACAGTCATGACGGATATTGACGGTCAAATCTCCTTTACGAATATTGAGAAGGGAACCTATTCGCTGACGGAGCTTGAGGGCAGTGATGAATTTCTGCCGATAGATACGCCGATCGTCGTAGTAATTGACGAGAACGGTACAGTGTCTTATAACGGACAGCAGGTAATGGAGGGCGTTTATTATACGATCGGAGATACACCGAGATATCATGCGGACGTCAGCTTTTTCAAGCGTGACATGACCGTACCGCAATTGTTCATTAAAGGGGCGAGGTTTGAACTGACAGGTACCTCGGATTATGGGCACGAAGTCACACTCTACGCTCAGTCAGACGATAACGGCAAGGTTGCGTTCCGCAACGTTGAGCTTGGCACTTACACCATGAGGGAAACAACAACGGACAGCGATCATATACTTGATGGTAATATTTATACCATTAGTGTTACCGGTAACGAACTGTATTCAATCAGTGTCAGCAAAACAGAGGGAGAAGGGGATACTTCGCTGCTCACCTCGTCAATCAGCGGTGTTTATTCCATTTATAATGAACATTATCATTCCTTTACGATCCAAAAGGAAGCGTATGCAGACGGAATGCCTGTTGCCGGAGCTGTATTCGAGCTGAAAGGCGATTCTTATGCCGGACATCATGTTGAACTCACCAGAGTAACGAATGCCGGTGGGCAGATCACCTTTACACACATGGAATCTGGTGTTTATTCTCTGCAGGAGATATTTGCTCCTTATGGTTTTGGACTTGATCCGACAGTGCGCACTGTTACTATCAATAAGGACGACACCGTTACGATTGAAGATACGACAACAGATTCCAGAGGCTATTTTGTCATCATTAATAAAGAAAACGGCTCAGTTACTATCACGAAAAAATGGTTTGACGGACTGACCAACGAAGAACGGGAGGCAGCAGGTACCGACGCTGTCATACATCTGACGCCTGACAGACCAAAGGATTCGGAAGCCACTTTTAAGAATTCATCATTGAGTAATCAGTCTGTGCTTCTGAATAATGTTGTCAGCCCGATTACGAAGGTGACAAGCTTCAAAAGATGGCCCGGAGACGATGATGCTGTTCGGGAACTGATTGCTTCGGGCAAAGCCGTAAAGCTTGATAACGGAGCAACAGAATATAGTATTTACGCATGGTTCATTGACGACACCCAAGCGGATGATTATGGTACGGTTTATTGGTGGTCAGACGCTAAAAATGTGTATTACAATCCGGCGTCCAGATTATTGCGAAAACTTCCGAACTGCAAGACAATGGATTTATCCGGCTTGGATACGTCTCGCATGACGAGTATGGATTCCATGTTTTATGCGGACGCTTCAGTAGAAACACTTGATATAAGAGGATTTGATACTTCAAAGGTTACGAATATGAACAGTGTGTTCAGCGGGTGCAGCAAACTTGTATCAGTCGATCTGCGAAAGTTAGATACATCCTCTGCCACGACGATGGCAAGTATGTTTTATAACTGCAGTTCATTGGCGTATCTTGATCTGACAGGATTTGACACGCCTCATGTCACCAATATGTCAAATATGTTCTATAATTGTTCAAAGCTTCCTGAAATCAATGTTTCCGGCTTTGACACGTCGAATGTTACAAATATGGCGGGAATGTTTCAGAGTTGTGCATCCGTTACTTCGCTTGATCTGAAAAACTTTGATACTGCTCTTGTAACGAATATGTCTTGTATGTTCTGTGACTGTTCCTCTTTAAGAGAGCTTGATGTCAGCAGTTTTGACACCTCATGTGTTACAAATATGCAGCAGATGTTCCAGAGCTGCAAAAGTATGACAGAATATGATCTGAGCAACTTTGATACGTCAAGCGTCACGACGATGTATTGTATGTTTTACAACAACACCGGACTGACCACTCTGGATTTGAGCAGCTTTGATACGTCAAGTGTAACAAATATGCAGGAAATGCTCCGGATGTGTACCAAAATGCAAACGGTAGATGTCAGCAGTTTTGATACCTCGAGCGTTACGACAATGTACGGAATGTTCAGACAATGCAGTGCGCTGCAAAGAGTCGACGTCAGCAACTTTGATCCGTCGAGTGTAACAAATCTGGGATACTTCTTACAAGGATGTACAGAACTGACGGAAGTTAACTTTGGCAGTCAATTTGATGCAACCAGCGTTACAACGACAGAAAGTATGTTTTCCGGCTGCAATAAGCTGCAGTCCATTGATCTCAGTGGTGTAAAAACAGCAAGTCTTACCACGATGAATTCCATGTCAGTGACTGCCGTGCTGCCACGGAGATTAAATTCAGCAGCGATTTTGACACTTCAACCGTTATAAATATGGCATATCTGTTTAATTCCTGCAATCATCTTACAGATATTGATCTGAGCGGTTTAAACACTTCTCTGGTAACGGACATGAGCTATATGTTCCATGGATGTAATGAGTTGGCAGACATTCAGTTTGGGGGTAACTTCAATACATCGTCAGTTACCAATATGTCATTTATGTTCCGGTACTGTTACGCCATCGGAGAACTGGATCTCAGCGGATTTAATACGTCAAATGTCACCGATATGAGTTATATGTTCTCAGAATGTTCTCAGCCTGCCAAGACAAGGGGGCTTACCGGTCTGACTCTGGGTGTCGGTTTTGACACCTCAAGGGTCATCAATATGACTAATATGTTTTATGCTGACCGTTATCTGACAGAACTTGATGTTTCCGGATTCAACACATCGTCTGTAACAAATATGACGTCTATGTTCAATGCCTGCTCGGGGCTTACGACACTGGACGTGTCAGGTTTCAGAACTTCAAGAGTCACCAATATGAGTTACATGTTTAGCGGCTGCAGCGGATTGAACAGGATAGATGTTTCAGGCTTTGATACATCTGCTGTCACGACGATGAAAAATATGTTTAGCGGCTGTACAGCGCTTGCTTCACTGGACGTATCCGGATTCTATACTCCGTTGTTAACGGATACGAACAGTATGTTCTATAACTGTAAGCTTCTGACCGAACTGGATTTCTCACGTTTTGACACCTCGAATGTTACGGATATTTCTTATATGTTCAATGGCTGCACAGCCCTGAGAAATCTGACGCTTGGCAATGGTTTTGTGACTCCTAAGGTAATGAATATGTGCTCATCTTTTGCGGGCTGTAATCAACTTACAGCTTTGGATGTCTCTCGTTTTGATACGTCAAGAGTATCCAATATGAGCTCTATGTTCAGCGGCTGCAATTCCCTGACAGTGCTGGATGTTTCACACTTCAAGACAACCAATGTTATGGACATGAGTTCTATGTTCTATAATTGCCGTCAGGTGCAGGTGCTGGACGTCTCCGGCTTTGATACGTCATCGGTTACCAATATGACCAATATGTTCTGTTCCTGTACAGCATTGACTTCGTTGAATGTAGCCGGTTTCAATACGTCACTTGTAACGAATATGTCTTCCATGTTCAACAATTGTCCTCTGCTGACGGAACTGGATGTCTCCGGATTTGACACCTCGATTGTCAGCAACATGGATTCAATGTTCCGGGGCTGTCCGGGATTGACAGTACTTGATCTTAGCAGCTTTGATACCGGTGGTTGTGTTAATATGAACTATATGTTTTACGGAGACACATATCTGACAACAATCTATGTATCAGATCACTGGAATGTAAACTTTTTGTCCGGTACTTATATGTTCTGGGGCTGTTCAAATATTGTGGGTGATTGTGGCACGGCATTTACTTCTGCTCATTTATCAAAGGATTATGCCCGACGTGACTCGACAGACGTTGAAAGCTACGGCTATCTGTCATATAAAGCAAATCCGTCACAGTGGGTCAATGACGGAGCACGCTTCAGACCTTGTCCCTCTAATCAGCAAAGCTTTTTGTCAGTCATTATACCAATTGGTAATATCAAGGCTTTCCGGCATTATACCGGCACAGATGAACAGGCGAGGGCTATCATTGCAGAAGGGACTACAGCAAAGAGAATAGACGATCTTTTTACAGATCACGGTATATATGCGTGGAACAGCAATGGAACCGTTTATTGGTGGTCAGATACGGATAAAGTATACCTAACGGGCGGCGCAGCTTCCATGTTCTATAATCTGACTGCTTGTACCGCCATAGATCTTACCGGAATCAATACCTCGCATTCTACGAGTATGGCATATATGTTTGCGTATTGTTCCTCACTGACAAATCTGACGTTCGGTTCCAGCTTTGATACGTCATCGGTAAAAACGATGAAGGGTATGTTCAGAAACTGCAGTGCTCTGACAGGTTTTGATGTTTCTGAAGTGATGAGTCTTGAAGAAATGTTTAATGAAGACCAGAAATTGAAGACTGTAAAGCTTGGCACTTTCCATGCAGAAAAAGCCGTTTCTATGAAGAGTATGTTCTACAACTGTCGTGTACTCTCTGATATTAATACAGGTGTAATGTATGCTAATGATATCTATGAGATGACGAATATGTTTTATAACTGTTTTGTCATACCGAAAATTGATCTTAGTCATTTTTCAACACGGAATCTGACAGGACTGGCGGATACTTTCCGTTCGTGCAGAGCAGCAAAGGAGATTATTTTCGGAAATGGATTTGTATCGGACAATGTCGTTACGATGATGCGTACTTTTTATGAATGCTATTTAGTCGAAGAACTTGACCTTCACACCTTTAATGCAACGATGAATACAAGCTTGTATGAATCATTCTATGCATGCAAAGGGCTCAAGACTTTGACTTTAGGCAGCAGTTTTGATACTTCAGATGTTGTGACGATGGCAGAAACATTCCGCAACTGCGCCGTTCTTGAAGGACTTGATGTCAGCAGCTTTGACACTTCCAAAAGCACCACCATGTACTGGATGTTCCGTGACTGTGCTAAAATGGAGACGCTTACAACAGGAGAGCATTTCACCTGCAATCAATCTACGGATATGAGTTGTATGTTTTATAATTGTCCTAAGCTGAAAGAACTTGACGTCAGTATGTTTAATACTTCAAGGGTAACCAACATGAGCACAATGTTCGGATCATGCACCGGATTGTTATCTCTTGACCTGCATAGTTTTGATACGTCAAGCGTTGTATATATGAACGAGATGTTTGCAAGCTGTCGTGCGCTTACACAGTTGGATCTGAGCAGTTTCAATACTTCCCGTGCAGTCAATATGGCGTCCATGTTTTATAACTGTCCAGCGCTGACAAGTATTGTTTTCGGCGCATCATTCAATGAGGCAAGCGTTACGAATATGTACAGACTGTTCCGTGGCTGTTCCGGTTTGACTACACTGGATCTTAGCATTTTTAACACAGCAAACGTTACAAGTATGCAGGAAATGTTTTGTGATAATACCCGCCTACAGACAATCAATCTCGGAACAGAGTTCAAAACTCAGAAAGTGACGACCATGTTGAGTATGTTCTATAACTGTCAGCAGCTTAAAGCCATTGACTTAACCGGATTCAATACGTCAAACGTCACTAATATGTGAAATATGTTCTATAATTGCATCAATCTGGAGAGCCTGAACCTGAGCAGCTTCAATACAGCCAGGGTGACGAATATGGCAGCTATGTTTTATAACTGTCAAAAGCTGACCGGGCTTGATCTGAGCAGCTTCAATACAGGGGCTGTGACGGATATGACAAGTATGTTCAATAGTTGTATTCGTCTTGAGGAACTGAATCTCAGCAGCTTTGATACGCACGAGGTTACCGGTATGGCAAGTATGTTCAATGCCTGCAATGCACTGAGGTCATTAAATCTCAGCAGTTTTGATACGCACGAAGTAATCAATATGGCTTCGATGTTTGCCAATTGCCATAACATTGAGTCACTTGATCTGAGCAGCTTTGATACCCATGAGGTAACCAATATGAACCAGATGTTCTACAACTGCAAGGATAAGCTGAGAAATATCACCTTCGGACCAAAGTTTGACACTCGTGAAGTAGTGGATATGGGCAGTATGTTCAGTGCCTGCTACCAGCTTGAGGCGCTTGACCTGAGCACCTTTGATACAAAGGAAGTTGTCACAATGGCGAGTATGTTTGCAAATTGTCAGAAACTTGAACATTTGACGCTCAGCAAAAAATTTGACACAAGTATAGTTACGAATATGTCCAGTATGTTCGTCAACTGTTATTTGCTGGAGGAACCGGATCTCAGCAGCTTTGATACATACAGAGTGACGAATATGAGCAGTATGTTTGCCAACTGTCAGACGTTCAGAACGCTGGATCTGAGTAATTTCCGGACCGATAATGTTACGACCATGGCAAATATGTTTGATGGCTGCGTAAATCTTGAAAATCTTGATATCAGCAGCTTTACAACGCCGGAGCTTACCTCCATGTATCGTATGTTTTTCAATTGTCAGAAGCTTCAGGCAGTTGATCTGAGCAGGTTTGATACCCGTAAGGTGACAAATATAAGTCAGGTCTTCTACGATTGCCGGGAACTGAAGCATCTTGATCTGAGCAATTTTGAAACACCCATGGCAATTTATATGACAAATATGTTTTATAATTGTTATGCGCTGGAAGATCTTGACATCAGTCATTTTGACACCTCCAACATAACGGATATGTCGTCAATGTTTTACGGCTGTCATAGTCTGAAGCAGCTTGACCTGAAAAACTTTAATACATATAAAGTGACTACGATGGCGGGGATGTTCCAGGATTGTTATGAACTTGTCAATCTTGATCTGTCAAATTTCTATACAGCCAATGTCAGAAATATGTATTATATGTTCTGTGGCTGTAAAAAGATAGAAACACTGGATCTTAGTAACTTTGATACTTCAGGTGTTACGAATATGCAGTATATGTTCAATACCTGTAATAAGCTCAAAACCATTTATGCTTCCAACTATTGGAATATTGACAGAGTCACATCTGATTACAGAATATTCTTGGATAATAATGAACTGGTAGGCGGAAACGGTACTGCTTATCATAGAAATTATACCAACAAGGAAAGGGCGTTAATTGACACAGAAGAAACACCCGGTTATCTGACATATAAAGCAGCGTCAGTCAATAACGCCAATGATCTGATTTCAACAAAACAGGATTATTGTACCATTGTCAAGCTGACAGATTCTGTCTGGATCTATACTTACACAGGTCTTAACCCGAATGTACAATACTATGCATGGGAAGAAGAAATTGATGACTATATCGAGTCAAACCTTCAGGATTCCATGCTCGAGGTAGTCGACTTAAAGGGGACGATTACCAACCGTCTGGAAGGATATCCCGATGACGAAAAGGAGTTTGGATCTCTTTCCATTAGAAAGGTACTGACAGCCGAGAAAGGTGCAGAACTGACAGAAGCCGATTATCAAAGAATGTTTGTATTTACCGTAACCCTGAAGGACGAAAACGGAGATGTGCTGAGCGGAACCTCGTTGTTTGGAGGCATTGTATTCAATAACGGAGTAGCTAAGCTGCGAATCCCTGCAGGTGCAACGGCAAAAATCGACTATATTCCCAGCGGATATTCTTATACCGTAACAGAAGATGATACAGAGGTATTTGCTGAAAATATACTGAACGGAAGCGGTGTAATTGAAACGGACATTACTGCCAGAGTGATCTGTACAAATGTCAAGTCATCTGTTCCGGAAAAGTTCAACTCGTTTACACTGAGAAAGATTGTCAATGGTATTTATGAAACCAATCCGGATTATCTTTTCACAGTTGTGCTGAACGGGCTTCATGCAGAAGAAGAGTACAGTTTGTCTGATGGTTCTGTCTTTACAACGAACAGCAGGGGTTCAGCAACAGTTGATATTACGCTGAAAAACGGTGAGGAGATCATATTCCGTGATCTTCCTGTCGGGTCCTCATATAAGATTACCGAAGCATCGGGAGATTATGTTTCGTCCTATTTCATCACAGATATGCAGGAAACGGATCAGGTCATTCAGCCGGCCGGAGGAAATACTGTCAGCAATCTGCAGTTAAGTACGGCAACGGAATTTGTAGATGAGGAAGAAGAGGCTGTTGTGGTATTTACGAATACCAGAAATGCCAGACAAAATGTTAAGCTTGTCAAGCGTATGCAAAACGCATCGGAAACAAATGTTGATGTCTTCCGATTTACGGCAACCTTCAGCGGACTGGCTTCGGAAGAAACAATCAGGACAAGCCTTGGCGTCAGAACTGCAGACGAAAACGGAGACCTGACAACAGAGTTTGAACTCTCCGCCAATGATGAAATCACGTTTTACAAACTGCCTGTAGGTTCGACCTATCAGTTTACCGAGTCGGGAAATGAATGGATTGCGTCTTATGAGCTGACAAATGCAGGAACAGCAGGCAGCATTGTATCCGCCTCTGATGCGAATGAGCTGAATTACTGTGAGCTGAGCACGGCGGTTGAAACCGTCAATGAGAATGAGGAAATTACGGCGATCTTTACCAACACTAAAGTACAGCGTGATCTTACGATCACTAAGCAGGTAGATATGACAGGCGGAGATTTACCCTATGCAGCTTACAGTGTACAGCCGTTCAAGCTGAAGGTTAGTCTTTCCGGACTGAACTATGGAGAAGAATATGAACTGCAGTATAGCCGACGCAATTATGCGGGTATCGAAAGAACGGATACCATTACGGCGTCTGATACAGGAACAGCAGAAGTTTTGTTAACGCTGACCCACGGACAGTCTGTGAAGATCAAGAATCTTCCGGAAGGTGCGGTTTATACCGTCAGTGAGAACCCGGCAATCAATTATGTTTCATCGTATCAGATCTCAGGAAATGAAGGAGCTGTCATCGTACGAGATCATGATGCCAACAGAAAAACCTATCGGGAATTGTCAACAGCAGAAGAAACTGTAGATTCCGATGAGCTTGATGTTGAAGTTATGTTCACGAACAGATACTACGATGGTCCTACCGCCAGAATCTATTCTATACGGATTGATAAAGAAATTGACACAAAGGTGGAAGCCTTCGGTACACCTGTATTCATATTCAGGCTGAGGAATACAGACACAGGTGATGATTTTATCTTTGACATCACGCTTGACGGAGACCAGCTTGTAGGTTCAAAAAGCCTGCTGGTCACAAAGGGACATTATATTGTGGAGGAACTGACTGTAGGCAGATATTCTCCGAACGGAGTGGAGTATCTTAGCGGTACAACGGCTTCTGAACTGAAGATAAACGGAGAAGATGCTGCCGCAGAGGAGAGAAAACCCGACGGTACGGAATTCAGTTTTACACTTGGGCTGACGGACGGAGAACCGGATACGGCAATTATGAAGTTTTTCAATAAGCTGACAAACTACAGCGGCGTCAGTCATAATTCTTTTGTATCGAACAAGGTGGCATAAAACGGTATGAATGTCATTCGGCAAACTGCCTTTGAGCAGTGGATTGCGAAGCAGGCAAATTATCATACGAACTGAAAAACAGGGGGTGAGAGTATTGAAGAAGCGTAAAAAGTTTAGTAAAAAGGATATTTTATTATGGCTCAGTATCGCTGATTTATTGATGATTTTCGTCGTTTCAATCAGTTTGGCGTACTTTACAAGCTTTGATGAAGTCACCAACAGATTGTATGGAAAGAGTATGGAAATAGCGTTGTATGAGTATAATTATAATCGACTGACTGAAACGCAGAAATCTACTCTCATTCCTAACAAACTATTGCCCAAGGATCCGAACGTACAGAATACGAATGAGTCTGACGTTTATGTATTTCTTAAAGTAACGGTTCCGGTCAAGCAATTATCGGATATAGGAGATACGGGCAAATCCAGATCTGCGGAACATCGTCAGGAATTGTTTTACCTAAAAACAGCAGAGCAGTCACAAGTAGACGTTACAAGCTTCCACACAAAAAAAGATGAAGAAGACAGAGATTACTGGATTGAGCTTTCGTCGTATGAAACGGGAAAGGATAGTCAGGACGAGGTCAGAACGTATGTTTTCGGGTACAGTGTCTATTTACAGGCGTATGAAACAACAGAAACACTGTTTGATTATATTCAGCTAAAAAATATCAGACAGTTTGAAGTGTCAGCCGATGAAAAGCTAAATGTCAAAGTAGAGGCTTATGGAGTATTGGCAGATGCAGTAGAAGAATTCGATAAAAATGCCGGCAATGATAAGAGAGTCCTTGACGAAACAAAGCTTTCTGTCATCTATGGATACATCAATGAGAGTCAATCATCTGAAAGAAACGGAGGATAAGAAAGTGGAGAAAGTAAAAAAAATACTGAAATCACACAAACTTATCCTGCTGTTGGCCGCAGTGATGATAATACTGTGTGCGATGTCAGCAACAACATACTCATTTTTTGTTCTGAAGAAAACTGCCGATAATATTTTTTCTGTCGGAATTGTAGATTTGACGATTGAAGAAGAAAGCTATCCCGAGAGTGAAGAGAACAGATGGCTTGTTCCCAAAAGCACATTGCCGAAAAAACCTCGTCTGGTGAATACAGGCACAACGGATATATACGTATTGATAGAAATCAGTGTGCCATATCAAGAGGTGATGCTGATTAATGATCAGGGAGATCAGATAAATATGCCGTCGACTGAAGGGAAAAAGGAACGGGAGCTTTTCAATCTGATCAGTGAATCATCTCAGACACTTTCGGGAAAAGAAACCGAGGGCTTTACAAACGGGTTTACTGTCACAGATACCGGAGATTTTATCTATCAAAAGAATTGGGTTTTCGTTCGCTCTGAAGAAGACACTGTTCACAAGACGCATACTTATCTGTTCGGATACAATTCCATGCTCAGAAGCGGTAACGGGAACAATACAACCACAACAGTGTTTGATAAAGTTCAACTTCGAAATATACTGGAAGGTACGCTGCCGGATAATATTGTAGAGTCTATCACGATAAAAGCATACGGAATTCAGTCAGATGAACTGAAAGGCGAACTTCAGATAGAGAATCCGGATCATCTGACCAAGACAGAGATTGAAAAACTGTTTGAGTATTATTGCAATCAGGAGAGGTGAGCGCAGTGAAGATCAAGAAAAAAGTACTTTTTTCTATTGCCGTTTGTATAGGTGTCTTAGTAGCAGGCGGCATCATTGCGGCAGCGTATTTTACATCTCTTGACGAAAAACAGAATGATATCAGACTGCCCCATAATACGATTGAAATATCAGAGGAATATGACCCGCCTGAGCAGTCGTTGGGAGAGAATGTTTTCAAAAAGGATGCGTCAATCAAAAATACCGGTGAATCTCCGTGTTGGGTGCGTGTATATGCTGATTTTTCGAACAGCTTTGTCCGCAGCCGTTCATATATTTCTGATGGTACAAATCACGAATCACTTGTTTTTTACAGTGCGGAGCATCTGATCAATGAAGAGGACGATCAGACAACCTTTGTAGAACATATTAATGCCGGAGAAGACTGGATTTTTATTCCTGAAAACAGCAGTAGCGTACTGGCGGGTTATTACTACTATAAAAAGCCGCTGGCAGTAGGAGAATCCACACCGTCCTTGTTTACTTATATTAAAACAGTTAATTCTACCGAGGACGATATTGACCAATATGAAATACTTGTCTACGCCGAGTCGATGCAGCTTACCGATATTGACGGCAACAGATATGCAAATTATGAAGAAGCGTGGACTGATTATCTGTCAAAATAGAACCACGCGAATAATAACACTACAATTCAAAAGCAAAGTACCTTACGCAGACCGATTTCGGACTTACGAAAGGTACTTTTTATTTGAATTCTATCAGACTGCTGTCAGAAGATGAATCCATCGGTGAATGGTTATATTTCAGAGTAAAAGTGCTATTGAAAAGAGCATATAGGTTACTCTGGGATGTGATGATGGGAAAAAGTTTAATTAATGAAAACGGTTTAATTTAAAATGGGTGCCATAAAAATGCTCAAGGAGAGTTTTTACTAAACAGACGTTTTCTCAATGAGTCAAGAAGATAATAACTTATTGTGTAAAAGTAGTTTAATGTTGACAAAAAGATTAAAATATGTTAATGTAAAAGCAGTAAAATAATACATTTATGATGAGTGTATAGAAAATACAATAATAAGAAATGGGGTAATCAATTGAAAGCGTCAAAAACCTGTAAAGTTACTTCTCTATTCACTGCGATTCTGATTATACTTTCATCTTTTACGTTTTTACAATCTACTGCCCGAATTGTCAGCGCAAGTACAGTGCTGACGGATACATTCCGGATCAGTCTTATTTCCGGAGCGGCTAAAAGCGGCACGCAAAATGTGTGGAATGCTACGAGTGAAGCAGCCGGACATCAGTTTGTATATCGAATCATATATGCGTTCAAAGGAAACGGCCAGCTTGATCCGGGAGCCATAGAGATCCGTATACCAGCTCATATTATGAAAAACCGTAATAATAAGTATTCGGATATCTGCGAAGCGGCAATACCGTCAGAAAGTGAGGCAGTCAGTTCAAGTGACTTTGCCTATACGCTTGATGATGATGAACTGATTATACGCAATCATAAACAGATTTCTGCCGCCGATCAGGGTTTTATTGATATTGCTTATACGCTGCAGGAGAAGACGTTTTATTATACTGATATGAATTCATCTGACATTGTATATGCTGATTTATCCATCTTAGACGGTACAGAAATTGCTGAAAATAAACATACAACAGCAGACAGTGTTGTAATTAATACGACGGCAAAACTGTATAGTACAGAAAAAGGCGAGCCGGAAGATGTCATCGCCAATTGGAATAATAACTGGGGAACCAAGCCTGAAGACGCTGATTTATATTATTATCTGATCTGGCCTGTAGTATCCAGAGTTGAGGCAACGCAGCCATATACTGTTACACTCGAAGATGATTTTAATGAACCGGATACTGAAGTTGTCGGATACAAACTGCAGGGGGATTCGCAGTTTTCTGACAACAATACGTCAAGCATTCATTATAATTCAGGAGGCTTGCGAACGGATTATGTTCTGACCAGACATCTGAAATCAACTTACCATACCGAGCAGTATAATCTCCGTAACAGGGTAGTCACAACAGTTACTCCGGCAGATGGTATAGATGCCCCGGACTTTGCCGAATCTTCTATCGTATATCGTTATGACAAACCTATTTTTGTATACCCGACAGATGGCTTTAACTCATGGAAATACGGTAATACAACCTGGCATTTGCATCCCGGATTTCCGGAATGGCCGGTAGCGGATTATGATCTGCAGGATTTTAAGGAAGGAAAGAAGGAAGAGATACCGGCAAGCAAGCTTTATTATATGGTATATGTTATCGGACATCCTTATGGATTGACGCTTCCGGAGGGAGCAGATCCGGATAATTATCAGAATTACGGAAAAAGAAAGGTAACGTATACTGTAACGGATGAAACCTTTTACCTTAATGATAATATCACGACAGATCACGAGGTGATGACCATACCGGAGGATCTTGTGCCAATGACAAGCGATGATTATGAAATTGTCGGACTGAATTTTTATCTGTTCATTAAAGATGCGAAATACAATGCGAAAAAACGCAGGTTTGATATGGTAAAAGGAACCTATACGCCTGAAGATATCATGTATATCGACGGAAAATTCGGAGACAGCGCAGAATGGATCGAAAATATCGCATGGTATAATCTGGCAACCAAGGAAACCTATATTAATGAGGAATATGTAAATACCATTTATATTAACGATAATGATCAGATTCACCATAATTATATCAAAATCAATCCGAATTGTACGGCGTATCGTGTCAGAACCTCAAATGCACATATTCAATCGGTTGTGCAATTGTATCCGCATATCAAATTGAAGCGATCACAAAATGTTCTTGACAGTATCTACAATAATCCGTTGGGAGAAAATAAAGCATGGGTAACAAACGTTGCGCATACAAGAGTAACAGATGAAAACGGAAATACTTGTTTTTATAAAGACATCAACGGACGGGACTATCTATACGGATTTGTGCCGGAGTCGTACATACGTCAGCAGGTGACTACTTTTAAGAATGATAAAGTCGAAAAGAAGGCAACGATAGGCTGGAAAACAGAAATGAGCGAAACGTTCATGACGAATAACGGTCTTGAGTATGTTTTGCAAAACGGCGGAACGTTTTATTCATTGTTGCCATTGGGGTCGGACATTGACAAGAGAACAATTGCCGTCAGGACGGACAAAGGTTTTCTGGATATTTCCGGATATGATGTCAGTACGATTGTTAATTATAATGGTACAGGAAGAACGATGCTGAAGGTAAAGCTGAAAGAGCCTTTTAATACTGCCGAACTGACCTATTCAACCATTTATTCATGGGAAAGTGTCATAGATTACGGAGGAAATCTGCTTATATCCACAGCGTATGAAACGGAAAATGAAGATATAGCAGACGGATATCCGGATAATGGCGGAAAAATATCTGAAACAGCATTGATGAAGAATCTGGATCCGGAAACAGATGATGAAAAATTCATTTATACACAGGCGGGCTATCATGTTGATGTTTTGCTGGCAGCGAATACAGGACTGACAAAGACGGTAAAGAATACAACGTCTGATAACGTCTATTCGGTTGATACAAAAGTAAAACAAAATTCGGCATATCTGTACAAGCTTCGGTATGCTTCAGACTCTGAGTCTGAAACAAAAAATATCATTCTGTATGACAATATAGAGCGGCACCTGAATTCAGCGTCAAATCTTCACAGTGACTGGCAGGGCAGCCTTGAATTTGTGGACGTATCACAAATCAGGCGGTCAGGTGCAGAGCCGGTTGTCTATTACACAAGCAGTGACATTGACCTGAAAAATGAAGCAAATAAAGATCTTGAAGTTGAAATAGCCGGAGAAAGAATCTGGTACACAGAAGAAGAATTCATTGAAAGATACGGGAGCATTTCACAAGCTGCAGCAGTAGCGATAGATATCCGAAAGACTCCGAGCGGAAGTGACTTTATTCTCGGAAAGAACAGTTCCGTAGTGGCACTGCTTTATATGAGAGCGCCGGCCTGGGCAGATGATGAAACAGACATGAAGGCATACAATGAGGTTTATATTTCCGACACCATCATTAACAGTCTGGGTGAAGAAATAGATTATTATATCTATCAGGGCAATACAACAGCAAGATTCCGGATTATGAATGATATCTTACTTCACAAGACAAGCTCGGAGGATTATACGGTACCGGCTAAGGGCGTGACATTTAATATACAGGGTACATCGTATTATGGCACCGAAGTGGATATCACAGGAAAAACAGATGAAAACGGAAGGTTGATTTTTTCGGATATTGAAAGAGGAGAATATATCCTGACAGAAACTGAAGGAACGGACGATTTCTTTGCGCTCAAAGAACCGCTTCACGTCGAAATAGATAAGTATGGCGGAATTACGGTTGATGGAGAACCTGTAATGGAAGGCATTTACTACGATCTGGAGGACGAGCCAAGGCTTCATGCAGATGTGACATTTTTCAAAAAAGACTATGTTGATCATACAAAGTATATTTCCGGAGCAGCATTTGAATTGTCGGGCAAATCTGATTATGATAATGAAATTGTCTTTTACAGTACGTCTGACGATGAAGGGATCGTTACCTTCAAAAATATTGAGAAAGGAACATATCAGTTAAAGGAATACAAGACAGACAGAGACCATCTGCTCAGCACCACGGTGTGGAAGGTGACGGTTTTAGATAATGATTTGTACACGATTGGTGTTGATGGACAAGAAGGTGACGGAGACAATACCATGGTAGAAACGGAAAGTACAGGTACAATATCCGTTTATAACGAACCGTATCATTCTTTCACGATTCAAAAGGAAGGAACTGTCATGCATCAGCAGATAGAAGGTGCAGTGTTCAGGCTGAGCGGTGTTTCTGACGGTGGAACGGCTGTACGGCAGGAGAGAACAACGAATGCAAGAGGACAGGCAACTTTCACAAATCTTGAAGCAGGCACCTATGTTCTGGAAGAGATTTCTGTACCGGAGGGTTATATACTCGACGAAAGAAAGCGGATTGTGAAGCTGGATAAAAAAGGAAATGTGAATATATCCGATACGGGCGTAGATAATGGAAGACCTGTTATAACCAATGATGAAAGCAGTTATGTCATTATCACGAAAAAATGGGTGGATAATGAAACGAACGAAAGCCGTGAAGAACAAGGAATCGCTCCGGAAATGCACATTACAACAAATCCGTTTAAGTCAGAAGCATATTTCGGTACAGAGAAAGCCACTGCTATCTATGGTATTGGAACATCATGGAGATCGGAATTTACTTCATACTCTGTTTTGCAGAGAATAAAGCCTTTGCATGAATTGAACTCGTTTCAGCCTTATGAGGGTGATGATGCCCAGGTTCGCACATTGATAGAAAACGGAAAAGCTAAAAAGCTTGACGACGGTACCACTCCGTACAGCATTTACGGTTGGGAGGTAAACGGAGCTGTTTATTGGTGGACAGACGCAAAGACGGTATATCTTACCAATACCAATAAAGATATTTTCTATGAGGCGGACTGGCTGACAAAGATAGACCTCAGAGGGATCAACACTTCTAAGATGACAGACATGAGTTATTTCTTCTGTGAATGCACCAGATTGGTTGATCTTGATATAACAGAAATGGATACTTCAAATGTCACTAATATGGCAGGAATGTTCTGTTATTGTACAAAATTGCAGCCCAGATATTTCAGTGTCAAGAACTTTAACACGTCAAAAGTAACCAACATGAGCCAGATGTTCTACGCACTTGCCAGAGACGATGATAAAAACTATACACTGTCAACAGATACAAGTGATACGGCAATGAGCGTTTGGGATCTGGACCTTACCAGCTTTGATACGTCGAATGTTACCAACATGAGGGAAATGTTCTGGTGGATGCGAGGAAAGTGTCATAAAATTGACCTGTCAAGCTTTGATACTTCCAAGGTAACGGATATGTACAATATGTTCTGGAACAGCGCATATCTTCGCCGTATTCTGGTATCAGAAAAATGGAATGTAGATAATGTTACAAACAGTACTAATATGTTCACGAGATGTCCTCGTCTTGCTGGATCAAACGGAACTGCAACAGGTGGATGGAATCCTGCCATTTCAGACAAGCGTCGAGCTTGCATTGACGATCCTGCGAATGGAAGACCCGGTTATCTGACATATAAAGCAGCACCCGAGATTGTAACACCTGATCCTGATGACGGTCAAGATGAAGACGACCAGTCAGAGGATGGCATACATTTTTCTTCAAATGATAGTAATTGTACCATAGAAAAGCTTGACGATAAAACATGGCAGTATACTTTTACAGGGCTTGATCCAACCATGACATTTTATGGTTGGGAGTCTGAGTTGGAAGGCTATACATCACCGAATATGGGTGAGAATAACTTCATAGAGCTTGTCAACCGAAAGGGGACGATCACCAATACAACGACTGATAATCCGCCGCCACCGCCGTCACCGGAATTTGCAAGTCTGACGGTGCATAAAATAATCAATGCAGCAAACGGTGCGTTGCTCAGTGAGGATGACATAGCAAGAACGTTTCTGTTCACACTGACTCTGACAGATGAGAACGATCAGGGGCTTGAAGGCACCGTAATTTACGGTGATGCCGTATTTATCAATGGCGTCAGCAGATTCCGACTGGCAGGAGGAAACAGCGCTGTTTTTGAAATGCTTCCCGTAGGATATCATTACAGAATTACAGAAGAACCCCTTCAGGGATTTGAAACAAGCTATCAGAATGAAGAGGGAATTCTTGTTTCAGATTCTGCTGTTGAAGTGTCTGTTACAAATACAAAACTTAACAGTGATGATACTACAGTTGATTTTACCCTTTCAAAACAGGTAGACGGCAATGCACAGTATAAAGATGAAGAATATTCCTTTATCATTTCATTTGAAGGCCTGTATGCAAACAAGAGTTATAATGTAACAGGTGACAAACAGGACAGCTTCCGTTCATCTGCTAACGGCAGCGCGGTATACACCATTCTTCTGAAAGACAGTGAAAGTGTCCGTTTCAATGGAATACCGGTAGGAGCAAATTACCGTATTACAGAAATTGCCAATATGTGTTCTGCTGCCTATCAGATTACAAACAGCGGAACCTCCGGCAGTATAGCCAAAAGCCGTGATAATACTTCCGGTAAGACCAACAGGTCACTGTCCACTCATAAAGAAATGGCAGAAGCAGGAGAAAACATCAGTGTCGTGTTTACAAACACTAAAACCGTGTATCAGGATATAAAACTGAGAAAAGAAGTTCGCAATGTATCGCAGGATAATTCGGATGTGTTTACCTTTACTGTTGTATTAAGAGGACTTGACGAAAATGCTGAGATTTATACAAGCGGTATTGGTAAACTAATTGCGGTCAACGGCATGATTGAAGAGTCGTTTACTATGACAGCACAGGAAGAATTGATATTCTATGATTTACCGGTTGGAACACAGTATTCCTTCATCGAGCAAGCTTCACCATATATTGCTTCGTACGCCATTAATAACCACGGTTCCAACACCAATATCGTACAAAGCGCAGGGGAAAACAACCTGCCGAATCAAGTCCTTTCTACTGTGGAAGAAACGGTTGATGAAGGTGAAGAGGTTGAAGTTGTATTTACCAATACAAAGCAGCAGCATGATATAACCATTTCCAAGATAGTAGATATGACGTATGGCAATCTGTCCTTTGCTGAATACAGCGCACAAAAGTTTGAGTTTGTTATTACACTGGAAGGACTTGAACCGGAAACGGAGTATCAGGCACAGCTTGTCAGAAAAGATATAACCGGTGTTTTGAAGACAGAAAAGATCAAATCCGGTGTAAACGGAACGGTTGTTTTCGAAACGGAGCTATGCCATAATGAATCTTTGAAGATTCTTGATCTGCCTGCAAATGCATTATATGCCGTCAAAGAAAAAGAATGTGAGTTTTATATTGCGGAATACGCCATTACAGGAAACGATGGAGCAATCATAAGCAGAACATCCGACAGCAACAGAAATACAAAGACGGCTTTATCGACACAGAACGAAACGGTGGATCTGGAAGACCGTGATATACATATCACCTTTACCAACAGATTCAACGCATCTGATTATGTATTGCCTAGTGCAGGTTTTGAGGACAAGAGGCTTATAATGGTTATTCTCTTGACAGGGGCTGTTTTATTCGGAATAATTCTTATATTCCAATGCGGAACACGCCGAAAACAAAACAAGTCATAGTATAAAAAGTGTTGTTTTGAACAAAGTTTTTTGATACAATGATATACAACAGCAGGCACTCACTGCCTGCTGTTGTTTTGTCAGATAGTTAGCAAACGATATGCATAGTATCATAGGTGATACAGGCTGTCTGGTAAAGAATAATACGAAGTAATTAACACGTAAAAGCACGGAGGTGACTATCCGGAAATGATGATCATTCATGTAGATATGGATGCTTTTTATGCTTCCGTAGAAATGAGAGATAATCCGTCATTGCGAGGAAAACCCTTGATAATCGGTGCAATGCCAAATGAGAGAGGAGTGGTTGCAACCTGCAGCTACGAAGCAAGAAAATACGGGGTTCATTCCGCCATGAATATCAAAGAAGCACACCGACGCTGTCCGATGGGAATCTATATGCATCCCGACTTTGATAAATATAAGTCGGTTTCGGTTCAGCTTCATGAAATATGGAATGGCTATGCAGAAGCATCCGAATATATTGCGTTGGATGAGGCGTATCTGGATGTTACGCATACAGCAAAAACTTTTGAAAGGGCGTGCGAGATTGGTCAAAAGATCAAACAGCGAACTCTTGATGAACTGGGGCTTAGTTGTTCTGTAGGAGTGGCTTATTCCAAATCAGCCGCCAAAATCGCCAGCGAAGAGAAAAAGCCAAACGGATATTTTGTAATCCCCGATAAAGAGTCGTTTGTAAAACTGATGATCAACCGTGATGTTCGGACGCTTTATACTGTAGGTTCGAAGACAGCAGAAAAGCTGCACGCCAGCGGAATTCATACAGTGCGTGATATTCAGGAGAAACAGGATATGGTTGTTCACCTGCTTGGAAAACAAGGACAATGGCTTGTGCAGCTTTCTTTTGGAATAGACAATCGAAAAGTGGAACCATATCTGCCGCAAAACATGAAATCTCTCAGCAGAGAGTTAACCTTTCAGGAAGATGTAGAGAACGAAGTTCTGCTGAAAGATGTATTGTTTCTGCTTTGTTTATGTGTAGAAGACAGAGCAAAAAGATACGGACTTTACGGAAGAGGTGTTACGCTGAAAATCACTTTTTCGGATATGAAGAATATCACACGTTCAAAAGTGGTCGTGCCCTGTCATTCTGCAATGGAGATATATCAGGAGGCAGCAACCCTGTTGGACGCAGTGAAAAGGCGTCCAATCAGGCTGATTGGTGTAGGAATGAATCATCTTTCAACAGAATCAGATTATCAGCTCAAATTTGATGATTTTCTATCGGATACCAAAATGATGAGAGAAAAAGCGTTAGAAGAACAGCTTGATGAAATGCACAGTAGATATGGTCTTGACTTTGCAGGGCATCTGTCGAAAATATTTCGGTGGGATACGCTGCATAAAACAGCAGAATATATGAGAAAACATATCATTCGTTTATAGTATCTGTATTTCAATTTGTTAATTGCAGTTTATTTTTCTATTTCAGAAATATTACAATTTGTGTTGAACAGATTTTATACATTAGTTTAAGAGAGAAGAAATAAGACACATAGTTATTAACACATTGACAATAGTGACTGTTTTTATTAGTTGAAATGATTGCTTTTAAGTTATTTTAAAGAAATGCTGATATAATGATTATAAAAGAGTAAGGAGGCAAAGTATGCAGATATTGTTGGTTGAAGACGAAAAATCATTATCCAATGCCATTGTAGCCATTCTGGAACAGAACGGATATATTGTGGAACCTGTTTATGACGGCGCTTCGGCAGTTGATTACGCATTGGGTGCAGATTATGATTTGATTATATTAGATATCATGCTGCCGAGGCTGGACGGATTTGAGGTACTGCAGATACTGCGTGGTAAAAATCTCAGCACACCGATTTTGATGCTGACGGCTAAAAGCACAATTCCGGATAAAGTATCCGGGTTGAATAAAGGTGCTGACGATTATATGACAAAACCATTTCATCCCGATGAATTACTTGCCCGTATCAGTGCATTAACCAGACGAAAGGGTAGTGTAGTTCTGAATGAATTAAGTTATCATGACCTGACATTGCAAATCAATACTGCATTATTGGTGTGCGGAAATGAATCTGTACAGCTTAGCAGAAAAGAATTCGAAGTCCTGAAAGTGTTTTTATACAATCCAACCATGGTTATTACGATAGAGATGCTGATTAATAAAGTCTGGGGCACAAATTCTGAAGCTACGGACAATAATGTAGAAGTATATATTTCGTTTATCCGTAAAAAGTTGAAATATCTGCATTCTAAAGTAACGATCAAAAAAATACAAGGCTTTGGTTATCGTCTGGAGGGGTTGGCATGATGAAGGCTTTTCGCAGACGGTTTATTGTATTGAATATGTGTCTGGCAGGAATTGTTCTGTTGATTGCATTTGTTACGATCGGTTTTTTTATCGGAACCAATGAATATACTGAGCTCAGAAGCACAATGGCAAATGTTTTGAAGCCATGGAATACAGATAATGCAGTTGTATCAAAAAACGGTTCTCCGCCAAGGAATGCTCCGTCAGACAGCAAAAGCAAACCATCCGTAAAACCGGATGGTGAAAGGACAGGGACTAAAAAAACAGAATCTGAAAGAAAACACGAACATAACAACAATATTACAACGATGTTTTATGACAGAAATGAAAAAAAAGTGACCGTCCTTTCTGAAGAAGTGGTGTTTGATGAAGAAGCGGATGAAATTGCCGACGCAATACTTGTACAACAAACTGATTATGGAACAATCAGCCGTTACAAGATCATCTATTATCGGGTCAATACCGGAAGTATGGTCAAAATGGCAGTATGTAATGAAGCATACATCGGATCAAGACTCATCAGAATGGTTCTGATCCTATCTGCAGCATATTTACTTGCCATGGGTTTGTTGTTGCTGATCAGTTTCCGACTGGCAAAGTTTGCAGAAAGACCATTAAGGCAATCTATTGAAATGGAACGAAAATTCGTTGCAGATATTTCTCATGATCTGAAGACGCCAATAACGGTGATCATGGCCAATAATTCGATACTAAAAACCAACAAAGACACTCCGGTATCTGAAAATATGCAGTGGATTGACAGTACAGACAGGGCCTCTGAAGACATGATGCAGCTTGTCAGTAATATGCTTACAATGTCAGCGGTCGATTCTCAGCCCAAGCATATACATACTGTACCGGTCAGCTTGTCATCTGCTGCAGAAAGATGTGTTCTTCAGTTTGAGTCATTAGCGTATGAAAAGAAGATAGAATTGGAAGAAGAAATAGAAGATGACCTGAAAGTGATGGCAACCGAGGAATATCTGAAGCGTATTTGCAGCAGTCTGATTGACAATGCTCTGAAATATGAACCGACGGGTGGAAAGGTGATTATCAAAGCATATAGCCGCAAGCATAAAGCATATTATCTTGTGCAGAATCTTAACAGCAGAATTGAAGAAGAGGATCTTCCGCATATTTTTGATCGGTTCTATCGAAGTGACAAAGCAAGAACCTTAACGAAGGGAAACGGGTTAGGACTGCCGATCATCAGTCAGATGGCATCATTGTGCGGTGCAGAGATAACGGTATCGAGCAATGAAAAGGAAGGTACCGTCTTTACTGTTGTCTTTCGTCGAGTATAACCAATCACCGATGTCCCCCGGGTCTCGCCTGCCGGGTGCGTGACCGCACCGGACGAATATGTTCCGGTAACGATCTATACATAGTCGCTTAATATGCTTCCAAAACGAAATCGACAGTGGAGGCACTCCGCCGGTGCTTCTGCTTCGCAGAGGTGTCCACTGGACACCCGCACCCTCTTAGGCGGCGGGTGCCATTCGGACTTTCAGTGGGGGTTATAATCCCCCCACTGAAACCCCGAGGAGCTAAAGCTCCTGCGGTGAGGTTGCCTCGTCGCAGCCGATGTTAAGCGAGCTTACATCGGGCTTTGCTCCGAGTTAAATCAGGGGAAACGTATGTTTTCAATAAGACATGACTGGGAAAAAGACATAGATTATTTAAATAGGCTCTTTGTCAATAGTTGGGGTAAATCCGAATTAAAACAGAAAAGAAGAATGGAACAAGCGATAGCAAAGAAGCTGTCGCTTGTTTAGCGTCAAGAAATCATTAGCTAAGAAAAGATATGCAGAAT
>Ga0256405_10000819_pt1 | contig 95056 bp, 76 predicted proteins | sample RumenRJG_02DNA_FD_189096 | JGI IMG/M metagenome (GOLD analysis project Ga0256405, IMG submission 189096) | Bovine rumen microbial communities from Lethbridge, Alberta, Canada - RJG_02 | ecosystem: Host-associated > Mammals > Digestive system > Stomach > Rumen | place: Canada: Alberta...
TAGCCTCTTCGTTTTTGTTGCTGCATTGGTTTTTTCCAATATTTTCGTTAGGAACAACAGTAGTGGTTTCATCTGGTGCAGGCGTGTCCAAAGCATTTGGGGTAACAGACCCGCTTGATTCTTCTTTAGACTTTTTTTCATCAGTCTGCTGAGGCTCTTTTAACTCTTGATTTTTATTGTCGTCTGAGGTCCCCGTATCCGCTGGTATCCATTTGTTTCTAACTTTATCAATTAATCCACCCAACTTGTCTACCAAACCGGAAGATTTTAAATTTTTATTGTATTTAACAAGCGCTAAGGGTCCAACCATCCCCGCGGCCAGTCCACTTAAAAGTTTTAATCCATTATTCTGACCATTAACATTTTTTTTGTTTTTACCATTATTGTTATTGTACTTGGGTAATTTTGTTGGCTCCGTGGGTTTAAGTACGTCACTAATTGGGGAAACTGGTGTGTCTAATTTATTGCTATTACTGTCTTTTTGGTATAAATCACTCAAGTTGCCCGTATCAGTTACATCTTTACCCAGTTCAACTGGCGGATTTAAATTATCGTCATCAGTTACATCTTTACCCAGTTCAACTGGTGGATTTAAATTATCGTCAGACCCATTATTTACGTTTGAAGCGCCTACATTCTCTTGACTATTAGCGTCCTGCCCGAGTGTACCATTTAGATTGTTGTTAGAATACAACGAATCATTCGTATCAACTACTTCTGGGGATGGTAAAACATTCGTATCTAAATTTTTATCAAATTCTTCCTCTAAAGAAGGATTACTTATTTTTCCAGAATCACCAGAATCTGTAGTTGGGTCCACGTAAGCTTCAGTTGTGCTGGGTTCAGAAATATTTAAATTATTAAAACTCTCAACAGATTCGGGAAATTCCCTCACATTTAAACCTGTGGGTGTCGCGTCCTTTCCTTTATTATCAAGCACAAGTTTACCTAAATCGTCACCATCAAAATCATCTAACAGGTCCAAGTCATCAAGAAGGGAACCAGCATCAGTCGCTGCATAGCTTACAAAGCTCGCCCCTAAACCTCCCAAAAAGCTTCCCATAAGAAAGAGAGCACTTTTACTCTTTTTAAACATAAAAAACACCATCCCTAAACAAAACTACACAGGTATTATAGCATACACATTTTCCAAAAGCAACTAACAGTACGAAAATAAACTTAAAAGATATTGCAAAAATACAAAACATGAACAAGCTTAAAAACTAAAATAATTGCTTTTAAATAATACCGCTCCGCTAAAATACTATAGAAAAAATATCGATGTAAATCAGACTCTTACTCCAGCAAAAAAAGAATAATTTTTTAAACTACATTACGATAGTTCAAAGTTTTATATTTCGACTACTCCTCTGTATACTATATTAGCAGGTCCACATAAAAAAATGTCTTCCTTACTATTTCTTTCACAAGTGCTTACTTCAAGTTGCCCACCTTTTAGGTTAACATTCAAAGGACTTTTGCTGTCAATTAATTCTAGCTTCTTCAAAACAGCAAAAGTTGCACATGCACCAGTACCGCAAGAAAGTGTCTCTTTGCTGCCACGTTCCCAAACACGAACATCCACATTGTTTTCTGCTTTTACGTTCAATATTTCTATATTAACACCTTCTAAAAAAATTTTAGACCTTTCAAAATCTAAAGCCACTTTTTCTAAGTCTATGTTGTTTATGTTTTCTTTATAGATCAAAACGCAGTGAGGATTCCCCATAGATACACAGTTTAGGTTATAAGAGGAGCCGTTTATTTTTATTGGAAAATTTATTACAGATTCTAAGCGGTTAGTCGCATATCCTGCGTATATTTTTTCGTCTAATTTACTTTCTTCTAGGGCCTTAAAATTTTGGCAGAAATTAATGCCAATTTTTGAAAAAAGGTCTGTATTTTTTTTTAAGATGCTCTTGCCAAACCTCTGTTTTTTAGTAAGAGCTTCGCAATTGCATAAGTGTACAAGTCGTAAGATATCTACAGGAATTTTTTGTGGTAAAAATTCGGCTTTTCCCATATTAACTTTTATACTTTGAACCTCAGATTCTCTTCCTGGAGCTGTAAAAATCCTAACTTCTTTTACACCGCTTTTTGTTTCTATTTTTAAAATACTTTTTTTTATTTTTAAGATCTCATATAAATACTTTGCTACACAGCGAATTCCGTTTCCGCACATTTTACCTTCGCTCGAATTTGCATTGTACATAATCATTTTTGCATCCGAAAAATGTGAACTACAAATTAAAATTATCCCATCGGCACCTATACTAAATTTTCTTTGCGAAAGTTTTTTACTAAGTGAAGAAAAATTTATTTTTTTTTCTAAATCATTTTTTGTGCAGTCAACGTATATATAGTCGTTTCCACAAGCTTGCATTTTTGTAAAAGGTAATATCAAAGGCTCAACTCCTAACTTATTAAAAAGCTACATTCTAGAAAATATATTATGCTATAAATAAAAAACTCATAGTGGTAAAATATTTTAATTTTCTAAATACAATAATAAAATTTTAAAAATATGTTACTAAATATAAATCACATTTTTCAATATATTTTAGAAAAATTTTGGCAGTTTGTGCTCATCTAGATCTTTCTTTGCCCCTTGATCCTAATAACGTCAAAAGGCGACTTTCCCATCTAATCACTGTTTCCACAATGGACTATTCTATGAAAAAACATAAAAATCAGACCAGATATAAAATCTTAAAATTTATTTTACAATTTTACTATTACCACTAGATGAAGACACTTACATCCAATATTTTCTGTCTAAACTTCTGTATTGTACCGCTTCTGCCATGTGTTCTGCTTTAATTTCTTCACTTCCTTCCAGATCTGCTATAGTTCTTGATATTTTAAGTAACTTTGAGTACGCCCTTGCTGAAAGACTCATAGCCTTAAATGCTTTTTCTAACAAAATTTCGGCGCTATTTGAAAGGTTACAGTATTTTTCCAAAAGAAAAGAATTAAGTTTAGCGTTACATTTAACCGGTAAGTCTTTATATCTTAAAGACTGTATACTACGAGCCTTTTCTACTCTTTTTAGAATATCCCCTGATTTTTCTTCCTCTATGTTAGCAAAAGCTAATTCTTTGTAGTCTACAGGTGGAACTTCTATATGAAGGTCTAATCTATCTAAAAGTGGACCTGAAATTTTAGAAAGATAACGTTTTATTGCAAATTCTGAGCATCTGCACTTTTTAGTAGGGTGACCAAAATATCCACACGGGCAAGGATTCATAGCAGCCACCAATAAAAAAGAGCAAGGATACGAAAGAGTACCATTAACTCTAGATATTGTTATAACTCCATCTTCTATGGGCTGACGAAGTATTTCCATAGCAGAACGAGAAAACTCGGGAAGCTCATCCAAAAATAATACTCCGTTATGTGAAAGAGAAATTTCTCCAGGTTTTGGGACACTACCACCTCCAGCAAGCCCAGCTGCGGAAATTGTATGGTGAGGAGATCTAAACGGCCTATTTACTAAAAGACCTATTCCTTTTGGTAAATTGCCAGAAATTGAGTGTATTTTAGTAGTTTCAATAGATTCTTCATAAGACATTTTAGGTAAAATTGTTGGTATTCTTTTTGAAAGCATGCTCTTACCAGAACCAGGAGACCCAATAAGAACTATATTATGGTTTCCAGCTGCTGCTATTTCTAGAGCTCTTTTTGCTTTAAACTGACCTTTTACCTGCGAAAAATCTAAACTAAACTCAGGTTCTAGTTGTATTTTAGGTTTTTCATTAAACTCTATTTTTTTTACACCAGTTAAGTGGTCTATTATTTCCGTTATATTATTGGCAGGATACAAAGAAATATCTTTAGCAATTAGCCCTTCGTTTGCATTCTCAAAAGGTACGAATAATTTATTAATGTCTAACTCTTTTGCCTTTAAAGCCATAGCTAAAAGTCCACGTATAGGTTTTAGCTCGCCAGAAAGTGTCACTTCACCAACAAAAGCTACATCATCTAGGCGGGCGCAATTAATCTGTTTACTGGAAAGAAGCAAAGAAATTAGGATTGGTAAATCATAAACAGAACCTTCTTTTTTTATATCTGCCGGCGAAAGGTTTACTGTTATTCTACTTATAGGGAAAGACAGCCCAACGTTTTTTATTGCTGAACGGACCCTATTTCTGGATTCTTTAACAGCAGCATCCGGAAGACCAACTATCTCAAAAATTGGAAGCCCTGTTTCTGTTGAGGCTTCCACCTCTATTTTAAAAGCATCCAGGCCAAAAAGCCCTAAACTGTTAACTTTAGATACCATTTTATGTATACCGCATAATAATAGATTTTAAATTATTATAAATATGTGTATTTTATATTATTTTTTAATTTTTGTAAATATATGGTTTAAAATGTTAGTATAAGGAGACTTGACACAAAACTATTAATTTTAAGAATGTAAAAATTTTTATAATTTAAAAAATATTTTTAAACGCTAACTGCAAATTTTAAGTAAATGTTAGTATTAAAAGTTTTTATTTGATCTTTATTTTATTAAAAGCTAAATCTATATTTAATAATTTTTTTGCTCAAAAGTTCTGGACTAACACCGATCAATTTCGTTGTCTTTACCTGAAGAGTATAAATCGGGTGTTGCACCTTTGTTGAAAGTTTAAAATATGGTTCCAAGTTTAAAAAATATGAAAAATTATATATTCAAAAGCCTTTGCAACGAAGAATAAAGTTAAAGATATTTTTTAGTATTATTTTGTTTTAGTTGTTTCTCTGTCTAGTAAATAATTTAAACAGAAGTTTTTTGTGTTAGCTGTTTTTTCTAATTTTTATAAGTTTTTAGTATTTTTTCTTGTTCCAAACATAAATACCTTTAATTTCCATTATTCTTAAAAAGTCAAAGGGAAATGTTTTTCATAAAAAGATTATATTTATTATAAATTTTTATTGAAAAAATTAGTTTAAGTGATAATATAAAAACGGATATTTTAATAATAAGATTAATGCGTTTAGGAGGGTAATAATGGCGTTAAATTTTCATAAAAAAATATCTACACCGCTGGTATTAGTTCCTACTTCCTTGGTTTCTTTTTGCATGTTGGCACCTTTACAGGGCAAATCGATAGAATGTTTTGATTTGCTTAATGATATAGATTGCATGCTTCTAGGAACTGGTCAAATAAAGGAGTTAATAGAAAAATTAAAGTCTATTAAAATCAACGGGAACGCTCTTAGTAATATTTCAAATATAAACATTGAAGGGCCATATCCTGAAGAAAAATCTAAAGACGAGCGAGATGCATATGCTGTAGCAAAGGCTTTTAGTAGTACTTGCGAGTACTTTAGTGAGCGACTAGTCGAGTTAAAAAATAAAATATGTAATGCAATAATTTATAAAGATTACGAGAATAGATTTTTACTTTTGGAAGAAAAATGGCAAAAACTATGTTTAGATTTAAAAAACAATTCATTTAATTGCTTTTATGAGGTGCTAAAAGAAATAGACGCCATGCTGAAAGATTTATATAGAAGTATAAAAATTAAATCTAATAAAAATGAAGGCTTATTACAGGAAGAGCTTACGGATGAAAACTTACAGAATTGTGATTTTGGTTCTAGTATAAATTATCATTAGTTTAAAAATTATATGTATTTTAATGTCAATAGAAGTTGAATCAAGAACTGGTTTTGCAGTTAGGGTTTGATACTTTGCTGTGGGTAAAATTTAAAAGTGACTGCTGTTTTATTTACTAAGCGTTGGGCGAAAAATAAATATTTTTGCTATTGTATTAATGTTCAGATTTAGCCTGAGTTCGTTACTGTCTTTTGACAAATTTTTTTAATTATTTATATTTTAAATGTTCTGTTTTTATTTAATATTTGTTGAGTTTCGTAGGTTTTTATGTCAAAGTTTGATTTTGGTAAAAATTTTAAAAAAGGGGCTTTTTGTATTTTTTGCACAGCGGGTAGTGCCGTTGCTCCTTTTGCGCTCAGTGCTGGTCAAGTGTCGGCAGTTGAATTTTACGTAAAGGTTATTGTAGTAAATCTGGGGTTTAATGTGAAGGAATTTTTTTCAGGTTTTGATAAATATATGTATTTTCACCAATTTTTTGATGATTTAGCAGTCCCTCCGCAGTTTTCTGAAGGTGCAAAAGATGATCAGGTTAATAAAAGTCTTAGACGTTACGGAGATCGTGAAAAGTTTAAGGAAGCCAAGGAGAAATATATAAGTACTTTTCTTGAGCACGAGAAAAATTTTTGTAATCTAAGAGATTTTTTTGAGGTAAAAGAACAAGATGGAAAGATTATTGATCTTTTCCCGAATTTTGATAAATTTCGTTTACGTATTGATCCTCAAAAAAGCCGTCTTTTTGAAATGTTTTGTTGGCTAGAAAAGGATTTCGAGTCTGTGCTTGCTAACCTTGAGAGCAAAATTAATAATATTGATCTGAGGAAAAAAATGAGAGTAAGTGTAGCAGAAGCTAATAAGTGGTTGAAAGAGGTTAACATTAAGGATATTTTTAAAGTACGTATTAGCGTGGATGAGGCCTACGCTATGAGGCAAAAATACTCAAAAATTTCAAGTAATCTTATTAATTGTTTTGAAAAGATTAATGAAATTATAAAAGATGATGAAAAGAAGGATAGTAGTACATCGTCTTTTGGTAAAAGTTGTCGTTTAGTGTACGATAAATCTTTTTAACCACCAGATGTTACAACTAGTTTTATCTTAAGGTTTTATAAAATTTTTTGCTGTCCTTTCTACGTGCGCGATTTTTAAATTGAGCTGTAGCGTGTTTTTTCTACGGTGCTGGGAACATGGTGGAAAAGATATAGTTCTTGAGTTTAGGAAGTTGTAAATTGTGAGAGGGCTAGTTTTTTAAGTTTTTTTCTGTTTAAGAATAAATGTTTAAGCGTTTTTAGCACTGTACTCTTTTATTCGCTAACAGCCCAAAGCTGTTTACTTGAATTAATTTGTTTGTTGATATTTGTTCTTGGATTGTACCCCTGTTTACATAAAATACTAAAATTCTAATATTTTATGTTGTAGCGTTCGGCTCTATAGATTCGGAGTTCTATTTTTTTCTTAATTTTTATAAATAAATTTCTTACATTATAACTTACCGGCCTTTTTTACTACATCTTTAAAGATTGATAGACCTAAGGCGTACCAGTATTATATATTTGTAGTGTTTGAGAAATATTGTTGATATTCTACTCTCGAAGAAATATTAATTCGTACGTGCAGAGTGATTTTGATTTCTTGTTTTTAATTTAATGTATATTTTTACTTAAAGCGGGTACAAACCTTTTAAAATTAAATAGAGTAAAGACGAAATATCAGGGATTTACAATTAATTCTTAACCTTTCATATTAGGTACAGAGTATATTTTACTTTTAAAAATAAAGTTTTTTGTACATTTTTTCTGTTTTAACCACTTTTTTTATATATTCTTCAGTTTCTTTAAAGGGAACTCTAAATAGACTTTTTCCGTCTTTTGAGTAGCTTTTATCTTTTAACCATTTGTCTACATTACCAGTTCCCGCGTTGTATGCGCAAAGAGCGACTTTTTCATCTTTATATTTACAAATTAAATAATCTAAAAAATAAGCACCAAATTTAATATTTGTTCTAATATCAAATAAATTTTTATAATTTATCACTATATCTTTGTTTTCAATATTTTCTTTTTGTTTTAACCAATTAAAAGTTTCTTTCATGATCTGCATCAGACCAATTGCTCCAGCTTTTGATACAGCATCTTTTCTAAAATTACTTTCTACTTTTATAACAGCAAAGATTAACGACTCCCTTAAGTTATATTCTTTGCTATAGATTTTTACTATATTTTCATATTTTAAAGGGTAAATTTGCTTCATAAAATATCTATTAAAAAATAGTAAAACGACGACAGATATAATTATAAATATAAATGCGGTTAAATTTCTTAAAAATTTATACATATTATCTCTTGTGATTTTTTAGGTGTGGAAATTGCTAGAAAGTTCTATTATATATTAATAAATAGCCTACCTAATTAGAAATCAACGCTTTCTTTTACTGTAAAAATTAAAAAACTAAATTAGCAAAAATTTTAATTTTTAATTTAATTTAGTAGCAAATTTAATACACAAAAAATAATTACAGCGCTAAAATTTAATAATTGTTAAAATAAAAAAATTATGAATACGTTGCAATTAAAAAAAGAATAGTTTTAACTAGGAAAAATGACGTTACTTTACTGTAAACATTTTTATATATTAGAACTCTTTTTCCAGTTGCGTGAGTTTACAGCGCAACTTATGTATTATACACTTAAAAGTATATGACTAAATCCTGAATTTACCGTTTTAAAGCATGTATTTTTTTATTTTTTTACAATAGTATGTATTTAAAATATAAAGATTAGGTGGATATAAAAAAGTTGCTTTTAAAAGATATTTTAGCTTACCTAGACGTAGTAGACACTTTTTACTTTAATGAAGAACAAAGAATAGAAATAAAAGATATATGTTTTGACTCAAGAAGAGTTAAAGAAGGGTCTTTATTCGTCTGTTTAGAGGGAAACAGCCTTGACGGGCATGACTTTGCGGTTGAAGCGGTAAAAAAAGGTGCTGTATGTGTGGTTGCTTCTAAAAAAATAAAGTTAGACAAAAAAGTGCCGTTAATTATAGTTAAAGATACTAGAAAGGCGCTATCTGTAGTCAGTGCCAATTTTTTCTCTTACCCATGTAAAGAGTTAAAGATAATAGGAATTACTGGTACTAAGGGAAAGACTTCCACCGCTTTTATGTTAGCTTCTATATTAAAAAGTGCAGGTTTAAAGTGTGGAATAATTGGCACTTTAGGAATTTTTGTGGGCGATGAATTTATAAAAACAAATAACACTACACCAGAATCTTATTGTATCCAAAAATATTTAAGGCTTATGGTAGAAAGAGACGTAAAGTACGCTATTATGGAGGTTTCTTCTATTGGCCTAAAAAATCACCGTGTAGATAATATATTTTTTGACAGTGCAGTTTTTACCAACTTTTCTTTTGACCACATTGGCGGCAATGAGCATAAAAGTTTAGAGGAATACTTAGAAAGTAAAGCTCTTCTATTTAGCAGATGCAAAAAAGCTTTTATAAATAAAGACGATGAAAAATCCAGTTATATAAAAGAAAAATGCAAATGTGAAGACGTAAAGTTTTTTGGAATTAATAATAAAGGTATAGACCTTTTTGCTTATGATATAAATTTTTTAAAGGAAGAAGATAGATTTTTTACCTCTTTTTTTACAGGTGGTATCGCGGACTTAAACGTAAAGTTAAGTTCTTTTGGTAAATTTAATGTTTACAATGCTTTAGCTGCTATATTAGTTGCTAAAGATTTAAACATAGACGAAGAATTTATATTAAACGGCTTAAAAAATTTTAGTGTTAGGGGTCGCGTGGAAAGCATAGACCTTCCAAAAAAACTAAAATTTAAAGTAATAATAGACTACGCTCACACAGAGAAGAGTTTAGAAAGCTTATTGTCTAGCCTTAGGGAATGTGCCCCAAAAAGGCTAGTTGTTGTTTTTGGTGCAGGGGGTAATAGGTCCAAAGAAAAAAGGCCTGCTATGGGAAAAGTTTGTGGCAATTTAGCAGATTTTTCTATTATTACAGCAGACAATTCCCGGTTTGAAAAAACTTTAGACATAATAAGAGACATAGAAAAGGGCATGAAGAAAACTGAAGGAAAATATTTAGTAATACCAGAGCGGAGGGAAGCTATTAAGTACGCTCTTTTAAACGCTTTAGAGGGCGATTTAATTGTACTTGCAGGCAAAGGTCACGAAACTTATGAAGAAATTAACGGGGAAAAAATTCCTTTTGATGAAAGAAAAATAGTTAAAGAAATAGTTAATAAATATTTTTAGGTACAGTTCGGGCGAGTAAAAAAATAACAGCAAAAAGTCACAATACGTAAAATTTGAATTGCGCAAGAGAAAGGTCTAGCACTTTTCTAAAAATATTGCAACAACTTTAGCTCAAAAGCACTGAGCAAAATGCAAATACACCTTGGTTGTGTTTATAGATGTAATTTATATAATTTTTATATAATCAGAGAAGTTAACAATTTAAATAAAGTGTTTTTTACGGCTTTTTACTAATATTGCTGAAGTTACTTACTTAAAAAATTGCCGTACACTTGGCGCAAACGTGAATGAAAATCTTGTGTTGACTTTTATTTTGAAATATTTTACAATTATTTTATTAATAGTGTTATACAATATATTTTTTTGGAAGGTTTATGTATGAATAAAAGAAATTTTTTAAGAAAAGGTGCAAGTTTAGTTGGTAGCGGGGCGCTTCTGGGAAGTACATTTATGCCGGGGAGCAGTGCTGGTGCAGTTAATTATAAAGAAATGTGCCAAAGTATGCTTAATGAAAGCTGGAAATATTTTTTTGCTAGGATGTTGGCAGCTATCGGGATAGTGTTCTGGAGGAACAGGTTAGAAAAAGAAACTTATGAAGCTGTTCCACAGAGGCTTAGGGAAAACATAAAAAAGTTGATTGACGAAAATTTTGAAAGTGAAATGACTGGGTATAATGCAGAAACGTTGAAGAGAGGTAATAATATCGATTGCCGTGGATGGCGATTTGTAAATAACATAAATTTATGTGTAGAAAATACAATCGACTATGACGAATATAGTAACAAGAAAACAAAATATGTGGTTTATTGTTATGATTTAGACAGAGAAGGATATAGAGTAATTAAAGGAGAGTTATGTAAAATAGAATCCTTGGAAAAGGCTCCTTATGATAAAGCTAGTGATTTTTTTGAAAAACTTGATTACTACGTAACTTTGGCTAAAATGAATGCCCTCGTTAATGAAAGAGAAGACTTATTTTTTAAAGAATACGTAGATGACAATTTGTTTTTTAAGGCTAGGAAAAACTTTTATGTAGAAAATAAAAAAGTGAATTTTGTGCAACTACACAATATAAAAGATAAAAACCTCAAAAATACAACGGCTTATATTGAATTAATCGATGGAGAGCGCAGAGTTGCGCTGCAAAACTTTAGAAATGATAAGGGAAATGATTTCAAGACACTCGAAAAAATGACAAAATACATGAAAGAAATATTAAAGCAAGCAGAGGAAAACTATGGTGTGAAGGTATTAGGAAAGGAAAATAAAAAAATGGATAAAGTTGGCAAAGGTAATATTAGTATGGAAACTAAACAGCAAATAATTGAGTAGGTCTAACTTTTTGTGCGGCAATGCGAAATGCGAATACGTGTGTAGTCTGTTTTTAAAAATGACTCTTATTCTGGGTTGACCCTTGAAATGTAGGCTTAAATAGATTTGTTGTTTTCAGCTGTGGATTTTTTAGCTGGTTTTATTACAGTTTTTGCCACATTTTTACCTCTTTCAAACTATGCCTTTTAAAAATTAACAGGTATTTTCTTGTCTCTTTAAATTTTTCTCTATTTTATTTTTTCCTAGTCGTACTAAAAGTACGCCCTTAATAGAAATTTTAGTAGATTTTTCTTTGGCCTTAGAATCATAAAAATAAAAAGCTGGACATATATTTTTCTAGACATAAAAAGCAGATTTAATTAAAGTGCGCACTTTTTTAAAATTTAGCTTTTTGCGTTTTTTATTGTTGAAAAATATAAATAGAAGGTGTTTTTATATGAAAAATATAAAGGCTGGCAAAAGGCAGATAATATTAGCGGCTTTGGTTTTAGCACTTGGGTCGGCGGTATATTTAAATTGGCGTTTTTCTTCACCGAATGACTTCATTGCAGAAACTTCAACAACTTCCACAAAAGAGTTGGGGCAGGCACAATTTGTAAATAATACTGTAGAAAATACACAAAGCGAAACAAAAGACGAGAAAAATGAAAACACTGAAAATAATGAAGGTGATGGCACGGTAGAAAAAAATTCTGCCTATTTTGAAAAAACAAAATTTGAAAGGCAAAAAGCAAGGGAGGAAGCCATAAAAAACATAAAAGACATTATAGAAGATGAAAAAACTTCAGAGGAAACAAAAAAAGAGGCGGTAAAGCAGGCAGCATTAATTGCCCAAAAAATTGAGGAGGAAGCAAATATTGTTGCCCTGGTGAAGGCCAAGGGCTTTGAGCAATGTTTAGCTTTTATACAAAATGACGAATGCACTATTGTTGTAGGCGGGCAGCCGCTTACCGAAGTTTTAGCTACACAAATCAAAGATATTGCCTGCAGTCAAGGAAAAATAGCTGTAGACAAAATAAAAATTTTAGAGGCATTCTAAGTATTTTTTAGTAAAATATATCAAAAATTAGATGCTATTGGCATTAAAAGCATCTAGTTATTTATTATTTTTTTAAATTTTTACAACTAACAATATATATTTATCGAACTAAACTGTGCAAAAAGAGGACTTCACTAAAGTTTAATATAAGTACCGAATTAAATATTTGCTAATATCAAAATTTAAAAAATAATAATTTTGGAAAGAATGAACATCTGGCAGGGTTTTATGCTAAAAAGTAAAACTGTGTTAATTAAATTTTTTTAGTTTAATACAAAAAAGATGTATAGAATGTATTGTGAGTTTATTATTTAGCATCAAAATTAGCCATTTATATGATTTATCTAATTATAAGTTTATTGTGCATAAATTATGTATTTTTGCATTTTTAGAATGTAAATTTGAAACAATCTGGCAAAAAATACGGAATATCACGGTTTAGTTTACAAGGTTTGTACTACAAAAATGTTTATGTATTGCTTAAGATATATTAATTTTGTTGTATTGAAATCAATTTTGTAAATTTAAAACTAAAAAAATCTAAAAATACTAAAAATAAAAATTAAGTGTTTTGATACCCTTTGTTACTTCTTAACAATTATGGCCTTACTAAACAAAAATGTACCAATCTATAAAGTTATAAAAAGTCCAAATTTTGTACCAAACGATATTCTATTTTTCTATAATTAAATTAATAGGTCAAGGTAACATTCGGAATTTTTAACTATTTTCTTTTATGTACCCTTTAATTATTATGCTATTATCTGATGTATTAGCAGGTATGCACAACCCTACCTCATCGGACTTTGCCGGAATATTTAAAGTATTGTTTTCGTCTATATTGTACGAAGCTTTGTAAGGTAGGTCGGAAATTACAAAATTTATATCTTCCAACTTAAAATTATTGGGTAAAATATCAGTTATTCGCACATTTGTTGCGTCTATATTTCCTTTGTTTTTTATGGATATTGTATAAATAAGTTTATCTCCACAAAAAGCTGTCGTTTTGTCTACAATCTTTTCTGCGACTAATAACGCAAACGCCTTATTTATAGAGTTAATATTTGAATTAATGGAACTTCTTGTTGTAGTCTTTTCACTTTTATTTGAGTAAAAAAGCGTCGCGTAAGTATCAATAGCTTTAGGCAAATTCTCTTTTAATAGGGGAATCTGCACATTATAGGAAAGCATACTAGTTTCATTATTAGCAAAATTTCCTAAAAAAAATTCTATTGATTTATTATTATTAGTGGCATTTATTGTTTGCTCATTAGATACTTTTATATTTTTTTCCGTTAACTGAGAAGTTTCCCCTTTTTTGTTTGTTATGGTAGCAGAATTTTCTAAAAAAATAAGGCAGTTTGGTATATTATCTATCACACTAACGTTAAAAATTGGCAAATTTGAACTATTAGCTATAAAAATATTGTAATTAATTTTTTCCCCAGGTGCAAAATAGTCTATGTTCGATGTTTTTAGTAAACTTATATTTGTTTTAGATATATTTGTTGTTACATAGTTGGTATTTGTATAAGAATTCACAGTTTTTCCAGAGGTGCTATACTGATATTTGATTTGCGCGTTATTCGTTATTGTGTCCATAAAGTTAAAGTTCTCCTTTTTAAATATATAAAATTTATATTCTATTTATATTAAGAGAATTATATTAATAGAATATAAATAGAAGTATTTGTAATAATCTTTTTCAGTAAAATTCAATGTTTTTAAAATAAATTTTTTAAGGTGAAGTGTTATGAAATTTGGTGTTCCTTTAAAAATTAATAAAGCTAATATAACGTATACTTATTTCAATAAAAATTTTGAAATTAAAACTAAAGATATATTTTTAAAAAAGAAGGTACATACAGAAATACTAAACTTGAAGAAAAACTTGTTTTTAAAAAAAGCTGAACAAGATATAAAAAAAATAAATAAATATGAAATAATTGTGGAAAATAATAAAATAATTAAATATAAAGAGAAGAATTTTCTTGTAACTGCAACAATTAATATAGTTGTAGAATATGAAAGCAATTTTTCTAAAATAAAAAAAGTTGTGAAAAGATTCTTTTTTTTAAAAAATCTGACCAATGATTACAAATTTAAAAATTTAAAGGTTTCATATTTAATAAAAGATTTAAAATTAGAAAATAAAAAAGAACTATTAGCAGATTTAACTATAAAATGCTATTTTTATTAAAAATTAGCATGAATAATAAATAAATACAAAGTGCAAGTAAAGAAAAGTTATACTTGTTTTTTAGTGAAATTATAAATCCAAATATCGCAAAAGGAATTACGAACAAAAGGGAAAATATATCTAGAATTTTGCTAGCAGTTCCAGGGTCTGTTTTTTTTAATAAAAAATTATATAACAAATTTCCTCCGTCTAAATTTCTTACGGGACAAATATTTAAAATAAATAAAAAAAAGTTGTTAATGCTCAGTAAATATAGAGTATTTGAACATTTGTTTGACTTTATATAAAAAAAATAAGCTACAATTGCTACCATAAGGTTAAGGATTGGCCCAGAAATAGTTATTAGCAAATTCTCTAAATTTTTATTAAGCATAGTATAATTTTTGGTAATAGTAAAAATAAAAGCATCTATTTTTATTTTTGTTATGTTTTTACCAAAACATATAAGTGCTAAAATGTGCCCCGATTCATGAATTAAAGACGAAACAACAGATATTAAAGTTATTTTTTTGTTAATATATAGCAAAAAGCTTAAAATCAGCAAAATAATAAAACTTATTTCTATTGTTAAATTAAAAGCTTTTATTTTCATTTCCTAGATTACCAATAAAAATTTCAGGATTTTGCTCTACGTCTTCTATTATTATTCCAAAGTGTAAGTGAGGCCCAGTTGCTTTCCCCGTGGCTCCAACTGTAGCAATCTTTTGATTTTTATTAACATATTCTCCGGCAGAAACTTCTATTTTTTGGCAATGAGCATATAAAGATTTTATTTTATTTCCATGATTTATTATTACACATCTACCATACCCAGCAAGATTTTTTGCCAGTTCTACTTCTCCTGGAAATACCGAAAATATGGAATCTCCTAAGTTTGCGCCTAAATCTAAACCTTTGTGTAAAGTTTTTTTGGTTGCACAAAAGGGGTCTTCACGTGGACCAAATTTTGAAGTTATTTTACTATTTTTGACCGGCTCAGAAATGCTTACTGATAATTTTACAGGAAATAACTCTGTCCTTTTGATTTTTTGCTCATTTTCAACAATTAAAGAGTCGTTTAACTGAAAATTTACCCATGTTTTTATTTTATTGTAATATCCTTTGTTTACGGTTTTTATTATTAACATAGAAAAAATTATTAGTAAGCAGAATACGGACTGAAGTGCAAAAATATACCAATATGCATTATTTTTTTTGTTCATTTTTCTTGTATCTTCTTATTGCTAAAACTTTTTGAAATCCGCTGCAACACACTTTTATTTTATAAGGTATGACCAAAACAAATTAAATATACATTTTTTAATATTCAAAAAATAGTTTTTTAAATATACAAATATATATTATATTTCTTAATAAATTTTAGACAAAATTGGTAGTTACTCTTTAAAACCTTTTGTCAATCCAATTTTTTGTTTTTGTAATAAAATTATTATACACTGATAGTGAGAATATATGCAGTAAGTCAGATATATACAGATTTTGGAATTAAAAAAACTTAAAGGTCTAAGTAAAATAATCTATCCTACAAACCAAATAAAATAAAGCTTGGTGCCTGGTTGTGCCTGACTTTAACGCTGCTAAAAGTTAACCTAATACCAATAGTTTCTAGGAAACTATTATAACAACGTGTGATATATATAAAAAAATAGTATTTTAAACTATCTTTTTAGGCAAATTATCCTAATTTTAATAGTTAACAAGCAAGGTTAAACTTATGTTTTGAGTAAACTTTATAATGTTTTATTACCGATAACCACTTTGGCTACTGGGCATTTCTGAAACTGAGTAGAGCTAAATAAAAAACTTATTCCCTAATTAAAATTAAATGTTTAGAATATACCCATTTCTAGATTACAACTTTCTGCCTTAATTTAATTTGACAGGTATTGTCTACCTATTTTTAATAATGCTGACAAATTATTCTTGTTTACATAAAAAATAAAATTATGTTCTCTTGTGTTTAGCTTTTCTGCTCAACTTTATTAATTTTGTCTTTCAAAATTAAGGCTTAAATATTCATAAGCTTTATGTTTACCAGGTGAGCAATTCCCGGTATGCTTTTTCCCTGCTGCGAAGAAGTCGTTGACATTAAGGCCCCAGTAGCTACGAAGATTATATTTTTTAAAGTTCCTTTTTCCATTTTCTGTAATATTAATGAACACAAAACAGAGGCAGAGCATCCACAACCGGAGCCCCCGGAATGAACATCTTGTTTAATTCTATCATAAATTAGCAGGCCACAATCATTATGTTTGTCTAAAACATCTATACCTTCTTTAGCTAACAGTTCTTTTAACAGCCTACTTCCAACAGTCCCAAGGTCCCCTGTTAAAATCAAATCGTAATCCTTTGGGGTTGTACAAGTGTCTTCTAAAAAAGTTTTAATAGTATTGGCAGCAGCTGGAGCCATTGCAGCGCCCATGTTGTTAACATCGACCACACCAAAATCTACAATTTTTCCAACAAGTGCTGACGAAATATATGAAGTATAACAATTTTCATCAAGGATTTTTCGCTCATTTTGCCCAACTATTAACGCTCCTGACCCTGTAACTGTCCACTGCGCACATGTTGGTCGCTGTCCTCCGTATTCAAGTGGCATTCTGAACTGACGCTCGGCCGAGCAAAAATGCGAAGACGTGACCGCTAAACAATTACGTGCTAGCTTTGAATTCACCATAATAGCAGATAATATAAGGTTTTGTGCCATAGTTGAGCATGCCCCGTATTGCCCTAAAAAAGGAATTTCAAATTTTTTTACCCCAAAAGTTGAAGAAATGCACTGATTTAAAAGGTCCCCAGCAAAAACAAAATCTATTTCTGTACTATTAAGGCCAGCTTTTTTTAATGCTGTTTCTGAACTTAGTGTTTGTAATTTACTTTCGGCCTCTTCCCAAGAATCTTCACCTAAAAAAGAATCATCGAAAGTTATATCAAAAGTCTCCCCTAAAGGGCCTTCTTTTTCAAAATTTCCACATACCGAAGCATAACCTCTAATTTTTGGCTTAAAATCATCGAAATTAATTGTACATTTCCCTATTCGTTTTGCCATAGAAACAATGCCTCTATAATTCATGTCTATCTATTATGATTCACAAAAAAGTTATAAATATACAATGCACAAAAAGCACATGCTCCCTCGCGTACAAAATTAAATGTACAAAAAACATAAATAGCTAAAAAAACCCGCAACCAAAGGGAAGCAAATACCAAAAGCACAACTTTCCCTTGATTCAAATGTTATTAACTAATTTTTTTGCACAGTTACACCGGCTGTGCTGCAGTGACGTAAATATACTATTAGTTTCTAGACCCACCAAGCCAATCCTTTGCTTTGTTAACTACATCTTTCGCTTTATTATAAACATTAGAGGAAACCTCTTTAGAAAGCTCCACCCCATTATTAGCAGTTTCTTTCATAACATCAACAAAACCAACATTTCCATCATCATTTGCAAAATAGTTGTAAGTATTCTTCCAAGATTCTTTTCCTCTTGTGCCCTCAATTACTTTATTTTTTATTTTTTCTTTTCCTTCATTAAACTTAGTTACCGCATACTGCTCCGCCTCATTATATTTATCCTGTGCATAATCTTTTGCATCCGAAAATGTCTTTGCAGCAAAACTTTCCTTACCATTTATCGCTAAATCCGCACCTAAAGCAACTCCAGCTGTAGTTTTTGCAACGTCAAAAGTCGTTTTTAAAGCAAACTTAGCAGAGTCTTTTAAAGCATTAGCTGCCCTACTTAAAACGCCTTTACTAGATTTGCTATCATCCTTTTTGACATCATCTTTATTCTTTTCTTTGCTGTAGACTGATAGACCTTGGCTAGAACTTAAATAATAACTATCATCTTTAGAAGTGACGTCACTACTCTCATATAAATAACCTTTATCTGTCGTACCACATGCACTCACAAAGTGATTTCCAGCCGCAGCCATAATGCCAGTAAGAATACAGCCCACTAAAGTTTTCTTCATATTCTTAAAACCTCGCTTTTATAAAATCTATTTAGTGCTCTTATTATAACACAACATAACAAAAAAATCAATATGATATTATAAAAAAATAAAATTTTATGAGCCAAAACAAATAATAATACTATACAACAATTAAATATATGCTGTGCGTTTTCCGTGTAAACCGCAAAAGCTACCTATAAAAACAAATATAAAAATAAAAAAACGAAAGCAACAAAAGGCAAAATTTTCGTACTATTTAGTCATGGGACTTCATTTTATTGTTGCTTTTAGTTTCGCTCTTTATAAAAAGGTATTTAGGCACCAAGACATAAAAAGCTAAAAACAGAATTGTTAGAAGAAAAACGGCGGGAAGATATTTTTTTAAAAAAACAACGGAAAAAGCTATAGAAATAAGACCTGATACAACCAAAAAAATAGCCAAAAATTTTATACCTTTATTTAAGACCACAAAACACTTTTTTTTGCAAAAAAAGCAATTAAAAGTAGATTTATCTTTTAAGTATAAAAGCTGAAAAAAAGAAAAATGCCTTTTGCAATGAGGGCAAATTTTGTTTCTATATAACATGTTAATTAAATTCCTAGTAAAAAAATAGATAAGTAATAGTTTAAATTTTAGCACAGATTTATTAAAAAATTTTACATTTTCTATTTGACAATTTTTTGTATTTTTTTAGTATAGTAAAGTCTAATTATTTTTTATATAATAAAAACGTATTTTTTAAAATTTATAGCTTTTTTTTATTTTTTTATGATATAATATTTTTTGCACTTTTCTTTTAATATTACTTATTTTTTGTTTGCGTTTTTTATAATTTTTGTCTGATTGAGAGGTTTTTGTTATGAATGTTGTACGGAAAATAAAAGTGATTATTAAGGATGATCAGAAAGAAGTAAAAATACCTACTGGACTTAGGATGATTGTTAGGCGCTGCTGCGTTGCAGTTTTGCAGCTTGAAAGATTTAATGCTCCGGCTGTAGTTTCTGTTGCTTTTGTCGACAAGAGAAAAATACAAGAGTTGAATAAAGAGTACAGAAATAAAGACAGTGCCACTGATGTTTTGTCCTTCCCTATGTTAGCATCTAAACCGGCTGAAGACGGAACTTTGGAGTATGTTACTGACCCTAAGACCGGATTCAAAATTCTGGGAGACATTGCGATCTCCATAGACACCGCTAAAGATCAGGCAGAAAAGATGGGAATCAGACTTTCTGAAGAAGTTAGTTTTTTGGTTGTACATTCTATGCTTCATCTTTTGGGGTATGACCATGAAAGAAGTATAGAAGATGAAGAAAAAATGAAAGACCGTGAGACTTCTATTATGGGAAAACTTGGGCATCCAGCTGTTATGGGGCACAAATGCGGGTTTTAGTTAGTCTAGATTTTTATTTGCAACTTAAAATATATTTATCAAGGACTTTGGCTGGGCAACAGTAGTGGCTTTAGTGTAAGGGTGCTGCTTAAATTGGACTTAATAAATTTCTTGCTAGTTAAATATCATCGATCATTTAAAACACAATTTGTCTTTAACAGTACAGTTTGTGCTCTTTCTGGAGCCAAAAAATTTTTATATTTAAAAAATGCAAGTACACACGGTCTTTACACTAATTAGGCTTTAAAAAACTTAACAAATACAGTAAAATAATGTGTTTATTGTTATATTTTGAACATTGTTTTTATATTATTTGGGTTTTATATGCTTGTAGAGACCGATGGTATAGTTGTAAAAGATAGTTTTTACTCTGAAAAAGATAAAATTTTAACTATTCTTACTAGTAAATTAGGAGTCATAAGGGCTTTTGCAAAAGGGTGCCGCAGCAATAAAAGTAAAAATTTTTCTTCTGCACAGTTCTTGAACTACTCGGATTTTGTATTTTTTAATAAAAAAGATACCTACATCTTAAATGAATCATGCTTGAAAAGATCTTTTTTAGGGGTTAGAAATGATTTAGAGTCTTTAATAATTTCCCAATATATATGTGAAATTATTATTTATTTGGTTAAAGAAAATATAGAAGCTTCAAATATTTTAAAGTTAGTTTTAAATTCTATTTATGCTCTTACGAATAAAAAATTTAATAAAAAAATAATAAAGGCTGTCTTTGAACTTAGGTTACTTTCCGCTTTAGGATATCAACCAAATTTTTCTGAATGCAAATTTTGCAAAAATACAAACCTCATGCAGCCGTACTTCTTTTTCCCTGACTCTAGTTTAATCTGCAAGAAATGTATAGAAAACATTAATTTTGTTAACAAAAAAGATTGTATTAAGATAAGTCTTTCATTACTTAAAGCTTTAAAGTACAGTATTTTTTCTTACCCTAAATCTATGTTTTCCTTTTCTTTAAATGAAGAAAATCTAAAAATTTTTTCCTTTATATCACAAAAATGTATTACAGATCACATAAAAAGGCCTCTAAATACACTGAAAATGTATGAAAATTACTTAAAATAATTCTTTAATATTTACAAACAAGGCCAAAATAGCACACCGGGGTTAAGTACAATAACTTTTCCAGAAGCTTTTGTAACAACCCTATTTTTTAAATGACAAACTCAAAGTTATGTATTTAAATAAAAAATTATAAATCTTTATACTGCCAACTAGTACTGCCCTTTTAAAGCTTCAAATAATCTGTCTTTCGCAATATTTTCGTAGTTTGTGCCTTTTCTGCCATAATTTGCAAACGGGAAAATACTAATACCACCTCTAGGGTAAAATATGCCTTTAACCTCAATATATTTTGGGTCCATAAGACTTATTAAATCTTTCATAATAACATTAACGCTATCTTCATGAAAATCACCATGGTTTCTAAAGCCAAATAAATAAAGTTTTAAAGATTTACTTTCTACCATTTTTACATCTGGTATATAGTTTATGTAAACAGTTGCAAAATCGGGTTGACCAGTTATTGGGCAAATGCAAGTAAACTCCGGGCATTTAAAAGTTACCATGTAGTCATTATCTTGGTGCTTATTTAAAAAAGTCTCCAAAACCTCAGGGCTATACTTGTCTTTAAATTTTACGTTTTTGTCTCCTAGCAAAGATATTCCTTTAGCTTCTTCTTCATTTCTTGGCATAACAATTGCTCCTTAAAATATTTTGAAAATTTAGTAAAATTATTAAATTAAAACTAAAACAACCCTGCGATTGTATAACAAAAAGTATATAAAGACTATAACTTTTTTATCAGTGCAAAAAGCGGACAGATGATTTAAATATAATAATTACATTTAAAGCAGCATAATTTGAAAATAAATTTACTTAGCAGTTTCGTTTTTTATTTTATGAAATTAGGCTTGCTGCTTAAATCAATTTAGTTTTGTTATTTCCGCTTAAAAAATTGTAAACAAACACTTTAAATATTTTTGATGCTACCTTTATTTAGCCAAACAAAGTAAAAATTAAATTTAATCGAAAAATATTTTATATGTAAAAGGTCCCGGAGCAGACCAGACCTTTCTGGTGTAAAATTTTACTAATTAAAGAAATTTCTATACTGTTTTATTGCTGTGGATATATTTAATTATAATTGATTAAGTCTTTTTGCCTTTTTACTTTATGCTCTCAAAAAAGTAAAATTTTTTAAAGTATTTTTTATTTTACTCTGGCTGTCTTTTAGATTTATTTTGCTAAACCTGTATATTAAAGTCTAAAATCGCTTGAAAGTATAATATGTTAAAATTTAATAAAAATATTATCTTTATTTAAAACCTTAGTCGTTACATATTTCAACTCCAGTGTAATAGTGTTTTAAAATTTCTTCGTGATTTTTTCCATCCTTTGCCATTTTTACAGCCCCAAACTGACTCATTCCAACACCGTGACCATGGCCTCTAACTATAAATTTTACTTTATTTCCCCTTATATCTACATAAAAGTTTGAAGACCTTAACTTAAAAAGTGACCTTATCTCTCTGCCTGTAAAATTTTTTCCCAATATTTTAATTTTTTTTACAAACCCTGTTTTTGCTTTTTCTACGTCTTTAATAAGTTGCCGAGGGGTTTCAGTATAAAATTTTATTTCATCACACTTACTTTTTACTGTTTTATAAAATTCAGTAAAATTTATCTCTTTTTCACTTAAATAATCAGTAGCTAATTTGTCTTTATGGCTATCAACACTAACAAGGTAGCTACAAAAATTTCCAAAAACATCTTCATTGTTTTCTGTATTTCCACTTGAAATGTCATGATAGAGCGCCTCTATATATTGACCTTTAAATTTTATTGTTTTTTTATAGGCTAAATCTACAATAGACCTAAATTTTTCGTAATTTTTTTCGTAATCTTTTCCCCACTTTTCTTTAATTTGGTCCTCAGTTAAGTAATATATTTTATCTTTAGAGTTTACTAAAAAATTTGCACCTTTAAGTTTTTTATCTTTTTTTATTTTTTGTTTTTCTCTTAAATTTTTAAAAAAAGTGTTGGCTGCAATTACCTGAGCTTTTAAAGCCTCTTTTGGCGAGTCTGCTTCCATCTCCAGGGCAAGTGTAGAAATTAAAAAGTCTTTACAAGGAATTTTTAAAACATTTCCTGTAGATTCTTCTAAAACATGAAAATAGTCCCCAGAAGTAATATTTTGTTCATTTGAATTTTCTAGCACTGCACAATCTACTGTTTTTACACTAGAATGTTCTATTAAAAGCTTTAGTGAAAAGAAAAAAATAAAAAATATAAAAGTAAAGAATATAAGAAACTTTAAAGGAATTTTTTTTATTAATTTATGCATAAATTTTTTTTAGACGGTGTTTATTATTTTTAAAAATTAAAAAATGGGCCAACCTATTATTATGAAAAATGATTTTTATATAATACTTTTAATGCCAATATACGAGTCTTTGTTTTTATTTTTTACTAAAATGAAAAATTTTTTCTTAAGCTATCAACTTTGTTTTACAAAAGGAAAAATGGATTTTTGAAATAAGCTTTTTCCTAGACCACAAACTTTTAAGTTTTATGGGTCTTAATAGTTTAATAACGTTGTATCTACCTTTTTTTGAATATCCCAAAAGATAAGCTACTACTTTTTTGACTTTTTTTAATATATTAAAGCTAAAATTTTCTTGTTTGCTCCATATTTAGCCAAAGCGTATATTTTATACAAAAATGTATAAGATACAAAAATATAAACAAAAAATAAACTACTCTACAAATAAAGACAGACAACCCATTCCTTAGAGAATATTTTTTTATTTAAACTGACTCAATTTTAGTACCAAACATTAATTGTGATGCTCTGTTGGCTTTAATTTTCCCTCCTCTAAAAAAAGTATTTTGGAACTAATTTTTTGTGCATATTTAATATTATGAGTGACTATTATTATAGTTATATTTTTAATTTTATTTATTTTTTTTAAAATCTCACAAAATTCGCACGATGAGTGCTCATCTAAACTTGCACAAGGTTCGTCCAAAACTAATACTTTTGGGTCAGAGCAAAGAGCCCTTGCTAAAAGAACTTTTTTTACTTGACCTCCAGAAAGTTCAGGAATTAATCGTTCTAGAATAGAATTTATATTTAAAAGATCTAAATACTTCAAGGCTTTTGTTTTTTCTTTTTTAGATACAAAAAAATTTAAAAAGCCGGGCTTTAAAATCCCAGTAAAAACTATTTCTTTAACTTTTGTAGGTAAAGTCGAAAAAACATTATTGAATTGTGGAACATAGGACACCTCACATTTTTTTAGCTTGTTAAATATTATTTTACCACTTTTAATTTTAACTAATCCCAAAATAGACTTTATTAACGTACTTTTTCCTGCGCCATTTTCGCCAACAATGCTAACATAATCCCCGTAACTAAAATTAGCGTTGACGTCACGGAGCGCCAAAATTTCTTTTCCGTGACTTTTGTAGCTAACACTTAAATTTTTTACTTCTATTAAATTCATTAAACCAGAGCCTGCTTTAAATTTTCTAAATTTTCACGCATAAGGTCTAAGTAAGTTACACCCGAGTCAAATTGTTCTTTACTCACGGTATGCAAGGTATTAAACTTTAAAATTTTAGCACCTGTTGAATCGGAAATTGTTTGTGCAAGTTTTAAGTCTTCTGGTTCTTCATAAAAAATAGCAGGAACTTTGTTGTTTTTTATGAAATTTATAATTTCTAAAACTTTTTTTGGTAAAAGTTCCGCGTGTTCATCACAGCTATTGTAGGCCACCATATAGTCTAGCCCGTATTTTCTTACAAAATAAAGACCAGCAAATTTGCTAGCAAAAACTATTTTTTTTATTTTAAATTTTGACACTACCTCTTTAAATTCTTTGTCTAAAATCCTTAATTTTTCTTTATATTTTTCAGCATTATTCTTATAGAAATCTGAATTTTTATGGTCTTTTTCACTAACCACTTTTAATATGTTATCTATCAAAATCTCGGCATTGTCAAAGTCTAGCCAAACGTGAGGGTCAATGTTTTTATCTTCATTATCTTTTTTTAAAAATCTTAGTCCGCCTGTTACGTCAGTAATCAAATTTTTGTCCTTGATCGAGTTATATATTCTGTCTACCCAAAGTTCACATTTTGGTCCTAAATAAAAAAAAACGTCTGCATTGGAAGCTTTTAGAATTTCTTTGGCACTAGGCTCAAAATTATGGATATCTACACCTGGTGGTAAAAACAAAGATACATCAGCTTTATCTTTAACTATTTGCTTAGTAAAATCATATAATGGAAAAATTGTAGTAAAAAATAGTGGCCTATTTTTCTTTGTGCCTTGTTCTGCCCCAAAATTTTTGCTAAAAGAGCATGCTGAAGCAAATACTGCTAGCAAAACGGCAACAAGTAGAAATAAAATCTTTTTAAACTTGTAAAACATAAAGTAAAAACAACCTACAGTAAAATTTAAATTAATTTATTTTGCACAAGATGAGCAAATTCCGTAAAAAGATGTACCTGGAATATCTAACAAAAAACCTTCCTCTTTTTTTAAAGTTTCTTTAAATTCATTTGCAACCTCACTCTCAAAATGCAAAATCTTTTCACAGTTTAAGCAAACCAGGTGGCAGTGTTTGTCGCAATTTTGGTCTTTATTTACATACTGGTAACATGCACTGCCATTCTGACTAGCTTTGTATTTTCTTAAAATGCCTTCCTTGAACAAATTTTTAACACATCTATAAATAGTAGCGCGTCCAACACAAATGCTATTTTTAGTAAGGATATTGTGAACATCATCAACAGTTAAATGGCTTTTCGAATTTTTAACAAAGCAATCCAAAATATGGCACTTTTGTTTAGTTTTACGTTCTTTTAAAGAATTCAAAAAATCACCTCACTGCAAATGATAATCGTTATCAATTTTACTTTTTAAATACTTCGCTGTCAACAAAAATTAGTTTACGCCATACTAAGACTGTACAGCTATAGTAAATTTTTTATATTTTTATTTTATTTTGTTTTGTTATGCTTTTGCAGAATCACTAAACATGTTTTTATATGAAGATGTACAAAGGAAGAACATCCAAGACTTAAATTTTGCATTAATAAATATTCAAAAAAATTAAATAAGACAAAGACCTACATTTTTGTTTTGCATAAATAAGATCTAGAATTCATAGGTTTTTTTAAATTGATTTTTAAAAATATTCAAATATCAAGAAAATTTTTCTATGGTGAAATATGGAAGATCTACAAAAAATGCAGCAAGAGGCTGTAAAAAGAGTACAAGAAATGCAAAAAAGAGCGAAAATTTCCCTAGAGTATAGTAATTCGGGAATAAATAGGCAAAAAGAAAACACAAAGGAAGCTTTACCACCAGACGAAACAAAAAATTACTTTAATGGACTTGTTTTACCTGGCAAAGAAGGAAAAAGCGAAAACAATATAAAAAATAATAGTTTAGACGCACTAATAAAGGATCCTCAAAAAGGGCTTATTTTATTATTAATTTTATTGCTTTATGACGAAAAATCAGACTTAGGACTAATATTGGCTTTACTTTACATAATGTTGTAGTGTGTGTTTTTCTTAATTTTTTAGTATTATAAAAAATGTGTCACTCTCTTTTTTAAAGTATTAATAATAGAGCATTGTAAAATACTTAGATATAACGTTAAATAAATTTATTTTAAAATAAGCTTTTAAAATAAAATCGACAGTAACGCTGTTGTGATGTTTAGAATAAACCCTTTTGTTATACAATCGGTGTTCTATAAATAAGATTGTTCAGTTGCCTCGTAAAAATTTATTAAAAATTAAGTCTTTTAGATTTTTATCTTGCCTATTTTGAAAAGCTAAATCGTAATTTATTTTTAAAAAACTTTTTTTAATAAAGTTTTTAGCGAGGGTTGTCTATACGTTTTTTGTACTGCTTTTATTTCTGGTAATCTTGCAATAAATTTAAAATTATGATATAATGGCCGTAGACGTTTTTTGAAACTGGCTAGTTTTAAGTAAAATCTTATATTGCAAATTAAAGTGAATTTTTAAAGTACGTTGCTTTCTGGGATATGTTTTTTTGTTTTAGAATGTCTGGCTTAATGACTGCGACGTTTTTAAGTGCGGGAGTTATTTTTGTGGTGCCTAAGTTTTTGTTTTGTGTTTTTACTGCAGGTTTAAGCGCAAATTTTGTGGCTTGTGCTGCTCCTGCTTGTAGTGAAGTTGAGAATTGTGCCGCTCGGCTAGACTTGCCGCCAGGTGCCGAAAAAGCTAGTGAAAAATCAGAAAAAAATTTTTTGCCTTTTGATTTTAAAAATTCTTTAAAAAATATTGGTCCACTTGTAAAAAAGAATTTTTGGTAGTAAAAAACACGCTGCTGTTTTCTTCAGCTTTTTGTTTTCTGGGGGAGTTGCTTATTCTGTATGTAATTACCTTTTGAGAAGAAAACCTGCCAGTACGCCTTTAAAAGAAGTTGAAACGATTGATGTATCAAAGCAGGGCAAAAAAGATGTAGCTACGAGTGACGGGGATCCCGTGGAAGATATCACTGCTACCGAAGATTCTTACAATAATGCTGACATTGGTGATGACCCTAAACAACATGGTGATATGAATAAATTTGGTAATGACCAGGATCATGCTGTGAATAATAATCCAAAGGAGGCTATGCCTTACCTCGCTTTGGGACTTATTGGTTTTACCGTAGTGGTAATTTGTTCGTTTTATTGTTACTCTGTTTCGAAGAACTCTGATAAATCTGAGTACGGTACGCTTGAAAATCCTTTCTATTTATTTGATGCAGAAAAGAGAGAAGAAGAGGACAAAGGTCTTAAACACGGCAAAAATGGAAATTTTGACATAAATGAATTATTCTTTACTGAGTTTGATAAAAAACAATTGAAAGCAAATTCGAACTTTGGGAAAATGCATAAAGTACATTCAAATGACTTTGCATTAAAGCTTTTAGAGAAAACTTATTTTAAAATATCGCCGAAAGATTTGCTTAAAATATTGGACTATGATGATAACACTAAAAATAAAATAATGGGAGAGATTATAAAACAAAAAGATGGAAATGGTAACATAAGTTTTTATGTATCAAAACTAGATTTTAAAGATGTGTCAAATGACAAGTACTCTTGCGAAGCCAGACTGAAAATTGTTGTGTTTAAGGACAGCTTTGCAGAAGGAGACTGCTTACGTCGTCATGTGTTAGCAGATAAGGATGAAAACTCTGCCGCTCTTATGCGACGAGGCTATTTACAAAATGTTAGGAATTCTTCAAAATTTTAAAGATATAAATGAAATGCAAAAAAACGATAATTACTTCCCGATGATAGATGGGCGTAATAAAATCGAAGGCGTGAGTTTTTCTTGAAAAAGGCGTAGTGCCTCATACTTTTGTTGATTAAACATCTTCTTCTATTCAGATCAGTACTGCTTGGTGTAAGGAGCGTCGATCAAATAGAAAGTGATACGAGTCTACTTTTGATGTGGCACTTAACAGGTAAAATAATGGATGTTTTTATGAACTTTTTTTTGAACTCCATAACCGTATTTAATCTACCTGTTTTTTGTATTGCCTAGCGGAATAATTTTTAGAAAAATGTTGTCTCTTATGTTTTTATTCTTGGCGACAATTTAGACTCAGCTATGGCAGTGCAAAAATTTTTTAACGGCTTGCATATAAAACTACGAGCTTTTTTATCTATGATCTCTAAATAAAATATATATAGGTAGTTGACTGATAAAATTTTTTAAAATAAAACCTTCAGGATACTCGAGCTGACGGCTTTTGGGGCCAATTCAACTTTGATATCTTTGATTTTTTCTTAGAATATGCTACAATGGCGGTTGTTTTTTTAAGCACTTAGATTTTAGAGGTGTTTTTTGAATATACTGGTGGTGGGTTGTGGCAGGTTAGGCGCTAAACTTGCAAACACTTTGTTTGATTTGGGGCATTATGTTTCCGTAATTGACCATAACCCGGATTCTTTCAAGCAATTAGACCCGGAGTTTGACGGCATGACACTTTTAGGTAATCCTATGAATATGGACAGCTTAAGAGATGCCGGTATTGAAAGTTGCGACTCTGTTGCAGTTGTTACGTCAGACGATAATTTGAATATAACAGTTTGCCAAATTGTTAAAGAGTTTTTTTATGTAGAAAATGTTGTTGCTAAAATAAATTCGCCTTCTAGGGAAAGAGCTTTTTACAATTTAGGTTTAAAAACTGTTTGCCCTACAAACTTGGCATGTGGTTCTTTTATATCTGCTTTAACTGAAAAAAATTTTGAACAGCAAATTCATTTTGGCATACATACTTTGGGAGTAACAATAAGAGAGGCTGACTCAAGATTTGTTGGAAGAGAGTTAAAGTGCGTTCCCACAAGGAAGTCCGAAATGATAATAGGGATTATATCTTATGATGGTCAAATAGTTTTAAGCTCAGAAAAAAATAAAAACATAGTTTTAAGTACGGGGGACAAAATAATTTGTGTTAGGGTTACAGATTAAAAGTTTAGAAGGTGTATTGAGCGGCTATTATTTATAATAATGGCATGGACAACTATTTTTTAGTTTCTTCTCTTTACCCTCTATTAGAAAGTATGTTCCATATCTTTTTCAAAAAAAGATAAACTTAATATCTGGAGCTACAAAAATATTTTATAGTTTTCGTAGCTTCGTTTCTGAGAACCTTAAATTATTATGGTCATTAAGAGTTTCTTTATTAGTTTCCAAGCCCTACACTTTTGCCACTTGCTTTTGTAAAAGCTACATTATAGTTTGAATGTAGAAATGTTTTTGTAATTTAAATCTTTCTAATTTTTTAGCACCATAACCTTTTTATTATACTAAAATAGGCTACAGTAAATAGTTCTAATGTCATACATACAGTGAAATTTATTTTTACAGCTAAAAACACAGATTGAACACTTAATGTGGTGTTATCTACTAAATTTTTTTAAACTGCCGCTCAGTAATTACACTTTTAGTAACGTTAAATTTTTTAAATTTTGTGGGGTTTTATTCATGCCAATAAAAACCTGCTAAACTAGCTAAGAGATTATACTTTTTTTGACTTGACTCCACTGATCGCCATTAGGTTAAGGCCCCAAGAAATTGTAGCATTTGAAGCGCAAACACTATAAAAATAAAAATATGATCGGGGCACCACTTTTTTTAGCTACTCCACATCTAAATTTTATTTCTCATTCTTCAAAATATCTTTACATTTTAATATCATTTTTTCCTTTTCTTTCCCAACAACAGGATACTTAGGATTAATATCCTCCATAGTTTTAACAAGGATCTCCGACACCAAAAACCTAGCAAACCACTTTTTATTTGATGGTATAACATACCAAGGTGCAAACTGGGTAGCTGTTGAGTTTATAGCAAGTTCATATGCTTTCATGTAGTCATCCCAGTACTTACGCTCAACAACGTCAGAGTCAGACAGTTTCCAGTTTTTATTTTTGTCTGTTATTCTTTTCATGAAACGTCTTTTTTGCTCATCTTTAGAAATACAAAAGAAAAATTTTATTATTCTTGTCCCGTTCTCCCACAAGTATTCCTCAAAATTTCTAATCTGATTATATCTTTTTTCAAAAATGTCATCAGTTTTGCAACGATCAGGTAAATTTTGAGTTTTGTAAAGACTATGTACTCTATTAACAAGAACATCTTCATAGTAAGACCTATTAAATATTCCTATTTTACCCCTAGGTGGAAGACATTTTGCACATCTCCATAAATAATCATGAGCACTCTCTATACTAGAAGGCTTTTTAAAATTTGAAACCTCCACCCCTTGAGGGTTTACACCTGTCATAACGTGTTTTATAGCACCATCTTTACCGGCAGCATCCATAGCCTGCAAAACAATAAGTATAGCCTCTTTGCCTTCGGCATAAAATCTATCTTGGAGTATTTTCATTTTTTTAATATTAATTTTCCCAGTTTCAAGAACTGCGGGCTTGTCCATAGCTGAATTTTCAGCATCTGGGTCAAAACCTTTAAATTTAAATTTATTTACATCCGTAATTTTAAATCTATCTATATTCATATATTTTTCACCGCCTTAAATTTATATTGTAAATATATGAAATTATAACATAATAAAAAAAATAAATCAATATAAATTATATTTATTCCACAAAACAATAAAAAAGTTCCTCAATCTTACCGTATAGTACAGATTTTACCATTAGATTTCCTCATAGCAGCTATGCTTCTTTACGGCAATTAAGTTAGTTACTGCTACCAAAATCTCTACAAATGCAGAAAGGTAAGACCGAATGTACACCTTGTATATAAGCCACAAAACAGCATAAAAAACATTAAGAAGTTTAAAATTTTTAATTTTTTCCATGTCGAAAAAAAATAGGTAAGAAATAGAAATGACCGTTGGAATAAGGCTAAGAAAAGAAATATCCCCAAATCTTAAAGAGAAAAATACAGTAAAAAATCCAACTATAAGCTTATTTCTTAAAGACAGCTTTTCTTTGTAGTACAGAAAATTTCTTACAAAAGTTGAAGTACTAGACACAAACCCAGTAAAACTTCCAAGAATAAGCCGCCCAAAAGCAGAGAAAAAGCCGCGAGACATATCTGCAAGTAATATCTTTTTTCTTTCATAAAGAGTGCCCGAATATATAAGCAAAAGAGACGCCACAGAATCAAGAATATTCCCTAATATTAACCGCCCCACAAAAATTTTCCTTTAAAACTATAAAATCTTACTTAATTACCTAAATCATGTTTATTGTACACTAAATATATAAAATACACAATATTATTTTTGTTAATCCATATTAATAGGCAAGTAAATAGACACAACTGTACCCACATTCTCTTCGCTTTTTATTTTTAAAGTCCCAGAGTGAAGAAGGACTAGCTCATTTGCCAAAGAAAGCCCTATCCCCGAGCCATCTTTACTAAATTTACCTTTGTAAAATTTATTCTTTACTTTGGGTAAATCCTCTTTTGGTATACCACAACCGTTGTCGCTAATTTCAACTTTAACAAAATGGCCTTCTTCTTTTGCACCAATATTTATAACCCCTTTTTCGCCAGTATACTTTATTGCATTATCTATTATATTTATAAAGACTTGCCTTAATCTATTTTTGTCTCCCAAAATGGGTTTAATAGATTCTGGCTCTGAATACAGAAGAATTTTATTCTCCTTATTAGCTTTTTTTCTTAATATGTAGGCAGCTTCACTAAGTTCTGCTAAAACATCTATCTTTTCTAAATTTAAAATCATTCTTCCACTTTGTAGCTTCGAAAAATCTAATAGTTCTTCAACTATGGAACAAAGTCGTTCTGACTCATTAGCTATAATTTCCAGTCCTTTTTTGTTCATATCTACGTCTTCTTTTTCTAAATTTTTATCTACCACTATGGTTTCTGCCCAACCCTTTATTGCCGTTAAAGGAGTTCTTAGTTCATGCGAAATAGAAGAAATGAAGTCATTTTTCATCCGTTCAGATTCAAACAATTTTTGAGCCATGTAATTAATAGTGTCACAAAGTTCACCAAATTCATTGTCTTCTTTCTTAACAATTCTAGTTTTAAAGTCCCCAAGAGCTATACATCTTGCCATTTTACTTACTTCGTTAATTGGTAAAGTGACGCTTTTTATGAAATGATTACTAACCAAAAATAGAAAGACCAAAACTACTAACAAAATAAAAATGACCAAAAGTGTTAAGAAAAGGACCTTATTTTTTAAGTCTTTTGCATTAGAAAATAGAACTATGTAAAAAAAGGTTCCGTCTTTGTTAATTATTTTTTTTGAAAGAAGAAAAAAATTTTCATTACTCTTACCATTATTTGATTTTTTATAAACAACTTTACCTTCAATTTTTTCTAAAGATGAAGTCGTCAGTTCGCCTGGAATATTGTGACTTAAACTGCTAAAAATACTTTCTTTGTTGCTATCTAAAGCTACTACTTCAAAAAGATTTTTATAATTTTTACTGTAAAGTATATCTCTAATTTCATCTTTAAAGTCTACATTTTCCTTTGCTTCTTTGTTTAACAGATAGGAAATATTGTAAAAAAAATAATCTCCATCTTTTTTCATATTTTCTTTAAAGTTTTTAGAACAATCAAAGTGTATATAAGCTACACTGAATCCGGCAATTAAAATTAAAAAAACATACAAAAATCCCAAACATTTTAAAAACCAAGTTCTATATATGCCGGGTTTATTTATTTTGTTAATTAATTCTGTGAAGCTCAAACTAAAAGCCCTTTTAATATATTGTACAAAAGATACTCAGTATATTATATAAAAGATTTGGAAAAATATAAAATTTTAAAAAAAATATTTTATAGATTTTTTATTTAAGTAATAATAAAAATATTAGAAATAAAAAAAGACCATTTATTAGTGTGCTAGAAGTAAAGCAAAAAGAGAAAAACTGGGTTCGAGGGCATTAACTAAAATAAAAAACTCGGGTACAAAAAGAAAACCAAAACTTAGTTAGTCCTCGAATGAGCGTTTAATGCTGGCCTATACACAAAAGCACTATGCTTTGCTATAATTAAACTTAGCGGTTTTAAATTTATCTTTTTTAGTGACGCAAAAAATAATCTTATCTACATATAGTTCCTTAACACTAAAAATTGCCAAAATTCGTATATTATGTTAAAAATATATATCTGTCAGGCTTTATGCTAAATAACTCTTAATATTTACCATGACTGTTATTTGCGGTATTTTGTTTTTAAATTTGACATTTATTATAAATTTTTATATAATGTTAAGAAATATTTCGTGCTTTTTGCGTATTAGGTGAAGTCTATGGCAAAAAAGAAAAATGTTGTGAGTTTAACTTTACTTGGCACCGTGCCGGCGCTTTCTTTGCAAGCACAAGGTGGAGCACAAGCGGTGAACCTTGGTTTGCAACAAGGGTTATTTAAAGGTGTAGGTCAGTTAAAAAATTTTTTAAAAATTAGTAATACAAAATCGTTTATTTTAAAAACTCTCTCTGTAGTGGGTGCAGTTACTATATGCTGGTTACTTTTTGTTTTAGACAAAGAGGTAGCAAATAAAAAATTGATAAACATGAAGAGCAAAGAGCAGAAAATTGTAGCCGATCTACAAAACAAAATTGGCACCGAAATATTAGAAAAGATGAAGGAACTTTACGAAAGTTGTGAAAGGTATGTACGGAATATAAAACTAAGGGATTACTATATAAATTCAAAAAGACGCCTTGAATATGAAATGTTTGATTTTCTATCAAAAAATGGCAAAACTCTTAGAAAATATGTAAAGCCTCTTGATGAAGAAAGTCTTCAAAACATGGTAAATAATTACGATCCAGAAAAAAATAAAAGTACATTAATTGAAAGCGTAATACCCTATGCCCTTTATTTTTTAGATATGAAGAAAGATGAAAGGGCGATAAATGAACTAGATGTTGAAATTAAAAATTTTGAAGATTACGTGATGAATAATGACTTAAGTGTAATGATTGCAACTTTGAAAAAATCATTTGAGGTTAAGAGTAGTGTTAAAGATAAGGTTGGTACAACGCCTTCTGCGAGTAAGATTTTAAAAGCGCAGCGTGAAGGTGACATAACAACCATTCATAAATTTTTAAAAGGAATTTTAAACTTTTTAGAAAAAGAAATAACAACAGAATCAATTAATGGGTTAGTGGATAGTATTGGAAATAACGAAATAACTGACCACATAAGGGATATTAATTCGGAGATAAACAAAATAGAAAAAAACCTTAATAAAACTCATTTTTTCCCCGGGCAGTACACTCTTTTTTCTTAATGTAAGTTTTACTATTTAGATCAAAAAACTTTGCTCCTAATTTTTTAAATTTTTTTAAAATACTATTAAAAATAAGATTTATTCATTCCACTGGTAACCTAGCCCCCATACAGTAACTATGTGCTTTGGGTAAGAAGGATTATCTTCAACTTTCATCCTTAGCCTTCTTATATTTACGTCTACTATCTTTTCATCGCTTTCGTTGTGTTCGCCCCAAACTCTTTTTAAAATTGAGGATCTACTTAAAGGGGTATTTGGGTTTGAAAAGAAATATTCTAAAATTTGAAACTCAACTTGCGTAAGTTCTATAATATTAGAGTTTTTAGTTAGACTTCTATTTTTTATGTTTAATGTAAAATCGCCTAATTTAATTTTTTCTTTAAAATTATTCTCTTTTCTTGTATTTGAAATTGCTACTCTTCTGTAAACACTGTCTACCCGAGCTACAAGCTCTGAAGGGCTAAAAGGCTTACTAACATAGTCGTCGGCTCCTACCATAAGGCCCGTTACTTTATCTATTTCCTGTGCTTTTGCTGAAAGTATTATTATTCCGACTTCACTGCTAAGTTTTCTTATTTCTTTACAAACAGATATCCCATTTATTCCAGGCAACATAACATCTAAAATCACTACATCAAAATGAGGGCCCTCATTGTAAAGTTTTAAAGCATCTTCGCCACAAGAACACTCTGAAACATCGTAGCCAGCCCGATTTAAGTTTATTACAATGAAATCTCGGATGGTATCTTCGTCTTCTACAACCAATATTTTTTTCATAAAAACTCCGAAAACATTAAAGACAAGAAATCAAATACGAATCTTTAGTTTTTTATACTTGTATTTTAACATAGTCTAACACAAAAATTAGCAAACATAAGAAATTAAAATTAAATTTCGCCTTCAGTTAAATTCCTATAAAAAAGCTGATAGGAGATTCCCTTAAGGCAAAGAAAAATTGTTTGGTATAACAGATATAAATAGTCCAGGGGTACTTTTAAAATGAAAACTAGTTCTTCTGGCTCATAAATTTAAATGAATCTGCAAGTCTTATTTAAATTTTTTTATCTGTTTTAAAAGTACTTAATATCCTCTCTGTAAGGATATTGTTTAGAAAATTTTTTAATAAAACAATTACCAAATTTCACCTATGTATCATTATGCTTATATAATTTTTTTAAAATATTATAGTGTGTTTAAAATTGTTAATTTCTTAAATTTTTTTACAGTAATTTAAAAATGGCAAAAAGTCTGAACATAATTTTTCTAAGTAACGGCTAGCCAAAATTTAAATAAAATTAGATTTTTTTAGCATCTTTTTACCTCTAAACATTTTTTGTATAAAAAATAAATTAATAAAACCTCAATTTTTCGCTTAAAAATAAGTGTTTTTCATTCAAAAAACAAATATAAATACTTTATTTTCTAAGAATAAAAATTATTTTTTTACTTTTAAATTAAAAAACTTCTAAATAAGAGAGTAAATTTTATTTTGTTAAAAACTTTGTTGAAATAGTTGAAAATAGAAGTTATTTAAAATATTAAATATTATATATATTACAAATTGTTTTTTTTTATGACATTTTTAGATATTTTAACGTGTAAAATATTGTAAAAAAATGGATTTATAACACTAAAATAAAAAATATCAAAAATCGTATTAAATTTTATTTTTGGTATTTTTATGTAAAAAAATGCATCGTCACATGAATGAAAATAGACTATTTATTACATTTTTTTAAATACGTGCTTTTAAAACAAAAAATCCCAAATAAAAAAACGGCTTTATTTAATATTTAATAACCAAAAAATCTTTGAATTTTAACCTTACCGTCATAGTTATAAACTTAGGAATCAGTTTTTTATATTTTATTTTTCCCTTTATTTAGTTTTGTAAATTTAAATAAATAATATTTAATACATAAGCTTTTTAACTATTAATTATTTTTTAGAGGATCTTCTCAGCTTTATTTATTAATAAGGTGAAACATGTGGGCTTTGTTTAAATATAAAATAAAACAAACTTGTTTTTTATAAAAAGACTTTTAAATGATTCAATGGTTATGTACTTCGTAATTTTAAAGAAAAAGTATCTTGTGTCGTATTCTACTTAAAACCTACTTTTGAATTGTAAACTTCTTCTTAAAATTAACTTTTTGAGAACGTGTGGCATAAATAAAATTTATTAAAGTGTGAATTAAGTACAAGACTACCAAATTTAAGGTAAAATAGTTTTTAAAAACAAATATGTTTTTTGGCAATACTAAAACTTAGTGCATAATATTAAAATATTACTCACATCTATAGAAAAAAAGCTAACATAGTTCCTAAACAAATTCTATAAATTTACAAAGCTTGTGATTCACATTTTTCTCTTAACTAAGTATTTTGGGCTTTTGACCACCCTAAGCAGAATGGTACTTTATGCGCGAACCTTTTTGGGACTGCCGTTTCTTTTCGTGGCGAAATTTAATAAAAGTACCACTTAAAAACTTAGTCCTATTAAAAAATTAAGATGAGCCTTTGACTGACAACGCATCCTGGTCAAACATTCTTTCTATAAAATGTACTAGCAAATTGGACGTGTGTTCTATGTCTTTTAAGTCCAAAACTTCAGACATCGTATGCATATATCTTATTGGAACAGACAAAAGCCCGATTTTAACACCGCCCTTACTAGATAATATGTGGTCCGCATTGGTTCCAGTCTTCTGGGGCATAACTTCAAACTGGTAGGGTATTTTCTCTTTTTTTGCTACACTTATTAACTCATTATAAATCTCTTTGCAAAGACACGGAGATATCCCAATCATGGGGCCTTTGCCAAGTTCGCCTTTATTAATTTCATCTACTTTAGGCTGTTTAGCAAAACTTGTATCTACAACTATAGCGATATCAGGCTCCAATATAAAACTACCAGTCTTTGCGCCCAAAGCATTTATTTCTTCGCCAGTGCTTAATAAAATGCTTACCTTTAGATCTTTAAAATCCTTTTCTGAAAACATTTTTGCGCAATGCAAAAGTGTCATAACGCCTGCCCTATTGTCTATAGCTTTAGAAACTATTCTGTTATTTAAAAGTTCCTGAGCTTTTTCTGAAAAAACTATTAAAGACCCTATAGGAACTAATCCTTTTACTTTCTCTTCACTAAGACCAGTGTCAATAACTAAATCTTCTTTTTTTAAATAATCATCTTTTTCTGCATTTAGGTGCGGAGGCACATTGCTTACAATGCCAAAAATTTCTTTGGCTCCCAAAATTTTTAAAAGCTTACCCGGTAAAATTCTGCTATCTATTCCGCCACACGAAGAAAATTTTATAAATCCACCTTTACAAATATGAGTAACAATTAAAGACACTTGGTCTAAATGAGCATCTAAAACTACATGCTTTGTAGCTTTTGGGTTAAAAAACTCCGCTATTAAATTATTACTCTTATCTCTATACACCTTGTTTGTATACTTTTCTAACTCTTTTTTTGCTACATTTAATACATCTTCTTCGCTTCCTAAAACTCCAAAATTATTTAAAAGATTAAAAAAAAGTTCTCTTTCTAGCTCTACCATAAATGTCTCCCAAAAAAGAGTTTTTATAATATTAACAAATAGAATACTAGCATCTGTGGACTTATTTTTAAAGGAAATAATAAATATTTACTGTAAATAAACTATAAAACATTATTTTTACTGCCATTATGGCTTTTCTAAGTAAAAACTTATTTTTATTTATGCAATAGTACTGCGAAAGTAATTAAATTTAATTGTTAATAACCAATTTAGTATTTGTATAAAAAATTAACAAAGCGGTATTAAACTCCTTATTTTAAGAAAATTTTTTATACTGGATTTAAAAATTTGACTTTAGAAAACAAATAGTTTAAAATAATTTGTATAATTTTGTGTATTGCTGAGTGGAGGCGACGTAGTGAAAAAGAAACGTAGTTGTTTATTAAGTGGGAGTTTAGTCTTAGTTAGTCCTGTTCTTTTAAGCGGCCTGGCTCCACAGAGCGCTAGCGCTGATTTTCTTGGCGTAAACTGGGAATATGTTTTCTCTTTTCTTCCCTGGCTTAAAGACTATATATTTAGTTTTTTTAGCAGTTATTACGCTAAGGAAATAGTCAATTATGATCTTGCGGAAAAAGTGAAAGAGATCGTTGAAGGTATTGCCCCCAATTGTAATAAATGGGTATTTCGCCCACTTGATCATTTCTATGGAGAAGGTAGATGGTGGACTCAATACTGGAAAAAGTCTGGTACATGCACAAGTTATTTTTCAATTATAAAGTATACTTTCTATATAGAAATAGTGCGAAAAATTATTGATGGTGTTCCAAGACTTATATTTTGTGCTGATTTCTGCAATTCTTTTTATGTTGAAAACGAGGAAGATTTAAAAAAAGTGAAAAATTTTATGAATTCATTACATATTGCTGCTATTGACATAGCAGAACTGTCTTCGAAGTACAGCAGTAGTATGTTGAATGTATACTTAGACCTTAACGACAGAAGCAAGTGGGTAATAAATTGGCCTAGCAATTTTACTCCTGAATTGGAATTAGAAGATAAAAAATGTAAGGTAAGTAAATTAGTATATGACATTCTTAATTCAAAAATTTTGGTTTACAGCCAAGATTATAAATCAGGTGCTGAACCCCTTAGCTTAGATAGGGAAAAATTAGATAACATTTGCAAAGATATTTTAGGGCAAATTGAGAAGTTTAAATTTGGCTTATTGCAAAAGGCAAAAGAAAAAATTGAGGAAAAGTTAAAAACTATGAGCCTAGAATACAACGATGATCGCGGAAGTTTCGAGGGAGAAATTAAAGTTGGCAAAGCTAAAGTACCGGTAAATCTAAAAGCAGTGGTTTGTAAAGGTAGTGTGGTTTGCGGCCTTTTTGTCTGTGAAGGGAACGAGGAACTCGTTTCTTTTGTTTCATTTGATGAGAAATCTGAGAAAAAAATCAGTAGTTTTATAAGTAATTTTGAATATTTCTTAGGTAAAGTTGAGGCTCTTGAAAAGTCAAATCTTTTAGCTAAAGAGGACATAGGCGATAATGAGATTGTGCTGGATACGAAAAATATTGTAAAATACGCTTTTACTTGTAAAAATGGTGAAGAAAAAGAAAAAACTTTCAGTAGGATGCGGTATGAGCTGAAAAGCGATAAGTTGACGATTGCTTCATACATAGATGGAAAGAGATCTTTTCATGTATATGATTTTAAAAAAAAGGAAGATAGAGAAAAATTTGACAAGATTATAAATGTTTTGATAGATAAAAAGGTGCCTTCTGTCTTTGAGAAGCAGTTTTCTCAGTTAGACGAACCTAAGAACAGTTATTGATATTGATGTTTATTTATTACTGACATTTGTTCCACTGGCGCTTTGCTATAGTTTAGGCACTTAGCATTTTTTAGGAAACTTTTTGCCAAATGTAATATAATGTTTAAGTATGATTTTTATAGTGAGTAAGATTGACCGTGCTTGATTTAAAAGTGAGAGACATAGCAAATTTTTTAGAAGCAAGAGTTGAAAATATTCCAAGTGAAGCTTTAAGTTATTCCGTGACAGGTGTTAGTGTTAATAGTAAGAAGGTACGAAAAGGTGATTTGTTTGTTGCGCTTAAAGGGCAAAAAACGGATGGTCACAAATATATAAAAGAAGCCTTTTTTAAAGGTGCAGTGGTGTCTTTATGTGAAGAAAATTTTACTCTGGAAGATGATTTGTTAAAATCAAAAAAATTTCCGATCATAAGAGTCAGAAGCACTTTAAAGGCTTTACAAAAAATAGGTTATTTTATTCGCGAAAAGTTTAAGGGCAAAATTTTAGGTGTAACAGGTAGCTGCGGAAAAACTACAACTAAGGATTTTATTGCTTCTGTTTTAGGAGAATCTTACAAAGTTTTTAAGAATAAAGGAAACTTTAATGGGCAAATTGGTGTGCCAATAACGCTTTTTAGCCTAGATAGTACTTATAATTTTTCTGTAATTGAAATGGGAATAAGCGACTTTAATGAAATGGAAGTTTTATCTAACATAGTGCAACCAGATATAGCAATAATTACTAATATAGGGCACTCGCACCTTGAATATTTAAAATCTTTAGAAAATGTTTTTAAAGAAAAATTTAAAATAACTAGTAATTTTTCTAAAGACGATGTTCTATTTTTGAATGGTAATGACCCCTTTCTTATTCGCGCCAAATCTTTTAATTTGCCTTTTAAAGTCTTAACTTTTGGAATAGACTCTCCGGAACTGGATTTTAAAGCTTTTAACATAAAAAATACTAATGAAGGAATAATTTTTGACGTTTTATACCAAGATAAAGTATATAAAGAGTTTAAAATTCATGCTGTTGGCGAGCACATATTAAAAGATGCTTTAGCGGCAATTTCCGTGGGACTTTATTTTAGTATTGATGAAAATAAAATAAAATCTGGCTTGCTTAAGTTAATATTTGGTAATGGCAGACAGAACATCAAAAAATTAGAAATATTAGATAAAAACAATAAAAAAATAAGCGTTACACTTATTGACGATAGCTATAACGCTAACCCTGAATCTATGAAGGCTGCTATTGATGTGTTGGCATCTACTAGGCAAAGTAAAAGAAAAGTTGCTGTTTTAGCCGATATGTTAGAACAAGGTGAAAACTCAAAAGTTCTTCATGAAAATATAGGAAAGTCTTTGGCTGAAAGCAAGGTAGATATTTTAATTACATTGGGTAATTATTCTGAATTTACTAGTAAGGTATTTAAAAAAATTAGCAAAACTGCCATTAATTATCACTTTGAAAAAATTAGCGAAGTTTATACGAAATTAATAGATATAATTAAAAATGGTGACGTTATTCTTTTTAAAGGGTCGCGCAGCTTTCATATGGAAAATCTAGTAAATAAATTTTTGTAATTAAGCGTATTGAAAACTTTTTAAGCAGTGCTATGCTAGCTTCATCTGTTGCAAATTCTGTAAATTCATGAACAAATTGAGTTATTATCGGCGGCGCTAAACATGTATATGTGTAACAAAATTATATTTCGTACCAAAAAATCAACATGCCTACATGGCTTATATTTTTAAATTAATATCAAATTTATGTAAAATATTCTAAATAATTGATACTTTTTCTAAATTCTCGCGTTTTGCGTTCTAATAAACATTTAAAATTTTTATAATGCTCTATTTTTAGTAAAAAGATTTTATATTTGCAAAGTAAAAATTAATTATTTAAAAAATTTTTGTAGCTGACTCCCATAAATGGCACGACTACTTGTTTTAAAAATTTATAGAAAATTAAGGTGCACTATAAAAGCACGTAAAATTCATCACACAAAGACCACAAAGGCCTGCGAAATTAGAAAAAATTTTATACCCACAACGAATAAAAATTAATACAAAACAAATCGTCTTTAAATGCTCGATTTTAAAGCAAATAATTTAGAAAGAATTAACAAAATTACACTAATAAGGACTATCCCTGCACCGGTAGGAACATTAAAAATTAAAGAAAAGAAAAATCCAAAAATAAAACTGACTATTGAAAAAATTGCACAATAAAATAAAAGTTGTTTAAAGCTCCTAGCGACTTTTTTGGAAATTATAGCTGGAAAAATCATGAAACTGGAAATAAGCAAAGAGCCAACCATTTTTATTCCCAAAACAGCGGTTATAGAAATTAATACGGAAATAAAAAATTTATAAAAAATTACATTAAAACCTCTAGATTTGGCAAAAGTTTCGTCAAACATAATAAGAAAAAACTTATTGTAAAATATAAAAAAAGATAGAACTACAAATGTTGTTAAAATTAAGCTCCAAGCTAAATCTCTTTTTTGAACAGAAAAAACTGAACCAAAAATATAGCTGTAAAAATTAGAATTAAAACCTTTATTAAAAGAGGTAACAACAATGCCAAGTGCAACTGCAGCGGTAGAAAAAATAGCAAGCAAAGAACTGCCATCACTTTTATTTCGGTTTCCAAAATAAAAAACAAGAAAAGAAATTAAAACCATAAAAGGAATAGACAAAAAAACAGGCGAAATGTTTACTAAAGAAGCTAAAGCAAAAGTTGCAAGTCCAACATCTGAAAGACTGTGCCCCAGCAAAGAACAGTTTTTAAGAACCAAAAACGGACTTAAAAAAGAAAAACTAAGAGAAATTAACAAGCCTACAAAAAAGGCATTTCTAACAAACTCATAAGAAAAAAACAAAAAAATTTCTTTAAAAATCATGTTAGTACCTAAAAATGTGAAAAAATAACCAAAGTTCATTATACAATAATTTTTAATTTGAAAAAATAAAAATGGTGAGCAAAGTCCCGTGAAATAGGCAATTAAAGCATCTTAATAATCTAATTTTTGGGTAAACAACTGAAAATTTTTAATGTATATAATAAACTGACAAAAAAATATGAAATTTTACACTCAGAAAAATATACAAATATTTTAGAAATTACGTAAAAAGTTATGTAAGCAATACTACATATAAAAAATTCAAAAATAAAAAATTTAACTAAACTACAACTTTTCGGTAGTACTATAAAAATGGGCCTATGCTAAGAGTGGCGGGATAAACTGAAAAAATTATTATAGTTCAGAAATAGGAATATTTTGGGAATTTACTTTTACTTAGAAAATAATTTTTTACTTAAATCTACACAGTTTTAGCATTGCTAAGAATTGATCTCAGTACTACGTTCAAAAACACAACTTGTTTTCAACAAAGCCTTTAATTTGAGTCTTGCGTATTAAGCAAAGCCTTGGCAAAAGCATCAGACTCTTCGTCTAGCTCTTTTATTAGGTGCAAATTATTTTCAAAACAGCATATATTTTTGTCACTGTGCAAAAGCGCATGGCCTAATTCATGTGCACAGATATTTTTTATTTTTTCTGAATTGTTTAAAATAACCTCTTTGTTAATTAAAATTAGTTTTCTATTGTCTTTAGTTTTTAGAAAAAGTCCGTTTGTATTTTGTGGTAAATCAATAAAAATAACGTTTATATCTAATTTTTTACAAAGCTCAAAAGGAGAATTAGTTTTATATAAACGGGTTAACTCGTCTACTAATTTTGCAATTTTATCCACAAAATATCTCCTAGTTAATTTGTAAAACTTTAAAAAAATCTGCATCAAAGCATTTTTCATTTTGACTTTCGTAAACTGTAACGGCCGCAGCAACTTTTATAGCATTTGCAAGTTTTATTTTTTCAAGAGTAGAAGCTGGGCGACCATTGAACATAAGCGCTTTATGTTCTTTTAAAAAATTGGTCATATCTTCTATTACATCTTTTATTTCCTTGTGCTGACTAAAGTTCCCTAGCAAGTCGTCTATGCTTATGCAGAAAATATTGCTTAGTTTTTTTAACATGTTGTTGTCCGGAGCACGTCTGCCTTGTTCGTACATACCAATTGTAGAAGCAGATGTATTTAAAATTTTTGCAAGATCCAGTTGTGTAAAACCTTTTGATTTTCTTAAAAATTTAAGATTTTTAGCAAACATCAATATTTGGTTCCTTGTATTCTTAATAACTAAGACCTTTGTATTTTAACACACACGTTTCGTGTAGTCAATATATAAATTTATTTTTGTTCGATTTTAAAGTTTTATTTTTAGTTTACAAATATTAAAAGCTAAAAGCTTGACAATATAGTAAAATAACACTAATATACATCATTGTTGCTATTTTTAAAAAGAAAAGTACATTTATTTTGATGTTTTATACAACACAAAACGTGTTATTTAATGAAAGGAAAATATGGATTACATAAAATTTGCAAACGAATATACCTCTAAATACAAGTTTTTATCTAATTACGTAAAAAACTTAAATAAGCAACTAAAACTAATAAATGAAAATTTAAATTTTAAAGAAAGAACAGATTATAAAAGAAGAATTTACTTAATTTACACAATGTGCTTGGAATTAAAACATATAGGTGAATATTTAAAAAAATGTGAAAGGCGGGCTAAAATTTGCCAAGAAAAAAACTATCTTTAAACGATTTTACGGAATCTTTAGCTGGATTTACTAAATATAAAGAACAAGACCAAGAAACAAATTTAATTGAATACAGAAAAACTATAAAAATTATGACAAATTTAATTAAGCATGAATTAAGTGAGCGGCAAAAAGAGTGCATAACTCTGCGGTATTTTGAAAAAATGGGAGTCTGCCAAATTGCCGAAAAACTTAAAATAGATAAGTCTACGGCGTCGCGCCACATTAGTAGAGCTAAAAAAAAGCTAAAAAAACTTTTAGAATATTACAATTAAAAAATAAATTAGCAATTCTAAAACAGCAAGAAAATTCTAAACACAAAAAAATGCTCGGTATGCCGCTTTGTGCTCTAAGAACAACACCAGCGGTTCATTTGCTAAAATTTTTCTAAATAAAGCATTGAAATGTTTTATTTGCCCTACTTTTGTGCTGCCAGTCTCTTTTAATTAGTATTAAGCCTGAAGAGCTTGTGAAAAATTGCTAAATTAGGTAACAAGAAATTCCACAATATAGGTTACTCAATAAGTAAAAAATCAAAAAATTTTCATGAGATTATACCACGTACTTAAAATCTGAGCTTAACTTATCTCTAGCTGTTTAAGTAACAACTTCATATTAATGAATCCCGCCTTTGCATCACAAAATCTTTAAATATAAAACTATTTGCATTTATTTTTTATACTATACCCGCCTCTCAAACTACATATATAATTTATATCCTAAAAAATTAAAGTACCTTCAACGTTTTTTTCAATTTTTTCCACAGTCAGTTTACTCCATTAAGTTAATTGCTATTTGTGTTTATATCAAATTCATTATTTATATTATTTTCATTTTTTTCTCCCTGTGTAGTAGCACCGTTTTCTTCATAGTTTTTAAATACTGCACGCCATTCCGGTGGAATATATCCTACTTTATTCTCTTCTAATGCACCGGGTCTTATGTCCTTTTCCTTACCCATATTTCCTTCTTCATCCATAATGTAGTATTCTGGGCAAGCTTCTATTTCTTCCTGTGTTATGACGCGCGTGAGAATATTTTTCCGTCCCGCCTCATTTTGTACAAAACGTAGTTTTTCCAATATATAGTTCCAAGCATCGATGTTACCATAAAATTTATGCCCTCCACCTGAACAGCTAAGCCTCACCCACCTAGAAATTACATACTCCCCTCTCTTACTATCCCACTTGTATTTTGGTTGGAAACAGCTCCAATGGCCAGGCTCGTGTATAGAAATAGCAGCAATATACACTTTTTGTTGTTCTCCATAGCCAAAATTACGACCTTTTTCATCATCTCTTTTTTTCCTAACATTAACAGTAACCGATTTTCCAAGAACAGGCAAATTGTCAGCACCATAAAAAATTTTTCCGGTCTGTGGATCAACTATATCCCTACCTGGGTTATCTTTCAAAAAGAACACAGTATCATCTGACCACATTTTTTCATATTCGTTATCACTTAAATTAATGTTTTTTTCTTTCTGAATTTTTTTTCTTACCAATTGCTTTACAACACTAATTGGACAATACCCTTGGTCTATATAATTTTTTATCTCCTGTTCATCAAATTTTTCCCTGGATTCTTTGATTTTCTCTTCAACATACTGATTTTCAGTGTAATTATTATATTTTTTTGGATTTGCATTTTTATCTCCTGAGAATATTTTTTTATAATAATTCTTCTCATCTTCTTTAAATTTTTCAAAAAGTTCTTTTGCATTAAATTTTATTTCGGGAAACTCTTTCTTTAAACCTTCTATATCCCACGTTTCTTTTCCAATTGAACAATGACCGTTTACTGGTAGCGGGCCATCAATAAATTTTTCTCTGTCCAGTCTTAAGTAAATTGCATCTTCATCACCCTGAGTTTCATCACACTGTTTTATAACAAGGGTTTTGTCTTCTTTCTTTTCTCCTAGAAGCGCGCAAGCTGATGTTGCTCCGTAAAAAATGTTGAGTATTTTAGCGTTTGTAAAAAATTCACCTATTTCTTCTATACCTTTGAATTCTTCAACCGTATAGCTATCAAGTTCTCCGCCAGAATTGCCCAAAAAAAATCCAAAGCATTTAATAGTGTCAACCACTTGAAACAATCTACCTCCCCTATAGGTTCCAAAACCTATTTTTTCATCTCCATATTTTTTCTTCAAATTTCCTATTACTCTATTTTCCATTTTTACATAGTCTTCTCCGTCTTTAAATTTAGGTAATTCGTCCAAACCGCCTAACTTTTTCTGTATATAAAACTTTAAAAGCTCTTTTTGTTCTTCCTCTCCGAGATCCTTAAATTTTTTAAATACCGAAACCCTATCATGTCCAATTTCAGAAAATAGAAAAGGTTTTTTTGTTTTTGTACTTTCATTTTCTAGAACTATATCTAAGCATTTTAATAAAAGTTCCTCCTCTGTTTCACACAACGCACGCAAAATACAATAAAAATATTTATATTCAGGTGAGTACATTAGGTAAAAAGCGGAAAGTACAGAACAATTACATCCATCCCAGTCCAAAACAGGTAATGCTTTATAAACATCTTTATATTTATATTTATCTTCATTTATTCCATATTCCTCTTTTATTTCTTTATTTTCTTCTGGAAAAACTGAATCAGGAATAAATTTTTCTTGTTCGTTTGCTCTTTCTTTAATAAAATTACCGTTCGCTACGCGCTTGTAAAAAACCTTTTTAAATTTATTTATATTTTTTAAGATATTATTACCTTTGTTTTTGTTTTTATTTAGATCTGAAATATCAGTATATAAACGTCCAAAATCATCTATAAAACCAACTTTCCATTTATCAAGCTCACTTTCAGAAGGCAAACGGTTTGGCTTAAAAATTAAAAAAAGAACAGCAGCAACAATAAAAAAAATGACAAGACAACCAACAAGGAAGTCTCTGTCTTCTTCGCTCCATTTTTCGTATTCACCAGGGGACTTTTGTCCTGAAGATGCATTACCAGATTTACCTGACCCTTTGCCATTTACATCACGGCTTGAAGATGGATCTGTAAGCTCCTTTTCACTAGGTTTATTTGGTAATTTTTTATTATTTTTTTTGTTTTTACTGTTGTTGCCGTCGGAAGACAAAAGGATAGCTAATAGTACAGGCGGAAAAGTCAGCAAGGAAGGGTAAACTAAAGGGGAAGACGCAAATTTATAAATGTCATTAATTATTTTATTGAAATTAAGGTGCCCCAAAAATTTGCTAACGTCATTAATTATTTTATTTAAATTAAAAGTTTTGTTTTGAGCAACGCTCCTCTTATTTTTTACCTTTTTATGAGAACGTCCTTTTTTTGCCACGGGCCTAGAATCATTTAAAGAATCTTCACCATCGTTTAGGAGAGTGCCATCAATCATCGTATTTAAATTAAAAGTTTTATTCTGAGAAATGACCTTCTTACTTTTTAACCCTTTATTAGAATGTTTTTTTCCCACAGGCTTAGAACTATTTAAAGTACTTTTAGTATTATTTAAAGTGGCAGAGCCTTTAGCTTGCAAAAAGTTAGTACTAAGAATAGAGAAAGCTGCACAGGTGGAAAGAGATTTAAAAAGTTTATTTTTAGAAAACATTTTAACTCTCCTTAACCACAAAAACTCAACCCTAAAAATAGACCCCCAACATACAAGTTGCTAGACTTGCGGTATACTTCCCAGGCGCTAAATAGCCAACAATTATACTAAAAAGTAAAAAACCTCAATATTTTGCTGAAAAAACTTTCACTACTATTTTGTGGACCTTGTTCTAGTCTTTTCAAAATTTTTTCACCTACATTTACTACTTTACCATATTTTTCATTATATATTTCGAACTTACCATTAAGTTTATTATCACTGCCAAAAGTTAACTGAGCTACCTCTTTATAAAAATCTGGGTTTTCTTCATTTGTTCCAGCACTAGAAACGTTAAGTATTACCTCTAACCCATTATCTTCTATAAACTTTTTGTTCTCATTTATAGCGCCAATCACCCAGTGGTAATCGTTCTTGAAAGCTCCACACCCTAAAAGTGGCAAGTAAACTTTATGAATACCTTTAGCTGCCGCAGTTTTAAAAATTGATTCGTAATTTAATTTTGTAATTTGTTTTGCAAAATCTGTTAATACTCCTTTACAATATCCAAATTTCTTCTCATAATATCCTTCTTGACCCCCTTTATTTAAAATTGCCTTTATATCATGATCAGTCAAAGAAACTGCGGCTACATATGCTTGGTTAACCTTTTGATTTTTATCATACATGAAAGAGGCTGTCCTCTTGCAAAAATCCACTTTATCTGCAGTAATCTGAACATTTCCATGGTAGCCAATCTTAAATTTATTCTTTAGTTCTTCATCCCCTTTTTCTAATTTTTTCGTTATTTCTAATATGTTACCTATATTGTCTAAAATATACCCATTTTTGGTTTTAATTCCCAGTCCTTCCAACAAGTTTACTTGTTGATCACCGCTGGCTCTTTGACCCCATTTAGAAGAATCTCCCGGAAATTTTTCTTTATTTATAAAAAAATGTCGCACTATAGTTGCCAAAAGGCCAGGAAGTGCTTCTGCAGGGCCCTGTGTAGAGTCATAAAAGTAGTCAGTTATGCGTTTTTTTTCTACATCATCTTTTGCGCTTAAAAGCTCCACGCAGTTAAAATTAGAAGCTGCTACAAAAAGAGCATCTCTATTTTCTTTTTGAGCCTGTAAGTAACTTACATCTACTTTGTTTTTTAAATCTTGACTGGCTTTTCCAAAACTAGTGTTTATACCAATAATGCTAATGCTTCCCTTTTTTTCAGCACTCTTTTTACTAAAAGACTGCTCTTTTGCAGTGCCTAAGCTAATTTGTTCGAACTTACCAGCGCAAAACTCACGACCGTTTAAAGGATTTCTAAAGATCACATTACCTTCATTGTCGTTTTTAAAATAATCTCTAAACTTATCAATATTTTCTCTAAAATAGCTTTCAGAAAAACCAACTACCTCTTTAAAGTAATCTTGCCTATTAAGAATAGCCTTGTTGTTACCTTCTCTTCTTGATATGTCAAAAGCTTTAGAAAAGGTGTCTTTATACACATCTTCTTTTATCGAGGTCCTATAAACACCGTTTTGGATACTATCTAAACACTCATTTACATCACGCAATTTTTCTTTTGCAGTATAGACTTCATTTTGCTTTTCTATTAATTTCTTTTCGTCCTCGCTCAATTGTTGTTTTTTGCTAACTTTAACAGGTATATCTTCAAAATTTGGCACTTTTTTCTTTAATTCTTCCAACTGAGACGTTAGCGTATAGAGGCCATTTTCTAACTTTTTTTTTCGCTGCTTTAAAGAGAACTTATTATCCTCCACCCGTGCGCCTATTTCTGAAGAAAATATCATTCCAGACGCTATAAGCCAATAATAATTTTTTTGTATTACTTCTTTAACTTTGCGCTTAATCCTTTCCTCTTCGGTAATCGTTTCATCAAATCTTTTGTTAACCTCATTATCTGAAACTTCAACTTCTTTTTTATTTTTATTTTTCTCTTTCTCTTTCTCTTTCTCTTTTTTCATTTCCCTTTTCAGTGTCTCTTTTGCTGCTCTTTCAATGTCTTTGTCGTATATTGTACTAATGAAATTTTCTGGGGGACTAATATAAATAACAGGCTTTTCCTTCGGCGAAGAGAAAAAAAATTTAAAAAGGTCTTCAAAAAATGAGAAAAATCCGGAACTATTTGCTTTGACAGCACCCTCATTAGCCTCATTAGAAGGCTTATTTTCAGATTCATCAGCAGCTACCATACTGGCACCTTGCAAAAACGGCGTTAAAGCAGATGCCCCTAGTAAAATTAATGCGCTCGAAACTTTATTCTTCTTTTTCATTCAATTTCATAACCTCTAAACAATTAAAATCAAGTGTTGAAGTAACAAGCTCCACTCGTTTATTTTAGCACAAAAAGCAAACAAATACAATAAATAATTAAATAAAACAGCTTTTAAGTATTGTCTAAAATAATCAAATAAATAATTTTAGTAATCATAATTTGCATTTGAATTCGTTTACACCAAAATGTGGGGGCACCCCAAAGATTGATGCATCGTATTAATCCTCTGCACCGCATATTTACGCTTTAAAACTAAAAATATTTTTTAACTAACGCTTAATTTTAATTATAACTCTACAAAAAATAGCATAAAATCTTCACTACTCAATCTTATTCCTAATTTAATAACTTTCAGAAATTAAGTTTCCATTACCAAGTCCTATTTTTTTATTAACCTGTTGAGGGTTGATTTTCCTTAATATATCATCACCAGCATTAAATATTTTACCATCTTGTTCACCAAATATTTCAAATTTTCCTACCATATCATCCTTAGAGTTGCAAACCAAAGGTAACAATTTATTATAAAGAGTTTTATCTTTTGCACCAGCGTCAGCAATATTAATTATTACTTCAAGGCTACTCTCCTCTATTAAATTTTTGCAATTATTTATTGCGTCAATTACCCACCCAACTTCGTTTCCAAAAACACCACAGCCCAAAAGAGTAAGGTAAACTTTTTTCTTACCCTCGGCTATAGCAGATTTAATAACTGCCTCATAGTTTAATCTAGCAATTTGTTTAGCTAATCTACTTAATAATTTTTTAGTTTTTTTAATCTTTTCGTCTTGTTCCTCTTGCTTAAGTTTGTTAAAGGCATCCCATCGTCTCGTACGCTCTTTTTCTTTATCCGCTTCTTCAAGTTTGTCGAAATCTTTCCTCCATCCATCTATATTTAAAGCAGCAATTGTAGAGACATCTAAGTATGCAAGCGAGACTGCCGCTGTGTAAACTTGGTCTACTTTCTGGTTTGGATCATAAATAAAATCAGCAAATTTAGGCCCATCCCCTACGCTGACCTTCTTTGCACAAACCTGCTGATTAGCGTGGTAACAAATGTTAAATTTATTTTCTAATTCAACGTCCTTTTCCTCTAAACCTTTCACAACCTTTTTAATATTTTCTATATCGTCAACAATATATCCATTTACAGTTTTTATACCTAAATCTTTAAGTAAATTAACTTGCCTGTCACCTTCACTCGTTTGCGCCCATTTTGACGAATCATTGTGGTACTTGTCCATATTTATTAAGTCATGGCAAGCTACAGTCCCCGGCAAAGTACCAAGTCTAGCCGGCGGAGCTTGCGTACCGTCATCAAAATAACTGCTTTGCCCAGCTCCAGTTATTTTTTTGTTTTCCACCAGGTCATAAGAGCCCAAAAGTTCAACGGTATTCCAATTAGAAGCAAGAAGAAAAACAGCGCCATTATTTTTTTTATCGCCTTGTAAACAGCTTACATCTATCTTACTCCTCAACTCTTCACTTGCTTGGGCCCACCCTTTGCTTATACCAAGAATACTAATACTACCTTTTCCTTTTTTTTGCGCATTTACTGCTATGTTCCCCTTTTCTCTAAGTTTGCCCAAACTCTTAAATTCTATTTTGCCAGCACAATATTCTCGATCATTTTTAGAATTTATCATTATTATGTTTTCATTTTCGTCTTTTCTAAAACCTTTTCCTTCTTTTAACTTTTTTCTAAAATCTTCTTCGCTTTCACCAAAAACAGCTTCAAAATATTCGCCATCGCTTTTTTCTACGAAGTTATTTTCTTTTACATCATTATCATTTAAGATTTTTTCATTACTTTTTTTCTTAAAACTTAATTTTCCTGAAGCAAGGCAGTAAATAAAAACAACGAAAAAGAAAAGCCCTACGGGCAACAGAATTTTGTAGACACTAGAAGTACTACCTTTTTCGGTTTCTTTTACATTTTCTGAATTATGTACACTTTCAGGAACGGAATTTTGCTCTATTCTTACTTCGCCGTCTGTACTTCTTTGGCTTACACTTTCGTCATCTGAGGAAGAATATGAATAATCCTCCACCTCATTTTTGCTGCTTATGTCACTTGCATCGTCTTCTTCAACGTTCTTGCCAATATTTCTTTCCTTTTTAGCGAAATAAGAGTAGGCAATAACACTAGACAAAATTCCAAAAGGTACCAACAAATAGGCCGCCCACGAACTGCCCATGCTCTTGTAGCTGCTTACACTTTGGGGAAAAGCACTCGCAACAAAAGTTCCCGCTAAAAACGCAGCTTTTATAGCCTTTCCCTTCTTGTTTTTCCACATACTTTAAACTCCATATATGTTGTCACCATGCGGCACATCCTTTTCGTTTGATTTTAACACAAAAAGCCGAAAAACTCAACGAATAAACTAAATAAAATAACTTTTAAGTATTGTCAAAAATAATCAAATAAATAATAATTAAAAAATGCGCAACATATGCTTAAAACTTAGTTACAGCGGCAAGAATTATCACGGATGGCAAATTCAAAGAAATGCTTTAACTGTTCAGGAAGTTTTTCAAAAGGCTTTAAAAAAAGTTTTACATGAAAGCGACGTAGAAATAAAAGGATGCAGCAGAACAGATGCGGGCGTACACGCGAATGAATATTTTGTATCTTTTAAAACAGATAGTCTCATTAGTTTAGAAAGGTTACCTTTTGCACTAAACTATTTTTTGCCTAAAGATATATCTATAAAAAAAGCTTTAGAAGTTCCAATCGACTTTCACGCTAGGTATTCTTGCGTTTTTAAAGAGTATATCTATAAAATTTGGAACCATAGGGTAAGAAATCCTTTTTTAGACGGTTATGTTTTTCACTACTGGTACAAATTAGATGTTGACTACTTAAATGAATGCGCCAGTTATTTTGCAGGAAAACATGACTTTACCTCATTTTGCACACTAGACAAAAGAGACAAAAAATTCTTAGTGCGAAATGTAGAATATTTTAAAGTTTTTATAGAAAATGATTTTGTAATATTTAAAGTAAAAGCTGACGGTTTTTTATATAACATGGTGCGCATAATGATTGGCACTTTGCTAAAGTTTAATAAAAATAAAGAAAATCCCCAAAAAATACGTGATATTATACTGGCAAAGGATAGATCTTTAGCAGGGCCTACCGCTGTACCGCAGGGTTTATATTTAAATAGAGTTTTTTACAAAGGAATAAATTGTTGAAAGAAAGTAGAAGTAAAATAAAAAAAATAAAATCTAAAAATATTTTTAAAGTAATAGTTTCGCTCTTGTTTTGCTGGAGTGCTGTGTTTATTTTTTTAAACAGGAACAACATATTAAACCCAGATTTAACAATTTCCTGGCTTAAAGATAAATTTACATTTCCAGAAAAAGGCGAAGGGTTTCCTCTAAAAATTAAAGGGGAAAAAGTATCTAGTCAAAATTTTAAATTAATGGACGAAAATATTCTGTTAGTTAGTAATACAAATTATATGTGTTTTAGAAAAAATTCTGACACAATAAAAATTATGCCGCACACTTTTTATAATCCGGTTTTAAAAACTTGCGAAGATAAAGTGATCATATACGACTTAAACGGAAAAGAACTGCAAGTAGGGTTTAAATCTAATGTTATTGATAACTTTAAAACAGAAAAAAAAATAATTTCAGCTGCTGTTTCTGGTAATGGAGTTTTTGCTGTATGCGGTCTAACTGCTAGTGGGTCAACAGAATTAGAAGTTTTTAAAGTTTTAAAGAAAGAGCCCATACTAGAAATGAAGTTCAACGAAGAATATTTAAATGACGTCACTCTTAGTGCAGATGGAAACAAAGTAATAACTGCAGCTAATACGCTAAAAGACGGTAAAATATCCTCTGTTTTAAAGGTAATAGATGTAGAAAGTAAAAAAGAAAAGTACAATTTAGAGTCTAAAGAAAATTTAATATTTTTTTTGGAGCACGTGTCTTTAAATAATGTCTTGGCGCTGGGGGACAAATCTCTTGCCGTTATTAACACAATAAACGGAAAACAAAAAGAATACAATTTTTCAGAAAAAAAATTATTAGCTTTTGATATCCTTAAAGATAACGGATTTGCCCTGGCTTTGTCTTTATCCGACTCAGGAAATGACAGCGAAATACTAGTTTTTAACAAAAAAGGAGATTTAAAAAAAACTATAAAAACACAGTTAAAAATAACAGCTCTTTCCTACAACTATGGCACTATAGCAGCACTGTCTGACGGATATGTGTTTTTTTATGACTTAAACGGAAAAAATACTGGTAAAGCTGATTGCGGTAAGGAAGCCAAAAATATAAAATTATTGTCCAGCAAAAAAGTTTTTATTTTAAACCCAAGGCAAGTTTTATTAAAATCGTCTGCTTAGTACTTTATAGCTTTTGTAAGTTTTAAAAAATATTTTGTTGAAAAAAATGTTTATTTGTGATATTATTGCCGTGGTCATTTTTTGTGGCTGAGCTATTATTTTTTCTATGTATTTGCGCTGGGAGCATTTGTTTTGGGTCTTAAAGTCCTTGATTTTGTTTTACTAGCTTTTTTAGTTTTATTTTTTTTCTTTGGATACAGAAAAGGTTTTTTTAGGTCGATCTTGAGCTTTTTTGGTCTTCTGGTTATTTCTTTGGTCGTGCCTAATATTTCCAGCAGTGCTTCCAAAAAAGTTTACAAAGATTTTATTGAAAAAAAGGTTCTATGCATTACGGAAAAAGTTCTTGGTAGCGATTCTGAAAAAGTTTACAAAAAGCAGTTAGATAAAGCTTTGCGCAATTTAGATCCGATTTCCTCCAGTATTTTAAAGAGATCTGACGCTTGCAACATTGAAGCTTTTATTGCAAATAAATCTAACAAAGATGCTGTAAACAATATAGTTAAAGAAAAAGCTTTAAGATATATAGATTTTTTGCTCACTTTAATAATATCTTTAGTTTTAATGGTTGTGTTTAAAATCTTGTTAAAGAGGTTTTCTTTAAGGAATTTACCTGTTATAGGAGGAATAGATGCTGTACTAGGTGGTACGTTGGGTGTTTTGGAATGTTTAGTTTTAATTTTTGCTTTTTTTTATGTATTTAGTCTAATCTGCGCTAATTTTAACGAAGCAAAAAGTAGTTTCGCGCTTTATAATAAAGTGAACGAAAGTTTGGCTTTTAAATTTTTTAAGGAGTTTAATTTTTGGGATTATATAAAGTGAAAGATTTAAACAAGTTCAGTGGTAGGCATGTTTTTTTGGGGAAGGAACAGCTTAAGATGGCACAAATTAACTATAGCAAAAACTTTAATGTGCCGAATTTATTGTCTGTTTTTAGAATATTTATGATAATACCATTTGTGATTTCTTTCCTTAAAGACAATTACGTGTTGTCTATAATTATTCTTCTTATCTCTGGTATAACAGATATGCTAGACGGTTTTATAGCTAGAAAGACGAATCAAGTTACTAAGCTTGGCTCGGTACTTGACCCGCTTGCAGATAAATTAACTTTGATATCTGTTATAATCTGCTTGAGCTTTAAATTCTCTTATTTAATTCCCTTTATTGGAATACTCCTTTTTAAAGATCTTTCCATGATAATTGTGGGTGGAGTTTTTCTCTTAAATAAAATTAATCCTCCTCCTGCTAAGTGGTATGGGAAATTTTCAACTGCCATGTTCTATTTTTCAGTGGTTACTTTGGTTTTTTTAAGAAAAATTTGCGAGGTCGAATGCAAAGAACTGTCTTTAATACTTTTTTCTATTACTACAATTTTTATGATATTTTCACTCGTTAGATACTTTGTACTATGCCTAAATCTAATAAAAAGTTGATTTTCTTTTAGTATGATTTGGTAGTTTTTTTAAAATAATAAGTTTTGAGTGTAGAGGGGACTGATTGTTATGATGTGTTATAGGTGTAAGAAGAGACCAGCTACTGTTTTTATAACTACAAATAAAGACCCAGAAGGAGCATCTCCAAAGGGGTTGTGTCTTGTTTGTGCTAAGGAGTTGGGCATTAAGCCTGTTAATGACATTATAAAAAGGATGGGTATAACAGAGGAAGAAATAGACGATATGTTAGAGCAACTTTCTTCTTTCACAGAGGGAGATATGAGCCCATTTGATGATGAATACATTGAAGCGGATGCTGAAGTACCTGTTGAAAAGTCTATACCGTCTTTTTCCTCGTTTTTTAAAAGCTTTTTTCCTGGGTCCAAAAAAACGTCCAAAGAAAAAAAGCAAACGGGTACAAATACTAGTTCTAAGCCTAAAAAAAGAAAGTACTTGGACCACTACTGCACTAATTTAACGGAAAAAGCTAAAAATGGTAAGTTAGACAGAGTAATAGGTAGAGTTAGAGAAATAGATAGAATCACCCAAATTTTAAGCAGAAGAACAAAGAATAACCCTTGCCTTGTAGGTGAACCAGGCGTCGGAAAGACTGCAATAGCTGAAGGACTTGCAATAAAAATTAGCGAGGGTAAGGTACCTTATAGACTAAAAAATAAAGAAATATATCTTTTAGATTTAACAGCTTTAGTTGCTGGGACTCAATTTCGTGGGCAGTTTGAAAGCAGAATAAAAGGACTTGTAGAAGAGGTTAAGTCTTTTGGCAATATAATTTTGTTTATAGATGAAGTTCACAATTTAGTAGGCTCAACAGATATTAACTCTGGTTCTATGAACACAGCTAACATATTAAAACCCGCTCTTTCAAGAGGAGAAATTCAGGTAATTGGTGCTACAACTTTTACTGAATACAGAAAATACATAGAAAAAGACCCTGCCTTAGAAAGGCGCTTTCAAACAGTGCAAATAGATGAGCCCAGCGTAAAGCAGACTATAGACCTTCTTAAAGGTGTTAAAGATTACTACGAAACTTTCCACAGAGTTCATATTTCAGAGGAACTTCTTAAAAAGATAGTTATCCTAGCAAAAAGATATATTATGGACAGGTTTTTTCCAGACAAGGCCATTGACCTTTTAGATGAAGCCTGTGCACGAGCATCCATTAGAAATAAAGCGCTTGCTATTTTTGATGGTCTGAGCGATAGCATAACATCTTTAAAAAATTTGCAAGATAAATTGCAAAGCCCTGATATTGAAAAAGTAGATTATGAAGAACTTGCGAAAGTTAAGTCTGACCTAGATAGACTTACTAAAGAGAAAGAGAATATATCCCAAAAAGCTTTAGGAGCTGACGTTACAGAGGACGACATAGCTAACGTTATACAGCTCTGGACGGGAATCCCGGCAAATAAAGTAAAAGAAAGCGAACGTGCAAAATTAAAGAATATAGAAAAAAATATAAAGGAAAAAATTGTTGGGCAAGATGAAGCAGTAAAATTGGTTTCTGCCGCAACTAAAAGGAATAGGCTAAAACTTACAAAGGAAAGGCGTCCGGCTTCGTTTATATTTGTTGGGCCAACTGGAGTGGGAAAAACGGAACTTGCCAAGGTTCTTTGCGAAGAACTATTTGATACTAGAGACTCACTAATTAGAGTTGATATGTCTGAATATATGGAAAAGCATTCTGTTTCTAAAATGACTGGTGCTCCGCCAGGGTATGTTGGGTATGATGAAAACGAAGGACTAACCGAAAAAGTAAGAAGAAAACCATATTCTGTTATACTTTTTGACGAAATAGAAAAAGCTCACCCGGATATAATGAACATTTTGCTACAAATTTTAGATGACGGCATGTTAACAGACTCAAAAGGTAGAAAAATAAACTTTGAAAACACAATAATAGTTATGACTTCCAATGCTGGAAGTAACGAAAACTGTGGCTCTGTTGGTTTTGGAAAAGATGAGAACACTCTAACTAAAGACAAAGCACAAAAAGCACTAAAAGAGTTCTTAAGGCCTGAGTTTTTGGGTAGAATAGATGAAATAGTTGTTTTCAATAATTTAAAAGAGGAGTCTTTAAAAGGGATAGCCAAAATTATGCTAAATGACTACTCTATTTCTTTAGAAGAGCAAGACATAAAGTTAAGTTACGATGAAGATATAATAGAATGGCTAGCAAAAAAGTCTAAAGACAGCAAAATTGGAGCAAGAAAACTTAGAAATCTTATTAGAAAAGAGATAGAGGACAATTTAACTAATAAATTGATTGATGCTGATGGCGAAGTTATAAAGAATGTCCATTTAGCCGTGGAAGAAAAAAATGAAGACTCTAAGTCAAAAAGAATATTGGTAAAAGCAAGTTAACAGAAAAAATCTTGTTAGTAACGTTTTGTTATGTTAGGGCCAACTGCAGAATACTGTAAATTTTTAAAACTATATTCCCATTTAAGTTTTGGATATGCGGGTCATACTAGAACAACATAACACAATAAAATAAGTTCTTACTTACTTAAATATAAGACTAGACAGTAATTGTTTTTAATTAAATAACACTCTTAATGTATAATTCATTAGTTTTTCACATTGATACTCAAAAACTGACTTTCATGAAGCCAGGCAGATTCAGCCAAAGAGTTTTTAAAAGTGTGTCCTGTTAGTCTGCGCATTTTTAGTGCTTCATAAATTCTAACAGTCTGCAATTGTGCCCTATTTAGTAGTTGTACTTAAAAATAAATTTACCCCCCATCTTGTTAATAATTTTTTTGCAAGTAAGCGTAAATGGCCTATAATCCGGCAATGTTAAAACTAGATATAATTAAGTAAAAATTTATTTTCTAAATAACAGCAAGCTTTCAGAACCCACCTATTTCTGAGTTCTAAATTTTTTAAATCTAAGATTTTCACTACTTTTTATTTCTAGCATTGCATGAAATAACTTGTTTTGGAATAAGTACTTATAGAGAAAAAGTATAAAAAATCGTTATTATTTTACTACAAACTGTAGCGCTAAAGTTTTGGACGAATGCAGTGTACAAAATAACAGAGAATTTTAGAACTTAAAGTGGTTTAGTTTAAAAATGAATACTTTTTTAAAGACCTTAGAGAATAAACATTTTCACTCGGACCCAATCGATTTTTGCTCTACCGCGCAAAGAAATAAAAGGCTCTTTTAAATTTCTCCTTTATCGTTACACTATAGTCAAAAATTATAGCACCCTTTCTTCTACCATATGCTCGGCTACATCTTCATTGATTATAGTGTCAATATTTTGGTATTCCGCCTCTATATTATTTTCAGTAATATACTTAAATCTACCTATTTTCTCTAAAGACCTAAAATTAACAATTTCGTCTACAGTTGTTTCCGTCTTGCTAAGAGAAAGAGCAGACGAATAAAACTTCAAAATAAGCTTTAAAAGCAAGTACTGTTTTTTCAAGGAGCTAAAGGTATCTACACTGTGAAAAGCGTTTTGATGCAAAAAGTCTTCCCGAATAGACCTTGCCACTTCTAAAAGTAATCTATCTTCAAAAGACAGTGAATCAGCCCCCACCAGTTTAACAATTTCCTGAAGTTCTGACTCTTTGCTTAAAATCTTTATAACCTCTGTACGAATATCATTCCAGTCTTTAGCTACATTATTTTTAAACCAATTGTCTAAATTGTTTACATACAAAGAGTAGCTGGTGAGCCAATTTATTGCCGGAAAATGTCTGCTGTAAGCAAGAGAAGAGTCAAGTCCCCAGAAAGTTTTTATAATTCTTAAAGTAGATTGCGTAACAGGTTCAGAAAGGTCACCTCCAGGAGGCGAAACTGCCCCAATAATAGAGAGCGTGCCCTCTTCTTTGTCTTTTCCCAAAGGTATAACTCTACCAGCTCTTTCATAAAACTGAGAAAGCCTACTTGCTAAATACGCAGGGTAACCTTCTTCGCCCGGCATTTCGCCTAATCTCCCGGACATTTCTCTTAAAGCCTCGGCCCAACGCGATGTTGAGTCTGCCATTAAAGCTACGTTAAGGCCCATATCTCTAAAATACTCTGCTATTGTTATTCCTGTGTAAATAGAGGCCTCCCTGGCAGCAACTGGCATATCCGATGTGTTAGCTATTAAAACTGTTCTTTCCATCAAAGATCTTCCAGTCTTCGGGTCAATAAGTTCAGGGAACTCATTTAAAACGTCTGTCATTTCGTTGCCGCGTTCGCCACAACCTATGTAGACTATAACGTCAGCATCCGCCCATTTCGCTAACTGATGCTGCACAACAGTTTTACCACTACCAAAAGGCCCTGGTACAGCAGCAACCCCGCCCTTAGCCAAAGGGAACAAAGTATCTATCACCCTTTGACCTGAAATTAAAGGCTCTGTTGGCGCTAATTTTTCCTTTATTGGCCTTGCTTTTCTAACAGGCCAATACTGCATTAAAGTTAAGGGCACAGACTTACCAGAATCTGTCTTTAAAATTACAACTGCTTCATCCACTTTGTAGTCACCTTCAGATTTAACTTCAATAACTGTGCCTTCTAGATTGCTAGGAACAAGTATCTTGTGCTCCAGCGATTCATTTTCTTTCACAGCACCAACAATATCGCAGGGGCCTAAAGAATCCCCTTCATTTACTTTTGGTACAAAGTGCCACAATTTATCTCTGTTTAAAGCCGGAACACTCACTCCTCTTTCAAGACTATTTCCTACTTTTTCTTTTATTGCACTAAGAGGCCTTTGAATACCATCAAAAATATTTTCCACAAGCCCGGGCCCCAGCTCTACGCTAAGCGGCCTACCTGTTGAAACTACAGGCTCACCCGGGCCTAAGCCCGACGTTTCTTCGTAAATTTGAATGTAAGCTTTATCTCCATGAATTTCTATTATTTCACCAATTAGCTGAGCATCGCCAACATGAACAACATCGAACATATTAGAGTTTTTCATGTTTTCCGCAACAACCAAAGGACCTGCTACCTTTTTTATAACTCCAGCCATCTATTATTTATTCTCCTGCTTGATATTTTAATACACTATTATCTTAACATTTTTAGCATTTTTAAAAAGCACAATTTTAGTTAAAGCAGCCCCTGAATATATGCAACTATTTAAATTAAAAACTGTCTAGCTTTAGTAATTTGGCACTATACTTACCTTGATAAAATTTACTAGTACACCAATGTTTTACTAAATTTTTCTATTTTAATATCTTTTTTCCTTTTTAAGAATAATTTATATTTTTTGCTAAAAATTCTAAAAAACAGTCTACAATTGTGACTAGGACTAAGACTTTGATTCTGTACGCGTATGGGGATTATTTAGGTTTTAAAACTTTTAGTTTAGTAAAGTACTAACTCTGCCTTTTAGTACATAGTAGAGTAATTTTGGCAGGAGCTACCGTGTTACCTGCCGCGGCTAGTAGTACAGCTAGTTATAAAAATTCAAAAAATCAAACTACAGAAAAGATAGCTTTCTGAAATCACATTTTATCTTATAAAATAACTTTCTTAACTAAATACATACAATTTCAAAATTGAATAAAAAACAAAATCGCCAAAATTCAAAATGCTGAAAAAACAGAAAGCGTGAAAGCCAGCCAACTTTAAGCAACAAGACTCACTTTCTTACTTAATATAAAAGATTAAAAAAATACGTCCTTTTCTAAACCATAACTATTAAAACTTTAAAATTTATGATCAACAAAGACACTCCAAAACTCTGACTTTAGTGTCACACGAAAAAATCGCTGCCAAGCGAACTGAGCGTCACTTTTAAAAAAAACTACTTGGCCTCCTCTACAGCGTTTTCTTTTAAAAATTCAAAAGCTTTAAGGCAAGAAACATCGTGTATCATCACTTTTTCTTCTACAAGTTTCTTCATTTCATCCACCTTTACCTTACTTATGTTCGCAATCTCTTCATACTTTTTCTCTATTTCTTCTTTTGTTGGAACTATATTTTCCTGCCTTACTATTGCTTCTAAGGCCAAAGACAACTTAACCTGCTGCTCGGCGAGCTCCCTACTTTTAGTTTTTTTCGTCTCTTTAGACTCTTTAGTAAAATCTAAAACATCCTCAAGAGTAACTCTCTTTGCTAAATAGTCATTCCTTAAAATGTTCAAATTTTCACTTTCTCTTTGAACATACATCGCTTCAGGGATATCAACATTAACAAGAGAAACTACTTTATCAATTATCTGCATATTTTTGTCCTCTTCTTTTTCGGCTTCTAACTCTTTTTCCAGGTCTTCCTTAACTTGTTTTTTAAAATCTTCTACCGTCTTTTTTTCGCTAATTTCTTTAACAAAATCATCTGTTAAATCCGGTTTTTTTGGTTCTTTAATTTCATGCAAAGTTATGGTAAAAACTGCCTCTTTCCCTCTAAGTTTTTTTTCTTGATACCACTGTGGAAAAGTAACCGTTATATCAAAAACATCTCCGGTTTTATGCCCTAAAATTCCTTCTTCAAAACCATCTATAGTTGCCTTACTGCCAAGCTTTATAGTGTAATTATTAACGGACCCACCACTAAAAGGTTTGCCGTTAACCTTCCCTAAAAAGTCTATAACTACAGTATCTAATTTTCTGCACTCCCTGCCTGTTACTTCCACCAACTTAGAGCTTCTTTCAAGAATTTCCTCTACTCTATTATTTATGCTTTCCTCCGTAACTTTCCCCTCAAAAGGCTTAATTTTAATCCCTTTATAACCAGAAAGTTCGACCTCTGGCTTAACGGTTACAACTGCTGTAAAAACAAAGCCATTTTCATCTATCTTTTTTAAATCAAAATCCACCTTGTCTTTAACAACATCAAGACCAGAAGCTTTTATAGCCTTCTCCAAAGCTTTAGGGCATAAAATATTAACAGCGTCCTCATAAAAAATTTCTTTCCCGTAACGTCTTTCTATCAAAAACCTAGGAGCTTTCCCTCTTCTAAACCCTTTAACACCATACCTTTCTGCTGTACTTCTATACGCAGCATCAATTCCCTTCTCAAATTCATCGGAATCCACACCGATCTCAAACTGGCGCCTATTCGCACTAATCTTTTTTACCTCATTTAAAGCCACAACTTAAACCTCCAAAACTATCAACCAAAAACCGTAACAAGACTCTCATATTATACCAAATTTTTTTTACAAACGCAACAATCTTAATGCTAAAAATGAATTACTCGACCAAAATTGGGGTAAAATTTATTTGGTCGCTGGATATTAGCCTAAAATTTATTCCTTTATATTCACCAATTTTAGCTTTTTTGCCGGAGATTTTACCATGCAAGTGACCATAGTAACATCTTTTTATATTGTTTTCTAATAAAACATTTAAAATTTCCTCACATTCAAAATTTTCATATACAGGTGGATAATGCAAAAAAACTATGGGCTCTAGTCCTGTCTGTTTTCCTAATTCAATTGATCGCTCTAATCTACCAACTTCCCTATTTAATATTTTAATGTCTTCATTCTCTTTTGATTCCAAAAACCAGCCTCTTGTTCCGCAAATAACATAGTTTTCTGCTGCTTCAGCAGAATTATGAATTATATAAATAGACGAAAAATCTTTTTCTTTAAAAAATTGGTTTATTTTGTTTTTAGAGCTCCACCAGTAATCATGGTTACCCTTAATTAAAATTTTCCTACCTGGCAAATTTTCCAGAAAAAGAAAGTCTTTATACGCTTTTTCTAATTTCATAGCCCAAGATAAGTCTCCAGCTACAACAACAGTGTCGGCATCAGAAACTGTTTTGACCCAGTTTTCTTCTATTCTTTTTACGTAATTTTCCCAGCCTCTAAAGACTTCCATCGTCTTAGATTCCCCCGTAGACAATGAAAGGTGTAGATCCGCTATAGCATAAATAGACATATTAATTCCAGACTAAGCAACTCTATATACATCATTCAAAGAAAAAGCATTTTCTAAATGAAAAATGTATCCTGCTTTTCCTCCGCTAACCTTTCCTGTATCTTGTATCTCTATAACATCAAACCTAGCATTAAGATCACTTGAATTTTCAGAAATAAAGTTTAAAGCAGTTTTTATAATTTTTTTTCTTTTAGAAGCGCTAACCGCTTCTCTTCCTGAGCAAAAAGAGCCTCTTTTTCTTAACTTAACTTCTACAAAAATTAAGGTATCCTTATTAGAGGCCACTATATCTACCTCTCCATATCTGCTAAAATAGTTTTTCTTTAAAACTTTGAGACCTTTTTTTGTTAAATATTTTTCAGCAACCGCTTCTCCAAACCTACCTTTTTCTTTATTCATAAAAATCATCCTAATATTTTCTTTAAAAAAGACTTTCTGTGTATTTCACACGGGCCATACTCTCTAATTTTACGGACATGTTCTATTGTACCATATCCTTTATGTTTATGAAAACCATAATCAGGATATTTTTCAGAAATACTTATCATATAATGATCTCTCGAAACTTTGGCTAAAATAGAAGCGGCTGCAATAGAAGCCGACAAAGAGTCCCCCTTCACTAAAGTACGAGTTTGTGTTGTTATATTGGGGCTTTTATTTCCATCCACTAAAATAAAATCTGGCTTTATGTTTAATTTTTTTATTGCCGTTTTCATGCAAAATAAAGTTGCGTTCAAAATATTTATATCATCTATGACTTTTTCATCTACCGAAGCCACACTGTAACTTATTGCAACCTTTAAAATTTTTTCATATAGTTCTTCTCTTTTTTTAACAGATAATTTCTTGGAATCGTTTATATTTCCCAGTTCTTTAGGAAAGTGCTTCGGCAAAATTACAGCTGCAGAAAAAACAGGGCCAGCCAAAGGTCCTCTGCCGGCTTCGTCCACGCCGCAAATAATATTAAAACCTTCTTTTCGTGCCTCTTTTTCATATAAGTACCAGTCCAGATATTTTGCGTTTTCTCTAATAATTTTCTTCAAATCTAATCTCTAACACTTTCTCTACCCAAAGATATCTTTTTTTATCTTATGACGTATTGTACAAAACACAAGCATCATACCTATTTTACATAAAAAATTAATATTTAACAACTTTAGCTACACCTCCATGCTGCTCTAAAAACAAAGTTTTTAAAGCAGGTTAATAAGCATTTTTGTTGCGTAAAATTTTACTGTTCATACAAACGCTTTGCACCAAACCGAGCCCCAAATATAAGCATGCCACAGAAGAGCCTCCAGCGCTAAAAAAAGGCAGCGTTACACCCATAACAGGCAAAAGGCTTAGGCACATGCCTAAATTAAAAATCATCTGGGAAATAATTATTCCAAGAAAACCAAAACAGACTATACTACCAGCAAATTCACTAGAAAAACCTGAAATTTTTACAATACGAAGTATAAGTAAAAGCAGCAGAACAATAGCAAAGACGCAACCAATAAAACCTAATTCTTCACCTATAGCGGAAAAAATAAAATCACTGTGTTGAATTGGCACTGAGCCGGTCGCTACTCTCTCCCCTTTGAAAAGTCCAGAGCCGAATATCCTACCAGAGCCTATAGAAATCTTTCCTTGAAGCTGCTGAAATCCCATCCCTAAAGGGTCTGCTTCCAAATTCATTTGGCAAACTAGTCTTTGTTTTTGGTAGTCTGCTAAAACATTGTTCCACAAATAGGGTAAAGAAATTAGCATAACTAAAAGCAAGACTAAAAAGTACCGAAGCTTTACTCCTGCAATGTAACACATCATCAAGAACATAAAGAAAAATATTATGGTTGCTCCGTCATCGCCTTGCAAGTGAGAAAGTGCCATAGGCACCCCGGCATGTAAGCAAAGCAAAAGTATATGCTTTAATTTGTTTAGTTTTTCCCTACTTTTCAGAGAATCCAAATGCTTAGAAAAAGTAACTATAAAGCCAATTTTAACAAACTCAGAAGGCTGAAAAGTAATATTTCCTGGTAATTTCACCCAAGCTTTTGCGTCAACACCTGAACTTCCAGTAACAGATACACCAATAAAAAAAGTGCTAAGCATTAGAGCTAAGCTAACAAAAGCCACAATATACCAAACTTTAGATATCTTACTGTAACCAATTTTTGTAACGAAATAAGATCCCAAATAGCCCACCACTATTGAAGCCAAATGTGTCTTGAAGTAATTCAAACTGGAATTTTTAGAAACACTAAAAAGCATCAGCAAAGAAAAGACAGATAAAAGCAGAGAAATGATCCACAAAAATCTATCTGTCTTGTAAAAAAAATAACTCTCGCCCTTCAATAATTTTCTCAAAATAAAAAGCCTTTACACAAAGTCTGTAATAATCAAATTGCAAAATTTAAAATATCTACTAAATATAAAAACTAAAACAAACTAACCTCTAAACTTTAAAAGACCTAATAAAAAATTAAACTTAAATTAGTATTAAAAAATCAAAAAAGTTATAAGCACTTTTGTACAACAATACCCTTATAAACTACGAACTAATCTAACACTTATACGTTATTCCAGCAACATTAATCTTTAAGTTTGCACTTCAGACAAATAAAAGATTTTAGGCTAAAGGAAGAAATTTATTAGGTAGTCGGCACTTTATACTGTACAAAAATTAACAAAAAGGTGAATTTTGGGGAAAAATCAAAAAAAGGTGCTTTCAACCAATTTCTTGTATGGTATAAATGTTTTTAATTAAATTTAATTATCGCCTAGATTTTTTAAACTTATTTTTGGCGAAGATACAAGTCTAAAAAGGTAATTTATGGCTATTTGAACTCTAATGCTTTATTAAAAAAATAAAGAATCAATTACACGACCCTCTTTTTAAGCGCTAAATCAAAATAGGCAAAGCAGGGAAAACACTCGCAAAATTCAAAACTTAAATAGTTATAAAAAATAAACTTTCTGAATACCGGAATACACACTAACTTAAAAATAATTTTTTCTTATTTTATTAGATGTACTCGAGCTTTGCGCGGTTATGCTTTCGCTGCCCACTAAAAATTCATTTATTGCTACTAAAAAGACTAGGTAATTTTTATGATACATTGAGCAATACAACTTAATAAGAAGACTATAAAAAATCTTAGTCTACCCCAGGCCAACCCAGCTTTTTTCCACCTACTAAGTGAAAATGCAAATGATTAACTGTTTGGCCACCATTTTCTTTGCAATTATTTATAATTCTGTAGCCTTCTTTTAAATCTAACTTTTTAGCTACTTTTGCTATAACTTCAAAGATATCCCCTACTATAGACTTATTACTGTCATTAATTTCATCAGCGCAAACAATATGTTCTTTCGGGATTATCAAGACATGAACAGGTGCTATAGGGTTAGCGTCGTAAAATGATACTATCCTTTCGTCTTCATACACTTTTTTTGCAGGGATTTCATCATTCGCAATTTTACAAAATATACAATCCATTTTTAATCCTCCAAAATAAAGCACTAAAAACTATTTTACAAAAATAAATCCAAAAAAATAAGAATATTTGCTTGCCTTAAGTTTTTAAAACAAACAATGCAGTTTAATCTGTTACTTAGAAGGTTAATGAAATAAAAACCTTTAAAAACCAAATTCATACGTTTTTAGCCTTATTTTGCATAAGTGTATGTTTTACAAAAAATATCTCTATTTTTTGATGTGCTAAAAGTTACTAAACACAGAAAATAAAATAATAAAAGATCATAAAAAAGTTACTGTACACCCTAAGTCTTTTTTGATCTATAAAATAAAGCCTTCTTTTTATTCTCACTTATATTTATATTTGTGGACGTTTTATAAAGTTTTTGCTAAAATTAAGAGTAGTTTTTTTGTAAATTTATTTACATAGTTTCAAAAGGAGTTTTAGTATGTTTTCTTTTAAAAAAGAGGATAGTAATGGCTTTGGTAACAATTATTTTGGTCAGAGTAAATTCGGTGTAAAAGACTACAAAAATAATATCTTTGGGTCCAGTTTGGTTCCTTATGTTGTTGAGCAAACTAGTCGTGGCGAGCGCTCTTACGACATTTTTTCCAGACTCTTAAATGACAGAATTATTATGTTGGCCGATGAAGTAAATAATGTTACTGCTAATCTAGTAATTGCTCAGTTGCTTTACTTAGAGGGGCAAGACCCAGAAAAAGATATTAACCTTTACATTAATAGTCCGGGCGGTTCAGTAACGGATGGTCTCGCGATATATGACACTATGCAATACATAAAATGTGATGTTTCTACTATTTGTGTAGGTCTAGCTGCGAGTATGGGTTCTTTCCTTTTGGCAGCTGGTACAAAAGGTAAAAGATTAGCATTACCAAATAGTGAAATCATGATTCATCAGCCAAGTGGCGGTGCCAAAGGGCAAGCAAGTGACATTATTATTAGTGCCGAGCACATTAAGCGCACGAGGGAAAGACTCAATAAAATCCTTTCTGAACGTACGGGTCAGCCCATAGAAGTAATAGCCAGGGATACTGACAGAGACAATTTCATGAGTGCTAAGCAAGCATTAGATTACGGTCTTATAGATAAAGTAATAGAGAAAAGAGATTAGTCTCTCAACTTTTTTTATTTTTAAATAATTTACTTTATAAGTTAAGGGCAAGGGCGTGGAGTCTTTTCGTTACACTTTTGATTCTGTAACGGTTAAACTCCGTGCTGCTTTTTGCACTCTAGTTTTGTTTTGATGAACCTTATATAAGTTAAATTTTGGATGATGAAAATTAAATATAGAAAAATATAAAAATGTTGAAAGTTATGGAATCCGTTTGGAGTTGCCGGTCGGTAAAATATTTAAAATGTATAAAAAATATTAAATATTGATTTTATTTTAAATATATTGTATAATGTATTTATATATTATGTATTTAATTTGATTTTTTTGTTAAATTCTTTTAAAAATAAAAGAAGGTGGTAGAGTGAATTTTTTTGTTAAAAAATTTTATGAAGACGCCCAAAAAGATGAATCTTTCATGAGAAAAATTTCCAAAGCAAAAAAGAGATTCCATTATTTGAAAGAACCTAGAGAAAAGATCTGCGCTATAATAGAAAAAATTATATTACCAATTGCAGAAGAAAAAGGATATAACTTTGACATTTATGATCTACTAGTATTTGAAGAAGAGGCCAGCGAGTCCGGTGCAAAATTAATGGAAGAATCTGTTTTGGAAAAAGTTAGTGGAGGAGCAGAAAAATTTGAAATGCCGGTTGTTAGTGCTTCTACTTTACTTAACATGGGAGAAGTATCTTTAAAGGGACTAGCAAGCGAATACCTTAGGGGGAAAAATAAGGAAATATAATTTTGAAATTCTAAAAATTTTATTTGTTGTTAGATATTTGATTTTTTTACTATTTTTTAAAATGTTGTTCCAGAAAGTTCGTACCTTTAAGTCGCTTTTCCTAAGTTAGCCTTTATTTTTAATTAGAAATTCATCTTTCTGGCATAGAACATATATTTTTCGCTTTTTGTTGGCAAAATTTTCCATAAAATATTTAAAGTATTTAAAGTTAAGTAAAGTTAAATAAAGTTTAGAGAATTATAGGTATAAAATTTTTTTAGTGCTAAAGTTAGGTGGTTTTAAATAAAAAGCCTGTTTTAATTGAAATTAAATTTTAAAAACATGATTAACTCTTAGCTATGACTTCCTAAATTTTAAGACCTTAATTTACCTAATGCATCTATTGGTTTTTAAAACTGCCAAATTTTGAGACTAACTTTTTTTTAATATGGCCCTGGTAAGTTTTTTATAATACTAAAATCGAGTAAAATTAACAGATTTTTTATTTTAGTTTTTAGAGCACTTAGTTTTATAGATACTGCTAAAAAAGTTCGTAATTTTGCTTTTATTAGTTATCTATATTGTAAATTTTAAAAAATACTATAAAAGACAGGGCAGCCCCGTTACATAACTATTTTGGTAGGTCAAAAATAAATAAAAACTTTATAAGAGTTTTTACCTAAAAAAATTGAACAAATAAGCAACGCTTACATATATCTTCGTGAAAAAATCTTGTGCGGCTTTGTATTTAAACAAATTTCATAAAATTAGTACTTTTAATAAACATTAACACTAGGGTTTATTAACCGCGTTCTTGCTGCGCATGTGCATAATTAAAAACTAATGCTATTTTTGCTTTATTTTTTAAATTTAAGGTATCATGGATTTGGAGTTCGTTGAAAGCTTATATTTATTTATAATATCTAAAATTATATATTTTGCCGTATCTGGCTTTATAGAGTTTTCGTATAAATATTTTAAAATTTTTAAAACAAAATCCTTAGAGTTTGAAATTATTTTTAACTCAGCTTCGTCCTTCTTCTGTGTTTCAAAAGAGTTTTCAGACCCTGAACAGCTGTATATGTCTATTCCATAAGCAGTAAAATCAGTATTTTTTGTTGTGCAAAGACAATAATTTACAGTTTCTAAAGCCTGTAAATTTGGTATATAAGAAAATTCTTTAGAATAAACAGATGTTACCTTTGTCACAACAAATTTCCCCTCTTTTATTTAAATTTTAAGGAATATAAATCGCTAAAAATTTTTCTTTTATTGTAAATCTTTTGTGAAAAATTTTCAACAAGATATTTTTTAGAGCGTGTTTTTTATTAAATTTACACTACAACATTTTACTTTTATTTTTAATCATTAAAATGTACAATTTACCTGCATAAGAGGAAAAAATATAAGAATTTTAGGGAGGTAAAATCTTTTTGAAATACTCTTACAAGACTAAAGGAACGTGTTCGCGTGAAATATTAATTGAGGTTGGCGAAGATAGAATTGTTAAAAATGTGAAATTTATTGGAGGGTGCCATGGAAACACACAGGGAATATCTAAGCTTGTTGAAGGGATGAAAATAGACGATGTAATTAGCAAGCTAAAAGGCATTGACTGCAACGGAAGAGGGACCTCTTGCCCTGACCAACTGGCTAAGGCTTTAGAAAAAATTAAAGATAGGAGTTTAGCAACAGTATAAAATCTTCTAAAGTTTTTGCATGGTAACATAAAACCTTATTTTGCGGTGCCCCACTTTTGTTTAGCTCTTTCATTGTACAGGGCATATAGCTGTACTTAAAAAAGATAACAGAGTTAGTAATTTTATACTGCATTTAGCTGACTAAAAAGTTAAAAAAATAAAAAGACTTAGTTTAGTAACTGCTTAACAGCTGAGCTTGTGGCTGGATTTGTTGCATCGAAAAGTCCCTTTATATGCAACTATGGACACTATTATAAGACCAATCTAATTACTCATTTACTGATCAAACTTGCCCTAATTTGTTTATAAATATCACTTAATAACAAAAGTTACTCTTAATTTTTTGCACAGAACACACTTAATGTAGTTTTTTTACTAACATATTTTAGTATAACTACCCTTTAGCACCCGGTGTTTTTCTAAAATATAGCGCGTTTAGTGCAAATATAATAAGATCAAATAATCACATTAACAAAGCAAACACGCCTAATTCCCTTTTTAAAAATGAAATAAGGGAACGAGCAAAATTTGAACACTCATGCAAAATCTAAAAGAAACGGCTGTACTAAAACTTAAAACTAGGGTCAAAATCACCGTATGTAAATGCAGTAAGCCAAAAGTATAGACTTTAAAACAAGCCGCACGTATTTTTTCCTCTTTTAATCATACTTATCACTGTTTTTTTACTTTCTGTTTCTACTTAATTTTAGATAAAACTTTTGACAAGTATATTTTATTTTTTATGCCAAAATTTAAGTATCTAAGTTTCTATTTTCAATTTTATATGCATAATTTTTTAATGCCGAAACTTATCTGTTTATAACTTTAGTTTATTGGAAATTTTTTATTTTAGTTTTTATCTAAAAATACACGGTTTACTGAAAATATTTTGTTTTTATTTTTATTTGGTTTATAATCTTGGCGCATTTCACTTTTGAATAACAAGGGAGGTTGTACTCTATTGGAGGAAGTTTTAAATATAAAAAACCTTACTAAAAAGTATGGCAGTAGAGCTTGTGTTAATGAAATTAATATGAACATAAAAAAGGGTGATATTTACGGCTTTATAGGAAGGAATGGTGCTGGTAAGACTACTACTATTAAGATGATTACTGGTCTTACAAAACCTACTTCTGGCGAAATTTCTCTCTTTGGAGGAAAAGATTTAGGTGCGGGTAGACAGAAAATAGGTACAGTAATCGAGGCACCTGCTTTTGTTCCTCACCTTAGTGCAAGAAGTAATATGTACATACAATGGAAGCTATTAAGTGACCAGAGGGAAGCTGTTATTGATGAAACCTTAAGCTTGGTGGGACTTAAGGACGTTGGTAACAAAAAAGCTAGAGATTTTTCTTTAGGTATGAAACAAAGACTGGGAATAGGTATGGCACTTATGGGAGACCCTGAATTTTTAGTCTTAGATGAGCCGGTTAACGGTCTTGACCCTGAGGGGATAATACAGGTTCGTTCTTTACTAAAAAAGCTTAATGAAGAAAGAGGCGTTACTATACTTATTAGTAGTCACCTTCTAAATGAGCTTTCTAGGTTAGCTACTAGGTATGGGATCATAAATAATGGCAAAATGATAGATGAGCTTTCTGTTTCTGAGCTAGAAGAAAAGTGCAAACCTCACTTATTAGTAAAGGTAGATAACTTAAAGAAAGCAGAAGAACTTTTAAAAGAAGCTTTCAAAGAATGTACACTTAAAGTTATAAATGGCACCAATACAATTGAGGTACACGATTTTTCTGGTAAGCCGAGCGACATTACCAAGCTTTTGTCTGTTAATGATGTTTTAGTTGAGTCTATACAAAGGTCTACTGTGGACCTTGAGGATTATTTTATGAAGGTGATAGGAGGAGAAAATTAGTGGGAAGATTAATAGCTATAGATTTTTATAAAATTTTTAGAACAAAATTTTTTTACATAATAGGTTTGGTTTTGGTTGGGCTTTGTGTGCTTTCGTCAGTTTCTTTTGTCCAAGCGGCTTTGAAAAATTACGACATGGTGGGTATGACCGGAGGAACTGCAGAATTCAGTAAAGCGGCTTGGCGTATGGTTTTTCTTAACTTTGGAAACATGGATATGTGTTTAGTTATTTTAACTATACTCTTCTTGTGCTCAGAATTTTCTTTTGGGACTATGAAAAATATAGCCACAAAGGGGTACTCTAGGGAAAGCATTTATCTTTCTAAATTTTTTGTTAGCCTTTTTTGTATGGCTATTTACTTGATCCTTACAGTGGTTACTTCTTTAGTTACTAGCTTATTTGCCGGTGCTACAAGGTTGACTGACTTTTACAGTTTTCCTTCTAATATCGTAATGCCTTTTCTTTTTTCTTTGCTATTTTTTGCGGTTTATATTTCATTAGCTCTTATGATTTCCTCCTTAATAAGAAAAAGTGGGAGTGCTTTAGCAATATATGTAGCGTTAACCTTAGTGTTAAATATTGTTCCTGGTCTTTTAAGAAATTTTATTTTTTCTACTTTCAATAAAGAATTTGACCTTTCTAAGTACCTATATAGTGGATGTTTTGCAGAAATTTCCCAGTATGGGTATGGCTTTTTTAATGCTACAGGTTTGCCGTCTGAAAATTTTGCTAGATATTTGTGTGTAGGTTTGTTTTTCTTAGTTTTGACTCTAGGAGTTGGAATTTATTACTTTAGGGAAAAAGACATTTAGTTTTTATTTATAAATTAAGTTAGAGTGTTAGTCTTAATATTAGTACTTTATAGGTTTTTGATTTTTTGAATTTAAAGTCTTAGATGTTTCTTAAGACTTTAAATTTTTGGACTGTAGGTACTTTTTTGTCACTAGAAGCGAGACTTTTTAAAATTTTTTCTGTAAACTTTAAAATTTTTTAAACATGTTTAGATAATATCCGTTAGAGATATTATAATTTGCTCAATGGGCAGTGCAAAAATTGGTAAAGATAAAAGATAATGAACTAAGATAAACAAAAATTTTAAAAATTAAAGAGCTATAAAAAAGGAGCAAAAACACCTTTTGTAAGTTAATTTTTCTATAAAAAATAAAGTGCTTAGATGTATTTAGTTTTAGAACCTTGCAAAAACTAAATACGTTTTTTCAATATTTGTTTTTTTTAAAATGAATTTAAGTGAATAAAAGAAACTACTGTCTGCTAAAAGTTTTTTGTTATAAAACATCTAATAATATATTAATGAATAAAACTTTCGGCTGACCCTAGTGCAGTGCAACAGCCAAAAAAATTAAGGTAATAAAATTCTCCTTTTAGGTAAATTTAACACGGGGAAAACCTAAATGACGAACTTAAATTTATAAGAAAAGATGAGTTAATAAAGTGCTTTGGCGCCCTTAAATTATAATTTTTTATTTTTTTAATCTACCCATTTTTAGTATTCGTATCCAAAAAATATTTTATTGCCTAAATTATAACTGTTTTAGATATTGATGTTTGTGATTATGTTATGTTGCATCTCTCTGCTTGCCGCTATTTTTTGAGATTTGCTAAAACCGGGTATGTAAAAAACAGTACATATCACAGAGTAAAAAAAATTTTTAAATATTTTGGGTGGAAAAAATATAAAAATCGAAATTTGCAAAAATTCATGGCGACTACTTTGAAATTAGACTGACATTATTTCTATGTGTGTAAACTAAAATTTAATATAATGTGTCCGATTTTAGTACGGCCCTTCCTTGACACTTATATACATTTAATAATAAAATTGTACTCGCTTTTCTTTAATATGTTGTGCAATTAAATGAAATAGTAAGTGCTTTTGTGGTTTTAATAGATTTTCAAGGATAAAGGAGGTAAATTTTTAGTAATGTATGTTGCAATTTTTATTGTGGCAGTAATTGTGGTTGGCGTTGCTTGCTTTTTTGCTGGTGTTTCTTACAGAAAAAAAGTAGCAGAAAGCAAAATAGGCTCTGCCGAAAAAGAGTCTAAAAGACTTTTGGATGAAGCTATATTGGTAGCTGAAGCCAAAAAAAATGAAATAGTATTAAAAGGTCAAAGCGAAATTCAAGAACAAAAATCTAGTTTAGATAAGGAAATCCTAGAAAGAAGAAAAGAACTTCAAGACAAAGAAAAGAGCATCAGGCGTAAAGACGAAAACTTAGAGAAAAAGTCGGATATATTGGAGAAAAAGGAGAAAGAATTAAAAAAGAAAGAAAATTTTGTAGAAGAAAGAACTAAAGATTTAGAAGTAATAAAGAAAAAACATATAGAAAAATTAGAAAAAGTAGCTGTTCTTACTAAAGACCAGGCAAAAAAACAGCTTTTAGAACTTTTAGATGGAGAACTTGCGCACGAGAAAGCTGTTAAAATAGTTGAAACTGAAAAAGCTATAAAAGAGGACTCGAAAAAAAGAGCTAGGGAAATAATTGCTTTAGCTATACAAAAATGCGCTGTAGACAGTGTTTCTGAAACGACCGTTAGTGTAGTTACTTTGCCAAATGACGACATGAAAGGAAGAATAATTGGAAGAGAGGGAAGAAATATAAGGTCTATAGAAACTCTTACAGGAGTAGATATTGTTATTGACGACACACCAGAAGCTATTACTCTTTCCTGTTTTGACCCTATCCGCCGGGAAACTGCAAGAATTGCTATAGAAAATTTAATTTCGGACGGAAGAATTCATCCGACTAAAATAGAGGAAAGTATAGAAAAGGCAAAAAAGCAACTAGAAGAAACCATTAAGGAAGAAGGCGAAAAGGCTTTAATTGAAGCCAATGTTACTTTTTTAGATGTAGAACTTATAAAGCTTTTGGGTAGGCTAAAATACCGTACTAGCTATGGTCAAAATGTTTTAAAGCATTCTATAGAGGTGTCTCAGATATGTGGAATAATGGCTTCAGAGCTTGGATTGTCTTCACTTACAGCTAGACGCGCTGGCCTTTTGCATGATATTGGCAAAGCTTTAGACCATACAGTCGAGGGCTCACATGTAGACATTGGTGTAGATATTTTAAAGAGGTACAAAGAAAGTGAGGAAATAGTCCATGCTGTTAAAGCTCACCACGGCGGGGGCGAGAATAATACAGCCCTTTCTTTTATTGTTCAGGCTGCAGATGCGATTTCTGCTGCAAGACCAGGTGCTAGAAGAGAAAATATAGAAAATTATGTAAAAAGATTAGAAGAACTTGAAAAAATAGCTACCTCTTTTGACGGCGTTAGCAAAAGTTTTGCTGTTCAGGCTGGTAGAGAGGTAAGGATAATGGTCGAGCCAGACAAAGTTACAGACGAAGCAATGATAGTTCTTTCTAGAGACATTTGTAAAAAAATAGAAGCCGAACTCAACTACCCTGGCCGTGTAAGAGTAACCTTAATAAGAGAAAGTCGGGCAGTTGAGTATGCTAGGTAAACCAGCGTATCCGCTTTATTATTTCCTGGTCCCTGAATTGTTGTTACTTTTTTAAGTATATATATCTTTACGTTTTACTAAGGGCTTTTATTTTTGTTATCGCTAAAAGTATCTTTATTGAAGATATACTTACAGCTAGGATCTTTCTGTTTGGTTTTAGCTTATTGCTTTAGCTTTTAAAATATAATCCTTTATAACATTTCTTGTCTGCTCGCGGTTATTTGCCTACTTACAAAAATTTAGTTTATTACTTGGTTTTACTAACTTATACCTCTTTAAAGAGTATCTTTAGCAATTTCAGAATTTCTGTTCATAAATATTCTTTCTTAGCCTTAATGTCAACAATTTACTTTAAAACCTCATTCCCAAGGTCTCAACCATTTTTCTTCTATTTTTTCACCAGGGTGAATGATACATCCCCGCTGTTTAGGTGTTCCCCACTTATAAGTATCAGTGGTTGTATCCCAACCCTTTTCTTTTGCATAGTCTTCAGCTTCTTCAAAAGTTCTAAAACCTCTAAATTCTCCTGCACCAAGACCCCAAATATTTGGATCATAACCTTTTTCGGAAGCAATGTATCGTTCTCTGCCATTGCCACGATCTATGATAGTTATATTTCCGCCACTTACTTTTTTAAGTTTTGATTCATTTAAATCTTTTCCCATTTTATTTTTGCTCATTAAAATTTCCTCCTAAAACATTAAATTTTTTTAATTTCTTCTTTTTTTAAACAAAAAAGTTCTTTATTTAACTATTAATAAATGCCAACAATTTACTTTAAGGCCTCATTCCCAAGGATTTAGCCATTTTTCTTCTCCTTTATCTAAAGGGTCAATCATACAACTCTTCTACTTAGGTCCTAACGGCCTATAATACCCTTTAATGGATGTACTCCAGCCTTTTTCTTTTGCATAATTCTGAGCTTCTTCAAGAGTTTTAAAACTTTTCGGCGCTTCTACCTCTCCTTCAAAAAAATTACCTACTCCTTGGGAAGCTATATATTCTTTTCCGTCATTGCCACGATCTATGATAGTTATATTTCCGCCACTTACTTTTTTAAGTTTTGATTCATTTAAATCTTTTCCCATTTTATTTTTGCTCATTAAAATTTCCTCCTAAAACATTAAATTTCTTTCTAATAAATCTTTTACATCTTTCAAATAATATTTTTTTCATTTCTTATTTTTTAAAACAAAAAAGTTCTTTATTTTATTCCCCATAGTGTATTGTTAGAATTTTTATACGGTATTCCTCTCTATAGCATCGCATTGTTCCTACCCGTACTAATTCTGTAATCTTTAATAGTTGTATCAATACCATGGTCACGTGCATATTCCACAGCATCTTTTTCTGTGTCAAAAGATGCACGGAGTTTTGGCAAAAGTGCATCCGGGTGTACGCCCATGCCCGGGCCGTCCAATAAATGTCTCCTGTCATCACCCCATACACTATAAAGTACTCTCCCGTCACCAAGCGTCTCTCTATGGATATTACCTCCTGCAGCATTGTTCAAAATTTCCTCTGAAAGAGCTTTACTCTTTTTCTTGTTTTTGTTTATTTTAATACCCTCAACATTCTATATTTTTTATTAAATTCTCATAATACAAATGCTAATCACTACCATATTTTATGTAAAAAATCAATAAAATATTAACAACCCAATTTCTGGGAATTATTCTGCAATCTGATTAAACTGTCCCAAGCATCAGTAACTAAGTGAACTATCTCCTTTTAAAAAATATAAATCGTTTCGATCAATACTACCACTCTTTATTCCTAATTCTTTCTCTCGTGCTAAAGCTTCGTCCATATCTTGAAATTCCTCAACTATTTTTCCTTGTTCATTTATAAGTTTTATACTTCCACCTGTCTGTTCCCCCTTCGTGTACACCTTTGCACCTGCTGGTTTATGCCATACATAATCTCTATCATCTAAAATATATCCTCCATTTACTTTTCCCAGAGCTTCCTGGCTAGCCCAGTGCTTTTTACTCATAAATAAATTTCCTCCTTTAATAAATTATTAATTTTAAATTTACTAAAACTTTTTCCACAGACCTACTACTGGCTGATTTTCATACCACACTTTTCTTTTCTTTTTGATCCTAAAACTTACACTCCTCTTATTTTGTTTTGCATAATCTTCGGCCTCTTAAAGAGTTTTAAAAATCTTATAATGTCCTGCAGCAATATATTATTTTCTGCCACTACCGTGATATAAAACTGTTATGTACTCGCCATTTGCTTTTTGAGGCTTTGTTTTTTCAATTGCTAACTCCTTTTTATAGGAAGAGGAAACCAACCATCTCCTCTTTAGGAAGTTTAACATATTTTGTTTAAAAAGTCAATAAAAATATGCAGTAATTAACTAAAACTTATATTTCTAAAAGTCCAATGACTATCTAAAATATATTTTTTATATTTTTATGTTCTAAATAAATCAAAAAAACTTTTTAAAAACAAATAACGATAATTTTTTGTTGAAGTATAAAGTGTTACTAGCATATAATGTGGTATACAAATATTACATAAAAAGTTACAAAAATTATTTACTAAATTTAATTTATAGCTTTTGCTTATTTAAAGGGTTGGAACGTTTTATTTGTGTCTTTGTTAGAAACTAAAATTAAGAATTTTTTTTGCAGCACTAGCAATTTTAGACTAACTTTTGTCTTTAATTTGTTATTGCAGTCTTTGGTGATACTAGATGCTTTGTGCTGCTTAGTAGACATTATTTTATTGCTGTGGTTTATTTTTTTATTTAAAAGAGAAAGATTAGACAGAAAAACTTTACTTAAAATAGACTATGTTATACTCCCTTTCTTATTTATATTTTTTAGTTTTATAACATCTTTAATAAACATGAAAATTAATTTTCCCTTAAACTTTTTATTTGACCTAGGAATGATAGTATACTCTGGAGCATGTTTTTTTATGTTTTATGGTATGCAGGCCGACTATAGTAAAGAGAGTTTCCAAAAAGAAACAACAAAAATATTTAAATTAATAGCTTTTGCTAATACTTTATTTGTTTTTATAAGTTTAGTTTTAATATTAATAAAGAAGCAAATAGTCATCGAAGGTAATTTATTTGGAAATGCTTTTAAATATATAATTGGGGTGCACAAAGTATTTTCTGCTCAAAGGTTTACAGGAATTTATGAAAATCCAAATATATTGGCCTTTTGTTCTGTTGTGTCTTTAATTTTTATTCATATGTTAGTAATAAAAAAAGAGTTTTTTAAAAATATCACAAAATCAAAAAGAATATTTTTGCTAGTGGTTTTTGTCAGCTTAAATTTTTTAGCCTTAATATTAAGCGACTCCAGAGCATCTTTTTTGCTGCTTACAGTATATTTTATACTCAATTTTTTTAATAAATATTCATCTTTAAATGAGTCAGCTACATTAAAGCAAAAACTACTAAATTTCTTTATTTTTATATTTGGCGCTGCTTTTTCAGTTTTTGTGCTTGTATTTTTAAGACAAGGGCTTCAGGAAAATGTCGCTAATATAATAAGTAATATATCTTCTATTTTTGGTTTTAATAATGACCTCAAAGACTTAACTTTTGGTAGAATAGATTACAATATAATAGATGGAAATGGAAGAATAGAGCTACTAAAGAAAGCTTTAGAAATTTTTAAAAAAAATCCAATTTTTGGTGTAGGGCCTGCCAGTGCGGAATATTTTGGGCCAATAAATTTAAGAAACGGACTTAGCCTTTGTAACTTCCATAACGGGTATGTAAGCGTTTTGGTCTCTAGTGGACTTTTAGGTTTCTTGCCTTTTTTTGCTTTTCTTTGTATAATTACATTCAGCCTGGTTAGGTCTTTATTGAACAGTTTAGGTAAACGTAATCTTGGGATTTTTCCAGGCTGTGTTTGCGCAGTTTTTTCTTATTTTGTTTACGCTCTTTACGAAAAAACTATTCTTTCTGAAATAAACATAATGAGTGTTTTTATGTGGCTTATTTTGGGATACGCGTGTGCCTACGAAAAGTTTTGTTTGAAATCTGGCAAATAACTTTTGTAAATATTTTTTTGGTTTCTTATGCTTAATATTTTTAAAAAAGAAAAATCTGTTTTTTTAGTGGCTGGACTTGGTAACCCAGGTTCTGATTACGACTATACTCGTCATAATGCAGGATTTATGGTAATTGACCATATTGCAAAGGTTTTTGGTGTAAAGTTAAATAAAAGTAAATTTAAATCTCTTTACAATAAAGTAAAAATTGGAGGAAATGAAGTTATTCTGCTAGAACCCCAAACTTATATGAATGCTAGCGGAGAAGCAGTCTTTGAGTGTATGCAGTTTTATAAGATACCTGTAGAGAATTTGATTGTAATTTTTGACGATGTTTCTTTAGATGTAGGGACTATTAGAATTAAGAGAAATGGGTCTTCTGGCGGGCACAATGGTATTAAGAGTATAATAAATTCAATTGGAACAGATGATTTTAAAAGAATAAAAATCGGTGTGGGAGATAAACCCGACCACTGGGATCTTCCAGACTGGGTGCTTTCAAGATTTAGTGCAAAGGATCTAGACTCTGTTGTAGCGTGCTCTGAAAAAGCCTTATTTGCAGTAGAGTTAATAGTTAAAGGAAAAATTGACCAAGCTATGAATAAGTTTAATTAGGTAGAGCTTAAGGAGGGGTTATGCAATTAAATATCCTTTTGTTTTTAATGTGGACTATTAAAAACTTAATATTGGGGAATAGACGCACCTGTGGCGTGTCCGGAAGTAGTTTTATTAGTGGTGAAGTTAGTAGTTAAAGAGAATGTGATGAATAAATTTAAATGAGTGCTTATAAAAAGGAGGGATTTTATGTAATTTGTTTTTGTAATAAAATTAGGGTCTTTTATTAACGATATTTACGCGCTCGGTGAATATCTTTTTGTGTGTTTTGTATATTGTTTAAAATTCTTTAAAAATTTTTATAATTAAAATTCTAACTGATTTTTTCGTACAGGACTTTTGTGCTATTTTTGACCTACCGGATTAGAACAAACAAAGTTTTAAATTTTAATTCTGAAATTACATTGACTTACATTGTTAGAAAAACTCATTTAAAGTTTTTTGTTATGATTATTTAAATAACTTATTTTTTAAAAAAGGGGGCATTATAAAAAAATTTAAGATTTTATTTAAAACGTTTTAATGTAAAATGAAATAATGTCAATTTTTTATAGAGTTTAGTATGAAATTTTTAAACGCGATTTTAAGAAGACTGCCTGAATATAGAAAAATAGTAGAACTTTTGAGTAATAAGAGATTCTGCTTTGGAGTTACAGGCATCTCTTTAATAAACAAAGTACATTTAATTTACGGTATTTTGCAAATAAAAAAAAATAACAATAACAATAACAATAAAGCTCCCGCTATTTGCATTGTGCCAAATGAAAGTCTAGCTACAGACCTTCAAAATGCTATACGCAGTTTTAATATAAACTGTGCCCTCTATCCTTCTAAAGACTACGTCTTTTACAATATTGCTGGAAAATCTAATCAGTATGAATATTCAAGGTTGAACGTTTTAAATAAAATAATAAAAAATGAAATTGATGCAGTAATAGTACCAGTAAAAGCCATACTACAAAAGACTATGCCTAAGGAAGTTTTTTTTAATAGTATTTTAAACATAAAAACCAAAGACAACATAAATGTTGAAGAACTAAAAGAGCGTTTTATGTATTTGGGGTATAAGTTAAAAAGTTCTGTAGATGATGTAGGTCAATTTGCTTTGCGAGGAAATATTGTTGATATTTACCCAATAAATCTAGAAAACCCCGTAAGATTAGACTTTTGGGGTGAAACTCTTGAAAGTATGTCTTTTTTTGATGTTGAAGATCAGAAAAAAATTAGTAAAGTTGAAAAAATAGAAGTGATACCATGCAACGAGATAATTCTAAATGAAAAAAATTACAAAAAACTTTCCCAAAACTTGGAAAGAGTAATAGAAAATCTAAAAAATAAGAAAGCAAATGCTGATGGTATTTTTAAATTACTAGAAGAGAAAGATCTTATAAATTCAGGGGCAGCTCCAAATAATTTAGATAAATTTTTAAATTTAGTTTACCCGGGTGAAGGCAGTACTTTACTTGACTACATAAAAGAAGAAAACAGTGTATTTATTTTTGAAGTAGGGCAAATAGAAGAAACTTTAAAAAATTTAAAATCTGAATTTAAAGAATATTTTACTGCACTTAAAAACAACGGTACACTTTTTGAAGAGCTAGGTGAGTTTTACAAAAATAGAAATTATTTAATTAAAAGTTTAGAAGATTTAAATACTGTTTATTTAGATGCTTTTGTTCATAACAATTATTTTACGGACGTAAAAGAAAAAATTAATATTTCAGCTAAACAAATTCCCATTTGGGACGGAAGAATTTCTAATTTAGTAAAAGATATTGAACAAAATAAAACAGAAAATTCTACCATTATAGTTTTAGCTGGAACTGAAGAAAATGCTTACAGGGTTTCTATTGAGCTGCAAAAAGAAGGCGTAAAGAATGTTCAATTTAAAAGGGAAGATTTAGATTATTTAGAGAATAAAGTCTATGTTATGCCAGGCACATTGTTTTATGGTTTTAAATATTTGGATGCCGGCGTTTTGTTAATTACATATAAAAGTAAGGCTTTAAAAAAAGGCGCAAATGGTGGTTTACCTAAGCAAAAGCGACATACTCTAAATAGCTTAACAGACCTAAGTTTAGGCGACTATGTAGTTCATGTTTTGCATGGAATAGGTATATTCAGGGGAATAACTAACATTGAAATTGGAAAAGTTGTAAAAGATTACATAAAAATAGAGTACGCAGGGTCTGACGTAGTATATGTGCCTGTTACTCAGATGGACTTAATAGACAAATACGTTGGCGTAAAAGAGGGCGCTGCAGTTGCTTTAAATAAGCTTGGAACTACTGACTGGAAAAAATCCAAAGCAAGAGCAAAGGCTGCTACTAAAGACATTGCTAAAGAGCTCACTAAACTTTACGCTCAAAGAATGGAAGCTAAGGGTTTTGCTTTTCATGAAGATGACGAGCTGCAAAAAGATTTTGAGTCTCAGTTTGAATATGAAGAAACAGAAGATCAAAAGCAGTGTATTTTAGAAATAAAAGAAGATATGCAGAGTATAAAGCCCATGGATAGATTACTTTGCGGAGACGTTGGATTTGGAAAAACAGAAGTTGCAATGAGAGCGATATTTAAATGTGTTTCACAAGGAAAGCAATGTGCTATGCTGGTTCCTACTACAATTCTAGCATGGCAACATTATCAGAATATGGTTAAAAGATTTGAAAAATTCCCAATAAGAATAGAGCTCTTGTCTAGATTTAGAACACCAAAAGAGCAAAAAAATATTATAGAAGAGCTAAAAAGAGGAAAGATAGATATAATAATTGGGACTCACAGACTAGTACAAAAAGATGTTTCTTACAATGATTTAGGTCTTGTTGTTATAGATGAAGAGCAAAGGTTTGGAGTTTCACAGAAGGAAAAATTTAAAAATATAGTAAAAAATGTGGATATTTTAACTCTTTCGGCAACACCAATTCCTAGAACACTACATATGGCGATGTCCGGTATTAGGGATATGTCTGTTATAAGACAAGCCCCACAAAATAGATTTCCCACTCAAACTTACGTTTTAGAGCATGACCAAAATGTTATACTTGAGGCAATAAAAGCGGAAATTAAGAGGGACGGTCAGGTTTATTACCTTCACAACGACGTCTCTACAATTGAAAAATTAGCCATAGACCTTCAAAAAGCTTTACCGGAAGTACGAATCGCTTATGCACACGGAAAAATGGCAGAAACAGAACTTTCTAATATTTGGCAAAGAATGGTTGAACACAATATAGATGTTTTGGTTTGTACAACAATTATAGAAACGGGCGTAGACGTCCCGAATGTAAACACTTTAATAATAGACAGAGCAGACTATATGGGGCTTTCTCAGCTACACCAGATTAGAGGAAGAGTAGGGAGGTCTAATAGAAAAGCGTACGCTTACTTTACTTTCGGCAAAAATAAAGTCCTGAGCGAAACTGCTCACAAAAGGCTAGAGGTTATAAGAGATTTAACAGAGTTTGGATCGGGTTTTAAAATTGCTAAAAGAGACCTAGAGCTAAGAGGTGCTGGGAATCTTTTAAGCAGTAAGCAGAGTGGTCATATTGCAGACGTTGGTTACGATATGTACTTAAGGCTTTTAAAAGAATCCATAGACGAAGAAAAGGGCAAAATTGATGCTACCTCCTCTGAAGGTAGCCAGGAATCTACTTGCGCCGTAGAACTTGAAGTCCAGATACATATTCCTGTTGAATATATACCAAACGATTCTTTAAGAATAGATGTTTACAAGGAAATATCCAGCGTAAAAAGTGAAAAGGAAAGAAATGAGGTTTTAAACAGTTTAAATGATAGATTCGGACCCGTCCCAAAAGATATAATAATTCTTTTAGACACAGTTAAAATAAAAAATTTAGCAGCTAAAATGAATATAGAAGAAATCCGGCAAGTTGGCGCTAAAGTTATATTTTTCGGGAACAATATTAGTGAAAAATTCTGCGTGAATATTTTAAAAAATTTTCCAAGAAGCTCACAGTTTAACAGCAACAGCAAAAGACCAAGCCTGGCTGTTAACCTGGATAGCAAAGAAAATGTGATTCGAAATTTAATAAATATCTTAGAGTCGGCTTAGATTAAAGTACTAGTTTCTATTTAAATTTGGGCATAGTGTGGACTAAGAAAATGTAGTTTTCAGCTGTTCAGGCACTTTGGCAAAAATAACTGATGTGCAAATTTTTGGCAAAATATGTTTTGTTTTTCGACTTACTTAGGCCCCGCGACGTTGCGCCCGAGGTATCGCCTGCTAAAACTCAAAAATGCCTGGCGATACCGCTAGTTGCACGTCGCGGGGCTAAAACGAAAAATTTTCTTTAGCGGGCAAAGATGTAGAAATGTGATTTTAAGAACAATATAATTAAAACTAAACATTTGTTTGTATTTTTTCTTTTTAAGCACATACTCTGCTGTTAAGAATAGCAAAAATTACTATTTCCCGCTGCTTCAGCAAGGAATTTTACCTATTTTTACTTAATTTAAATGTTTTGAGTTTATAATTTTTTTGTTTGTATTGACTTTAATTAAAAAAAGTTTTATAATTTAAGAAAGATTATGTTAATGGAGGGAGTTTTATATGTATAAAAAAAATTACTTAATTTAAATGTTTTGAGTCTATAATTTTTTTGTTTGTATTGACTTTAATTAAAAAAAGTTTTATAATTTAAGAAAGATTATGTTAATAGAGGGAGTTTTATATGTATAAAAAAAATAAATTTACGAAATGGACTTCGGGTATGACTTTGCTGGCAAGCGCACCAACGTTAGCTTCGTGGGCTAACCCACAACAGGGGGGTAAAAGCAGCAGCAATATTCAGGTTAAAAATGACAATAAAAGTACTCAGGCTCAATCTAACGGTGACGTTATCAGTACGAACATTTTAAAGGGCATTGCTTATACTTTCGGTGTTTTAATTGTAATTCCTGTTTTGGTATATGGTGGGGTTCTTGTTTATAGAAAAATAGGGTTAAATCAAGCTAAGAAAAAGCTTGATGATAAGCGAGCTGAACGCAGTAAAGAAATAAAGCGTAAGGAAATGTTAGAGTGTATTAGAGTTTTTTTTGCTGACAATATTGACAAAATTAAAGACGCGCATGATATATGTTGCCTGTATAATGTAGAAAACGAGATTACACCAATTTCTCTAGAACTTCAAGAAAAAGAGAAAATTTTTGAACATTTGAAAAATAAAGAAGATATTATTAGCAAAATAAAAAACGGAGATGTAGAAAAAGCTGGCGAGGAATATCTCGGTGAACTTTCAGCAAAGGCAGACGAAAACCGTCCAGTGCTCGAAGCTGCAAAAAATATTTTAACCGCTATTGATAACTATGTAAATAAGTTTAACGAATATGTGGATGCGGAGGAAAAATTAATATCTGAAACAAATCAAAAAATAAAAGAATTCAACGCTAAAATTGAGAAAATAAACAAAGAATTCTCTTCTAAAATAAAAAAGTTCCGTGAGCTGAATTTAGATGACTTTCCTGATTTCGCTGAAGTTATGGTTGACTGCAAAGATATAAATACTTCTTTAGCCGGTTTGTATCAAACTACTAACAAACTTGATTTGGTAACTTTTAACGAGGAAATAAAAGAATTTTTTAAAGATTTTTCTAGCCGTGTAAATGCAGCGAAAGAAGAAGAAGAGAGTAGTTTAGGAGATTTATATAAAAAAGTTTTAGATTCAGTTTCAAACTTTAATTCAAAGAGTGACACCCAAGTTACTGTGCCTGAAGATTACAAAGATTTTGGTGATGACTGCAATTATAAGGTTAAGGAAGTCTTAAACCCACTACTTAAAGACAAAGAAATAAAGCTTCCGAGTTTAGAACAGTTAAAGGAAAGGTTTGCAAAATTAAAAAAAAGTTATGACGAGAGTGAAACTCTTAAGAGACAAAAAATAGATTTGTTGCAAACCTTAAAGGAACGGGGGTACAGGGAAGATCAATTATCGCAAGTTAATGAAATGTTTATTAAAGAAAAATTGAATTTTATTAGAGAAAAAGCTAGCTTGTTCAAAGAAAAGTTTGAAGATTATTTAAAAGAGACTGGTGAGAAAGATAGTTCGTACTTTGTAAATAAACAATTTGGGAAAAATTTTAAAGGCAGTTTCGTAGGCTGCCTAATAGAGCATGTTGACAAATTTGAATACAAGCAATATTTTTATATGTATAAGGGTTTAGATACTTTTTTAGAATATTACGAAAAATACGAAAAACAATTTCTTGAGGATAAATTGTTGGAAGTGGAAGAGAACTTAAAAGACTTGCTTCCTCTAGAGAATGACTATAGATATAAGGATAAGAACTTTTACAATATTAATTTTTTCTCCAGTGAAGAATAGTTGGCGTATAAACAACTTGCTAGACTAAAATATTTTAGCGAGTTAGTTTGTTTTGCAGGCATAAAGGAGTGCGGTAATAGAGGTTAGCCCCAATTTGAAGAAATTATAACATATGGTATTTATTTTAACAGACAGCGATTATCTTTAGCAAAGCAGATTATTTAGTTGTTGACTAGTCTGCTTTCTCGTTTTTGTCTAAGTTAAGAATCCGTTTTATATCCCTAGCTATATCTTTTGAGCACAGCAAATTGTTCAACTTAGCAGGAAACATTAATAAAATAAAATGAAACAGCCCTGTTTAGTGCTCCGTAAAGTTTTAATACAGCACACTCCCATAATTATTTCTTTATAAAAAAGGCAAACTTTTAATTTCATAATTTAAAAGCCCCTCAAATCTACCTTGGCTACACCCTCGTGGCTTTTCTTTAATTTTACTGTGCTACTTAAATTTTGGCGCAACATCTTCAGCGTAGTCAGTCATATTAAGGTAGCTTTCCCACAGGTCTAAGCACTCTTTCTTAACTAACATCTTTCTGTCCCATTCTTTCCAGGGCTTAAACCAGGCATAATGCAAAACGGCACAGTCTTCAAGCTTCATTTCTGGGTGATTATCTCTCACATAAAGATAACACATAACACAGTATTTATACGGTAAAATTTTAATTTTCTCTTCTGGAATTTGGCTCAAAGCAAATTCTTCCGCACCGCCGCAATATTCTTTCATCTGGTGAGCGTCTTTAGGATACCTACGTGCACTTTCAAGCAAAAACTCTTGAACGTTGTTTTCTCTCATTTCCTTTAAATTGTAAACACCTAGGCCAGCAGTAACCCAATGCTCAGAAGTCCTATCGTCCGTTATTCTGTAAATCTCAGAAAGTTCAACACCGGCCATATATTTATTTTTGAGGTCATCCAACATAAAATGATTCAAACTCTCTTGAACAATCAGGTCATCATCTAGCCATATAATTCTGTCTAAATTTGGAAAAAGACTGGGCGCAAAAAGTTTTACCATTATGGCAGGATTCCAGTGGTCTGTATTGTATTTTTCCAAACTTTTCTTATCAAAGTAAACAAAATCTAAATTAAAAGACTTTATCTTTTCACCAAGATTTTTAATTTTATCAACATGAGTTTTGCTCATAGGATTATCTGAAAATGAAACTATGTGTATGTTGATTTTTTCATCTTCCTTTGCATTTTTAAGAACAGACGCTATGGTTACACACGTTTGCATCGCATTTCCGTCATCTGCGCACATAAAAATCTCGGTGTCCCTTTTTTTACCGACCAACTGTTGTAGCCCCGTTTTTACAAAATTATCTTTACTTTGCACAATAGAATAGAACAAAATGGACACTAAAAAAATAAGTAAAGACACTAAAGAAACAGTAAAAAGACCTTTTTTTTTCAAACAAAGTTTCCTCTTTTTCTAAAAAAGTAAAAACTACGCCAATCACAACCGAAAAAACTCAACAACATCCAAAAGAACTAGTTAAGTATCCTACATAAAAATATATTTTTCAATAGTCAGTATTTTAAAAGAACACCATAAACGGATATACACCGAGCAAATTAAACACAAATTCTAAAATTTATGAAATGTCATCCTTAGAAAATATATATTCCATACCATTTATAATACACAGCCCCCACAATATTTTTTCCGAAAATCAAAGATAACACTCTTGCCTCCCTAGGTTCCATATTTTTACATATAAAAAAAATATTAACACGGTCAATTATAAGATTGTAAGTCAACAAATTGCAAGTCAACAAATGGAATAAAAACCCTCTCTTACCATAAGTCCCATGTTCAAATTTAGCTAAAGCCACAATTACAGCTGCAACCATATTCATCCAGCACAGTGCCGCAAAAATTAGCTTAAAAGGATGAGAAAGACGCCCATTTTTGTAGTGCCATAAGTTATACCACCAATCTTGCAAGCCCCAGCTTTGTGGTGTTAGCTTAAGTAACAAATATATAATAGGCTCAGAGTAAACTCCGAAATATACTGATTTTAAATTTTCGGCGGCAGGATCCACTTTGTTGCTGTCGGCCTCTGTATTCTCATCTATCTCTTTATTGCTGCCGATAGGTTTGCTTTGTTCTGTCTCAACAGGGGACTTAGTTTCTTCGCCGCTGCTGCCTTGACCCTCTGGTGGATTTTCTTCATTTACTGGCAAGTTAGTAGCTACCTCTTTATTTTCTGAACCTTTATCACTCCCTGGAACTTCCCTATTAACTTCTGCACCTTTATTTTCTTCCTCTGTTTGTACATCTTTTGCTGGAGCAACATCCTTTTCCCCAAAATAATTCTGCTTTATCTTATGCCCTGCATACGCAAGAACCGGAGCTGAGACTGCGGCTAAACCCACAGTACCGACTTGAACAGGATTTTGGGAAATAAAATCCTTCGCCTGTTTCAATTTGCTTTTCACTCTACTGACTAAAGATCCCTTTTTACCTTCCACCTCTTATTCGCCTTCAGCTTCTTTATATCCAATATTTTCATTACTTTGACCACCATCTTCAATGTAGATATATCTACTTTTACCTCCACAATTTTCACCGGCTCCACTTACACCTTGGCAAGTTATGCTGCTTAAAATCCCTAAAAACAAAGTAAAACTACTAAACTTTTTTAAAAACATAAAACAACCTCCCGCACAAAAGTACCGATTTAATACTTATATTTTACCAGAGGAAATTATTAAAAATCAATAAATGTTGCAATTAAAAATTAGAGAAAATTTTTTAATTCTTAATCCAGGGTAAAGATGGGTAAGCCTAGCCTAGTTCTAGCAAAATTTATGGATTAGTAAACTGCGCTGCAAATTTTTGCTGGACTCGTTCTTTTGCGCGGCTCATAAATTTTAAAAAAATAGAGGTTCTTTTACTGGAAGAACCTCTTGTGTTTGTTTTTAAAACTGCCCTTTTTGTTTTGAAAATTGCCTTTATGGCTGATGCTTTAATTTCTTACTTAAAATATCATTAATTTTTGGCTGTAAATTTAAATTTATTTCCCATCTACATCTTTATAATCCGCGTTATATACATTCCCTTCAGGACCACCTTGTGCATTCCCGGCATTGTCTGTTCCAGCAGAATTAGTATTCCCTGCTGCATTTCCAGCACCAGCGGCGCCCCCCCCAGCAGCACCAGAATTTGCCGCTGCTTTCTGGTAAAGTTTAGCAGAAACGTCGTACAAAGCTTTTTGAACTTCTTCTGTTTCTTTTTTTATATTTTCGCTGTTATTGCTAGATATAATTTCTTTCAACTTCTTAGACTTTTCTTCCAAGGTAGTTTTGTCTGCTGCATCAATTTTGTCACCACTATCTTTTAAAAGTTTTTCAATTTCATAGCAAAGATGCTCGGCGTTATTTTTTATGTCTAACTCTTCACGCTTCTTCTTATCTTCCGCGGCAAATTTTTCAGCGTCTTTAACAGCTTTTTCAATGTCTTCCTTAGACATATTAGTGCTGGAAGTTATAGTAATTTGCTGTTCTTTTCCGGTACCCAAATCTTTAGCGTGAACATTTACTATACCGTTTGCATCAATGTCAAAAGTTACTTCAATTTGAGGTACACCCCGCATAGCAGGAGCAATTCCTGCAAGAGTAAATAGTCCCAGTCTTTTATTGTCTCTTGCAAATTCCCTTTCGCCTTGAAGAACATTTATTTCAACCTGTGTCTGATTATCCATAGCTGTAGAAAATATCTGACTTTTTTTTGTAGGAATTGTGGTGTTGCGTTCTATTATTTTCGTCATAACTCCGCCATAAGTTTCCACTCCCAAAGAAAGCGGGGTTACATCCAGTAGTAAAAGTCCTTTAACGTCACCACCAAGAACACCACCTTGAAGAGCTGCACCCATAGCAACGCATTCATCAGGGTTTATACCTTTGAAAGGATCTTTGCCAGTAAATTTTTTTACAGCCTCTTGCACCGCAGGAATTCTACTTGAACCGCCTACCATTAGGACTTTGTTAATGTCAGAAACTGAAAGCCCGGAGTCTTTTAATGCTTGCTGTACAGGTCCCATAGTAGATTCTACTAAATCGGAAGTAAGTTCATTAAATTTTGCACGAGTAAGGGTCATGTCCAGGTGCTTAGGGCCAGAAGCATCAGCCGTAATGAACGGTAGGTTTATGTTTGCAGAATTAACTCCAGAAAGTTCTATCTTTGCTTTTTCTGCAGATTCTTTAAGCCTTTGCATCGCCATCTTATCATTTTGAAGATCTATTCCACTTTCTGCTTTAAAACCTTTTACCAACCAGTCTATTATTCTTTTATCAAAATCATCCCCTCCAAGTCTATTATTTCCGGCTGTTGCTAAAACTTCTTGGACGCCATCTCCCATCTCAATTATAGAGACATCAAAAGTTCCTCCGCCTAAGTCATAAACCATAATTTTCTGGTCGTTTTCTTTATCTATTCCATAAGAAAGTGCAGCCGCCGTAGGCTCATTTATAATTCTTTTTACATTCAGCCCAGCAATTTTACCAGCGTCTTTCGTGGCTTGCCTTTGAGAATCAGTAAAATAAGCTGGAACCGTAATTACTGCTTCTGTTACTTTGTCTCCCAAATAAGCCTCAGCGTCTGTTTTAAGCTTTGTTAAAATCATAGCAGAAATTTCTTCAGGGGTGTAACTTTTACTGTCTATATTCACTTTGTAACTAGTACCCATTTCTCTTTTTATGGAAGACACGGTTCTATCTGGGTTTGTAACGGCTTGCCTTTTTGCCACCTGGCCAACTAATCTTTCTCCGTTTTTAGAAAATGCAACAACAGACGGTGTTGTTCTGGCACCTTCAGCGTTAGCAATTACTACGGGTTCTCCGCCTTCAATTACTGAAACACAAGAATTTGTTGTACCTAAATCTATTCCTATTATTTTTGCCATATTTAAAATCCTCCTAAAAACTATTTTTTATTTTTAAATTTTTAAAAATATAAATTTAATTAAAATTTATCTTCTAAATTAACAGTCACACAAAAAGTAACAAACCGAAAACAAAAACTTAAAATTCAAATTAGAAAAAAATAAATGTTAAAAGCCTAAAATTAATCCAAATTACCTAAAAAACTAAAATACAAGCAGCCACGAAAAACAAACTTTTAAATACAAAACTTTCAAACGCTAAAAAACTAAACCCAAAAACTAAATTAATCTAAGTGCAAGAAACAAGCTACAAAACAAAAGCAAGAAAATATTTAATTAGCTACCCTAACCATAGCGCACCTTATAATTTTATCTTTGATTTTATACCCCTTTCTTAAAACTTCTACAATAATATTCTCCCCAAGGGAGTCATCATCTACATGCTGGATAGCTTCACACTCTTTTGGGTCAAAAATGTCTCCAACTGCCCCAAAAGGAACAATACCCAATTTTTTAAAAGATACATTCAACTGGCTGGACAAAAGGTCTATACCTTTTTTATACTCTGCGGGGGCACTACTAAAAGATTTTATTGCAGCATCTAAACTATCGGCTATGGGTAAAATGTTTGTGATTGTGCTAGCTGTTGCATCATCATAGATCAAAAGCCTATCCCGCTCGGTCCTTTTTCTATAATTGTCATATTCAGCAGCAAGCCTTAAGTAAAGGTCTTTCTGACTAAGAAGTTCTTTTTCTAACTTTTCAACTTTACCTTCTAAAAGGGAGAGCTCTTTTTCTTTGCTGTGCACATCTACGTCGCTACCCTCATTATTGTTAGGTAATTTATCCAATTGCAAGTTTTCAATATCTATTGCATCTTGAATATTTTCTTTATCTTTAGTCATGCCGCCAACCTCCTTGTGTTCATTATTTAAAGCTTTTTATTGCGAAGCACTAAAAAAGAGTCTTTTAAAGAATGAAGAAACATAAGAAATTGTAGGAATTACAGAAGAATAATCCATTCTCATGGAGCCAATAACACCTACATTTCCAGACATTCCTCTAAGGCCTTTGTACTTACAGGAAACTATACTGTAATTTGTGAGCCCTAAATAGGAATTCTCTCTGCCAATAGAAACAGTCAAACCTTCTTCTAAAGCATTGTTTTTTTGAGTAAAACTACTTAACAGACTTTTATCTTTCATAAATTTTACTAAAGGAACTAGCTTTAACTGGTCTTTAAAATTATTGAACATATCTAAAGGTATTTCTGAAAAATAAAAATTAATTCTAGAAATCTCTTTTACCATTTCGCAAATTTCAAAAAGTATATCTGCCAAAAAAGAAAACGCGCCACAATTCTTAGCTGCTATTTTTTGCATAAAAATAGCAGAAATATCACAGAGCTTATGACCACAAAGTTCATCATTTAGCATTTTTTCTGTGAAATTTAGCTCATCATCCGTTATATTGCCGATGTTAACGCGAAGATTTCTACTTTTAACTATTGCCTCAGAAAAAACAACAAATACAGACAAAAAAGAATCTGTGATCTTTACAAGACGTACATTTTCTATTTTCAAACCAGAGTGGCTTTCAAAGTAAAGGTAAGACAAACACTTTGTAGCTTTAGAAACAACGTTTAGAAGGTCTAAAAGAAGCTCGCTAAGAGATTTTCCCGCTGGACTTAGATAAGAGCTTCCTCTTACTTCGGAAATTTTATCACTGCAAAATTCATCAGCAATCCTCTTTGCATATAGCTTATAGCCCTCTGCAGAAGGCACACTTCCTGAAGATGTATGAAGTTTACGGATAAAGCCTCTGTCTGTAAGATAGGACATATCGCTCCTTATGGTTGACGCGCAAACATTAAGTTTTAAAACAGCATAAACAGTTCCGGAACTAACAGGTACACCATTTTTTATATAGTTCGCAACTATGGCAGAGAGAATTTCAAGTTGCCTATTTGAAAGCTCTATCTTCGTCACCCTCTTTCTTACAAATTAGCAGTCTACTAGTACGATTGCTAACTACTAAACTTTAGCATGCCTTTTTTTTTATGTCAACGCAATATAAAAGAGTGAGCTCTAAAACGGGGTGAATTTTATCAAATTATTACTATATAAAAAACAAAATCAACACAACCAAAAAATAAATACTATAAATTTATGAAAACTTGACTCTTTCTATACCCTATATTTTTGGGTTTTTCTTGTACTATACAACTGTTTTTTACATACCTAACTGGTTTTACCTTTGTCGTATCAGCATAAATTTGTGAAATTAATAAATTTTTAAAAATTAGATTTCTCTTTGTTACAAAAAATAAACTCTTCAGCCAAATAGATTAATCAGTAAATGAAGAGTTGTATTAATTGCCCATCTAGTATAGTGTGCCTCAATTAAAAAGCTAATTGTAAAATTATATCTTTTTGTATATTGTGTTTTTTAATATTTTTAATTGACGAGTCTTAAAAAATATTATATACTTTATATAAATTTGTAAAAATATAGAGGAGGTATATGCAATGAGTTCGAAAAAAATTTTAAAATCTACCGGGTCAGCTTTAGTTCTAGGGAGTTCTTTGGCGTCTTTGGTTGGGCAACAAAGTGTTAATGCAGATCTGCTAGGCTCTATTAAAAAATGGTTCTTTGGAACAGAAAAGAAAAATCTTTCTTTGAAAGAGAG
>Ga0256405_10000820_pt1 | contig 95013 bp, 86 predicted proteins | sample RumenRJG_02DNA_FD_189096 | JGI IMG/M metagenome (GOLD analysis project Ga0256405, IMG submission 189096) | Bovine rumen microbial communities from Lethbridge, Alberta, Canada - RJG_02 | ecosystem: Host-associated > Mammals > Digestive system > Stomach > Rumen | place: Canada: Alberta...
TCGTGGGGTAAGGGGATGGTGGCTACATATTGATGTTGTGCTGTTGCTTTTTACTGAAAGCTGCTACTAACGACTCATAAATCTACCCTTAATCGTGTATTGGATGATAGTTGCGGATTTTAGGCTAAAAAAGAATTCAGCGAAAGTAAATAAGTATGACACATCTGGAAATTTTTAACTGGCTTGTAGCCGTAGGTATGAGAGCGCACTACGGCGACAAACCCGACAGGGCAGCACTATTGCGTTGCCTGTGGGAGAAAAAGCGCATCATGGATAATGGTTTTGTAGATTACTACATTATGGCGTTTACCCTGTTCCGCCACAATGCCTACTCGGCTGGGATTGAATACTGGGCACGCGGTGCTGTCCCTTCGTCAATAATCTGCTACTGCTTGGGGCTTACCGAGATAGATCCGATTAAGTACGGCCTTCACTCCGTCCGCTTTGTAAACGACCAACTGCCCAAGTTCCAGTTCGACGTCGAGACATCACGCTTCGACGAGTTTATGGATATGGCAGAGGAGACCTTGCACACAGGTATGACAGAGGGTTACGATATCCAGGCCATCAGGGAATGCCTGTTCAAAGACGTGAAGCCATACGGATGTCTGAGCAGGAAACAGGAGCGGCCTTTACCCGAGAATATTGATGATGAAATGGCACGTTGTGCCCTCTACTATCCGCAAACGATGGATTTGTATAAGGCTTACATCCAGAATCCCAAGTGTGACTTTTTGATCTACCAGGAGCAGATGCTCGACATCCTGAAGGAAACATTTAATGTCTCCAGCATCGAAGCCAACCAAATTCGCCTGAGCATCCAGCGAGGGGAAACCGAGCAGGTTGAGGCCTACAAGCAGAGAATCTTTGCTGACCTCAAGGGCCTCACACCACAGCAAGCAGAAGAAGCCTGGCAACGCCTCACCAGCAACCCTAGGGCCTTCCTGAAAGCCCATGCCGTCAGCAGGGTTTTGGCAAGTTATAAGTATGAAATAAAAAAACAATATTAAAAATTGAAGTATTATGGCAGAATTAGAAAAAGCGCTCGATTGCGCTATCAGAGATTACGAGATTAAAGGTGACACTTCTAAATGCGGATATAAGATAGATGGCAGAGTCCCTTACGAGAACTATATGAGTAATGAGACCTGGACTTCTTTCTTGGAAGGAATGCCGCGACTATATCGTAGGCAATACGAAGATGCCGACGGAGGAGAATTGAAGGAGAAGAGGGGGCGGTCTGGTTGGTATCCTCCAAAGATGGCAAGCTATGGGTCTTCAAGTCGTCTCATTTACCAATGTTCAAAGAATATTAACGGATTCTCTTTTGAGAAACAATTGCCTACTAGAGTAGGGCACATTGCGAATATAGACGGCCATAAGCCAAACGATGATCAGGACGTTTATGTCGAAGCAAAGTGTAGAGAAATATACGCGAAGCACACAGATATCGAAATAAATGAAGTGTATAGGAAAGTGTATGATTTTGTACACGAAAAGCATCCTGATTTTGAATATGAGCCATCTGCGTGTAAAAAGGAACATTACTTTTGTTGTACGTTCAAGTACAAAGGACAAAAGATTATTCATTTTGACATTAAGCAGTTAATTTGTCACTACCTTGGTATTGCCGCAAACATCCTCGAAACAAAACAAACGAAAGGAATAAAATTTGTCTATTTTATCTATAACCCCGAAAACGTTAAAGATAATATAGAAAAATACGGAGAAAAGATATTGTCAATATATCAACAGACAATAAAGGAAATTGAACGGTTTGGTAATATGTACTGGCTATTCAAAGCTGTCTTGGAGTTTCAGAAACAGAACCTGGGATTATCTCTTGAAACAGAACCTACTTTTGAGTTTAAAATTGTAGATCAAAATAGTTATAGAGATGAGCTGAAATAACAATCATTGTTCAAGAATTATCTTTATTTCAACTCCTCTCTGCGGCGTTTTTGCATTGAAAATTGCGAAAATGCCGTTTTTATTGTTGTTTCAATCGTATATTATATTAGAGGGGTACTCTAAAAATGGAATTCACTGATTGAATGACGTTTAATATAAAAAGAAAAATTATGAGAAAAGCAAAAATTACACTTGTGTTAGCCTTATTATTCTTATTGCCAATCTATAGTATGGCACAGGACTCAGTTTCCAATGATGGCAACACAGAAATTGTTGGTAAGGTGTATGATCGAAAGGAAGAAGTTTCTAAAATAATTCATGGCAAAAATCGGACAAGGTTCCAAAGGTCTCTTTCTAATTTAGTAATTAAATATGTCTCAAAATTTCGTTATGGTACAGAAAACCGATTGTCCATTGCCGAGGAATCTCTAATTCGTGTAGGTTGTCGTACAGAGAGAGAGGCGGCTCCTTTTCTGGGTGAATATTTGGTTCCTGCCCTTTTTACTATGCCTGCAGACGAATATAAAAGACTCATTAAGGAAATAGATGATCAACTAAAGATAATACGTAGGCTTAGGACACCCATAGAAATAGAAGCTGATAAATTGGGGCTATAACTATACGCATTTAAAACTCTCCCGACAACGGCGTAGGAACGTTAAAACAACGGCGTTGATTTTTTGACCACGAATTACACGAATAAACACGAATCTTTTATTGACCAAAACCTATCAAAACCACCTTTCTGAGCCTAATGCTCTTATCGTAGCATACAACACCATCAGTAATAATCCTGCTTGTAAGCAAGTTCTCAGACAGCCTTATCACTAATGGTGTTATCCTTATCAAGATTACGGCTCATCAAGGAAAAACAGGAAAAAAGGTTAGCGGTTAGGGGTTAGCGGTTAGGGTTTTCTGGGTTTTTGTGAATTATGAATCATGAATTATGAATTGAGAATTGTGAATTACGCAAATTTTTAATTAACTTTGTACGCGGAAAAATATAAATAGAAATATGACATTACACGAGAAAATAACTGCATCCGTTGTAGCGTGCGTCAGGGAATTGTATGGCGTGGAGCTGCAGGACAGGATGGTACAGTTGCAGGAGACGCGTCCCGAGTTTGAGGGTCAGCTGACGCTTGTGGTATTCCCGCTGCTGAAGATAAGCCGCAAGGCGCCGGAGGCAACGGCGGAGGAGATCGGGGCGTATCTGGCGGTGAAATGCCCGGAACTGATAAGCAGGTACAACGTGGTGAAGGGTTTCCTGAACATGGTTGTGGCCCCGTCTCAGTGGATAGCTATGCTCGAGGAAATAAGATGCAATCCGCGTTTCGGTTTCCGCGAGGTGACGGATCAGAGTCCCCTGGTGATGATAGAGTATAGCAGCCCGAATACCAACAAGCCACTGCATCTTGGTCATGTACGCAACAACCTGTTGGGTTGGGCTTTGGCCAACATTATGGAAGCTAATGGCAACAAGGTGGTCAAGACCAATATTGTCAATGACCGTGGCATACATATCTGCAAGTCGATGCTGGCTTGGCTCAAGTACGGTAACGGCGAAACCCCGGAAAGCAGTGGCAAGAAGGGCGACCATTTGATAGGTGACTACTATGTGGCATTTGACAGGCATTATCGCGAGCAGGTCAGGGAACTGAAGGAAAAATTCATGGCAGAAGGTATGGATGCCGAGTCTGCCGAGGCGAAGGCGAAGAACGAGGCTCCGCTGATGGTGGAGGCTCATGACATGCTGGTCAAGTGGGAGCAGAACGACCCCGAGGTTCGTGCCCTGTGGGAGAAGATGAACAATTGGGTATATGCAGGCTTTGACGAGACATACAAGGCGTTGGGCGTAGGCTTCGACAAGATATACTACGAGAGCCAGACGTACCTGGAGGGCAAGGAGAAGGTGGACGAGGGCCTGGAGAAGGGTTTCTTCTACCGCCGCGAGGACGGATCGGTATGGGCGGACCTGACGAAGGAGGGCCTGGACGAGAAGCTGTTGCTACGTTCGGACGGCACTTCGGTATATATGACACAGGATATCGGTACAGCCAAACTGCGTTTTCAGGACTATCCGATTGACAAGATGATATATGTCGTGGGTAACGAGCAGAACTATCATTTCCAGGTGTTGTCGATCCTGCTGGACAAGCTGGGCTTCAAGTGGGGCAAGGACCTGGTGCATTTCAGCTATGGCATGGTGGAACTGCCGAACGGCAAGATGAAATCGCGCGAGGGTACGGTGGTTGATGCGGACGAGCTGATAGCGGCTATGATCGAGGATGCGCAGCGGCTGAGTGAGGACAAGGTGAAGAAGCTGGAGGGTGTCACGCAGGAGGAGATGCAGGAGATTGCGCGCATCGTAGGTCTTGGTGCACTGAAATATTTCATCCTGAAGGTGGATGCCCGCAAGAACATGATGTTCGACCCGGAGGAAAGTATCGATTTCAACGGCAATACAGGGCCGTTTATCCAGTACACCTATGCGCGTATACGCAGTATTCTGCGCAAGGCGGCTGAGCAGGGCCTTGAGATACCGGAGGTGCTGCCTGTGTCCGTTGAGCTGAGTGAAAAGGAGATAAGCCTGATACAGCATCTGAATGATTTCGCTGCTGTGGTTGCTCAGGCGGGTAGCGACTATAATCCTGCCTGCATTGCGAACTACTGCTACGAGCTGGTAAAGGAGTATAACCAGTTCTACCATGATTTCAGCGTACTGAGGGAGGAGGACAGGGCTAAGCAGGTTGTGCGTCTTGCGCTGTCTGCTGCTGTAAGTCAGAACATCAGGAACGGTATGTGCCTGCTGGGTATCGAGGTACCGGAGAGAATGTAATGGAGGATATCAAGGAGGCTATTTGCGTGGACGGTGCCTGTTCGGGCAACCCGGGACCTATGGAGTATCGCGGTGTGCACCTGCCATCTGGCAAGGAGGTGTTCCGCTACGGCCCTATCATGGGTACGAACAACATAGGCGAGTTCCTGGCTATCGTGCATGCTCTGGCCCTGATGGAGCGCAAGGGCGCTAAGATGCCGATATATAGCGACAGCGTGAGTGCCCAGGCGTGGGTCAGGAACAAAAAGGCGAAGACGACGCTGGCACGTACTGCCGAGACGGCTGCGGCGCTGGATCTGGTGGCAAGGGCCGAGATGTGGCTCAGGACGCATACGTTCCGTGTACCTATATTGAAATGGAATACCGAGGAATGGGGTGAGATACCCGCGGATTTCGGAAGGAAATAGGGGTTTATGAAGGATTTCTTCCAGCTATTAAGGCGGTTTGCGCTTCCGTACAGGAGGTATGTGATATTGAGCGTGGTTCTCAATATCCTGAGTGCCGTGCTGAACGTGGTGTCCTTCATGAGCATCATTCCGATGCTGAACATGCTGTTCGGGATGCAGCAGCAGAGGCATTACGAGTATATCCGGTGGTCGCTGGCATCCGGTGCTGACATCACGGATGTGACGGTGAACAATATGTATTACTGGACGCAGGAGGCGGTTGCTGCCTACGGCCAGGCTTGGACATTGATGGCTATCGGTATCATTCTGTGTGTAGCGACTGCGGCCAAGACGGCGTGCTATTTTGGCAGTACGGCGGTGATAGTGCCGTTGCGTACGGGGTTGGTGCGTGATATACGTACGAGGTTGTACGACAAGGTGCTGCGACTGCCTCTGTCGTTCCTGAACAACGAGCGCCGCGGGGATATAATTGCGCGTATGAGCGGTGATGTGCAGGAGGTGGAGAACAGTATTGCGAGCAGTCTGGATTCGATTGTCAAGAATCCTATCCTCGTGACTGTGTATTTCGCAGTCCTGCTGAAAATAAGCTGGGAGCTGACGTTGTTCACGCTGCTGGTAATACCTACCCTGGGGTGGGCTATGGGATGGATAGGGCGTAAGCTGAAGGCGCAGTCGCTGGAGACGCAGAACCGCCTGAGCGAGACGATGAGCCAGCTGGACGAGACGCTGGGCGGAATGCGTATAATCAAGGCTTTCCTGGCGGAGGGACGCATGAGCAGCCGTTTCCACAAGTGTTGCAACGACTACCGCGATTCGTTCAACAGGATGGCAATACGACAAAGTTCGGCTCATCCCGTGAGCGAGTTCCTGGGGACTTGTATCATTGTGATTGTGCTGTGGTTTGGGGGTATGCTTATCTTCCGCGGCTACAGTACGTTCGATGCTCCGACGTTTATCTGCTACATGGTGCTGTTGTACAGTGTGATAAATCCGCTGAAGGAGTTCTCGCGTGCGGGTTACATGATACCCCGAGGGCTTGCCAGTGTCGAGCGTATTGACCGCATACTGCAGGCTGCCAATCCCATTCAGGAGTCGGAGGATGCCATAGAGGTGGACACCCTGCACGATTGTATCAGGTTGCAGAATGTGTCGTTTGGCTACAGCAGGGAGCGCGAGGTACTGCATGGCGTGGATATGGAGATACCGCGTGGCAGGACGATAGCGATTGTGGGACAGAGCGGAAGCGGCAAGAGTACGCTGGTGGACCTGATTCCGCGATATCATGATGTGTGCGGTGGAAGCATAACGATAGACGGGGTGGATATACGCAGGATGAGGATTGCCTCGCTGCGTTCGCTTATCGGCAATGTAAACCAGGAGGCTATATTGTTTAACGATACGTTCTTCAACAACATTGCCTTCGGGGCTTCGGGCGAGAACGTGGAGAACTTGCGGGAGCGTGTCATCGAGGCTGCAAAGATTGCCAATGCGCATGATTTCATCATGGAGAGCGAGAACGGATATGACACTATGGTGGGCGATCACGGATGCCGTCTGTCGGGAGGTCAGCGCCAGCGCATAAGCATTGCGAGGGCTATACTGAAGAATCCTCCGATACTGATTCTGGACGAGGCTACGAGTGCATTGGATACCGAGAGCGAGCGTCTGGTGCAGGAGGCTCTGGACAGGCTTATGAAATCGCGTACGACGATAGCCATTGCCCACAGATTGAGCACAATACAGCATGCGGACGAGATATGTGTGCTGCACGAGGGACGCATAGTTGAGCGCGGAACGCATGCACAGCTGATAGCAAAAGACGGGTATTACAGACATTTGCACGATATACAGAAGATATGAAAAGAACATTGTACATACTGGGTCTGATTCTGTTTCTTGCCGTCATGACGTTGGCGGGCAAGGTGGAGTTCCTCTATTACAACCGTGATGTGTGTTTCTTCACGATCAGTGATGTTGCCAATGTGCTGTGGCAGGGATTGCCACTGGACTTGCGCGTTATTGCGATAATGGTGCTGCCTGTGTGGGTGGTAACGGCATTCAGCCTGTACTTTGTGCGTATGCCCCTGCGCAAGATAGTGGGGCCGTATCTGTTTGTGGTGGTCTTTCTGTCTGCCGCAATTACATGTGGAGGGCTGATAATGTACGAGAACTGGAAATTCCTGCTGGATGCCAGTATCTTCAACTATATGTCCTCGCCGGGTAATGTGAGCTCAAGTGTTTCGACGGGCTACATCGTGAGCAGGCTCGGTTTGTCCCTGCTGGCGGCTTTTGTCCTGTCGGTCGTGGCTGTCGTGATTACGCCATCGCGAATTGTTTCGCTTAACCGACGCAGCAAGCATATCCCTCCGAGATATACACTGCCTTATATGCTTACGGGCGTTCTGCTGCTGGTAATGATATTAGGTATAAACGGTCGTAGTGCAAACGAGGCGAGTGCCTTTCATTCGGACAAGATATTGCTGAACCATGCTGCAATCAATCCTGTGGGACACATGGTTCACTCGATGCTGGTGTATGCTCGTGAACCTGAGGAGCAGTTCTGCTATATGGATGATGCCGAGTGCCGTAGGATATTCGGTGAGATTTTCCCGGAAAACACCGATGATGTTACGGTACGTCTGCTGAAGACGACGCGTCCGAATGTGCTGACAATACAGCTGGAGAGCTTCGGTGCTCCGTTTATTCAGGCGCTGGGGGGACAGCCGGACGTTGCTCCCGAGATTTCGGCCTGGATGGAACGTGGTGTGAACTTTACCAACGCATGGGCGACGAGTTTCCGTACCGACAGGGGTACGGTAAGTGCCCTGTCGGGTTATGTGGCGTTTCCTACCGAATCGCTGATGATGCGGGACGAGTGCCTGACGTCACTGCCGAGCCTGGCTCATGTATTGAAGGCTGAAGGCTACAGGACGGATTATCTGTACGGTGGCAACGCGCATCACATGAACAAGGGCAAATACCTGACGGCAACGGGATTTGACAAGGTTTGGGACATCAAGGACCTGGACATTCCGGTAGAGAAACGCAGCTGTTGGGGTGCTTATGACAGTACGGCGCTGATGTCCTTGTTGTCGCTGATGCAGGAGACGTACAGGAAGCAGGGCAGCGAGGGGCATTTCTACTGGGGATGCCAGACGATAGACAGTCACGAGCCTTTCCAGGTACCGTACCGTCGTATGAAGGACAAGGTCTACAATGCCTTTGCCTATACGGATCATTGTGTGGGCGAGTTTCTGGACAGCCTTTCGCATACGCCAGTGTGGGACAACTTGCTTGTCATAATATTTGCGGATCACGGTCACATGTATAATACGACGTTCAGCAATCCGGAGTTCTTCCACATGCCTCTGCTGTTTACCGGCGGGGCTGTGAGCGGGGCAAAGAAGACGGACGTGCTGATTTCCCAGGGCGATATTGTGGGAACTGTGCTCTCGCAGATGGATATTGCGCACAGCAAGACCTTCCCGTGGAGCCGTAACGTGTTCAGCAGGAACTATACATATCCCTTTGTATACAGCAACTATCCCAGCGGTGCCATGTTCCGCGATAGCACGGGTACGACTATGTATGACTTGTGGGCAGACCATATCATTATGGAGAGCCCTGCGAAATCTGGCGACAGGCGTCTGAGGAACCTGAAGACGATGATTCAGTATTCGTACAAGGACGACTTGCTCAAGTGAATTCATAATGCTTAATTCATAATCAGATAATGTTAGAAAAACTTTTTTCCAGGCGGTTGCAGCAGGAGTTCGGTGCCTCGTTGAAATCATTGGACACCGAGGATTGGTTTGACCGCCATATCAAGAGGCCTTTCAGTTTCCTGATTGCATGGATTCTGGCTCCTACGGGCATCACGCCCAATGCAGTGACGATAATATCGATGATTATAGGTGCTGGCTCGACGTGGTTTTTCATGCACGCCAGTTATCATTACGCAGGAGCGTACGGCTTGATGATGAACGTGATTGCGTGCTTCATGCTGATGTTTGCGGATGTGCTGGATTGCGTGGACGGGCAGCTGGCGCGTCTTACGGGTAGAAGGAGCAAGTGGGGCAGGATACTGGACGGTTCGGCAGGATATGTGTGGTTTGTGCCTCTTTATCTGGGACTGGTATATCGTTTCTATTTCCATCACGAGATAGAATTCAGATTCCTGGGTCTCAACGACGATGCCGTTACTGTGTGGATAGTCACGATTATTGTTCTGGTCCTTGCAAATTTTGCTGGTTTCATGGGTCTTGGCGCGCAGTCGCGTGTTGTGGATTACCTGATTCAGGGGCATCTGCTGTTTGAGAAGGGCGGGGAGCTGGATACGGCTGACCGACAGCAGAAGGAGTTTGAGAGCAAGGACTGGTCTGGCGAGCGGATACGTCAGGTTTTTGAGAAGACATACATTCCGTACACTCGCAAGCAGGAGAAGGATACACCGCAGTTCCAGCAGATGATGAAGCTGATAGAGGAGAAATTCGGCAGCGTGGAACAGATGCCGCAGGAATTGCGCCAGCATTTTGTACAGGGCTCGCGCGGTGTGCTGAAATATGCAACTCTCATCCCGTTTAACCTGAGTGCTACGATGCTGTATGTGTGCTGCCTGCTGGATGTGCCTGTAGTGACATTCCTGTTCGTAATAATAGTAATGGGCTCGCTGACGCATTATGTGCAGAGCCGTCGCGAGCGTCTTTGCTCGGAGATGATAGAGATTATTTCACAAAAGTATTAGTCACGTCAACAAACTATCGGTCAAATGTCAATTTCAAAACGTGCATTCAACAATATACTTTTCTTCCTGGGTGTCGCAGCATGTGTAGTCATGCTCTTTACCTTTGACGTAAGTTTCACCGAGCTGTGGCAGCATATATGCCATGCCGGATACTGGATGATTCCCATCATTGGTGTGTGGGGGCTTATCTACCTGATTAACGCAATGTCGTGGTACAGCGTAATAAACGGTACGAAAACCGAGGACGAGCATGTGGGCTTCCTGCGTGTGTTCCGCCTGACCATCACGGGATATGCGTTGAACTATGCTACACCGGTAGGGGGGCTTGGCGGTGAGCCGTATCGCATACTGGAACTGTCACGTGATCTGGACAAGCGCCGTGCAACCAGCAGCGTAATCTTGTATGCCATGATGCATATCTTTGCGCATTTCTGGCTGTGGTTTACCAGTATATTCCTGTATTTTGCCACTTGGTGGTACGAAAAGGCAACGGGACGCGAGACGATAATGATGGACAAGCTGATTGTCACTCTGCTGGCTATTGCATTCTTCTTCTGCCTGGCTGCATTCTATCTGTTCAGCCGGGGCTATAAGAACGGCCTGGTAGTGAAGATTATCAAGTTCCTCGGCCACATACCGGGCTTGAGGGGGTGGAGCGGAAGGTTCCTGGACAATCACCGCGATGCGCTGGAGAATGTGGACAGGCAGATTGCTGCCTTACATGCCCAGGAGAAGCGTGCTTTCTATCACAGTTTCTTCCTCGAGTATTTCAGCCGCCTGGTGCAGGCCCTGGAGATTATGTTCATGCTGTTGCTGCTTGGCGAGAACTGCGGTGGCGGACTTGAGGGCTATATCCTGACCTACATACACTCGGTACTGATTCTGGCATTCATGAGCCTGTTTGCGAACCTGATAGGCTTCCTGCCGCTGCAGCTGGGCGTACAGGAGGGCGGATTCGTGCTCTCTATTGCGGCAATGGGACTTGCTCCTGCCGTGGGCATATTTGTGAGCATAATATGCCGTGTGCGCGAAATAATATGGATTGCTATCGGCGTAGGGCTGATGAAACTACCTGGTTCAGACAAGGATTAGAGTTTCCAGACGTTTTCTCCCTTCAGGTACTGCTCCTGGACCTCTGCCATCTTCAGGTTCTCCTTCCTGGAGACCTTGTCGTGGTAGTATCCGCCTGCAAGGATGGATGATACGAAATCCTTGATCTCGTATCTGAGGCCTTCGTCGATGAAGGGGTAGAAATATTTCTTGTTCAGGTTCTGGTCTTCGTAGCGTACCTCGAAATAGTCGGTCTTCCACCAGGGAGCGGGGACGTATACATATCCCTTGGTTCCTGCTATGGTCATCGAGCCTTCGGTCTTTACTCCAAGTCCTACCTGGAACGAGGCAACGGCGTGCTCGTAACGGAATACTGCCTTTGTGAACATGTCCACGCCGTTCTTCATCTTCGAGTAGAAATTGATGTTGCAGTAATCTGTCCCCAGGAACTTGAATATGGGAAGCAGTGGGAAACATGCATTCTCGCTCATACTGCCTCCGAAGCGCTTGCTGTCCAGTTTCTCCGAGCTCTCGTCCGTAAGGGTGGTGACGCTTGCATTCACCTCTACGATATCGCCTATCACGCGTGATTTCAGCAGCGAGAACATGTGACCGAATGCAGGGCAGTAGGCTGTCTTGAGTGCAACCATCAGCACCAGCTTACGCTCTTCGGCAATAGCATACAGTTCCTCTGCCTGAGCCTTGCTGAACACAAGGGGCGTCTCGCAAAGTACGTGCTTGCCTGCCATAAGCGCCGACTTGGCATAGTCATAGTGTGTATAGTGCGGAGATGCAATATATACGGCATTGCAGTTGGCAAACAGCTCCTGGGTATCGCGTGCCGTAACGGCTATGCCGTGCTTTTCGCAGAAGGCTTTGCATTTCGCGGCATCTGGGTTGTATGCCGCTGATATTACGGCGCTGTTTACATTGCCCGATTCGGGTACAAAGCGCGAGGCTATGCTTCCCGTACCTATGATGCCTATGTTCACGCTGGGACGCTCCTGGCGCAGCTGCGTAGACGAGATGCCTTGTGTGCGGGGCAGATAGACAACTTCGCAGAACTCGTTCAGGTAGTCAAAGTAACCTTCCCAGTCAGAGCCTATGGCAAAGATGTCCACACCATATTTCTGGATATCATCTATCTTCTGGCCGCGATATTCCTCTATCACAATCTGGTCGGCAAGACCTGTCGCCTTTACTGCCTCGATGCGTTCCATCACGTTGTTGCAGGTGTTCATCTTGCCCCTCTCCAGGTCAAAGTTATCGGTCGTAACACCCACAATCAGGTAGTCGCCCAGATCCTTTGCCCGCTTCAGCAGGTTGTAATGTCCCTGATGGAACAGGTCGTATGTGCCGTATGTGATAACCTTCTTCATCGCTGTTATGCTATAGACGTGATATGTGTGCTAAATAAATTTCTTCTCGCGGAGGTCTGCAAAGGCGGCAAGCAGTTTGTCGTAGTCCTCCTTCTGCAGGTAGCCGATATGGCCTACGCGGAACACGGTGTCCTTCATGCTGCCTCCGTTGGGGCATATCCACATTCCGTACTCGTCCTTTATCTTCAGGAATATCTCGTTTGCCGACTGTGTGGTTGGGTGCAGAGGCGTTACCGCATTGCTCAGGCTTTCGCTTACGATCTCGAAGGGCAGTTGCATCTCCACCAGCTTGTCGCGGAAGTACCTTGCCAGTTCTGCACAACGTGCAATCTCGGCTTCGGCACCGCCCATTGCATCAATCTCCTTCAGGCGTACGTTAATCTGACGCAGGATGCCCACGGCAGGCGTCCACGGTGTCTGGCCGCGTTCCATGTTCTTCAGGGCAATCTTCAGGTCCAGGTACTGACAGCAGCACTTGTTCCTCTCTATGCGCTCCAATGCCGACGGAGCCAGTATCATAACGGCAATGCCGGGGGCACATGCCAGTGCCTTCTGACTGCCTGTAATCATCACGCCTGCACCTGTGGCAGACATATCAAACGGGTCGCACAGGAAGGTCGATATCGTATCGACAATCATGAAGCAGTTGTTGCGCTTGCAGAAATCGGCAACAAGATTGATGTCATAGTGTACACCGGTGCTGGTTTCGTGCTTTTGCAGCAGGAATGCAGTATATCCCTTGCCATCGAACTGTGCCAGATGCTCGGGCTTCAGTGCCTTTCCGTGCTCCAGCTTTATTTCCGTGAAGGGTATCTCGTGCAATGTAAGCAGTTCGACAAAACGCTCGCCAAAGCTACCGCCGTTTACCACCAGGGCCTTGTCGTTCTTGTTCAGACAGTTCATTATGGCAGTTTCCATGCCTCCCGAACCGGAGCAAGTCATGAATACTACGCGGCTGTCATCGGTCGCGTTTGCGAATTTCTTTACCAGGCGCTCGTTCTCAAACATGGTTTCCGAGAACTCAGCTGTCCTGAAATACGGCACCTGCTCGGCACCTATGGCACGTACAGCATCCGACGACTGTACAGGTCCTACCGTAAAATTGATCATAGTCCCTATTTCTCTATTCTATAATCCTAATTCTTCAATCTCTCGCTCAGGTCATGTCCCGTAACGATGTCCTTGCCGAATATGTCCAGATACTCTGCCTTCATCGCAGACTTCATCTTGACATACATACGTGTGACATATGCGGTGTGTCCGGCAATGTCCGTTACTGCACGCCACTTGCCGTTCACCAGGCGCACATGCATCAACTTCTTGCTCGATGCTCGCAGTACAAAGCTGACCTCGTTGTTGCCCTTGCTGCGGATGTTGTAGCCGAAGACGAACTTGCGCTCGAAGAAGCTGAGTCCCGACATATTCCTGTACTGGTCCTGCAAGGTTGCCCAGTACACATCCATGGGCTTTTCCATATCCAGCTTGCCGTCTTTCTGACGTACGTCATAGCATACGATATTGTCGTTTGTGCTGCGCTCAAAGCGGAACAGACGGTTTTCCCTGACCTGAGCCATCATGCATACGCTGCATGCCAACAGCATCATCAGAAACAGTATTCTCCTATTCATGTGATACCCGTACTTTTAAATCTGTATGGTGCAAAGATACACATTTTTTTTATTAGTTGCAAAAAAGACTCCCTGTTCTTGCGAACAGAGAGTCTGTATGGTCATTTGCAATCGCGGATTGCAGTGATGTCCGTTTCTTACAACTTGGGGCCTGCAGCAACCAAAGCCTTACCAGCCTCGTTGGTTGTGTACTTGCCAAAGTTCTTGATGAAGCGGGCAGCCAGATCCTTGGCCTTCTCCTCCCACTCAGCAGCAGAAGCATAGGTGTCGCGAGGATCCAGGATAGCCGGATTCACGTTTGGCAGGGATGTTGGTACCTCGAAGTCGAACATAGGAATCTTCTTTGTCTCAGCCTTCAGGATGGAACCGTCCAGGATAGCGTCGATGATACCACGTGTATCGGGGATAGAAATACGCTTGCCGGTACCGTTCCAACCAGTGTTTACGAGGTAAGCCTTGGCACCGCTCTTCTCCATCTTCTTAACCAGCTCCTCGGCATACTTTGTCGGGTGCAGCTCCAGGAATGCCTGGCCGAAGCAAGCAGAGAATGTAGGAGTAGGCTCTGTGATACCACGCTCCGTACCAGCCAGCTTAGCTGTGAAACCAGACAGGAAGTAGTACTTTGTCTGCTCTGGAGTCAGGATAGATACAGGAGGCAGTACGCCGAATGCGTCGGCAGAGAGGAAGATCACGTTCTTGGCATCAGGACCGGCGCTCTTGCCGTTAACCTTCTGCACGATCTTGTCGATGTGGTTGATAGGATATGATACACGGGTGTTCTCGGTAACGCTCTTGTCAGCGAAGTCAATCTTGCCGTCAGCAGCAACAGTAACGTTCTCGAGCAGAGCGTTGCGCTTGATAGCTCCATAGATGTCAGGCTCGTTCTCCTTGCTCAGGTTGATAACCTTGGCGTAGCAACCGCCCTCGAAGTTGAACACACCCTCGTCGTCCCATCCGTGCTCGTCGTCACCGATCAGCAGACGCTTCGGGTCGGTAGACAGAGTGGTCTTGCCGGTACCAGACAGGCCGAAGAAGATAGCAGTGTTCTCGCCCTTCATGTCGGTGTTGGCAGAGCAGTGCATTGAAGCGATACCCTGCAGGGGCAGATAGTAGTTCATCATAGAGAACATACCCTTCTTCATCTCACCGCCGTACCATGTGTTGATGATAACCTGCTCGCGGCTTGTTGTGTTGAAGGCAACGCAAGTCTCCGAGTTCAGGCCCAGCTCCTTGTAAGCCTCAACCTTTGCCTTTGAAGCATTGTAGATAACGAAGTTAGGCTCGAAGCTCTCCAGCTCCTCGGCTGTAGGCTGGATGAACATGTTCTTTACGAAATGTGCCTGCCATGCAACCTCGACGATGAAACGGACACGCAGACGTGTAGCCTCGTTGGCACCGCAGAAAGCATCAACTACATACAGCTCCTTGTTGCAGAGCTCCTTGATGGCAATCTCCTTAACCTTTGCCCAAACCTCCTCGCTCATGGGGTGGTTGTCGTTCTTGTACTCGTCAGATGTCCACCATACGGTATTCTCCGAGTTAGCATCCTTTACGATATACTTATCTTTAGGCGAACGGCCAGTGTAGATACCAGTCATTACATTGACCGCGTTCAGTTCTGTGTTCTGACCTACCTCGTAACCCTCGAGACCGGCCTTTGTCTCCTCAGCGAACAAAACTTCGTACGAAGGATTGTGAGCAATCACCTTGGAACCGGTGATGCCATACTGTGTCAAATCCAATGTTGCCATTTTCTATATAAAAAATTAAAGTTATTAATAATCTTAATTCCAGTTTCGCGTATGCAAATATATATATTTGTGCCGAAAAACGGCCAAATTGTTATACTTTTTTCAGAATTATTGCATTATTTGCAATCACAACATTGCAGCATGGCGGCACATCATTGCCCGGCGTTCTTTCGCCGCTGCTTCTCACGGTCCCTTTCCCTGTTCAGGTCACGTGATTTTTTCTCCTGGTCAGCCTTCTGCCTAACCAGGTCCGCAGGCTTCTGGTTCATGGCAGGAATACTGTTCAGATCCCATGCCTGCTCCACATCCCATTTGGCACGCACCACCATGGGCTTCGGGAAGTAGTACACCATCTCGGGTTGGCGTCCTTCTCCATAGTCGCCCGTATCCCAGATGCCGTTGCCGTTGGCATCGATAAAGCACCTCATATAGTATGTGTCGGGCTTCAGGTAGAAGAAATCAGCCGACCCGTCCTTCGCAACACGCTGCTGGTACACAACCTTGTCGTTGCCGCCCAGCAACTGCACCACCGCACCCGTATCCGGCGAGATCACATTGATGAAGAGGGCACCGTACTCGTCCAGGCTCTGGACCGCAAACGTACTCTTTACATGCTTCGACCCCGTACCCATTACACTCCTTATCGCCATCGAATCCAGCAGGACACAGTATTTCTGACCCGGCTGCCATTCGGCATACATCGTGTACGAACGTGCATTGTTCCTGGTAGGCAGGAACAGGAACGGCTCGTCTATCAGGTCCGAATCCTTTACAAGGTACAGATGAACCTTCGTCGTATCAACAAACTCTATCGGCTCCGGCGTTTCCACATACACGTTCTTGTTCGGGTCGAGTGCCCCCGTTGGCCTTATCCTCACATCCAGTATCTTGATCTCATAGGGATTGCGCTCCGCAGGCAGTGGCACCTTGCTCCTGCGCTCACGCTTGGCACGCTGCTTGTACCACTGCGCGATGTCCTTGTCACGCTCCTCCTTTATCTTCGACCACGATTTGCGCGAGACAACCGTCATCGTATCGGATTTATACTGCAGTTCCCCCAGCGAATCCGTGTCCAGGAACGTCGCTATCAGCTCCAGCGTATCCGTCCGGTGCGTCAGGGCGGTATCCGTAACCCAGTACGTAATCGTGTCCTTGTGTTCCGAAGCCTCAACCTTCAGGCACTTCTCGTCAAAGTTCAAGCCCTTTATGATGGGCAGCTCGTCGCTGGGAGCGGTAAAATACAGCCGGAACCAGTCCGGCAGCGGACGCTCCTTCTTCAGCAGATGCCTGTCCTGACCACCCTCCAGGAATGCCCTCAGTACCAGGTTGTCCGGGAAATAATGGATGTATGGCACAACCTTGATACTGTCATAATGTATGCTGTCATGCCAGCAGGTATCGAAACGCAGGTCGTTCTTCTGCGACGGAATCACCACCGTGGTATCAAAGGCAATCATCTCGGATTTCTGGCTGAAGCGGAAGTCACCGTCCATGTCCTTCAGGGCAAAGGTACGGTATTTGCCGGGCGCCACACCCTTTATGCTGAACTGGCCGTTACCGTTCGTACGCGATATGCGCAGCAGGGGGGACGTGCGGAATGTACTGTCGCTGTATGTGCTGTCCAGACGGTACAGACCTACCAGTATGCTCTTTACAGGCTCCATGTCCTCCGCCTGGATCACCGTACCCGCCACCTGCATCGTATCTATTGCGCCACCAGTGCTGAAGCTGAAGGTATAGAAGCCCATCGGGTTCCCCTCGTTGTTATCCTCTATGGCATCGCCAAAGTCAATGGTGTAAGTGGTATTTGCCTGCAGCGAGTCGTACAGCGTCACCTTTACGCTCTTGCCGTCGGCACGCACGTTGGCAGCCTCCAGCTGCGGAGGCGATATTATCACCTTCTCGTTCGCATTCGTCAGCTTGACATACTCGTTGAACAGTATGCTGACCCTCTTCTTGCTGAAATTAACAGCACCGTTGGCAGGCGAGCTTTTCACCACATATGGCGGTTCCTCGTCATACCTGCCACCATCGGGTGCACCTATGTTTGCACACGAGGCAACAGCCAGCAGCACAGTCGCCAGAGCTATTATAATATAATAGGTATGCTTTCTCATAGAGCCAGCATTTCGTCAATATGCTTGCGGTTGTTCGACAGGCGCGGAACCTTGTGCTGCCCACCCAGCTTGCCCTTCATGGCCAGCCATTCGTGGAACAGGCCCTTGCGAGCCTCCACCAGTTCCAGTTTCTGCAATGTAATATCCTTGTGGCGCTTGGCCTCGTAATCCGAGTTTATCTCCTGCAGCGTCTTGTCCAGCACATCAGCAAAATGCTGCAGGCTGTCCGGCTTCCTCGAGAACTCCACAAGCCACTGATGACGGCACTTGCCCCTGTCGTCCATGAACACCGGAGCCGCAGTATATTCCAGTACCTCGGCACCCGTCACCCTGCAAGCCTCTGCCAGACCCTTCTCGGCATTGTCCACTATCAGCTCCTCGCCAAAGGCGTTGATAAAGAACTTCGTACGCCCCGTAATTACAAATTTATACGGATTTACCGATGTAAAGCGCACCGTGTCGCCAATCATGTAACGCCACAGGCCGCTGCTCGTCGAAATCACCATGGCATAGTTCCTGCCCGTCTGCACGCCCCACAGCGGCAATACCGTCGGATTCTCCTTCTCCAGCTCGTCCATGGGTATGAACTCGTAGAACACCCCATAGTCAATCATCAGGCTCATCGCCGTGTCCCCAGGATCATCCTGCAAGCCGAAGAAACCCTCGCTCGCATTGTAAGTCTCCATGTAATGCATCTTCTCCGACGGGAACAGCCGCTCGTACTGCTTGCGGTACGGAGCAAACGACACACCGCCGTGGAAGAACACCTCGATGTTGGGCCATATCTCGGTAAAATCCTCCTTTCCCGTGATCTCCAGGATGCGGTTCAGCACAGCCAGCATCCACGACGGAACACCGCTCAGGTTCGATATGTTCTCCTTTATCGTCATACGCGCAATCTGCTCGCGCTTCTCTTCAAAGTCCGCCAGCAGGGCAACACTCTTGCTCGGCACGCGCACAATGTTTATCAAGGGATTCGTATTCTCTATCAGTATGGCACTCAGGTCACCCACCAGCGAATTCTTCAGGTTATAGTTGGGAGCATGACTGCCTCCCAGTATCAGCGCCTTGCCGTCGAACACCCTGCTTCCCGGGTTGTTGCGCAGATACCATACCACGGCATCCTTGCCGCCAGCATAATGCGTATCCCTCAGCCCGTCCTTGCTTACAGGAATGAACTTGCTCTTGTCGTTCGTCGTTCCGCTGCTCTTGGCATACCAGCGCACCATACCCGGCCAGAGCACATCCTCCTCGCCCTGGCGCATACGGTCAATGCTGTCCTTCAACTCCTCGTAGGTATTTACTGCCGACGATGCAGCAAATGCCTCGTAAGCCATGTTGTCAGCAAATCCGTGTGTGCGGCCCCATTCCGTATCCTTAGCCTTGGACGTCAGCCTCTGCAACACCTGCATCTGCAGGCTTTCCGCCTGAGTCCGGTAATTGTCCAGTTGGCCTAGTCTCGATGAAAATATTGGCCTTATAAGTGGAGTTATCTTCATTATTCTTACCTATATCCAGTATACGCTGTTTCAATGCAGCGTCCGTCCTTATATTCTTCAGAGCCTGACCCGAAGCCTTCTGCTGGCTCTCCTTCTTGCTGTATCCGCGCCCCTTTCCGCACACCTCCCCGGCAACCACCGCACAGGAAACGAAATACGGCGAGCGCGACTTACCTTCGAAGCCCTCCTCCTGCAGTACATACTCTACCTGCACATGATACCTCTGGCACCATTCCAGCAGCCTGCTCTTGAAATTGTCATCCTTCGCCACCATCTTCTCCAGGTCCAGATACCTGCCCATCACACGGTTCTGCATAAACCACATGCAAGCCTCGTACCCGCGGTCCAGATACACGGCACCCACCATGGCCTCGAAGGCATTTCCCCCCATATAGCTGTTATGGCTCTGGTGAGGCAGGTCGCTGCGCACCAGATCCATCAGCCCCATATCCTTTGCCAGCTTTCCCAAGGTCGAGCGCTGCACCACCTTGCTGCGGGCATTCGTCAGGAAACCCTCGTGACGCTTCCTGAAACGGCGGTACACAATATCACCCACGACAGCATCCAGGACAGCATCCCCCAGATACTCCAGGCGCTCGTTGTTCTCACGTATCCTATGCCCGTCCTTCTCCATAGCGCTCTTGTGCATCAGCGCCTGGCGGTACAGCTTCATGTTGTGCGGATAGAACCCCAGGATTCTGTAAAAAGAACGATAAAGTTGCCTCTCTTTGTAGAAAGGCAACTTCACCGTATCAATTATATTTCCTAAAGTGACATTCACTTCCTAGAATTTCTTGAAAATCACACAGGCATTGTGGCCGCCGAAACCGAACGTGTTGCTTATCGCAGCACGCACCGTACGCTTCTGCGCCCTGTTGAATGTGAAGTTCAGGCGGTAGTCGATCTCGGGATCCTCGTCACCCTCCTCGTGGTTTATCGTAGGCGGAACGATATCCTCGGCAACAGCCCTCACGCTCGCCATAGCCTCTATGGCACCAGCAGCACCCAGCAGATGACCCGTCATCGACTTCGTACTGCTTATGTTCAGCTTGTAAGCATCCTCGCCAAACACCTCCTTGATAGCCAGCACCTCGCTTATGTCACCCACATGCGTGCTCGTGCCGTGAACGTTGATGTAGTCAATGTCACTCGTCTTCATCCCCGCATCCTCCAGCGCATTCCTCATCACCAGTATAGCACCCAAGCCCTCGGGGTGGGATGCCGTTATGTGATGAGCATCAGCACTCATACCGGCACCTGCCATCTCGGCATATATATGGGCACCGCGAGCCTTTGCATGCTCCAGTTCCTCCAGGATCAGGCTCACACCGCCCTCGGCCATTACAAAGCCGTCACGGCTTGCGCTGAACGGACGGCTTGCCTTCTCAGGCTCGTCATTGCGCGTACTCAGGGCGTGCATCGACGTAAAGCCACCCACGCCAGCACAGGTTATTGCAGCCTCGGCACCGCCGCTCACAATCATGTCAGCCTTGCCCAGACGAATCAGGTTAAACGCCTCGGCCAATGCGTTCGTACTGCTTGCACAAGCACTCGACGTGATGAAGTTGGGACCGCGGAAACCATATTTTATGCTTATGTGTCCGACACAGATGTCAGCAATCATCTTCGGCACGAAGAAAGGGTTGAACCTCGGTCCTGCCGTCTCGTTTGTCAGGGCATAGTTCGTCACCTCCTCCTCGTATGTCTTCATGCCGCCAATGCCGACACCCATTACCACGCCCACGCGGTTCTTGTCCACCGTCTCCAGGTCCAGGCCGCAGTCCTCCACAGCCATCTGTGCGGCAGCCACCGCATACTGGCAATACGGATCCAGCTTGCGCGCCTCCTTGCGGTCTACAAACTGCGTAACGTCAAACCCCTTTACCTCGCAGGCAAACTGAGTCTTGAACTTGCTCGCATCAAAATGAGTTATAGGACCGGCACCGCTAACGCCCTTCAGCATGTTCTGCCAAGTTTCCTCTGCCGTATTGCCCAGGGGTGTTACAGCGCCCATGCCCGTTACTACAACTCTTTTCAACTCCATATACCTATATATTAAAAGTGGTTTGGTGGTTCAGTTGCAAGTGCACACCACCTGTCTAAACCTCCAAACCACTATGTAACAGTTCTAATTGTCTACTAGTTGTTCTCCTCGATGTATGCGATAGCATCAGCTACGGTAGAAATCTTCTCGGCCTTGTCATCGGGAATTGTGATTCCAAAAGTCTTCTCAAACTCCATAATCAGCTCAACGGTGTCCAGAGAGTCTGCACCCAGGTCATTGGTGAAACTTGCTTCAGGCACAACATCAGCCTCGTCAACACCCAACTTGTCTACAATGATCTCCTTTACTTTTGCTTCAATTTCAGACATTTTCTTTATACTTTAATTGGTTTTTCTAAATTCTGTTCTTTGTCGCTAATTCTGTGCAAAGGAAAAGAAAAAAAGTGATATACGCAAGCAAAACAACCAAAATAATTATAATTATTGCGCATTTGACATACATTTTGTGCAATTTAACAGCAAAAAGGATTACCTTTGCGCCTAAGCTATACAAAAATATATCATGACAAAGAAGCTGTTCCTCCTGCTCATTCTTATCGCAGCCACACTGCTTTCCCATGCCCAGTTCGCCCAGCCGGCACATTTCACTGCCAAGCAGCAGATAACCCCCTCCGGCCAGCTGGAGATCACCTTCTCCTCCGCCATCGATGCCGGGTGGCACGTATACGGCTCCGAAATGGAAGACGGCGGTCCCACCCCCGCATCCATTACACTCGAGCAGCAGACAGGCGTACAGCCCGCAGGCCCCCTCAAGACCATCGGCGGCAGCATACACCGCGGCATAGACCCCATGTTCCAGTGCGAGGTACAGACCGTCGAGGGTAGCGTAACCTTCCGCCAGCTATACAATATCACAGCCGACCACTATCAGGTCAAGGGCTATCTGCGCTACGGCGCCTGCAACGACCAGACCTGCATACCACCCTCTACCGTCGAGTTCCAGTTCGAGGGCGACGCGCCAGCCAAGCCCCGCGAAACAACCGAACAGACACAGGATAAAACTGCACTCGCTGAAGAAGGCGAACCTGCCGATACCACAGTAGCCGCGATTGCCGACACCACAACCGTCGCACCTGCAGTTGACAGCGAGCCTTCGTTGTGGGAACCCGTCGTTGACCGCCTCCAGGCATTGGAACAAGGCGGCACACACGCCAACTCGTCCCTCTTCTGGATATTCCTCATGGGCATTGCTGGCGGTCTGCTTGCCCTGCTCACACCATGCGTATGGCCCATCATCCCAATGACCGTCAGCTATTTCATCAAGCGCAAGTCAGGCGTCCGTACAGCCATTGCATACGGCATTTCCATCATCGTCATATACGTCGGGCTAGGCATGTTCGTCACACTCCTGTTCGGAGCCAGTGCCCTCAATGCAATGAGCACCAACGCCGTCTTCAACATCTTCTTCTTCCTGCTGCTGCTCGTCTTTGGACTCAGCTTCCTCGGTGGATTCGAGCTTACCCTCCCGTCCTCGTGGAGCACAGCCGTCGACGGCAAGGCCGAGAAGACAGGCGGCATCATCGGCATCTTCCTCATGGCATTCACCCTCAGCCTTGTCAGCTTCTCCTGCACAGGCCCCATCATAGGCTTCCTCCTTGTCGAGGTAGGCACCACAGGCAGCCTGCTTGCACCCATTGTAGGCATGCTCGGCTTTGCCATTGCACTCGCCCTGCCCTTTACACTCTTCGCCATGTTCCCCTCGTGGCTCAAGAGCGCACCTCGCAGCGGTAATTGGATGAATGCCGTCAAGGTCACACTCGGTTTCCTGGAACTCGCCTTCTCCCTCAAGTTCCTCTCCGTTGCCGACCTCGCATACGGATGGCATATACTTGACCGCGAAGTCTTCCTCTGCCTGTGGATAGTAATCTTCGCAGCAATGGGAGCATATCTCCTGCATTTCATCCGCCTGCCCCACGACGAGGACGAGTATGACGAGACGGGAGCCGTCGTCGCCAATCCCCGTACAGGCATTGTACGCCTTATGGCAGGACTCGCAGCATTCGCCTTTGCAATCTACATGATACCCGGCCTTTGGGGAGCACCCTGCAAGGCCGTCAGCGCCTTTGCACCACCCGTCAATACCCAGGACTTCAACCTCTACAGCCAGGACGTGACGCCACGCTTCCAGGACTACGACCAGGGAATGGCATACGCCCAGGAGCACGGCATGCCTGTCATGCTTGATTTCACAGGCTTCGGATGCGTCAACTGCCGCAAGATGGAAGCCGCAGTATGGACAGACACCCGAGTGGCAGACATAATCAATAACAAATACGTCCTCATCACCCTGCACGTGGACGACAAGACCTCCCTGGAAACGCCACAGACAGTCGTTGAAATGGGGCAAACACGCACTTTACGCACAGTAGGTGACCGTTGGAGCTACCTGCAGAGACACAAGTTCGGAGCCAATGCACAACCATTCTATGTCCTGCTCGATGCACAGGGACAGCCCCTGGCACCCAGCTACAGTTACAACGAGGACATACCTGCCTATATCGACTGGCTCAACTCAGGGCTGCATTAGTATCTCCAGCAGCTCCGCCATTCCCTCCGTAGCCTTCTTCTGTATTACACGGATGTTGACACCCAGACGCCCCACCTCCCTTGGCGTGTTCGGGTCAATTATGTAGTTCTGTTCTGCACGCGAGGCAAATATCAGGCTCGCAGCAGGCTGAACCTGCATGCTCGTGCCAACCACTACGAAAATATCAGCAGAAGCAACCTCCTCCAATGCCCTCTGGATATTGGGCACAGCCTCACCGAACCACACTATGTACGGACGCAGCTGGCTGCCGTCAGCCGCCTTGTCACCCATCCTCAGCGGTATCTCGTACGGCAATACCTTTATGCACGTCTCCTTGTCACGCGACGAGCACACCTTGGCCAGTTCCCCGTGCAGGTGAATCACATTCGTACTGCCGCCGCGCTCATGCAAGTCATCCACATTCTGCGTCACCACCACCACATCATATTTCTCCTCCAGTTTCGCGATTGCACGATGCGCAGCATTCGGTTCCACCGACATCATAGCCCTGCGGCGGTCGGTGTAGAAATCCAGCATCAGCTTGGGGTTACGGTACCACCCTTCGATGCTCGCAACATCCTCCACATTATATCCTTCCCACAATCCGCCCGAATCACGGAACGTAGGCACACCGCTCTCGGCACTCACGCCGGCACCCGTCAGAAATACAATTTTCTTTCTCATGACATAATCTCCTTTCAGCTATCGCAAATATACAATTTTATTCGTATCTTTGCCACATGAAGAAAATACTTTTTATATGTCACGGTAATATTTGCCGCAGCCCTATGGCAGAGTTCATCATGAAGAAACTCGTAGCCGATGCAGGGCTCAGCGACCAGTTCCAGATAGACAGTGCCGCCACCAGCACCGAGGAGATCGGCAATCCCGTATATCCCCCTGCACGCCGCAAGCTCGCCGAGCACGGCATCAGCTGTGCAGGCAAGACAGCACGGCAGCTCACACAGCGCGACTACCAGTATTACGACCACCTCATTGCAATGGATCAGAACAACATACGCAACATGATGCGCATGTTAGGCGGCGATCCCGACCACAAGATAGACCTGCTCCTCAATTTCACCGACAATCCCCACGAGGTTGCAGACCCGTGGTACACAGGCAATTTCGATGCCACATGGCGCGACTGCCTTGCCGGTTGCACCGCCCTTCTGCAGGAGCTTACAAAGTAATCCTCCCTGTCAGCTTGGTTTCTGGGGATTACTCAGCCTGAAGTTGACAGGTAACTTAAATCTGCAGCGAACCTTCTTGCCATCCTGCATGGCAGGCTTCCATTTTGGCATCAGCTTCACAACGCGTTCAGCTTCTTTTGCAAGGGCGGGATTAGGCGAACGGACAGTTTTTATTTCCTCGACGTCTCCCTCTTTATTGACAACGAAGGAAACAATAACAACACCCTGAATGCGCTGCTTGATACACTCGTCAGGATATTTGACATTCTCGGCAAGGAATTTCATGCACTCCTTCCTTCCACCGGGGAACTCCGCCAGTGTCTCCACCACGTCATAGATGCGCATATTGTCGTTTACCGCGGTTGTGTCCTCCTGTGCGAAGGAAAAAGACGTGACTGCCAGGAATGCAGCCATGAAAGCATACACCTTTTTCATGGTTTGTTTTTTATAGGTTATCACAGGCAAAGATACAAAAAAAGATAAACCATAGCACTTATTCTTACATTAAATTTATCAAAAAAATCAGCAAAAAATTACTACCTTTGTGCCCGTGCACTAAACAACATAGAAGTAGTTGCAAATATATAATATAAATAGTATGAAGTACCCATGTGAGAATTGTAAGCTGCGTGCGCAGTATGATAAGAATCCTAAGTCGATTGTTGGACGCTTTTGGCGCTGGCAAATCAATTTCTGTCCGAGCTGGCGGGGCTATTTCAAGTCTTTGCCTCCTGAGAAGCAGGAGGGACTGAGGAAGAAATATAACTTTTACAAGTATTGAATGGCGCTACCGAAGTTTGTCATAACGATGGATGGCTATCTGCGGTTGGTAATGGTTAATGTTATATATATATGTTGATGAATCGTCGCTTTTGTGTTTTAGTTGTGTTGGTTGTGCTGGCTGGCTTTGCCGGTGTTATGGCACAGCCTGCACAGGATTGGGCTAATTTCGAGCGTTATCAGTTGGATAACCAGGTTGTAAAGGCTTTGTTGCAGGACAAACGTCGTGTTGTGTTTATGGGCAACAGTATTACGGAGAACTGGGTTAGACGTCATAAACAGTTTTTCGAGCAGAATGGTTATGTGGGCAGGGGTATCAGTGGACAGACGACGTACCAGATGTTGTTGCGTTTCTATGATGACGTGGTAAGTCTGCATCCCCAGGCTGTCGTTATCAACGCTGGTACTAATGATATTGCGCTTAACAACCATGTTTATGTCGAGGATAGGACTTTCCGTAATATCACTTTAATGGCGCAGATTGCCAGGGATAACGGCATTAAGGTTATCCTGTCTTCCATAACGCCCTGTGACCATTATATATGGCGTCCGCAGGTGACTGATGTGGTTAGAAAGATTGGTAGCTTGAATGCCCGCATAAAGGCTTATGCCAAGAAGAATGGGATGGAGTATGTGGATTATTTCTCGGCTATGGCTGATGCTTATGGTGCTATGCGTAAGGGTCTGTCGGACGAGGGTTGTCATCCGACGGTGGCTGGCTATGTGATAATGGAGGAGCAGGTGCAACCGATAATCAAAAAGGTGCTGAAATGATATGATTCATCTGGAGAGTGATTATAATAACGGGGCGCATGCTGGGGTGTTGCAGCGTCTGGTGGAGACGAACGATGTGCGTTCGCAGAGCTATGGTGATGATGAGTTCAGCTGGAATGCCCGGAAATTGATACGCGAGGCGTGTGGGGCTCCTGATGCACAGATTTGGTTCCTGGCAGGTGGTACGCAGACGAATGCCACGGTTATAAACAGTGTGCTGGAGTCATACGAGGGCGTGCTGTGTGCCGATACCGCACACATAAACGTACACGAGGCCGGTGCCGTGGAATTTACCGGGCACAAGGTTATTCCCCTGCCGGGACATGAGGGCAAGTTGCAAGTGGCCGACCTGAAAGCCTGGCTGGCAGCATACCATGCCGATGATACTGCCGAGCATATGGTGCGCCCGGGAATGGTGTATATAACATTCCCGACGGAGCTGGGTACGCTGTATACGGCTGAGGAGCTGAGGGATTTGCATGATGTGTGTCGCGAATATGGCTTGTTGCTGTATGTGGATGGGGCGCGTCTGGCTTATGGATTGGCTGCAGGCGGGGATGTTACGTTGCCGTTGCTGGCAAGCATTGCCGACGTATTCTACATAGGCGGTACCAAGTGTGGTGCGTTGTGTGGGGAGGCGGTGGTCTTTCCTCGTGGTAATGCTCCCAGCCACATGTTGAGTCGTATCAAGAGGCATGGTTCGCTTTTGGCCAAGAGTCGTGTAGTGGGTGTGCAGTTCGAGGCGCTTTTCAGTCGGGTGGGAGGTGCTAGGCTTTATGATTTGATTGGTCGGCAGGCTATTGAACTAGCGATGCGGCTGAGAGGGCTTTTTGTCGGGAAACTGGGGTATGCTCCCTATATTGATTCACCTACTAACCAGCAGTTTTATATTATTCCAAATGCTGACCTTGCGCGACTGCGGGAGCATATTGGTTTTGAGGTGTGGTGTCCGGTGGATGCGTCGCATACCGCTTGCCGCTTCGTAACAAGCTGGGCAACCACCGAGGAGGAAATAGCTGAACTGGAGCAGCTTCTAAGCCATTAAACTACTAACCCATTAAGCTACTAAGCTACTAACCCATTAAGCTAAAATCCCTTTTTTGTTACCCCCTGGGGGTTACACGTGTTACCCCCGGGAGTCTGCACGTGTACCCTCGGGGAGTCTGCAAATTCACCCCCTAGGGGTACTACTCGCAAACTACTCACTAACTAACTACTCAACTACTCTGCTGGGTGTTTCCTGAGAGAGAACACTTATATATATAAAGAATTTTTTCTTATTTTATATAAGGTACGCGTGACCATTCACTACGCAAAAACATACCCACCCCCAAAAATAGTAAGTAGTTAGTTGAGTAGTTGGGTAGTTGGAAAAATTTTCATATATCTTCATAATTAGACCAACGTAATCATCATGAAATAATTTGATAATACTTCTATTTTTATTATATTTGCACATGATTTTAATTAAATAAAGATGAGCGAAAGACCTCTAAATCGACTGAAAGTGGTTTTGGTAGGGAACCAAAAGACGAGTAAATGGCAGGCAGAGCAGTTGGGCGTTTCTGTCGTAACAGTGAGTAAGTGGTGTACCAATATGCATCAACCATCCCTGCCAAAATTAACAGAGATAGCAGAAGTTTTAGATGTCGATGTCAGGACACTGATCTGCACAAACAAGTAGTCAAATCAAAAGAACCATAATATTATGGATGGATTCAAAAATATAGAGATTAAGAACTTCAGAGGTATTGACCATCTGGAAATTGATGATTTTTCCAGGGTGAATGTCTTTCTTGGGCAGAACAACTCTGGCAAAAGTACCGTGCTGGAGGCCATTGCCATGTTGATGAGCATGTCGAATCCTGATGTGCCTCAACAGATAAATGCAGTCAGGGCTCGCAAACCATTCAGCAACTTCATAGATATTAAGTATTTCTTCCGCAATATGGATGTCTCAGCTCCACCAGAGGTGTCTTCTAAGCAGACAGATGGTGTTTGTCGGCATTTGAAGTTGGGATTATCATACGTGTTTGACGAGTTGGCAGATCCGAAAAACGAACCTGTTCAGCAAACGGGATCTGTTTTTTATGTGAATACTTTGGAGATGAACTTCGACATAACCAATGGAACTGCTACACAGAGTTACAAAAGTTGGTTACGAGTGAACCCTCAAGGACTGGTTGTTAATAAAAAATCGGCTGAGGGTTATATGGAAAAGAACAGGGCATGGCTGATACCTTCTGACTTGATGACGAATAATCTTGCCAATGATTTGACAGAGTTGATTCGCAGGAACAAGAAGGATACAATATTGGCTTTGTTGAAGCTGTTTGACGAGCGGATCAATGGAATAGAAATATTGACAGATGATGTCTATATTGGCTTTGATGGAATGGCTGAAATGCTGCCTGCCAGAGTGACGGGCGATGGACTTCGTCGTTATTTGAGCATTGTGGCCAGTGCGGCAAATCCGTTGATTGATATGATTCTTATCGACGAAATAGATAATGGTCTGCATTATTCTGTTTACCGGAAGTTGTGGCAAGCCTTGTTCACATTGGCTGTTGCTAGTGACAAACAGTTGTTTGTAAGTACACATAGCAAGGAAACACTTTGTCATTTGAGTAAGATGCTTGAAGAGAATATAAATTACCAGAAGGACTTCCGCCTATATACTTTAGAGAAAACGAAGCTGAAGGGGCATCAGGCTTATAAGCTGACGTATAATGGTTTGTGTGAGGCATGTACAAATGATATTGAACTGAGGAGCATCGTGTTATGAGAAAGGATTTCAATATCTTTGTGGAAGGACTTGCTGATGAATGTTTTTTCAAGCAATATCTCCGTCATGTGTTTGGTGAAGTAGTTCCTGAGGAACTAATTGTAGTTCTTAAAGGTTGGGACAACTTGAAAACGGAAGCTTCTGCTCTTCGTATGCGTTCAATGACAGCAAATGGTGGCGTGAACCTTGTTATCGTTGATGCAGACAAGGATTTCCTGGCCCGTAAAGACGAGATTGCGAAATGGAAGCAGACAAACGAAGTGGAATTTGAGTTGTTCCTGTTGCCAAACAATCAAGACACAGGAGCGTTGGAAGACTTACTGGAGAATATTATCAATCCGAACAATCGCCCAATCTTTGATTGTTGGGAAAATTATGAAAAGGAACTTGTGACACGTGATATCCCAGGACGTACTCCTCCACCTCTGACTACGCCAGCAAAGAAGACCAAAATATATGGTTATCTCGAAGCACTGCTTGGAGAGTCAAATACTCAGAAAGAACTGATTAAAGAGGTAAATCGCAATTACGAGAACACCCAGCATTGGAATCTGGATGCAGAGTATCTGGAGCCACTAAAGGAGTTTATATTGAATTGTTTATAATGTGTTATACCAAGAAATATGACTGAAAAATACGATTGGTTAGAAAAGAAGACTCCACGCTCAATAGAACAACTGCGACTGTGGAATGAGAATCCTCGTCTTAACCCAGAGGAGAAACATATAACTTTGGCTGACTTTACTGAAGATTTTATTGCAGACGATAATGAAAAAAAGCATTTTTTCGATTTGCTTAAGTCTATAGCCGATGAATACGTGCCAGCAGATCCTATAATTGTATGGAAAGACCCTGAGTCTCAAAAATTCTATGTGGCAGAGGGCAATCGTCGTGTATTAGCACTCAAACTGCTAAATGACCCTAACAAGGCTCCTAAAAGCATTAGGGCTTATGTCAGAAATCTTGCAAAAGGAAGAGCCCCAATTGATAAAATAAAAGTAAACGTTGCTCCATCTTTAGAAGACGCCGAATGGTATATAAACCAAAGGAATAGTGTCTCAACATTACAACGTCCATGGTCTCGAATTCAGCAACAACGTTGGATAGAAACTTTATATAACAAATATGGTAATAATATAGAACTGCTTATTGCCAAATCCGCAATGACTCAAGGAGAATTGGAAAATGCCATTCGTAATTTACGGTTTGTCGATTTAATAAAATCGACAGAAATAAAAGGTCTATTGAATGACAAGCAATACAAAGAAGCTACATCATATAAGTTCCCCGTTACCATCATTGAACGTTTCTTCATTAATAAACAAGTTAGGGAACAGTGGGGAATTGAATTTGATGGACTTGAGGTTAAATTAAGGAATCGCAGTGGATTTCTTAAAGCTTATGCTGAATTGATTAAAAATATTGTGGATGAGAATCCGACAATACAAATTGATACTCGTACAATTACAACAAAGATAGATGAAATATTGAAAGCACTTCCTTCTGTTGATTTATCTGTGGATGAACCTTATGCTACTACCGGTAAAGAGCAAAAGTCTGAGACAAGTGAGAAGCAGGAAGAAGCAGCTGATAATGAAAAAGACAATAAGGAGAAACCATTTTTTAAAGGAGATCCAAATCGTTCAAAACTGGTGTTGCCTATATACACTGTCAACACATCGGACTATAGGATACAAGGTATTTTTAATGAACTGAAAGAATTGTCAGTGAACAAGTATAAAAATGCAGCAGCTGCATCCATAAGAATCTTTTTAGATTTGGCAGTATTGAATTGGCTACAAACAGAAAATCTTGTAAATGAATTACAAGCTCTTAAACAAAAAAATATAAAAGATATAACACTACATCATAGATTAGATTTCGTTGCTGAGAAGCTAAAAGCTAAAAAGCCAAAGGCAAATTCCATTATTGTCAGATTAACAAATAGTGAAAACGAATTTAGCTTAGATGTGCTTAATGGCTATCAACATAGTAAAGATACTGCATATTTGGATAAACAATTTCTAAATCGTTTTTGGGATTTTCTTTTTCCATTGTTCGAAATTTTATTAGATATAAAGGAGGTGTCAAATGTATAGTAGTCCTTTAAGATATCCAGGAGGTAAGGCGTTAATGACAAACTTCTTCGTCAATCTATTTAAAGAAAATGGATTGCAAGACATTGTTTACGCAGAACCTTATGCAGGAGGGGCGGGCGCAGCGATTAACCTCTTAATGCAGAATAAAGTAGATGATATTATTATTAATGATGCAAATATAGGAATTTTCTCTTTTTGGTATTATTTGATAAATGACTCTGATCATTTTATCCAAACGATTAAAGATATTTCTGTAACAATTACTGAGTGGCATAGACAAAGGACGGTTTTGAAAACATCTGTAGAGCCTTCTTTTGAGTTGGGGGTTGCAACTTTTTTCCTGTCAAGGACAAATCGTTCAGGTGTAATTACTGGTGGAGCGATAGGTGGTGCAACAGAAGAAAAACAGGAATCGGCAAAATATAAAATAGATTGCCGTTTTAAAAAGGAGGAACTATTGCGGCGTTTACGGGTAATTTCAGAACGTAGAGAACACATTCGGGTAAGTAATATGGACGCTTTGGATTTCTTAAGAACCTTGGATAATAATACCTTTGTATATTTGGATCCTCCTTATTATGCCAAGGGAAAGTGTTTATATATGAACCATTATACAAATAAAGATCATGCACAATTAGCAAATTATCTTCAACAGGATGCTTTCTTTCGTTGGGTTTTGTCATATGATGATGTTCCACAGATAAGAGAATTGTATCGAAATCTTGATTTATACAGATTTCCTTTAAAATATACAGTAGAAAGGAAAAGGGTTGGCTATGAATTGTTGGCTCATTCTAATAATCTGCAATTTCCTCAAAAGATGCAGATAACAAGGAACCAAAGTAGTAATATCGATTTAGAACGGTTGTAATGAAAATAACAAGGGTCAACATAAAAAGGTTTAGGGGATTCCATGAGCAAGAATTTGAACTTGGAAGCCAACTGACGGCTATTGCTGGTCAGAACGGAACGCAGAAGTCAACACTTTTGGGAATGATAACGCAGACGTTTTCCATTCCCAAGGATAACCCAATGTATGGAGAGAAACCATTATGTGGCGGTAGTTATCGTTCTGCATTTAGCGATAAGTTCCGTCTTTCCCCCATATTCGATAAGCCCAAAGAGCACGAATGGTCTTTATTTTTCGATAATGGTCAGCAATTTGAGATTGAAAGTATTGTACGTACAGGAGACCCCAATGTGCGTTTTTGGCGAAAAGGAAGCAGGGATAAGGGGGATGGTTACATCCAATTTCCAACGATATTTCTTAGCCTAAAACGGTTAGTACCACTTGCAGAAGAAAATTCCGTTAAAACAGATGATACGTTATTGACTCCTACTGAAGTAGAAAAATTTAAGGAGTTGCATAACAAGATTTTGATTTCTAATACAGAAATCACATCTACAACAGGAATATCTTCTACTAATAAGCAGTCAGTGGGCGTAAGTACGTCATTGTATGACTGGAATCAAAATTCAATGGGTCAAGACAATCTTGCAAAAATTCTTTTGGCATTGTTTTCATTCAAAAGGCTTAAAGACAAGTATTCATCTTACCAAGGTGGAATCCTTGCCATTGACGAACTTGACGCGACTATGTATCCTGCGTCTCAGGTAGAATTGTTGAAGGTTTTAAGGAAATATGCGTCGGATTTAAACCTGCAGATAATCTTCACAACTCATTCAATTTCTTTATTGAAGGTAGTAGATGAATTGTGCAAAGAGGTAAAACAACGTTCTGAGACCTCGAATCAAATTAGAATGATTTACTTGAAACGCTCTGATGAAAACGTTTTAATAAAAAGAGATGTCGATTTTAATGGCATTGTTCTGGACTTAAATGTAACAGCAATTGCACCTAGAAGAAACAAAAACAAAATCACGGTATATGTAGAAGACAAAGAAACAGAATTGTTTGTTAAAGCCATTCTTAAAACAAGATCTAACTGTCTGAAATTTGTTAATGCCACGTTACCTTGTAGTATGCTTATTGAGATGGTTTCGAAAGCCGTTCCGGCATTTTGCTATCCATATTCTATAATCTTTTTAGATGGAGACGTTAGAAAGCATAATGCAGATATGCGAAAACTTGCTAATGCCCAAAATGTACTATTGCTCCCTGGTAATGAATCCCCGGAAAGATTGTTGGCAAGGTTCTTATTCAACATCTCTGATAGTGATGCTTTATGGGGTAGCTTGTCTCTCGGTTACACTAAGCAAGTCTGCTTTAGAGAAATCTCATATGAGCAAATATTTGCATTAGGCGAACAAGGTCGGCAAAATGCAAAGAGATGGTTTAATCTACAGTTACAGTATTGGGGGAAAGGTGGTGTAAAAGTGTTGAATCCATTTTTCTCGAAGATTCAACAAGACGTGGATACTTTTAAGGAAGAATATGAAAAAATGATAACCCACTATATCCATGACTAAGGAGCTCATAGAGTTAGTGGGCAGCAACATACACTTTAAAAAACTTGGATTATGTATAACCTCAAAGCTACAATTAAGCAATTTTTAGAAACAGTTGAGAGTGACACGCCATCTGCTTTTAAGCCAATATTAGATAAGTACTTTGACGGTGTAGATCCATTAGAAAATGTAAACTATAGAAAGATTGGCCCCAAAAGATGTCCTTATTATAATGGGGATCATCGTGTATGCATTGTTCCATGTGTGGGATCAGGTGGGCAAGCTTATGTTCCTGCTTTGGCCTTTTTAGGAGAAGGACAAACAACGACAGATGGTATATATCCTGTTTTGTTATATTATTGTAAGCTTGACTCTTCGGATAAACAGCTAATTCTTTCCTATGGCTATAGTTCGACTAAGAAACCAATCTCAAAATGGACTCTTCCTGCTGGAACTATTCAAATCAAAGATCATTTCAAGGGTATAAAAGAAAAATATGATTCTAAAAAACTAAACTATCAGGATTCTTATATTTACAGTGTTTACAAACCAGAATTTACTGACAATATAATAGATGTCATCTCAAAGGATGTCGATAAACTTATCAAATATTATATTGAAACGGTAATAGAAAGACAATCATCAAAAGAAGTAATATCTAAGGAAAATAACAAACTAGAGTACAAGAATATTATTGCACACCCTGATATTGAACCTAAGGAGAACTATGATACATTATCTACCTCCTCGGATCTCTCCTTTTTGAATAGCACTTTTACCCCCTCCCAAACTATCTATTACGGTGCTCCTGGTACGGGCAAATCGCACACAATCAAGAAGAAAGAAAAAGATGGACTTCACTGCATCCGCACAACATTTCACCCGGATAGTGACTATGCTACATTTGTTGGGTGTTATAAGCCGCATTACAATCGTGAAACGGGAAAGATTACATACAAATTCGTGGAGCAAGCCTTTTTAACGGCATACCTGCAAGCATGGAAGGATCCACAGCAAGAGGTTGCTCTAGTGATAGAGGAAATAAACCGCGGTAACTGTGCACAGATATTTGGCGATATTTTCCAGCTACTGGATCGTGACGATGACGGATGGAGTACATATCCTGTTAAAGCCGACACGAACATCAGCGAACATCTGGAAGAATTGAACATCAGCGGATATAGTGCGACAATGGCAAATCGATATGGTAAAGATAAGGCTGGCTATAATTATATGGCTCTTCCGCCAAACATGAGCTTTTTGGCTACGATGAACACTTCAGACCAAAGTTTGTTCCCTATTGACTCGGCATTCAAACGTCGTTGGGAATGGAAATACATAAAGATTAAAGAGGGCAAAGACGAAAACGGCAATAAGCTTGATTGGAAAGTTGATGTTAAGATGGACGAATCGGGCACATTGCTTCCTTGGTGGGACTTCATCAAGAAAATCAACGAGATTATTGCCTCGATGACTTCGAGTGCCGATAAGCAGTTGGGTTACTTCTTCTGCTGTGCCAAGGATGATGTGATAGACGAAGAGACGTTCGTTTCGAAGGTGATATTCTATCTGTGGAATGATGTGTTCAAGGACTATGGCTTTGAAGATGCTTCGCTGTTCCGCTACACCACAAAAGATGAGGATGGAAAGGATGCGGAAAAGAATCTGACTTTCCCTGACTTCTATGATGAAGAAGGTGAGAAGGTGAACACAGAACGACTGACAGACTTCGTGAAGAAAGTGATGTCGTGGAGAGCAGATGATAAGCGGGATGATGACAAATAAAATAGCAGAGAAAGATGGATAAGAAAACATTGGAATTTGTAACCTTCTGTATTGGAAGACTATCTGTGCTGCTGAAGTTACCACAACAAGATGTCTATAAGCGACTTAAAGAATCTGGAATATTATATGGTTACATCATCCCGTCGTATGATGTGCTACATACGTTCAGTTCAAGATACTTAATGGAGGACCTCACCGATTATATGAGGGAGAAAGGAGTGTTGCCGGTATGAAATTGTATCATTCATCAAATGTTATCGTTGAACATCCTGACACGCAACATTCGCGCCTCTACCTTGATTTTGGTCGTGGATTCTACCTTACCTCATTGCATGATCAGGCCGAGAGGTATGCACTACGATTCAAACGCAGAGGACAACAGGCTTGGCTGAATACGTATGAGTTCGCTTGTGATGATAGTCTATGGAGTATTAAACGTTTTGATAGTTACGACAAGCAATGGCTCGACTTTGTTGCACAATGTCGTGACGGGAAGGACGTTGGCGATTACGATTTGGTAATTGGCGGTATTGCTAATGACAGGGTAATTATCACGTTAGACCGATATTTCACGGGAGAAATCACGCAGGAAGAAGCTCTTGGATTACTGAGATTTGAAAAGCCCAATATCCAATATTGTATTCGGTCAGAACGAATGTTGCGAGAATGTCTCACCTATATAGCCAGTGAACAATTATGAGTGAAGATGGTAAGCAATCTATGAGGAGTGCACAATGTGCACGAATCATAATATGTATTAGCGAGATGCATGGTGTTTCGCTCAATGACGCAACGGACATCTTTTACAATTCTGACACAGCCAATTTGATAGAGGAAGGCGTGGCCGACCTCCATTGTCGTAGTGACAAATATCTGGCTGAGGAAGTCTGGAGAGAACATTTAGAAGCGATTGATTCTCAAAAAGAGCTGGAAGACTAATGTATATCCTATTTGAAGAACACCAATATGAAAGCCGCCTTGTTGAAAAAGTCCTGAAGGATATCTACGTTCTGCAGGATGTCAACAAGAAGGTGAGCGTGCAGTATGTGGGTTATTTCTATAATCCGCATCTGCATGATTGTGTGTTCATTCTGCCGAAGGTGTTGCTGACAGAACAGGAAACGTTAGTCGGCATGGAATTGCCAAATGGTGAACAGGTAAATCCTGAACAGGTATTGACACCAGAGGAACAGAAGAAACTGAGTAAAGAATATCGAAAGTTTATTTACGAATTCTCTGTGTGGATATATCGTGCGCTGAGCGTTTTCTATAAGGCTAATCCTGAAAGTAAGGCCATCCTCTACAAACATCTGCCGCAGGCTGGGAGGGGAAGGCGCCATCGGGCCAACACTTACCTGGATATTGTGTTGTCACTAATCTCTTTTAATCAGGAGAATAGAAATTTTGTCTTGTTTACCATCAAGAACTTGCATAGGGGTAACAACAAAATCAACTGGACGCGAACTATCAGCCATTCTCAGGCTTTTGTACAAGATGACGATGTGGTTTATCTGAATCCTGTCAACAAGAAGCGCATTATCAACTATGAGGAAGAGCTGTTCGTTATCTTCTATAGCATACTGAACTATCTGAATAATGAATATGGTTTTCATACGCCCATCAATATTCAGTATGAATTGATAACTGGTAAGCAGTTCTTACAGTATTTACATGGTATGGGCAAGGCAAGGCTCATGCAGATCAAATATAAATACTTCTCTGACAAAGCCTTGCAACTCTGGGATTTGTGCTATGCCTTTTTTGAAAACTCATATCGCATCGCTATCAATACCCATGCCCAGGAGTATATCCTGGCCAAGAGTTTCAACGTGGTATTTGAAGCTATGATTGACGAACTGATAGGCACACCACACAATAGAATACCTAAAGGACTGGCAGATCAAGACGATGGCAAGCGGGTTGATCACATGTATGCAGATCTGGCCCTGACATCGGCTGATACACAGAAGAGCAGAGAGGTATATTATATAGGTGATAGTAAGTATTACAAGAGTGGGCATCCGCTGACTTCGGAATCTATTTACAAACAATACACTTATGCAAGGAATGTAATTCAGTGGAATGTCAATCTGTTTGCTGCGGATGATTCACGATTTGACAAGAAAGAAAAGGAAGCACGCAATGAAGACAAAAAGCATTTCGACAATATTCATTTGCAAGACAATTCTCTGACGGAAGGATATGATGTAATACCCAACTTCTTTATCAGTGCTTTTGTCTATAAAGACCATCGCTATAACGATGGAGAGAACAACATACGTAAGCATACCAAAAACGGGGAACATTGCACAAAGGTTTCTTATCAATTCCCTGACAGACTTTTTGACAGAGACACACTTTTCCTTTCTCAATATGACGTCAACTTCCTCTATATTCTCTTCTTGTATGGCCGTAATAAATCCAATGAGAAAGCACAATGGAAGCAGCATGTGCGGAAGATTTTCCGTGACGAAATACGTGCTGTGATAGAAAACGAATTCAAAATCTATGCTATGCGTGCCCGATTGGGGGTAGATGGAGCACTATATCTGCAACAACATTTCTATGAGTTAAATGGTCGGGTGTTCCAACCATATGGAGAAAATAGGGAAATGTATTTTGCATACGCTCGCCCTCAGAAAAATCTGGAAGGTACACAGCAGCAATATGATGAGTTGTCGAAGTACTTTGTTATCACAGAATGTGGCATGGGAAAAGATCCTCAAGAGGAATTGAAGTCTAGGGTTGATGCAGAAATGGGTAGAACCGTCGTTACGCCTCAATGGCTGACCTTGCACTATCTGGAAAGAAATGCTGATGGAGGAATTATGGTGGGTTATTATAGGTCTGAGGAACACTTGAAGTGGATTATGGGCAATAACGATAAAGGGAGCCTAGTGTATAATGCGCGTCTGAAACTAAAAGGTGAAGAACCAAGAGATGGCGCTCACTCTGCTGACTTTTATAAAAAGAAAAATGTTCAATTCGTTATTCTTTATACTGATGGTGTGGAGGAAACAGGAGAGTATCATGTGTTCCATGTAAAGGACACAGCCAGCAAGGTAACAGAGGAGCGTATGAAAGGTACGTGGTATCCATTCGAAGTAAAAGGCCCTCATTTCTTCTTCCGCTTCGACGAGGAGATAACCTTGGGGAAATTAAATATAGTAGGGTTGCTCAATGCTCTTAAAGCCAAGCAGCTCTCAGAAGGTGGCTCATTAGTCCCTGGTGAACCGTTATTTTCAACAGCTAAAGAAGTCTTGAACTTCCGAACAGGATTCTGATTATGGATAAGCTCTCGGCAGAACAACGGCACAAGAATATGGCTTCAATCCACTCGAAGGACACGAAGCCGGAGATGGTGGTGCGCCGTTGGTTATGGGGGCATGGGTATCGCTATCGGCTGAATCATAACCGTTTGCCCGGGCATCCTGACCTGGTACTGCGAAAGTACAGGACGTGCATATTCGTGAATGGTTGTTTCTGGCATGGACATAATGTGGCGTTGCCACAGATGTCTGATGGAAGAAGTGAGATGGATGACGTATTGAATAGTGAGTGCTGTAAGATACCTAAGACGAACAGGGATTTCTGGATAGCAAAGATTCGCCGAAACAAGGAACGTGACAGAGAGGATTATAAGAAACTGGCTGCAATGGGTTGGCACAGCATCACGGTATGGGAGTGTCAGCTAAAGCCCAAACAGAGGGAATCTACACTGGAATCAATCGCTCTCGCCCTGAATAAGTCCTGGCTACAGGATCATCGAAGAGACGAAAAAGGCTCATAGGGTGTTCCTTTGGTCCTCCTGGTACTGGTATTACTGGAGCAAGAGAAGAGCGGAGCGGATAGTGCCACCTACTCAACTACTTACTAACTACTTACTATTTTTGTAAAAAGGATGTTTGTTACTGAAAAATTAGTATGATATGGATGCGATAATGTTATGGGCAAAACAGAACTTTGACCTGATTAGTTTGTTCGTGGGTTTGACAGGTGTGATGGTTGCGTGTCTGTCATTGGTGTATGAACTGAAGGAAAAGAGGAAGAAGAAAAAGGAGGGGGAGTGAGTGGATATTTGAGAATTATAAAAAACAAAGGAGCCGCGATTTTTGCAACTCCTTGTTTTTTTGTGGACCAGCTTGGGCTTGAACCAAGGACCTCCAGATTATGAGTCTGTTGCTCTAACCAACTGAGCTACAAGTCCGCAGAATGTTAATTCCGTGTGCAAAGGTATAACTTTTTATTTAGACTGCAATAGAAATGAAGATTTTTTTATAATTTTGGCAACATGTTTGTAGCGACCATAGGTTTTTTTGACGGGGTTCACCTGGGGCACAGATGCTTGATAGATCAGGTGCTGGAGGTGGCGCGTGGGCGTGGTTTGCAGACGATGGTGGTGACGATGGACAGGCATCCGAAATGTGTTATTGCTCCGCAGTTTGTGCCCAGCCTGCTCACTACGAACGAGGAGCGCCGGGAGCTGCTGACGGCTGCGGGGATAGACAGGATTGAGTTCCTGCATTTTGACAGCGGGATGATGTTGCTGACGGCGCGTGATTTCATGCAGAGGGTGCTGAAGGAGCAGCTGGGGGTAGGTGTGCTGGTTATGGGTTATGACCATAAGTTCGGGCACGGTGGCGGCTCGTTCGAGCAGTATCTGGAATGGGGCAGAGAGTGTGGCATAGAGGTTGTCCGTGCCAGGGAGCTGCCTGGGATGCATGCAAGCAGTACGGAATGTCGCAGGTTTCTGATGGCTGGGAATATTGCGGGGGCTGAGGCTCTGCTGGGGCATCCCTTCTGTATAAGCGGAACGGTGGTCGAGGGCCATAGGGTGGGTCGTGAAATGGGTTTCCCGACTGCTAATATCGAGGTCTGCAAGGAAAAGCTGGTGCCGAAGGACGGTGTCTATGCGGTAATGGTGAACGGGTCGCGCAGGGGTATCCTGAACATTGGCACGCGCCCGACATTGGATAACGGCAACGACCGTACGATAGAGGTGCATCTGATAGGGTATAGGGGGAACCTGTATGGCGAGAGGCTGACGATTCAGTTTGCAAGGCGTATACGTGACGAGCGCAAATTTGATTCGATGGAGGAACTGAAGGCTCAGATCAGGAAGGACCTGGAGGGGGTTAATATATAATTCACAATTCTTAATCCGTAATTCGTAATTAAAAACCTGGAGTTCATAAATCTGCATCGGGGGGACGATGTCAGGGAATTGGCCCTGAGGTCGTGTCCGGAGGGTGTGGACCTGCAATGGTGTCTGCAGCAGATAGGGGGCTGGCAGACGGCTTGCCGCAAGTTGCCGTTTTGGGCGATGGACGGGAATGGTGAGGCGAGGGTGGACGTGTGGTTTCCGCCGAGGATTTCCATGGAGCAATGCAGCAGCCAGGAGACTGCGCAGTACAAGGCGCAGGTTGCCGTGCGTGTAATGGGCGGCGAGGCGAATTGTGATGAAATGGTGGATTTGACGGGGGGATATGGTGTTGATTTCAGCTTCATGGCGCGTCATTTCCGTCATGCGACATACGTCGAAAAGCAGCCGCATCTGTGCGAGATAATGAGGCATAACATCCCTGTGCTGGGGCTTGAGAATGTGGATGTGGTGAACGGGGATTGCGCGGATTTCCTGCGCAGGGAACTGAGGTCTGACGTGCGCAGGCTGATATTTGCAGATCCTGCGCGCCGGGATAATGTGGGGCGCAAGGTGGTTGCGCTGAGGGACTGCACGCCTGACTTGGTGGAGTTGCAGGATGTGTTGCTGGAACGGGCGGGGGTGGTTATTGTGAAGTTGTCGCCTATGCTGGATATTTCCATGGCTCTGCGGAGCCTGAGGGGTGTTGCGGAGGTGCATGTTATAAGCGTACGGGGGGAATGCAAGGAGCTGTTGCTGGTAATGACGGGTGAGGCAGTGCCCTACCCTACCTTCCATTGTGTAAACATTGCTGATGAAACGGATGTTTTTCGTCACAAAGGGCCTGTAGGGGCTCCGGAGATTGCGGGTGGTGTGATGCAGTACCTGTACGAGCCGAATGCGAGTATTCTGAAGGCGGGGGTGCAGGATGCGCTTTGCGGGGAATATGGTGTAGGGAAGCTGCATGCCATGAGCAACTTGTTTACTGGCGTGGAGCGTGTAGAGGATTTCCCGGGACGCTGTTTCAGGGTAGTGGCAACGAGTTCTTTCGGCAAGAGGGATTTAAGGGAAATGCTGAAAGGGGTGTCGCAGGCGAATATTGCAATACGTAATTTCCCTGCCTCGGTGGATGAACTGCGCAGGAGGCTGAAGCTGAAGGACGGAGGTGATGTGTATCTGTTTGCAACGACTGTTGCGGACGGGGGGCATGTGCTTATCAGGGGTATAAGGGAATAGGGATTGGCGGATTTATGGATTTGTTTGTGAACGAAGGCGAAAAACAGGTGTTTTTGTTTTGTTATTCACAACCTAATTTGTATCTTTGCCGATAGTAATGGAAGATTTTGATATCAGAGAACAGGGCAGGCTGAAGGAGAAGGACTTTGAGCAGGCATTGCGTCCACTGAGGTTTGAGGATTTCAGCGGCCAGACGAAGGTCGTGGATAATCTGCAGGTCTTTGTGGAGGCGGCGAAATACCGCGGGGAGCCCTTGGACCATACGTTGCTGCACGGCCCTCCGGGTCTGGGCAAGACGACGCTGTCGAACATAATTGCGAACGAGCTGGGTGTGGGATTCAAGCTGACAAGCGGCCCTGTGCTGGACAAGCCGGGTGACCTGGCGGGCATACTGACGAGCCTGGAGCCTAATGATGTATTGTTCATAGATGAGATCCATCGCCTGAGCCCCATAGTGGAGGAGTATCTGTACAGTGCGATGGAGGACTATCGCATTGACATAATGATAGACAAGGGGCCGAGTGCACGCAGCATACAGCTGGACCTGGCTCCGTTTACGCTGGTGGGTGCCACGACGCGCAGCGGTCTGCTGACGGCTCCGTTGCGTGCACGCTTTGGTATTAACCTGCATCTGGAGTATTATGATGCTGGGACCTTGCAGAGGATTATAGAGCGTAGTGCGGGGATACTGGGCCTGGCCATCGACAGCAAGGCTGCTGCCGAGATTGCAAGCCGCAGCCGTGGTACGCCGCGTATTGCGAATGCCTTGCTGCGACGTGTGCGTGACTTTGCGCAGGTGAAGGGTAACGGCAGGATTGACCTGGCGATTGCGCGTTTTGCGCTGGAGGCGCTGAACATTGACCGCTATGGCCTGGACGAGATTGACAACAAGATATTGTTGACGATAATAGACAAGTTCAAGGGGGGACCTGTGGGCATCAATACGATTGCTACGGCGATTGGCGAGGATGGCGGTACGATAGAGGAGGTGTATGAGCCTTTCCTGATAAAGGAGGGATTCATAAAGCGTACTCCGCGTGGACGTGAGGTGACGGAGCTGGCGTATTCGCACTTGGGGCGTACGATGGGGAACAGGTACGGGAACCCTTTGCAGGGGGATCTGTTTGAATAAAGACAACTGACAAACGTAGTCGATAATAATAAAGCTGAAAGTGGTATGGGGCTCTTTATTGCCATTGCGGGTAACATAGGTGCAGGCAAGACGACGCTGACGCAGATGCTGGCGAACAAGTATGGTTGGGAGGCCAGGTTCGAGGCGGTGGCTCAGAATCCGTATCTGGATGACTATTACAAGGACATCCACAGGTGGAGCTTCTGTCTGGAGACGTTCTTCCTGAAGGAGCGTTTCCGTGACTTGCTGGACATATCGCATGCCGACCACGACATAATACAGGACCGCAGCATATTTGAGGGGGTGCATGTATTTGCGGCGAACAACAAGGCCATGGGAAACATGGACGACCGTGACTATGAGACGTTCCTGGAGCTGTTCGAGCAGATGACGAGCGTGGCGCGGACTCCGGACCTGATGATTTACCTGAGGGCGAGTGTCCCTCATCTGGTTGCCAATATACAGAGGCGGGGGCGCGACTATGAGCAGGCTATTCCGCTGGATTACCTGAAGGGCCTGAATGAGCGTTACGAGGATTTCATCGAGAACAAGTACCAGGGGCGTGTGCTGACCATTGATGTGGATAATATGGACTTTGTCCGGAACAGGGATGACTTTAAATTCATAACGGAGAAGATAGACCGCATATTCTACGGTCTGTTCTGATACTGTTGAACTATTTAAAACGCGCCAGGGGCGCATATTGATATGCATATAGCAATCGCAGGAAACATTGGTTGTGGCAAGACCACTTTGACAAAGATGCTTGCCAAGCGTTATGGCTGGGAGCCTCGTTTCGAACCCGTCGACGTTAATCCGTATCTGGAGGATTTCTATGGTGACATGAGTCGCTGGAGCTTTAACTTGCAGGTTTATTTCCTGAACAAGCGCTTCAAGGACGTGGTGGAGATTTCGAAGGAGAAGGACAAGACTATCATTCAGGACCGTACTATATTCGAGGATGCGCGTATATTTGCTCCCAACCTGCATGAGCAGGGGTTCATGACGGACAGGGATTTCAAGAACTATACGGATCTGTTTGACCTGATGATGTCGCTGGTGGGCCTGCCGGACCTGATGATATACATAAAGAGCAGCATTCCTACGTTGATTGCGCAGATTACGAAGCGCGGGCGTGAGTATGAGCAGTCGATACGTATTGATTACCTGCAGGGATTGAATGACCGCTATGACGAGTGGATTGCGTCGTACAAGGGACCTCTGCTCATCATCGATGGCGATCATTGCAAATATGGCGAGAATCCGGAGGATTTCCGCAAGGTGTGCGACGAGATTGACCAGAGGTTGTACGGATTGTTCTAAAGAGGGCCTATGGCAAACATGAAGTCTCTGGCGAAGGATACTGCCATCTATGGTTTGTCCTCGATAGTCGGCAGGTTCCTGAATTACTTGCTGGTGCCGCTGTATACGCATGTGATAAGTGCTGCGAGCGGCGGATATGGCATTGTTACGAACCTGTATGCCTATGTGGCGCTGTTGCTGGTAATCCTGACATTCGGCATGGAGACGACGTTCTTCCGCTTTGCCAACAAGGAGGACGAGGATGCGCATACTGTTTTCTCGACGACGATGGCAATGGTGGGATTCCTGTCGCTGGTGTTCCTGGGATGTATCTTCGGGCTTATAGAACCTATCAGCGGTGTTCTTGGCTATACAGGGCACAAGGACTATATCCTGATGATGGCTGTCGTGGTGGCCCTGGATGCGATGCAGGCGATTCCGTTCTGTTACCTGAGGTTCCAGAAGAAGGCTGTAAAGTTTGCTTCGCTGAAGCTGTTGTTCATATTGATGAACATTGGCCTGAACCTGCTGTATTTCGTGGTTCTGGGCAAGACGGATGTGTTCTATGTGTTTGCGCTGAACCTGGTATGTACGGGGTTGATTACGTTTTTCTTCATTCCTGAGCTGGTAAGTATCAGGTGGCATTTCGACCTGGCTTTGCTGAGGCGTATGTTCTCGTATTCGTGGCCCATACTGGTGCTGGGAATCGCGGGTATTCTGAACCAGGCTGCGGACAAGATGATATTCCCGCTGGTATATCCTGATCATGCGAAGGGTGTGCAGGAGCTGGGGATATATGGTGCATGTGTGAAGGTGGCGATGATCATGGCGATGATTACGCAGGCGTTCCGCTATGCGTACGAGCCGTTTGTGTTTGCCGAGAGCCGTGACAAAGACAAGAATACGACATATGCGCTGGGAATGAAGTATTTCCTGATATTCACGCTGCTGGCTTTCCTGTGCGTAGTGGCTTACCTGCCTTTGCTGAAGTATATGGTGGGCAGCAGCTATTGGGAGGGGCTGAAGGTTATCCCCATAGTGATGGCGGCGGAGATTATGATGGGTGTATATTTCAACCTGTCGTTCTGGTACAAGCTGATTGACAAGACCATATACGGGGCTTTCTTCTCGCTGGCTGGCTGCTCGGTGCTGATAATAATAAACCTGATTTTCATCCCGAAATACAGTTATATGGCTTGCGCATGGGGTGGCTTTGCCGGTTATGGAACGGCGATGGTACTGTGTTATCTGGTGGGGCAGCGCAAGAATCCTATAAACTACCCGATGAAGAGCATTATGGTATATGTGGCCATTGCCGTATTGTTCTATGTGATAATGGAATTACTGCCCAAGTCGTGGCCTGCTGTGGCGCGAATGGGAATAAATACTGTTCTGATATTTGCATTTATGGGACATATCGTATACCACGACATGCCTCTGTCCAAACTGCCTGTTATGGGCAAATATTTTAAAAAATAATCATGAGGAAGATATCACTTGCATTTATGGCAGTCGCCATAAGTATGAACGTGTGTGCCGAGGAAATGCCGGAGGGGTATTACAACAATATAGACGGCAAGAAGGACAAGGCGTTGAAATCGGCTATTTCTGCTGCTATCCGTTCGCATACGGCTATAACCTACGGCAGCGGCATAGGCAATACTTGGGAGGTGTTCTACTACAGCGACCGTGACCCGGTGACAGGCTTGTGCATGGATATGTATTGCGATGACTGGAAGGTATTGTCTTCTCCCGGAGCCGTAGCCAGCGGATGTAACATTGAGCATAGCTTTGCAAAAAGCTGGTGGGGCGGTTCCAACAACGATGCGTACAAGGACTGCTACCATCTGAATCCCTCAAACTCAACAGCCAACAGTGCACGCAGCAACTATCCGCTGGGGGTGCCTACAAAGGATATCAAAAGCAACACAGGGTCGCTTAAGGTCGGTAAGGCAACGTACAACGACCAGACTTTCTGGGTATTTGAACCCAAGGACGAATACAAGGGTGACTTTGCACGTGCATATTTCTACATGGCTACATGCTACGGTGATGAATTGACGTGGCGCAAGAACAACAAGGATGTGGGTTCGTACTATGCCATGCGTCCTTCAAATGATGCTAACGAGTATCTGGAATTTATGGATTGGGAAATTGATGTCCTGTTGAAATGGCACCGCCAGGATCCTGTTTCGGAGAAGGAGCTGAACCGCATGGATGCTGTAAGCGACTTCCAGCATAACCGCAATCCTTATATTGATTATCCCGAACTGGTAGAGTACATCTGGGGTAATAAAAAGGGCCAGACACTGAATCTTGCTTCCCTGACGCGCACCACGGGCATTGATGATGTCTTTGTAGGTGCTAAGCCTGAGGTTGCCAAGTTGTTAGTGAATGGCCGCCTTGTCATCCGTAAGGATGGTATTCTCTACGACCTGAGCGGCCGTAGAGAATAAATGTTCAGTTCATTAGGAATACATCGCTGCCGGACTCTCCCATTGGATTGTAACGGACGTCTGCCTGTGTCGGTCCGCCGCCGGCATTGCTGCCGCCGGACGACATTGGCTGAGAACCTGACAGGATGTGACCTTCTGCTTCCATGGCAATTGTTTGTGCCATTGGCTGTACGAATGTCTTTTTCATATCGGTTGTTTTCGTAGTGTTTACTTGATAATCAGTTTCTTGTTCTGGATAACGATTCCCTTGGCATTGGCGTTAACCTTGCGGCCCGAGAGGTCGTACATCTGGCCTTCGGTCAGGTTGCCGTTGCCGTCAATCGTGAGAATGCTGGTTGCATCTCCGTCAACAACTGAGATGACCATGCTGCGGGTGTTGTTGGGGGTTGTTGTCTCGAACCAGGCGCGGTATGGCTTGACCTCGGTTTCTGCATCTGCAATCCAGAACTTGTTCTGAGCGATGAAGTACTTGTCAGCACCCTGAATAGAGGTTCCGGTAAGTGTGCCCTTCATCGTCCAGTTGGATGCAATTGTCTCTGCAGTAGTATCGTACTTGTTTGCCGGCTTCAGTATTGCATTCTGGGCGCTGATTTCAACCGTGCTGCCAGCTGCCAGTTTCCTGAATACTGCAGGCTGACCTGCTGCAAGCTTTGAAACGGGACGGAATGCGAGTTCGTCCGTCGATGCTGTCATCAGCTCGTAATACTGGACATCGTCGTTGCTCTCAACAGCATATGGCAGGCAGAAGGTACCCCAGTCGGTAGTCATCTCGCGTGTATAAGTAACTTCGGAGGCAACTGTTGTTGCAGTGACATTATAAGCCTCGTCAGCAGCAAGGGATACCGGCTGGACAACTGTCATTTCGCCCAAGGTGCATTCCATGGGATCGCCGCCAAGGTTATCCAGGCAGAAGTAGGATGAGGTGGTTGCGCCATAGTTGTTTTTCTTGGTGGTCTCCAGCTCGAACTGCAGGCCGTCAATCTCGCCAAGCGAAGTGAGCTCAACCCACTGCCAGTTCTTGGCATACTTCCAGTCACCTGGGGTGCGGTAATCTGCCAGATAGAAATCAACCTGCCCTGTCACGGTTTCGCCGTCGAGGCCCTTGATCCTGAGCAGGAAGTAGTCGTCCTGATGGAATGGGAGACCAGTATATGTTACACCATCTATCTTCTCGGTGCTCATATAGTCACCGTCTACGAATGCATCGACATTGACCTTGGTGTTGGTAATGGCTACACCGCTGAGGGTTGTCTTCGTGAAATTGATTCTCTCGAATGCACTCATAATGTTGATTGTGGCATAGTTGCTGCCCTGTGCAGCACCGACAGCCGATGGAAGGTAGGCATCAGTACCGCTTGCCGGAGTTACACCTGCTTCGTAGCTGACTGCCTGGGTTGATGTGTATCCGTATCCCATGCCCCACATTGTCCAATCCTGTACACTGGTGTTGAAGCGGGCGGCACCGCTGAGCCACTTGTTGTCACCGACAACAAATGAACTGGGACGATAAACGTCGTTCTGGGCTATTTCCAGGTCCTCGAATGTTGCGGGCGAGAATACTGCTGGCAGTTCTGGTCCGACCTGCTCTTCCTGGCATGTAATGGTTACATCCCAATCCTCGGTAATTTCATCATAAAGAATGAAAAACAGGTAGCCGTCAGAAAAATAATAGTAGCCTGTCTCGTCCATGTAATCGGTCGACAGTTCGTCATTACCGTGCTTGACAGAAACTTCTGCACCTGCAAAGGTATAGCCAGGCTGTAGTGCAAAGTTCATTTCGGCATTGTTATCATCATCTGTATACTTCGTGGGGTTGCCGTCCACCGAGGTACATCCTGTCAGATGAAGATTGATCTGTCCCTGTGCCTGAACACCTATGACAGCCACAAGAGCAAACATTAGAGTAAGAATTCTCTTCATAAGCTAATAATTTAAGTTAATAATATAGGTTATTTCAAAATAAGTTTTCCGTTACTAACGAGCACGCCCTTGGCGTTTCTGCTGGTCCTGCGACCTGTCAGGTCGTAGTATATGCCTGTTTCAGGGGCTGATGAAGCCTCGACATCAACCACTGCTGTAGGTACGGCTGAGGGATGCAGGTCCTCGGCGCCTGCAAATTCGGTACTGGTTTCGCCCAACAGGCCGTTAATCTGGTTCATGGCACAGTACACGCGTACAAAATCCACCTGGCTGAGCTTTACCGGCTGGCGATCCTGGTCAACTGCCCAATCCAGATTGAAGAAGCATGCCTCGTTCTTCTGGTTATTTACGGTGTTCGGCTGGTTGTCCACATAGCCGTAGCGGAGGAACTTCATAATAAACTGGCCGGTTTCACCGTCCTTGTACATATTCCTGGGCAGCAGGGTGCCTGTAAAGGTCAAGGTGCCTTCGCCAGTAAGCCATGCCGGGAAATATTCCTGGTCATGGTATGCATTGCGTACCATTGCTCCTTTGCCCCCTTGGTTGTCTGTCCAGGGAATTGCTTTCTTCTCGCCGGCATATTTGTATGTTATCTCGTAGTTATATACTACCTTTCCTATACTGTCGATATCGGCGCTGCCACTGAGTTCGTACCATTCGTCATCGGGGAGGCCGTTGCCGTTGGTATCCTGGCTGACCATGACAATTCCAGGCTCCGAACTGCCTGCATCCGTCATGCCGGTAGCTGCAAAAGCATTACCCATAATATACAGGTCATACTCGCCTGCAACGTTAACTACTGGGTGATCAAAGCCAAATGTCACATAGCCTCCGAAACCTCCGAGGCATATCATGCCCTCATCGGAAAGCAGTTCGGTACACTTAGCAGCCATAGCCTCGGCATCATCACCATCCTCCCACTCGGGCATGGTGTTGATAAACTGTCCTGGGGCAGGCACATATTCATACACTTTGTTAAGATAGGGTGAATTAAGACTCTGCGCACTGGCTTCCGTTATCACAACGGACGCCAGCACTGCAAGAGTCAGCAGATAGTAATTCATTTTTCTCATCAGACTACATAGCATTATAGCACGCAAATAGCGTGCGGTTGTATCATATCAGCATTGATTTCGTCCCCCGTAATCCCGCAGGGTTCTACTACGCTGGCATTGGCAGGTCTTCTGACTCGTTCCGAAAGTAATACGCCTTCCCGTTACACAGTGGCATCTGTACTACCTTACAAAGGACTTACAGCATCGGGTAATGTCGCAGGTTTTCACTGCGTTCCCATCTTAGCACTCGGCTATTTGCATAGCTTTGTGAACCAAATGCAGCGCAAATTTACATATTTTTAATAAAAGAAAGAAGGTTTTGCTCCGAATTTTTAAAAATATCACCAATTCAAATTATTGGCAGCAGCACCTTTTGTCCGTCCTCGCAGACTTGGCGGAATATGCCGTTTTCTATGATATAGGCCTCGCCACGGATTTCCTCGTATCCGAATTTGCTGAAAAGATAGGTTCCGTCGGGGAAGACATAGAAACGGCGGCCAATACTGTCTTCAGCGGCAATCTCCTCATATACCAGAAGGTCATCAACCTTGCCTCCCTTCCACATATAATAATGGGGAAGAATCTGCACACTGGTAAGTCCAAGACCGGGGAAGAAGCGCTGGTATGCAGGACTGACTGCCTCGCCTTGATATTCGGGCAGAGAATAAACTATGTCTGCGCAGTTCATACTGCCTGCACTGATTGTCAGCAGGACTCCCTGAAAAGCACGAAGTTCCTCGCGCAAGTATATCTGGCTGAAGAAGTGATGCTGTGTAGGCACATGGCCTCCGCACAGAATAATAAAATCCGATTTCCTGACCAGAGCAGACACCTGATGCTGATTGCGTCTGTCCAGTATTTTCCATGATGCGAACGAGAGCCCGGCACGCTCCATCGTACATCGCAATCCTACACTGGCCATGTCGTTCCCGCAAGTGTCACTGGGATCGGATGCTACCATCAGGGCGTGGGCTCCGGTTGGAACCTGACGCAGCAATTCGTCACGCAATCCGTTTTTTTCGAAAATTGCGCCATCGGTATTGTTGCAGGGACTGCTTGTAAGGAACAGCGTAAACATAACTGGCTGCAAAAGTACGAAAAATATATGTCATTCTAAGATAATGTGGGCGTTTTTACATATTTTTCAAATATTAATTCTATATTTGTCAGGCGCAAACTAAAAAAAACATAAGCTATGAATTTTATTTTCGTTTCGCCGCATTTCCCCGAGAACTATTGGAATTTCTGTGCGGCTCTTAAGGAGAATGGTGTAAATGTACTGGGCATTGGAGATGCTCCGTACAATGAGCTTAACGAAAAACTGCGTAATGCGCTGACAGAGTATTATCGTGTTTCTGACATGGAGGATTATGACCAGATGTATCGTGCTGTTGCATTCTTTGCCTCGAAATACGGACGTATCAACTGGTTGGAAAGCAATAACGAATATTGGCTGGAACAGGATGCTCGCCTGCGCACTGATTTCAACATAACCACAGGCATAAAGACAGACCGCATCGACAGTATCAAGGAGAAATCCGAGATGAAGAAATACTATGCCGCCGGCGGTATACGTACAGCCCGTCAGATAAAGGCAAGCGAGGGTCTGGAGGCTGTCCTTCACTTTGCCGACGAGGCTGGCTATCCGATATTTGCAAAGCCCGATGTCGGAGTCGGTGCCGGTGGTGCCCACAAGATTGAAGACGAAATGGCCCTGCGTGTATTCTTCCGCGAGACTCCTCAGGTTGAATGTTACGTTATCGAGGAATTTGTAACCGGCAATATCTGTACATACGATGCCATTATTGACTCGAAGGGCAATCCGCTGTTCGAAAGCATGTGCGTCTGTCCTCCCTCTATCGCAGACATAGTGAACTACAATCTGGACAGCACCTACTATGTTCAGCGTGACATTAACGAGAACCTGCGTTTCTGGGGTCGACGTACAGTCAAGGCCTTTGGCGTACAGAGCCGTTTCGTGCACCTGGAATTTTTCCAGCTGGACCGTTCCCACAAGGGTCTTGGCAACGAGGGCGACTTTGTTGCCCTTGAGGTCAACATGCGTCCCGGAGGAGCCTATACCCCAGACATGATAAACTTCGGACACAGCGTGAACGTATACAAGATATGGGCAGACATGATAGCATTTGACAAGCGCACCGACAACGCAGTCCCCAATGACTACTTCTGCGTATACGCCGGTCGTCGCGACAATTGCCAGTATGTAATGAGCCACGAAGAAATCCTGGACAAATACAGCTATGCAATGTGCATGACACCGCGCATCGACAAAGCATTGGCCCCTGCCATTGGTGACCAGGCATATATCGCCCGCTTCCGCACCGAGGAAGAACGCGACGAGTTCCTGTACGATACATGTAACAGGGCATAATTACCATTTCCCGAATTAACAGAAATATGAATTACCATAAACACTACAGTCAGTCGCTGGGACGCGACATGGAATACAAAACATACGGAACCCAGGGACATCCCATCCTGGTATTCCCCAGTCAGAACGGACGTTTCTTTGATTACGAGAATTTCGGAATGATTGACATCCTTGCTCCGTGGATTGAATCGGGCAAGGCACGTGTAATATGCTGCGACGGAATAGACGGTGAAACCTGGAGTAATACCACCAGCGATCCACGCTACCGCATCGAACAGCACGAACGCTGGTACAACTATATCATTAACGAGCTGCTTCCTGAGGTGCGTATTACGCCTGATGAGACTTTCATCACCACGGGCTGTAGCATGGGTGCCTTCCACGCTGCCAATTTCTTTTTCCGCCGTCCGGACATATTCGACACGGTAATTGCCCTGAGCGGACTGTATAGTGCATCGTATGGTTTCCCTGACTACAGCGATGACCTGACATACTCCAATTCTCCGCTGGACTTCCTACGGCAGATGCCCAAGGACCATCCCTGGATTGACCTGTACAATAAATGCAACATCTTTATCTGTGTCGGGCAGGGAAGATGGGAAGATGAACTGCTCGACAGCACGCGACAGCTGGATGCCATACTGCGCGAAAAGGGAATCCAAGCCATGGTTGACTACTGGGGATATGATGTCGATCATGACTGGCCGTGGTGGCGCAAGCAACTACCCTACTTCCTGGGCAAGGTCCTGCCGCTAAACCACTAACCCTTAACCACTAACAACTCTATCGCCAGTCCCGACAACATCATACCGAAGATAGATGTAATGTGAACCAGACTTCCGTTGCCATCACCCTCCACCAGGTTAGGCAGCGGAGGTTCCTTGCTATATACACATTGGAATTTGTGTGCAGGAAACTGCTTGCTGCGCTTGAAACGGTTACGCAACGCCCTGGCAAGGGCATCTCCTTCCACTTTCCAGAACTCCGCAACCTGTATCTTGGTAGGATCTTTTTTCAGCGCAGCACCCATACTCGACAACAGCAGCGTATCGGGATACAGCCTGCTGGTACGCAAAATCAGATCCGCCTTATCAGGCAACGAATCAATGCAGTCAATCACCACATCGTACTCTTCCAAATGGAACTGCTCTGCGCTTTCCGGAGTGTAACGTGTGGACAATGCCGTAATCTGGACATCGGGATTGATGTCATTCAGCCTCCGCTTCATAGCCTCGACCTTTGACTGCCCTATCGTACTGCTCACAGCCATCAGCTGACGGTTACAATTGGTAACACACACAGTATCACTATCCACTATTGTCAGGTGAGTCAAACCGGTACGGACCAGACTTTCGGCACACCAGCTCCCCACACCGCCTACGCCGAAAATTATCACACGGCTTTGGTTCAGTTTCTGCATCGCCTCGTTTCCCAATATGGTACACGAACGCGTATGAATTGCCGGTACTGAGTAACTTTCCATCGACTGTTTTTGATGTTTTTGTATCCTTATGTGATGTAAAGGTACAAAATACTAACGGCAGATGCTGTAAAATTTCTAATTTTTATTACCTTTGTGCGCGGAAATGGAATACAAGGTATTGTATCTTGAGGATTTAGGGGTACGTATTGAGGTGTCGTGCTTTGCGCCTGCCGGTAAGGTTGGTGAATGGCATGTTATGTACAGTGTTGAACCTCGTGACGAGATGTTTGCGGGACAGATAGAACGTCTGCTCCGTGCTGAGGCATTACTGATGAAGAGCAATGAAATGGCGGGCGCAAATCCTGTCTTCAAGCGTTATTTCCTGAGTGATGCCACCAACCAGAAGCCTTGTATTAATGACAATGGCAAATGCACAGTTTCGTATATCCAACAACCGCCGCTGGATGGCAGCAAGGTTGCACTATGGGTCTACCTGCAACGGGGAACGGAGGTACAGGCTAATGCGGACGCTCTTGGCTCGACAGCAGTCAGCCACAACGGCTATCGCCAGATTTGGACGATGGGCATGATGAGCCATACGGGTACAAGCTACCAGCAGACACAGGACTTGCTGGACATGTACGAAAGGACATTGGAGATGTATGGGGCAAACATTGCGGAGAACTGCATTCGCACATGGTTCTTCGTCCGTGATGTTGATACCCAGTACAAGGGTCTGGTCGTGGCACGTCGTGAAAACTTTGAAGCGAACGGCCTTACACAGGACACGCATTACATTTCCTCTACCGGTATTGGCGGAAATCCATCTGATCCCAGAGCGCTGATTCAGTTCGGATCGTATGCGATGACGGGATTCGAGCCTGAACAGCAACAGTATCTGTATGCTCTCAGTCACCTGAACAGGACGATAGAGTATGGCGTAACCTTCGAGCGAGGGACGTTGTTCCGTTTCGGTGACCGCGACCACGCCTACATTTCGGGAACTGCCTCGATAGATAACATGGGTCAGGTCGTGCATGTTGGGAATGTTATCATGCAGACCCGGCGTATGTGGGAGAATGTCGAGGAACTGCTGAAAGAGGGCGGCATGGGATATGACGATGTCATGCAGATAATTGTATACCTTCGTGATATAGCAGACTATCCGACCATCAAGCGTATGTTTGCCGAGCGTTTCCCCAACGTTCCGTGCGTATTCACTCTTGCTCCGGTGTGCCGTCCCACATGGCTGATTGAGATGGAATGTATTGCTGTCAAGAAAACACAACACGACGAATATCGCGACTTTTAATCGTGATATTATTATAAAAACCAATAAACCGAAATATCTTAATGGCTCTAAATTACGTATGGCTCGCACTGTTTCTAATCGGTATTATAGTGGGCGTTGCCCGTCTGTTGTTCATGGGGGATGCCGAGACATTGCCGGGGATGATGAACTCGACCTTCGAAATGTCCAAGTATGCCTTTGACCTTACTCTCGGTCTGACCGGCACCCTGACATTATGGATGGGTCTGCTGAAGATTGGCGAAGACAGCGGTCTCGTATACAAACTGGCAAAAGTGCTGAGTCCTGTACTGACAAAGCTGTTCCCGGATATTCCGAAGAATCATCCTGCACTGGGTGCTATCTTCATGAATATCTCGGCCAACATGCTGGGGCTGGACAATGCGGCAACGCCGTGTGGTCTGAAGGCTATGCAGGAATTGCAGAGTATAAACGACAAGAAGGATACTGCCAGCAATGCCATGATTATGTTCCTTGTACTAAATACTAGTGGACTGACCATTATACCGGTAAGCATCATGGCCTATCGCTCGCAGGCTATGCTTACGGAATTTGGAAGTGCCAGTGCTATGGCGGCAGCAGGAGCTACACCTACGGATGTCTTTATCCCGCTTCTGCTCACAACGATGTGCAGCACACTGATGGGTCTTATAATCGTATCCCTGTATCAGAAGATAAACTTGTTCCGCCGTGCATTCCTGGTTATGTTTGCGGTTATTGCAGCTCTCGTAGCATCGTTGTTCTGGACGATACACGGAATGGAGACAAGCGATGAGGTGCAGAACTTCTGCAACCTGCTGACAAGCATGATTCTTTTGGGTACGATTGCCATTTTCATGTTTTCGGGAATGCGCAGGAAACTGAATGTCTTCTCATCGTTTATCGAAGGTGCCAAAGGCGGTTTCCAAACGGCTGTTACTATTATACCATATTGCGTGGCAATGCTGGTTGCAATCGGTGTGTTCCGTGCCAGCGGTTCTCTGGAGCTCCTGCAGATGGGAATGCGCAATTTGGTTGATTATTGCGGAATAAACAGCGAATGGGTAGATGCTCTGCCTGTTGCCCTGCTCAAGCCTCTGAACGGTGCAGGAGCGCGTGGCATGATGATTGAGACCTGGACAAGCCATGGCACATGCTCGTTTGTAGGGCACCTGTCCAGTGTCATACAGGGAAGCACCGATACGACATTCTACATCCTGGCAATCTATTTCGGCAGTGTAGGCATAACCAAGTTCCGACATAGCGTTGTATGCGGACTTCTTGCTGACCTTGCCGGTATCTGCGCAGCTGTTGCCTTCAGTTATTTCTTCTGGGGATAAGAAAAAAAACAATCCCAGTGACTTTTTTTTGTGTCACTGGGATTTGTTTTATTCCTGAGTTTCTTCGACAGGTGGTGTCTGTGGTTCGGACTTTGCCCGGCCGAGGTACTCGGGAAGGGACATTCCTGCCTGATCGAAAAGGTCGCTGAGAGGCGGAACGCTCTTCATTAAACCTGCCAGGAAACTTGCTGTACCTCCCTTGCCGTCTGCGCTGCTGCCGCCATCCCATACGGTTACCTTGTCGATATTGATGCCCTTGATAGCCTCTACCTGAGTCTTGACAAGTTCTGGGAGTTTCTCAAGCAAGAGGAGCGTATATGCCTTTGTCGCATCGCCGCCTGCTGCCTGGATCATCTTGTCGTAACCACTGGCCTGCTTGGTAAGTATCTCGAACAGACCCTTGGCCTCTGCCTCCATCTTAGCGTAAATGGCATCGGCTTCACCCTTTGCATTCACGCGCTTCTTCTCGGCCTCGGCCTCGGCAGCTATGATTGTCTTCTTCTTCTCTGTCTCCTGACTGACGAGAACGTTTGCAGCCTGTGCTGCACGCTCGCGGTCTGCACGTGCTATCTCGGCCTTCTGCTCAGCTGCGTATGCTTCCTCAAGAGCCTGAGCCTGTGCCACCTTTTCAGCTGCTACAGCCTTACGCTGTGCCTCTGCCTCACGCTCACGACGGTTAGCCTCGGAATTGGCAATTTCAATCTTGGCTTCGTTCTCACCCTTTACAGCCTGAGCATTTGCCTCGGCAGTACGGATGCGTGTCTCACGGACAGCCTCGGCCTTACCTATCTCACCGACCTTCTCCTGCTCGGCTACACGGACCTTTGCCTCGTTGATGGCCTTGGCAGCAGCTTCCTGACCAAGTGCCTCGATGTAACCGCTCTCGTCCTTGATATCGGTTACGTTCACGTTTATCAGCTTCAGACCTATCTTCTTCAGCTCGACCTCGACATTTGCCGTTATGGCCTCAAGGAACTTGTCGCGGTCGCTGTTAAGTTCCTCGATAGACATTGTTGCTATCACAAGACGCAACTGACCGAATAGAATATCACGAGCCATTTCCTGAATCTGCTGTGCATTCTGACCCAGCAGACGCTCTGCAGCAGCCGTCATATATTCGGGGTCTGTACTTATACCTACGGTAAACCGGCATGGCACGTCGACACGGATGTTCTGACGGCTGAGGGCATTGGTCAGATTTGCGTCAATACCGATCGGGGTCAGGCTCATATATGCGTAATCCTGTATAACGGGCCACACGAAAGCACCGCCACCATGAACACAGTTGCTACTACGTTTTCCACTGCCACTACCATAGATTACCAGGATCTTGTCTGCGGGACACTTGCGATAACGGTTGGCAAGGAAAGCAATAATTGCTACCACCAAAAGAGCAATGACAACTGCCATTGTTCCGAAATTTTCAAATAGTTCCATACGTATTATATATTATAAATTTAAGCTTCTTCTACTATCAATACCCGGCCCACAACACTTGTGACACGGACCTTTGCTCCGGATGGGATAGGATCGGAACCTATGCTGCGCGCATCCAACTCCTGGATGCTGCCATTAAAGCTGACCTGTACCTTGCCCATGCCGTCTGCGGGAATGCGCATATATACCTGGCAGACCTTGCCGACAGCATCGTTAATATCGAATGCACCGTTGCTCTGCAACTTCAGCATCTGACGAAAAAGAGCCAGGAATATGGCTACAAAGAGACATCCCATCAGTACACTGACAATGCCCAACAGTATCTGGTTCTCTATGGCACGATGGAAGCTGATGCCGCTCCATCCGAAACCCAGCATGAAATATATTACATTGCGAATACTGAGAAGGTGCATGGCTCCGCTGTGGTCCAGGGCATCACCACCGCTGTCTCCGTCAAAACTGACATCAATATCGCTGGCATCACCCGAATCGCCAACTCCGAGGAAGCTGAGAACCATCTGTACAATGAATACAACACTGGAGAAAATAGCAATAATCCAGTACATCTGCATAATGGGTGTCTGTGCCTGAAAATAGGCGTTGAATTCGTGTATCATATAGCATTTAATTTTGTCGTAGACAAAGATATATAAAATTATGTAGAGGCGAAATTTTTTAACGAAAAAAAAGAAAAAGAACATGTCGATAGTGAGAAAAATCCTATATCTTTGTTGCCGCACAATCGCAATTATCCGTTGGAATATGAAGAAAAATCTGGTTATTGTGGAGAGCCCCGCCAAGGCAAAGACAATTGAGAAATTCCTTGGTGATGACTACGTGGTCCAGTCCAGTTACGGACACATCCGGGATCTGAAAAAGAAGAATTTCAGCATAGATACAGAATCGTTCGAACCTGAATACGAGATACCCTCGGACAAACAAAAAGTAGTACAGTCCCTGAAGAAAATGGCCTCCGAAGCCGAAACCGTATGGCTGGCTTCCGATGAAGACCGCGAGGGAGAGGCTATAAGCTGGCATCTGGCACAGGTATTGGGGCTGGATGAAAAAAACACAAAGCGTATCGTATTCCACGAAATTACAAAAAATGCCATTCTGGAGGCCATCCAGCATCCACGATGCATCGACCGCAACCTGGTCAATGCCCAGCAGGCTCGCCGTGTCCTGGACCGCATTGTAGGCTTCAAGCTAAGCCCGATATTGTGGCGTAAGGTAAAGCCGGCACTGAGTGCAGGTCGTGTTCAGAGCGTAGCCGTACGACTGGTTGTAGAACGGGAAAGGGAAATTATCAATTTCAAGGGAGATGATTCGTACCGCGTTACAGCCAGTTTGTATACTGACGATGGCAACGAGATAAAGGCTGAACTGACACACCGCTTTGCTACGAAACATAAAGCGGAGGCTTTCCTGGAAACATGCAAGGACGCTGATTTGCGGGTAAGTGAAATAGTTAGCAAGCCTACCAAGCGTGTGCCTGCGCCACCGTTCACGACCAGCACCCTGCAGCAGGAAGCTGCACACAAGCTGGGACTGAGTGTTGCCCAGACAATGATGATTGCACAACGTCTGTACGAGAACGGTCTGATTACCTACATGCGTACCGACAGTGTCAATCTGTCTACCCTGTGCCTTGGAGCCTGTAAACAGCAGATTACCGAAAGCATGGGAAAGGAGTATGTCAAGACACGTAATTACCACACATCCAGCAAAGGTGCACAGGAAGCTCACGAAGCTATCCGACCAACATATATGGACCGTGTAAAGATCCAGGGTACCAGTCAGGAACGCCGTCTGTACGAACTGATCTGGAAACGCACCATTGCCAGCCAGATGGCTGATGCCAAAATGGAGCGCACTGTGATTACGATAGTAAATCAAAAAAACAAAAACGACAAATATGCTTTCACTGCAGCGGGCGAGATTATTAAGTTTGACGGTTTCCTGAAAGTTTATCAAACCACCAACGACAACGAAAACAATGACGAAAGCAATGATAATCATATCCTGCCACCTGTCCAGGAAGGTCAGGGATTGCAAGTAAACGAGATTGTTGCCACACAGCGTTTTGCACAGCGTCCGTTGCGCTATAACGAAGCATCCTTGGTTAAGAAATTGGAAGAGTTGGGTATCGGACGACCATCCACCTACGCAACCACCATAACGACAATCCAGGACCGCGAATATGTTGTGAGGGGGGACAAACCTGGCGAAAGCGTGCAATACTGTACTCTGACTCTGAATGGTAACAACATCCTGGACGAGGAAAAGACGACTACCATAGGTGCCGAACGCAGTAAACTGTTACCTACCGACACAGGTATTGTCGTCAACGATTTCCTGGAAGAAAGCTTCCCGGAAATTATGGACTATAACTTCACTGCTGATGTCGAGAAGGAGTTTGATGATATCGCTGAAGGCAAGTCAGAATGGACAAAGGTTATACGCAGTTTCTATCAGGATTTTGAGCCAAAGGTAGAACAGAGCCTGAATACATACAACGTACATCGCGTAGGTGAACGTGTCTTGGGCAACGACCCGAAGACCGGCGAACCGGTAACCGTTAAAATCGGGCGTTTCGGTCCTGTTGTCCAGATAGGCAGTACCGAGAATGAGCAGAAACCGCGATTTGCGCAGCTCAAGGCTGAACAGAGTCTGGAAACCATTACGCTTGAAGAAGCCCTGGAACTGTTCCGTCTGCCGCGTGAACTTGGAGAATTTGATGGCAATATCGTAAAGATCGGTGCCGGCAAATATGGTCCATATATCAATATCGGCAAGATGTATATAAGCATCCCCAAGGAAATGGATCCTATGAAGATCTCGCTTGAGAAGGCTGTGCAGATGATCCTGCAGCAGCGCTTGGAGAATGCCAAGAAGCATCTGAAATCATTCCCCAATGACAAGGACCTTGAGGTTCTGGATGGACGATATGGCCCATACATTGTATATAAAAAGGCAAACTACAAGCTCCCAAAGACCATGCATGATCGTGCAGAGGAACTGACTTACGAGGAATGTATGGAAATTGTGAACAATGCACCTGCTCCGACACAAAAGAAGAAGAAAAAATAAATACGTGTGAAAAGTATTATCCTACTCGGTTACATGGGTGCAGGCAAGACTACGATAGGTCATGCCTTAGCCAAGGAGCTGGGACGTCAGTTCTACGATCTGGACTGGTACATAGAAATGCGTTTTCACAAAAAGGTCTCTGAGATATTTCAGGAACGCGGTGAAGAGGGATTCCGCAAAATCGAATACAGCATGCTGCATGAGGTGGCGGAATTCGAGAACATTATAATCAGTTGTGGCGGTGGAACGCCATGTTTCTTTGACAACATGGACTATATGAACTCGCTGTGCACGACAATATATCTGAAAGCAAGTCCCGAGGTTTTGGCTGCACACCTGAAAATGGGCAAGACCGTACGGCCGTTAATTCTGGACAAATCACCCGAGGAACTGACCGATTATATACGGGATATGCTGAAGGAGCGTGAACCTTACTATTCCAAGGCTCAATTTATTTTCAATGTAGATCTGCTGGAAACCCGCGAGAAAGTAGGAGAGAGTGTCAGATTGCTGAGACAGGCAACAGGCATATAGTTTTAATCATCAATTTCAATTTACAGTATAGATGAAGAAGTGGCGAATTGAAGACTCGGAAGAACTCTACAACATCAAAGGATGGGGTGTAAACTTTTTTGGAATCAACGACAAAGGCCATGTTTACGTAGAACCCAAGAAGAATGGTGTACAAATTGACTTGAAGGAAGTTGTGGACCATTTGGAAACCCGGCATGTGTCAGCTCCTATGCTGTTGCGTTTTCCTGACATCCTGGACAGCCGCATCCAGAAGACAGATGCTTGTTTCCTAAAAGCTGGCAAGGAGTACGACTATCAAGGAGAGCATTTCATCATCTATCCGGTTAAGGTAAACCAGATGCGCCCTGTCGTCGAGGAGATCATATCGCATGGCAAGCGTTATAATCTGGGTCTGGAAGCCGGTTCAAAGCCAGAGCTGCATGCCGTTCTTGCAACTAATATGGATAGCGACAGCCTGATCATATGTAATGGCCACAAGGACCAGAATTTCATAGAGATGGCTCTGCTGGCCCAGAAAATGGGTAAGCGTATCTATCTGGTTGTCGAAAAGCTGCCAGAATTGAAAATCATTGCCGAAACAGCGGCCAAGCTTGGTATCAAGCCTAACATGGGCGTACGCATAAAGCTGGCTTCAAGCGGAAGCGGAAAATGGAGTGAAAGCGGCGGTGATGCAAGCAAGTTCGGTCTGAACAGCACCGAACTTCTGACTGCACTGCAGATTCTGGAAGAAATGGAGCTAAAGGATTGTCTTAGGTTTATTCACTTCCACATCGGAAGCCAAATCACAAAAATACGCCATATTAGCACCGCTTTGAAAGAGGCAGCACAGTTCTACGTTCAGTTGCATCAAATGGGATGTAACATCGAGTTTGTAGATTGTGGCGGTGGACTGGGTGTTGACTATGACGGCACTCGAAGCAGCAATAGCGAGAGTAGTGTAAACTATAGCATTCAGGAGTATGTGAATGACTGCGTGTACACTTTTGTCGAAGCCTCCAACAACAACAATATCCCCCATCCTAACATAATAACGGAAGGAGGACGAAGTCTGACTGCACATCATTCCGTATTGATACTTGATGTCATGGAAAGCGTTACCGCTCCACAGATGCCTGAGGATTTCCAGCCAGGAGAAGATGATCACAAACTGGTACATGACCTGACAGAAATATGGGACAAGCTGTCAAGTCGCTCGATGCTGGAGGACTGGCATGATGCCGAGGATATACGCGAAGAAGCTCTTGACCTGTTCCGTCACGGCATTATCGATTTGAAGACCCGTGCTCAGATCGAATCCCTTTATTGGGCAATAAGCCACGAGGTAGCCGAATTGGTTCATCACCAGAAACATGTGCCTGATGAATTGCGTAAACTGGACAAGCAGATGGCTGACAAATATTTCTGCAATTTCAGCTTGTTCCAAAGTATGCCGGACTCATGGGGTATTGACCAGCTATTCCCGATTATGCCTATTGCACGTTTGGAAGAACGACCCACTCGCAGTGCAACATTGCAGGATATTACCTGTGACAGTGACGGTAAAATCAGTGCCTATGTGAATGGCGGGCAGCAGACAAGCTATTTGCCACTGCATAAGTTCAAACAGGGAGAACATTACTATATCGGCGTATTCCTGGTTGGTGCATATCAGGAAATCCTGGGTAATATGCATAATCTGTTCGGCGACACAAATGCAGTTCACATCTCGCTGGATAGCGACGAGGAAAATGGTTATAGCATCGACAAGGTTATTGACGGAGAGACCGTAGCCGATGTCCTGGAATACGTACAATATGAGCCCAAGAAACTTGTCCGTCGTTTGGAAATTTGGGTAAGCCGTGCCATCAAGGATGGCAAGATAACCGAGGCCGAGGGCAAGGAGTTCATCAGTAATTACAGGGCAGGATTATACGGATATACATATCTGGAATAACAAAAGTGGATAAACTGAATGTCATAAAGGTGGGTGGAGCAGTTGTTGAGGATACTGCCTCGCTGGCATTGCTCCTTGATCAGTTTGCAAGTCTGGAGGGCGCCAAGGTGCTGGTGCACGGTGGTGGCAGACGCGCAACCAAGATTGCCGCATCACTGGGACTGGAGAGTAAAATGGTGGGCGGCCGTCGCATCACCGATTCGGATATGCTTAGTGTAGTGACAATGGTATATGGTGGGCTGGTCAACAAAACTGTCGTTGCCAAATTACAGGCACTGGGTGTTAATGCAATCGGTCTTACCGGTGCCGACATGGATATTATCCGCAGCCACAAACGACCTCTCAAGAAGGTTAAATTGGATGACGGACACGAAGAAATGGTAGATTTTGGTTACGTGGGTGACGTGGAAAAGGCTGATGGTCAGGCACTGAAGAACCTATTGGCAAACGGTATCATCCCGGTTATTGCACCTCTGACCCACGATGGCAATGGTACAATCCTGAACACAAATGCCGATACAATGGCATCTACAGTAGCAAAAGCTCTTGCCCCATTCTACGACGTAACATTGACCTACTGTTTTGAAATGCCAGGTGTGATGCGCAATCCAGAAGACAAGGACTCGGTAATCCAGTATATAGATGCCGCATCGTATTCCAAACTGAAGGCGGGCGGAACTATCTCCGGCGGAATGATTCCAAAACTGGACAATGCCTTTGAAGCTATATCACAAGGTGTTTCCCGTGTTGTAATAACTCATTTCAACGATATTGTCGCTAAAATCGGAACCACCATTGTTTAATGGAAAAAATTTTCAAGAATGAAATCCTGCCTTTGAAGGACAAGCTGTTCAGGCTGGCCTTGAGGATAACGCTGAATCGTCAGGAAGCCGAGGATGTGGTACAGGATACACTCTTGAAAATGTGGGCCAGGCGCGATGAGTGGAATAATGTAAATTCCCTGGAAGCGGTGGCTATTACAATCTGCCGTAACCAGGCTCTGGACTATACGAAAAAGGCCGGGAGAGGCAATCTTTCCATTGATGTGGACAGGGATTGCCCTTCAGTCGCCAATGATCCTTCTGTTCAATTGGAGCAAAAGGAAGGGCTAAGCATGGCACGTGCCGTGATTAACGGCCTTCCCGAGGTTCAACGCTCGATTATGGTACTGCGTGAAGTAGAGGGCCAGAGCTTTGAAAAAATAGCAGAAGATCTGGGAATGAATGAGTCCCAGGTCAGAGTGTATTTGCATAGAGCAAGACAAAAAATAAAAAAAAGTTTATCAATAGTGTAACATTTTACGAAGATGTTCGTCTAACCTTTTAGAACGGAGAAGAAACAATGATGGACTACAAGTACATAGAACAATTGCTGGAGCGCTACTGGGACTGTAATACTACAACCCAGGAGGAGCAGATTTTGCATGCATTCTTCTCACAGGAGGATATTCCTGAATCGCTGGCGCAATACCGTGAGGTATTTGCTGCCAACAACGAACTTGCAACCGAACATCTGGACGAGGAATTCGATAAGCGGATACTTTCAATGACTGTTGAAACAGAGAAAAAGGTAGTGGCAAAACGAATTACCTTGTACCACAGGATGCGACCATTGTACCGTGCTGCTGCCATAGTGGCCGTAGTATTGACAATCGGCATGGCTGCTCAGCACAGTTTCGTGGACAATGCTCCCGACTCACCCCATCTGTGGGCTGAGCAGAACGTCGAGGATCCGGACTCCGAATTTACCCAGTTGCCGAACAGCATGGAAAACACCTCGGCAAAGGCACCGGAAATCGGACAGGACTCCCTGAGCCACAATCCAGTAAAATGAATACATTTATGCTTTTTTAATACCTAAAACAATCTGAGTTGAGGAGAGGGTAGCCGTGATGGTTACCCTTTCTTGCTGTTTGCAGGTAAAATTAGTGTAAAGCCATGCCATATTTAATGGCATTGTTTGTGGCTTTGACGGAATATTTGTATATTTGTCATGCACAATTACGAAATAACTTAACCAGAAATAAACGATGAAAAAAATCCTGACTGTTTTTGTGGCAGCAACTTTTATATGCGGAATGCTGTCAGCTGACAATCTGAAAGGTTTCCATTACGGAAAAGAAAAGAATCCCACAGGCAAGGAATGGGAAAATCCTGAAGACCTGTCGTTAAACAAGGAACAACCAAGTGCATGGATGTTCCATTTCGACAATGAAGCCAGTGCAAAGCAAGTTCTGCCCGAAAAGAGTCCTTTCTGGCAGAGCCTGGACGGCACGTGGAAATTCCATTGGGTAAAGACACCCGAGGAGCGTCCTGTTGAATTCTACAACGTAAACTATGACGTATCCAACTGGGATGACATCACCGTTCCCGGATGTTGGAATGTACAGGGTCTGCAAAAGGACGGAACAATGAAATGGGGTGCCCCCATTTATGTGAACCAACCTGTTATCTTCGAACACTATGTTGCCGTTGATGACTGGAAGGGCGGTGTTATGCGCGAGCCTAAGAATCACAACCGCTATACGTACAAATACCGTAATGAAGTCGGCTCGTACCGTCGCAATTTCACCGTTCCATCCCAGTGGAAAGGTCGCAGAATCCTCATCAATTTCGATGGTGTGGACAGTTTCTTCTATTTATGGATCAACGGCGTATATGTAGGATATAGCAAGAACAGCCGCAATACAGCACAATTCGACATTACATCCTACCTGAACAAGAAAGGAGAGAACGTTGTTGCCGTTGAGGTTTATCGCAACAGCGACGGCAGTTTCCTTGAGGCTCAGGATATGTTCCGTCTTCCAGGTATCTTCCGCAGTACATACCTGACCAGTGTTCCAACGGTAAGTATTCGAGACCTGGCTGTACGCACAGAGAGCTTCGAAAATGGCAAGGCCGTAATGACCGTCGATGCCGAGCTGGCCGGTGCAAAAAAACCGGAAGGATACAAAATGGAATATAAGGTATTCCCCGTAAAGCTATACAGCGATGAAACCGGTGAAGCCGTGGTTACAAAAACCGGGGCCGGGCTGAACGAAAAGCTGGAAATAAACAATGCACTTGGCTGGAATGCCGAGGAGCCATGGCGTTATATGCTTGTAGCGAGTCTGAAGAACAAGTCCGGTAAGACCATCGACATGACAAGCGTATTCTTTGGCGTCTGCAAGGTAGAGATCAAGGAGACTGCAGCAAAGGATGATGAATTCGGTTTGGCAGGACGTTATTTCTATGTCAACGGAAAGCCTGTAAAATTGAAGGGAGTAAACCGTCATGAGAACAACCCGTCGACAGGTCATGCCATTACACGTGAGCAGATGTTGAAGGAAGTATTCCTGATGAAACAGGGCAATATCAACCACATCCGCATGTCCCATTACAGTAACGACCCATATATGTACTATCTGTGCGACAAGTATGGCATTTACCTGGAGGATGAAAGTAATATTGAGTCTCATGAGTATTATTACGGGGCTGCTTCGCTAAGCCATGTTCCGGAGTTTGAGAACGCCCACGTTGCCCGAAACATGGAAATGGTCCGTGCCCATATCAATGCCCCATCCATCGTAATATGGTCATTGGGTAATGAGGCAGGTCCGGGCAAGAACTTTGTAAAGGCATACGAGGCAATAAAGGCTTTCGACAAAACACGTCCAATCCAATACGAGCGTAATAACAACATTGTAGATATGGGTTCAAACCAGTACCCATCCGTTGAATGGGTCCGTTATGCCGTGAAAGGCACGGACAAAGGTATCAAGTATCCGTTCCATATTTCGGAATATGCCCATTCCATGGGTAACAGCATGGGTAACCTGGTAGATTACTGGGCAGCCATTGAAAGTACCAATTTCTTCTGCGGCGGTGCTATATGGGACTGGTGCGATCAGGCCATTGATACATACAAGGCCGACGGGACAAAGTTTCTGGGTTACGGCGGCGACCATAAAGAGTGGCCAAACGATGGTATGTTCTGCATGAATGGTATAATGTTGCCCGACCTGAGTCCAAAGCCCCAGTATTACGAGGTGAAAAAAGTCTACCAGAATGTGGGCGTTAAAGCCATAGACATTAACAAAGGACAGATAGAGGTATTCAACAAGAACTACTTTACAACACTTGGCGCATACAAGATGGTTTGGACCCTGGTTGAAGACGGCAAGTCAGTGCAGACGGGACAATTTGCAGCAACACAGGATGCCCAAGGTCCCCGCGAAAGGAAGACATACACTATTCCTGTTGAAAAGTGGAATCTAAGGCCGGAGTGTGAGTATTACGTTAATATCGCATTCCTGCTTGACAAGGATATGCCATGGGCAAAGAAAGGCTATGAGCAGATGAACGAGCAACTGCTGGTTAAGAGGGCAGAAACTCCTGCAACAGCTGCTGCACAGGCTTCCGGAGTTAAAGATAACATAGCATCAAGTGAAAGTGACAAGGAACTAAGTCTGACTGGCAATAACTTCAGCGTTAAGTTCAGCTTGGAGACAGGTGCCATAACATCCCTGAAGTATGGCAACTGTCTGGTTATTGGCCAGACAGGATCGTATGGGCCTCAGCTGGATGCATACCGTGCTCCAGTAGATAATGACAACTGGGCATGGGGTGCATGGAACAATGCCGGTCTTTCCGATTTGAAACACTCGGTAGAAACATATACTGTGCAGAATCGCAAAGATGGCGCCTTTGTTGTCGCATTGACAATACTGAGCAAGGGCAAGAACAATTTCCAATTCACGACCAGCCAGATCTATACAGTCTATACCGATGGTACAATCGAACTGGAAAGCAGCATAATCACCAGTGACCCGGCAATCGCACTGCCACGCCTCGGTTATGTCATGAAACTGGATAAGTCATTTGACCAATATACTTATTACGGACGCGGTCCCCTGAATAACTACAACGACAGACGCACTGGCTCGTTCATAGGGCTTTACAAGAGCAGTGTCGCTGACCAGTTCGTCCAGTTCCCCAAGCCACAAAGCATGGGCAATCGCGAGGCTGTTCGCTGGTGTTCGCTGCAAGATGCACAAGGCAATGGTATGCAGTTTGTCTGCATGACCGACAGTATGTGTACCTCTGCACTCCCATATAGTGCCCAGCAACTACGTGACGCAAAGCACCCCTGCGACCTGCCAGCGAGCGACGGAACATACCTGCATTTGGATCTGAAGGTTAATGGACTGGGAGGAAACAGCTGTGGACAGGGTGGTCCTTTGGAAATTGACCGCGTTAAGGGAGCTGAACATAACTTCGGCTTTATAATCCGACCTGTAACAAGGACTACGGACCTGAGCACCAATGCAAAAGTAAGTGCCAGCGGCGAGATGCCCATAAGCATTTCCCGTGATCGTGCCGGCAACGTAAGCATCAGCACATCTGCCAAGGATGCGAAACTGATGTATCAGGTTACAGGACAAAAGGCAAAACCGTTCACAGGCAAGTTCAATCTGAAGGACGGTGGAACCGTCATCGCATGGAGCAAGCAGAATACCGCCCTCAAGACAACCATGACATTCGATAAGATCGAGAACATTCCTGTCGAAGTGATATTTGCCAGCAGCCAGGAAACCGGCGAGGAGGCAAACCGAATGACAGACGGCAACCCTTCAACCATCTGGCACACAATGTACAGCGTTACCGTAGCCAGCTACCCACACTGGGTTGACTTTGACTGTGCCGAGACAAAGACCATCAAGGGCTTTACATACCTGCCGCGTCAGGACGGCCCCAACGGCAATATCAAGAACTACGAGATCCTGGTCAGCCAGGACGGTAAAAATTGGGGAAATGTCGTTATGTCCGGTACATTTGCCAACGATATGAAGGAGAAAAAGGTCATGCTCCCCACGCCTGTAAAAGCACGGTATTTCCGATTCAAGGCACTCTCCAGCCAGAACGGTCAGGACTTCGCCAGCGGAGCAGAATTTACGATTATAGCCGAATAATGAAGAACAAACACCTTTCGCTACTGTGCCTGACGGCTATAGTCCTGACTATGGTCAGTTGCAACAAGCGCACACCGGATATGAAACTGATTGAGGTCAGCGGACCCGTCAAGCAGGTTGTCACCCAATCCTATGTAAGCGACAAGAATGGACGCCAGCTCGAGGACACCATGAGCTGGAACAATCGACGCATGGAATTTGACGAGGACGGCGAGCTGGTACGCGGAACATACTACCTGGACGAAAACGACACCACAGCCATACGCATATACCGTGACAAAAAGGGACATATTGTACTGATACAGAAGTTCGACCCACTATGCCATCGCTGGTTCGACACCCATATCAGCTACAACCAAGACGGCCTGGTTTCGGAATACGATCAGGAAAGCATTGACGGCGAAAGCCATTTCACCTGCACCTACGATGAAAAGGGCAATCTCAGGGAGGAAAGGGAAGTCGTCACCAAGGGCGACCCCTACGAAGCCGTCACACGATACCGCATAATGGAGGAAGACGAACACGGCAACTGGATACGCACTATGGCACGCACCGACTATGACATCAGCGGCGAGAAGACCACCGAATACCGTGTAGATTTGCGCCAGATTACCTACTACTGAACCGTGAATCCAGCCACTCAGCGCATAATCGCCATGGGCGAGACGGTGATGGACATACTGTTTCGCAAGGAGCCCGGAAAAGGCTCCTTGCAACCATTTTCAGCAACCCCCGGCGGCAGTTCGTTCAACTCAATCATATCCGTTGGCCGTGCCGGCATACCATGTGCATTTATAGGCTATGCCGGCAATGACCGCATTGGACACCAAACACAGGATTTCCTGAGCCAAAACAACGTCCAGACAGACTGGTTCCGCCTGTATGACGGAATGAAGAGTTCTCTGGCACTTGCCTTCCTTGACAGTAACGGCGATGCCGAATACAATTTCTACAAGGACATCCCACATTTACAATACAACTGGCCCCTACCCGACTTCACACCTTCCGACACATTGCTGTTCGGCTCATACTACGCAATATGCAATGGAATGCGGCAACAGGTCGAAACCGTTGTCCAGAATGCCTCCCAGGCAGGCGCTACCATATATTACGACATCAATTTCCGTCGCACGCATATAAACGAGCTGGAAACACTGCTGCCCGTCATACAGTGGAACATGCAACACAGCAGCATCGTGCGCGGCAGTGCTGATGACTTTGACATAATGTTCGGTACACGCAATGCCGAACAAATATATTACAAACATATCCTGCCCTACTGTACCAATTTCATATTTACAGCAGGTGCCGGACAAATCACCGTCTTTACCAACGGCAGACGAATGGACTTCACAGCACAGGCAATTCCTGCCAACCGCATCATCAGTACCGTAGGTGCAGGCGACAACTTCAACGCAGGTTTCCTGTGCGAATTAACACGTTCGGGGGACAGCAACAATAATCTCAGCCATCTGACCCAATCACAATGGTCTAATCTCGTACAGACAGCAATACATTTCGCATCTGCCGTATGCCAAAGTTCAGAAAACAATATTCCTGCCGACTTTGTATACTAACATACCCAAATACCCTACATTATTAAATATCCCCTGCACCTCTTTAAGATGTACAGGGGATATTTCTTATGTAAAACCCGTGTTTAATCGGCCAGTTTTGCCTTTATAAACTCACGGTTAAGACGTGCGATGTTGGATATGGACTCGCACTTAGGACATACTGCCTCGCAGGCACGTGTGTTAGTACAGTTGCCAAAGCCAAGCTCGTCCATCTTTGCCACCATAGCCTTGGCACGCCTTGCTGCCTCGACCTTGCCCTGTGGCAAGAGGGCCAGCTGGCTTACCTTGGAACTGACAAAGAGCATTGCAGAGCCGTTCTTACATGCTGCTACACAGGCACCGCAACCTATACATGTTGCACAGTCCATAGCCTCGTCTGCTGCCTCCTTGCTGATGAGGATCGCATTCGCATCCTGAGCCTGACCGGCACGGATCGATGTGTATCCGCCTGCCTGAATAATCTTGTCAAATGCATAACGGTCTACCATACAGTCCTTGATAACGGGAAAACCTGCTGAACGCCAAGGCTCTACGGTGATTGTCTCGCCGTCCTTGAACTTACGCATATACAGCTGGCATGTTGTCGCTCCACGTTCGGTCTTTCCATGCGGTGTGCCATTGATGTACAGCGAACACATACCACAGATGCCCTCGCGGCAGTCATGATCAAACACGAATGGCTCCTTGCCCTCGTTGATAAGCTCCTCGTTCATGATGTCGAGCGCTTCCAGGAATGATGTATCGTCTGGAATGTTCTTCAACTCGTGTGTGTCGAAGTGGCCCTTGTCCTTAGGACCGTTCTGCTTCCAGAATTTGATAGTAACATTTAAATTCTTAGCCATAATAAATCTTTAGGATTAAGGGTTATTAGTTCTTATAGTTACGCTGCTGTACCTTGATAATCTCGTACTTGAGAGGCTCCTTGATCAGCTCAGGTGCAGTCTCGTCGTTCTTCTGGTACTCCCAACAGCCCACATAGAAGAAGTTCTCGTCATCACGCTTTGCCTCACCTTCCTCGGTCTGATGCTCCACACGGAAATGACCGCCGCAGCTCTCCTCACGGTGCAGTGCATCATAAGCAACAAGCTCGCCCATGAGGATAAAGTCACGCAGGTGAATTGCCTTGTCCAGCTCGGTGTTAACACCCTCCTTGGTACCCGGGATGAAGAGATTCTCGTTGAACTCCTTGCGGATAGCCTTCAGGAGCTTCAGACCTTCCTCAAGACCCTCCTTTGTACGACCCATACCTACGTGTTCCCACATGATATGACCAAGTTCCTTATGGATAGAGTCTACCGAACGCTTACCCTTGATATTCATCAGACGGTCAATCTCGTCAGCAACAGCCTTCTCTGTAGCAGCGAACTCTGGCAGGTCTGTAGAAAGACGTGGCCAAATAGCCTGATCTGCCAGGTAATTCTGGATAGTGTATGGCAGAACGAAATAGCCGTCAGCCAGACCCTGCATCAGAGCCGATGCACCCAGACGGTTTGCACCATGGTCAGAGAAATTACACTCACCGATAGCAAACAGGCCAGGAATACTTGTCTGCAACTCGTAGTCAACCCAAATACCACCCATTGTATAGTGGATAGCAGGGAATATCATCATTGGGTAGTAGTAGTCAACACCATTAACGCTCTTGGCCAGCTCACCCGGATTAACATCCGTAATCTCCTCGTACATATCGAACAGGTTACCATATCGCTGACGTATCTCGTCAACACCCAGGCGCTGAATTGACTCGGAGAAGTCCAGGAATACAGCCAGACCCGTATTGTTCACGCCGAAGCCCTTGTCGCAACGCTCCTTTGCAGCACGACTGGCCACGTCACGTGGAACAAGGTTGCCGAATGCGGGATAACGACGCTCCAGATAGTAGTCACGATCCTCCTCGGGAATCTCGTAACCCTGCTTGGTACCAGCCTGCAGGGCCTTGGCGTCCTCCAATTTCTTTGGCACCCAGATACGACCGTCGTTACGCAGGGACTCTGACATCAACGTCAGCTTTGACTGCTTGTCACCATGTACAGGAATACATGTCGGGTGAATCTGCACGTATGAAGGATTTGCCATATATGCACCCTTACGATAGCACTGTATAGCAGCAGTGCAGTTACATCCCATAGCATTTGTGCTGAGGAAGTATGCATTGCCGTAACCGCCGGTTGCTATTACAACAGCATTAGCGCTGAATCGTTTCAGCTCACCTGTGCACAGATCCTTGGCAATGATACCGCGTGCACGGCCGTCAACGATGACAACATCCTCCATCTCATAACGGGTAAAGAGCTTCACCTTGCCCGCCTGAACCATACGGCTCAGTGACGAATATGCTCCCAGCAGCAGCTGCTGACCTGTCTGTCCCTTGGCATAGAACGTACGTGATACCTGTGCACCACCGAACGAACGGTTTGCAAGCATACCGCCATACTCACGTGCGAAAGGAACACCCTGGGCAACACACTGGTCAATGATGTTGTTGCTGACCTCCGCCAGGCGATACACATTAGCCTCACGGGCACGATAGTCACCACCCTTTACGGTATCATAGAACAGACGATACACACTGTCACCATCATTCTGATAGTTCTTGGCAGCATTGATACCTCCCTGTGCAGCGATAGAATGTGCACGGCGCGGTGAATCCTGGATACAGAAATTATATACATTAAAGCCCATCTCTGCCAATGACGATGCTGCAGATGCACCTGCCAGACCCGTACCCACAACTATTACGTCAAGCTTGAGCTTGTTCTTTGGGTTAACCAAACGCTGATGTGCCTTGTAGTTGGTCCATTTCTCAGCAACTGGTCCCTCTGGAATTCTTGAATCTATTTTCTTTGCCATAACTTATGTCAATTCTTAATTATTAATTCACAATTAGCAAGCACCACAGCACTGAACTGCACCCTGCATAGCCTCCTTGAAATCACAAGGAACATAGCCCAGGCAGAATGCAACAGCAACAACGGCGAACATCAGGATAACAACAGTTGTGTAGATGCAACCGATTACCTGCCAGCGGCACATCCATATCTTGCCGTTCCAGCCCAATGTCTGCAAAGCACTCCAGAAACCATGGTTCAAGTGGAACCACAATGCTGCCAACCATACCAGATAAACAGCAGTATAGCCATAACCGCAGCATGATGTAGGCTGTGAAGGACATGCGCCATGGAATGTACGCACAATCCAGTATACACCGTTAGCTGCAAGCTTAGCCTCCTCACCCTGAATCAGCTCGGCTGCCATCATATTCCACCAGAAGTTGAATAAGTGCAGACACATACCGCAGATAACGATGAAGCCCAGTACCAACATGTTCTGGCTTGCCCACTCGACCTTTGCAGGCTTGTCGGTAATTGCATACTTGCTGTTGCCACGCGCCCTGTTGTTCTGCAATGTAAGCCAGATTGCAAAGATGAAATGCAGGGCCACAAGACATGCAAGACCGATGGTTGCAACAACTGCATACCAGTTTGCGCCCAAGAACTCACAAATCATGTTGTAACCTTTTGCACTAATCAGGGCAACAACATTCATTGAAGCGTGAAAGGTAAGGAACAGGATCAGGGCAATACCCGTTACTGACATCACTACCTTTCTACCAATTGATGATTTGATTAACCACATAGGATTTTAATTGAAAGTTTAGTTAATATTTATTCATTTCAGTTTCTTCGTGCGCGTATACCTGTTTTTAGGTATAACGTTCGCCACAAATTTAATGTTTTTTGTTGATTTGTACAACATTTTTAACAAATAACTAAAAGAAAATAAGTACTTTTGTGAGAAGAGTATTGAGAACATATTTGATGAAACTGATCTACGATGTCATAGTAGTGGGAGCAGGTCATGCCGGTTGCGAAGCAGCTTGTGCCAGTGCCGGAATGGGCGCTAAAACCTGTTTGATAACCATGGACATGAACAAGATAGCCCAGATGTCCTGCAACCCTGCAGTAGGCGGTATTGCCAAGGGCCAGATAGTGCGTGAGATCGACGCACTGGGCGGCCACATGGGCGAGATTACCGACCGCACAGCCATTCAGTTCAGGATGCTGAACCGAAGCAAAGGCCCTGCCATGTGGAGTCCACGTGCACAATGCGACCGCAGCAAATTCATCTGGGCATGGCGTGAGACACTGGACAACACCCCAAACCTGAGCATTTGGCAAGATCAGGTTACGGAACTGATTACATCCCATGAGGGAACGGCAAGGAACGCCGTAGCAGGCGTCCGTACTATCTGGGGTGTGGAAATAATGGCTAAGAGCGTCATCATCACCGCCGGCACATTCCTGAACGGCCTTATGCACATAGGGCGCAACAAGCTGGAAGGCGGCCGCTGTTCGGAACCGGCAGCCAAACTGCTGACGGAAAGCATTGCAAGCAATGGCATACGCGTCGGACGCATGAAGACGGGAACCCCCGTACGCATTGACGGACGCAGCGTTCATTTCGAAGACATGACCGAACAGCCAGGCGATGAGGCATGCGGACGCTTCTCATACATGGGCGACGACCGCAAGCTACCACAGTTACCATGCTGGATAACATACACAAACGAAGCCGTTCATGCCAGATTACGGGAAGGACTGGAAGACTCGCCGCTGTTCAACGGCCAGATTCAAAGCATCGGACCCCGATATTGCCCCAGCATTGAGACAAAACTGGTAACATTTGCCGGCAAGGACAGCCACCTGCTGTTCCTGGAACCGGAAGGCGTCAACACACAGGAATATTACCTGAACGGATTCTCGTCCTCATTGCCAATAGAAACCCAAATAGAGGCCCTGAAACTGATTCCCGCCTTCCGTGACCTGAAAGTATATCGTCCAGGCTACGCAATAGAATACGACTACTTCGACCCGACCCAGCTGTACCACACCATGGAATCCAAGGTCGTGGACGGGCTATATCTTGCCGGTCAGGTCAACGGCACAACAGGATACGAGGAGGCAGCCGGACAAGGCCTGATAGCCGGCATGAACGCCGCACTCAAGCTACAAGGCAAGGAACCGTTCATACTGCACCGCGACGAGGCATATATCGGTGTATTGATAGACGATATCGTCACAAAAGGAGTGGACGAACCCTACCGCATGTTTACCTCACGTGCCGAGTACCGCATCCTGCTCCGCCAGGACGACGCAGATGCACGGCTTACCGAAAAGAGCTATAACGCAGGTCTGGCGACGCAGGCACGCCTGAACCATTGGTTGGAGAAAAAGCAGAAGATCGAGGAACTTGTCCAGTTCTGCAACGAATACTCGGTCAAGGCAGCCCTTATTAACGACGCACTGATAACACTTGGAACCACGCCGTTGCAAAAAGGATGCAAGCTGGTTGACCTCGTTGCACGCCCCCAGGTGAGCATCCAGAAGCTGGCACCATATATTGCTGCTTTACAGCAATTTACAGACACATTAGGCACTCGCAGGGACGAGATAGTCGAGGCAGCGGAGATACGCCTGAAATACAGCGGATATATTATGCGTGAGCGCGAGGTTGCATCAAAGATGCAAAGGCTAGAAAATATCCGTATAAGCGGGCGCTTTGACTACGCATCTCTCCAGTCCCTATCTACCGAGGCAAGGCAGAAGCTCGCAGCCATCAACCCCGACACTCTGGCGCAAGCCTCCAGAATCCCCGGGGTATCACCTTCTGACATCAACGTCTTGCTGGTACTGTTAGGCAGATAGTTTCACGTGAAACATAAACAACAAACATACAAACAATGAACAACCCCATTCTATTAAAACACCTGCGGGTAGTCCCCGACTTTCCAATACCGGGAATACAGTTCCAGGATATAAGCACCCTGTTTGACAACCCCGAATGCCTGAGCATTATGCGAGACGAAACCGTAAAGATGTACAAGGACATGGGCATCACAAAGGTAGTAGGTTTGGAGAGCCGCGGCTTCATGCTCGGCGCGATTATGGCCGCCGACCTGAATGCAGGTTTTGTCATGGCGCGCAAACCCAATAAGCTTCCGGGCAAAGTTGTCTCAATCGAATACGACAAGGAGTACGGCAAGGACACAATCTGTATGGTAAGTGATGCCATTAACCAGGACGACGTTGTGCTTATTCACGACGACCTTCTGGCTACCGGCGGCAGCATGAGAGCCACTATTGATCTGGTCAGGCAGTTTAAGCCCAAGAAGATTCTCGTAAACTTCATCATCGAACTGAATATCGAGGGACTGCACGGTCGCGACATCCTGGACGACGTGGAGATAACTACGCTGATGAAAATCTCATAGGAGCAACATTCGGGAACAGGATGAACAAGGAGGAGCTGCAGAAATACCTCAAGGCAATCGTTTCAAACCTGCCGGAGAAGCCCGGCTGTTATCAGTACCTTGATGACAGCGGAACCATCATATACGTCGGCAAGGCAAAGAACCTGAAACGTCGCGTCGCCAGCTATTTCAATCACGAGCATGACAGCATCAAGACAAGAAACCTGGTTGCCAAGATACGCGACATCAGGTATCTTGTCGTCAACTCGGAAAGCGATGCCCTCCTGCTGGAAAACAACCTCATCAAGCAATGGACGCCCAAATACAACATCCTGCTAAAGGACGGCAAGACATACCCAAGCATCTGCGTTACCAACGAATACCTGCCGCGAATTATAGAAACACGCAAAATTGACCCACACAGAGGGACATACTACGGCCCCTACAGCCACGTCCAAACCATGCACATGCTGCTGGACGTAATCAGGAAGTTGTACCCCCTGCGCCGATGCACCCACACAATAAGCCCGGAAAGCATTGCCGGCGGCAAACATAAGGAATGCCTGGAATATCACATAAAGAACTGCACCGCACCATGCACTGGCCGTGAGACCCACGAGAGGTATATGAGCTACATCTCGGATGCCACCGAGATACTAAAGGGCAACACCTCGTCACTTGAGAAGCGCCTGCAGGCAGACATGCAGCTGTTGGCGGCAGAGATGCGCTTCGAGGAAGCAGAAATCGTCAAACGACAGTATCTGCTTATCAAGAACTACCGCTCCAGAAGCGAAGTCGTAAGCAACACAATCAACGACGTTGACGTATTTAATATCGAGGATAACAGCAACGTTGCATATATAAACTACCTGCACGTTGCCAACGGATGCATCAACAAGGCATTTACCTTTGAATACGCCAAGAGAATGGATGAAACCACAGAAGAACTGCTTGTATCCGGCATCGTCGAAATGCGCGGCAGATATAAAAGTTCCAGCAAGGAAATAATTGTTCCGTTCCACGTGGAACTACCACTCGAAGACATCCAGCTTTCCATACCGCAGCGCGGAGACAAGAAGAAACTGCTCGAACTTTCGCGAATGAATGTCCTGCAATACAAAAAGGACCGTATGGCACAAAGCGACAAGCTTAACCCCGAGCAGAAACAGGTACGACTGATGAAAGAGCTGAAGGAAGCGCTGGGCATGACAAAAATGCCCCTGCACATCGAATGTTTCGACAACAGTAACATCAGCGGAACCGATGCCGTAGCAGGGTGCGTTGTATTCAAAAAGGCAAGACCATGCAAAAACGAATACCATAAATATAATATAAAGACGGTAGAAGGTCCTGATGACTACGCCTCGATGCAAGAGGTCGTAAGACGCAGATATTCGCGCATGATAAACGAGGACACCCCCCTACCCGACCTGATTATCACCGACGGCGGCAAGGGACAGATGGAGGTCGTACGCAAGGTTATCGAGGACGAACTGGAACTCAATATCCCTATCGCAGGACTAGCCAAGAACAATCACCACAGGACCAACGAACTGCTGTATGGCTTCCCCACCAGAACCATACAGCTGCGAACAGATTCTTCACTGTTCCATTTCCTTACACAGATACAGGACGAGGTACACAGGTATGCAATAACATTCCATCGTGACAAGCGCAGCAAGCGCCAAACCAAAAGCGAACTGGATTCCATTCCGGGCATAGGACCCAAGACAAAGGACCTTCTGCTAAGACATTTCAGGAGCGTAAAGCGCATAAAAGACGCATCACCCGCAGATCTGAAGGCAATTCTTGGAGAGAATAAATCAACCAAAATATACCAGGCATTGCACAACAATTAATTCTTTTTTATATCTTTGCATACATAGAAAGGCAAAGACACCCGCAAATAATACCATGAGAACAGTCATCCAACGCGTAACCCAAGCATCCGTAACCATAGAAGGAACGGTAAAAAGCAGCATCGGAAACGGGATGCTCATCCTGCTTGGAATAACAAATGGAGACAGTTCCGAAGACATTGAATGGCTCTGCAATAAAATAATAAACCTGCGCATCTTTGACGACGAAAACGGCGTAATGAACAGGAATATCCTGGATGCAAAAGGAGATATCATCGTTGTCAGCCAGTTCACCCTGATGGCAAGTTACCGAAAAGGCAACAGACCCAGTTATATCCATGCAGCCAAGCCAGACATTGCCATCCCCCTTTACAACGAATTCTGCGCCAATTTAAGCACCATGCTGGGCCATCCTGTAGGTACCGGTGAATTCGGCGCGGATATGAAAGTACAACTACTTAACGACGGTCCCGTAACAATCTGCATGGACACCAAGAACAAGGAATAGAAACAAATCAAAAATATAGAGAATATGGATAAGTACGAAGAAATGTTGTCCAAGTACAACACAAACGTCAACGACGAAGCAATCGCCAGGAAAGTAGCTGAAATCATCGAGAAGAAGGTTCCCGAAAACATGACCCCGGCTGTAAAGAAATTCCTTATGGGCAGTGTAGAACTTACCACGCTGAAAACCACAGACAGCGAGGAAAGCGTGCTGAAATTCACCGAAAGAGTCAATGATTTCGACAACACATATCCAGACCTGCCACACGTTGCAACCATCTGCGTATATCCATGCTTTGCCAAGATTGTCAGTCAAAGCCTGGAAGTAGAAGGCGTAGAAGTAGCATGCGTTAGCGGCAGTTTCCCCAGCTCACAGGCCCTTCTCGAGGTAAAGATTGCAGAAACAGCACTGGCAGTCAAGGATGGCGCGACAGAGATTGACATCGTTATGAGCGTAGGCAAGTTCCAGAGTGGCGATTACGAGACAGTATGTGATGAAATCAGCGAATTGAAAGCCGTATGCGGCGACAAGAAGATGAAGGTTATCCTGGAAACCGGATGCCTTGCAAACGGTACCGAGATCAAGAAGGCATCCCTGCTGTCCATGTTTGCCGGAGCCGACTACATCAAGACATCGACCGGCAAGGAGAAAATCGCAGCAACACCCGAGGCAGCATATATCATGTGCGAGGCCATCAAGGAATACTACGATCAGACAGGTATACAGATCGGCTTCAAGCCAGCAGGTGGAATCAACACCGTCAAGGATGCAGTAACATACTACACCATAGTCAAGGAAGTACTCGGCGAAAAGTGGTTGACCAACCAATATCTGCGTCTCGGCACCAGCCGATTGGCAAACCTGCTACTGAGCGATGTTCTGGGTCAGGAAGTCAAATTCTTCTAAAACACACCTTCCCTACCCCATTTTTACCCCTGTGAGAGTCTGAAATTTGCGACCCGCTGGTCATAAATTTTATTCTAGACAAATCTCACGAAGCCTAAAATCAGCCCTAATTGCTAAAAAACAGCACTTTAGGGCTATTTTTTTGTACAACGATAAAAGAGTAAATAAATTGGAAATACTACAAATCAGGGCATTTTTGCCTTAAATTGCACGCTGAGACACAAAATCCAGATAAGCAATCAGCGAATCGACGACTGGCGAGTGATCAAAGTCATCAAGAAGCCCTCTTGCCATTCCCGAGAACTCCTGCATGGCTTTTTCCGTATAAATTATTCCACCCTCGTCATAGGTCAGGTGAACCAAAACAGCAATCTCCTCCTCGGTCACATTTCCACGACGAACCTTCAAGGCAAGTTCCCGAACCTCACGGTTACGACGCGCAGCAAACAATACAGGCAGGGTCAGCTTGCCCTCCTTCATATCATTACCCGCAGGCTTACCCGCATTGTTCGTCTTGTCGTAATCAAACAAATCGTCCCGCAACTGAAAACAAATACCCAGAAGCATTCCGAAACGCTTCATCAGCTCTGCCGATCCATCATCTGCACCCGCAAGCGTTGCACCCAATTGAGCACATGTAGCAAACAACGAAGCCGTCTTCTTGCGTATCACATCGTAATACGCACTCTCCTCCATCGACTCGCTATCCACGTTCACAAGCTGCAGAAGCTCACCGTCAACCAGCATCTTGCCAAGCTCTGCAACACGCTGGGGAATGATAATATCACCCACTACAGAAGCATGCTCAATCGACTTTGACAGCAGGAAATCACCTACCAGAACGGCACTCTTGCTGGACAACAGGCTATTGACACTCTGCTGACCGCGACGCATATCACTCTCGTCCACGACATCGTCATGCACAATAGACGCCGTATGCAGCAGTTCCAGCGCAATCGCCGCATGCAGTACGCTCTCCGGTAACGCCTTCTCAGCATCAGTAAATAGCCTTGCGGACAACAATGCAAGCACAGGCCTCATCTGCTTACCCTGGCGCCTTACGATATGCTCAAGAGCAATATTCAGCAAAGGATTCGATGTCGTAAGCGTAGCCTTGAACATCTCGTTGAAACGTTCCAGATCATGCCTGACAGGTTCCTGTATCTTTTTCAATGCGTCCATCAGCTAAAGTCTCATTCTTATGCGCAAATTTATATAAAAACGGCGACATTAGCACAAATTTTAGTATTTTTGCAAACAAAAGACATTATTTTCAGTGCAAATCTCACACCGAAAGGACATGAAACTACTCCTTTTAGACGCATACGCGCTCATATACCGCGCATTTTACGCATTTATCAAGAATCCGCGAATCAACTCCAAGGGCGAGAACACAAGTGCCATTCTCGGCTTTGTCAACACCCTCGAGGATGTACTTAGGAATATGCAGCCGACACACATCGGAGTAGCATTCGACCCCAGCGGAGGCACCTTCCGCCACGAAGCATACCCCGAATACAAGGCACAGCGCGAGGAGACACCCGAGGCAATACGATTTGCCGTACCAATAATCAAGGACATACTCCAGGCATACCATATCCCCGTCCTCGAGGTAAAGGGCTATGAGGCAGACGACGTTATCGGCACACTTGCACATCAGGCAGACCAGCAAGGTATAGACACCTACATGATGACTCCCGACAAAGACTACGGACAACTCGTTACCGACAACGTAAAGATGTACCGCCCCGGCTTGGGAGCCAATCCCGCACAGATACTGACACCCGCTGACGTATGCAGCAAATGGGGGATAGACAACACCAGGCAGGTAATAGACATACTTGCCCTCATGGGCGATGCCTCGGACAATATCCCCGGCTGCCCAGGTATCGGAGAAAAGACAGCCAGCACACTCGTCAAGACATGGGGTGGGGTAGAGGAGCTCATATCCAATATCGATAACCTGAAAGGCGCGACACAGCGCAAGGTAAGCGAAAACATAGACAAGATACGCCAGAGCTATTGGCTTGCCACAATTGTCACAGACGCACCCATTACATTGGACCTGCAGAATCTGGAATACCAGGAACCCGACGTCCAGAAGCTCGAAGAAATATACAAACGTCTGGAATTCAATCAGTTGCTACACAAGGCAAAGGGCGAGTACGTTGCAAGGCAGAAAAAGGAAGAAGACACAACCAAGCCAAAGGCCAATACCGACGGCAGCATACAGGGCGACCTCTTCGCCATGTTCGACACAGCACAGGAAACACCTTCCGAACAGGCAAGCCAACGTCCGGTACTGCCCCCTTACGTCATCCAGGACAACATGGTCATAGGTCACAACCTCAAGGCACACTGGAACGACATCAAAGAATACGAGGGAAATATGTTCGACGTAGAAATTGCACACTACGTCCTGCATCCCGAAATGAGACACGGCCTTGAATACCTACAACAGATATACAATTGCAAGACCCTCCAGGAGCTGAAGGCAAAACTTGCCCGAGAACTTGAAGACGAAGGCCTGATGCCATTGTTCCAGGAAATGGAAATGCCACTCATGCCCGTTCTTGCACGCATGGAAGAAGCAGGCGTAAGCATTGACCTCCAGGGACTTGCAGACACCAGCCGCACCTTTACCGGACAGCTTAACCAGCTCGAACAGGAAATCATACAGCTCGCCGGACAGCCATTCAACATATCCTCGCCACGTCAGGTAGGAGAAATACTTTTCGACGTACTCAAGCTTGACTCCAAGGCAAAGAAGACCAAGACAGGACAGTACACAACCAACGAGGAAATCCTTGAAGCGCTCAGAAGCAAGCACCCGATTGTAGGCAAGATACTGGAATTCCGCAGCCTTAAGAAACTGCTGGGAACATATATAGACGCATTCCCCAAGCTGGTCAACCCCAAAACCGGACACATACACACCTCGTTCAATCAGACAGTCACCGCCACAGGTCGTCTCTCCAGCAGCAATCCCAACCTGCAGAACATCCCCGTGCGCGATGCACTGGGAAAGGAGGTACGCAAGGCATTCATCCCAGATACAGGAGAACTCTTCTTCAGCGCCGACTACAGCCAGATAGAACTGCGCATCATGGCACATCTGTCCCAGGACGACAATCTGGTGGAAGCCTTTCTCGAGGGACACGATATCCATGCAGCAACCGCAGCCAAGATATACCACAAATCCATCCAGGATGTGACACCCGACGAGCGCCGTAGCGCAAAAACCGCCAATTTCGGCATTATCTACGGCATCAGTGCCTTCGGCCTTGCCGAGCGTCTTGGATGCAGCAGAAGCGAAGCAAAGGCCCTTATCGAAGGTTATTTCGATACATATCCAGGTGTCAAGGCATATATGGACAAGAGTATAGCCATGGCACGTGAGAAGGGATATACACAAACCCTATTCGGACGACGCTGTCAGCTACCCGACATCAACAGCCACAATGCAACCGTACGCGGCTATGCCGAACGCAATGCCATCAATGCCCCCATACAGGGAACCGCTGCCGATATCATGAAGATTGCCATGATACGCATCGACAAACGCCTGCAGGAGCAGAAACTCAGGAGCCGCATGATCCTGCAGGTTCACGACGAACTCAATTTCACCGTAATTCCCGATGAAAAGGCACTAATTGAACAAATTGTGATAGAAGAAATGCAGAATGCAACAAATCTTCGCGTACCCCTGATTGCAGATGCAGGGTGGGGGAGAAACTGGCTTGAAGCACACTAAATCAAATATAAAAAAAACATAATTAACACGCATAAAGCACAATTTTCCAGAGAAAAACAATATATTTGCAGGACAAAAGGCGTTATAAACAAGCGCGACAACAGATAAACCGATGAAGCGAACCCTGATCTTGACCCTTGCAGCAATGCTCGCACTGACCGTTGCAATTGGCGGAACTAACATGCCCGTGCAAACTCAGGTAAACGACAACGATACCGTCATAATACGCACCGATACACTCAAGGAAGTTGTCGTAAAGGGCAATAAGGAACTACCTGTAGTAGACGCAATACGCCAAAGCCTGGGAAGCGATATGGTGCAACCCAAGCAGAAAAGCGTTTCGGACGTACTTGGCAAAGCATCTGACTACATCCTTCATCCCTTTGCACGCAAACAGCGCCAACGCGCCAAGAACTTGAAGCGCGCAAAGCAGACTCTGGAGCGCCTTGACGCCGCCAAGACATACGAGGACGAGCTTACCGAAGCCATCCGCAAGCAATTGTACGAAGACTCAATCGCTGCCCTCAGGAAGAAATAGCATCAAACCGTATCGTACAGCTCGGTACTCAGATAGCGCTCACCCGTATCAGGCAGGAGAACCACAATCCTCTTACCCTTGTTTTCCCGCAATTTAGCCAATTCTATCGCAGCAAAGGCGGCAGCACCGCTGGAAATGCCCACGATCAATCCCTCGTACAGGGACAGCTCACGACCCGTCTGCAACGCATCCTCGTTCTTCACCTTATATACTACATCTATTACCGAACGATCCAGTATCTCAGGCACAAAACCAGCGCCTATACCCTGAATCTTGTGAGGACCAGGTGCACCGCCGCTCAGCACAGGACTGCTCTCGGGCTCGACGGCAACAATCCTGATATCATGGTTCCTTGCCTTCAACGCACGACCTACACCCGTTACAGTACCGCCCGTACCTGCTCCGGCAACAAAGATATCCACCTTGCCGTCCGTATCACGCCAGATTTCATCGGCCGTTGTCCTTTCGTGGACCTCGGGGTTGGCAGGATTTGTAAACTGACCCAAAATAATAGAACCTGGTGTCTCACACTGCAGACGCTCAGCCTCTGCAATAGCACCCTTCATGCCCTTTGCACCATCCGTCAACACAAGCTCGGCACCTGCAGCCTTCATCAGCAGCTGACGCTCCCTGCTCATCGTCTCGGGCATTACAATTACAGCCTTGTAGCCCTTCACGCGGCTAATCCAGGCAATTCCCACACCAGTATTACCGCTCGTAGGCTCTATGATGGTTGCCCCAGGTAGCAACAATCCCTTCCTCTCGGCATCCTCGATCATATTCAATGCAATACGATCCTTGACGCTGCCACCAGGATTAAAATACTCGACCTTTGCAACAACCTGTGCCTCAGCACCGCGAGCCTTTGCTATCCTCTCAATCTCCACCAGTGGGGTATTGCCCACCAAATCCAGCAAGTTTTTATGAATGTTTGCCATAATCTGTTATTGTTTTACTCTGCAAAATTACAACTTTATTTTCAATCTCGATTTTTTCCCACACTTAATTTTCAGATTTGATCAAATGCCTGCTGCAAGTCATCCAGAATATCATTGATATGCTCGACCCCGATACTCAGGCGCACAGTCGTCGGAGTTATGTGCTGAGCAGCAAGCTCCTCGGGACTCATCTGGCTATGGGTTGTCGTGTACGGATGTATAACCAGCGACTTTACGTCAGCAACATTTGCCAGCAACGAGAATATCCGAAGCGAGTCGATAAACTTCCAGGCATCCTCCTGAGTACCCTTAATTTCAAATGTGAATATACTGCCTGCACCTCTGGGGAAATATTTCCTGTACAATCTGTGATCCGGATGAGAGGGCAGGGCAGGGTGGCTTACACTCTTCACCTTAGGATTGTTCGAGAGGTAATCGACAACCCTCAGCGCATTGTAAACATGACGCTCAATCCTGAGCGGCAACGACTCGACACCCTGCAGCAGAATCCATGCATTCAACGGAGAGATACAAGCACCCGTATCACGCAGGATAACGGCACGGATACGCGTTACGAAAGCAGCATCTCCGGCAACCTCGGCAAAGACAGCACCGTGATACGAAGGATCAGGCTTTGCCAGGGTAGGGTATCGATCGGCATTTGCCTTAAAGTCAAACGTCCCGCCGTCAACTATGATACCACCCAGAGACGAGCCATGACCGCCGATAAATTTTGTAGCACTATGCACCACAACGTCTGCACCATGTTCCAGCGGGCGTATCAAAAGAGGCGCAAAAGTATTGTCCACTATAAACAGAATACCGTGCCTGTGAGCAACCCCGGCAATATCATCCAGATTTGTCACATCGCTGTTCGGGTTACCAAACGTCTCGGCATAGATAACCTTGGTATTTGGACGTATTGCTGCCTCAAGAGCCTCCAGGTCATTTACATTTACAATGGTATTCTCTATACCCTGAGTAGCCAGGGTATGCGTTATCAGGTTAAAACTGCCGCCATACAGATTATCAGCCGCCACGATGTGGTCGCCATTCTGCACGACATTCTGCAGAGCATACGTTATTGCAGCAGCACCACTTGCAACAGCCAGGGCAGCGACACCACCCTCCAAGGCAGCGATACGCTCCTCCAGGACACCCTGAGTCGTATTGGTAAGCCTGCCATAAATATTACCCGCATCCCTGAGCCCGAAACGGTCCGCAGCATGCTGGCTGTTATTAAATACATACGATGTTGTCTGATAGATAGGTACAGCACGGCTGCCCGTCGTCGGATCGGGTGACTCCTGACCTGCATGAAGCGCCAGAGTCTCTATCCTGTAATTCCTTGTTGACATAATATTATATGTTTGTTACTGATTCCTTGACGGTGCAAAGGTACGGCAGCTAAATAATTTTTCCATATAAAACGAATAAAGTTGGATAATTTATCTATCTTTGCACCCAAACAAAGAACAAATATCCTGTTAAACGATAAAATTCCAAGTTATGACAGAAAATATTGTCCGCGAACATCTGGACGACAGGGATATTGCAATCCTCAGAGCCCTTCAGCAAGATGCACGCCTTACCACAAAACAACTTGCCCAGAAAGTACATCTCAGCCCGACACCGACGTACGAGCGCATAAAAAGACTGGAGAGGGATGGATATATCAAACGCTACATCACGATACTGGATGCCGAGAAACTGCACAAAGGCTTTGTCGTATATTGTTGCGTAAAGCTCACACCCCTCAACACCCAGACAGCGCGTAAATTCTGCGAAACCATCATGCAAATCGATCAAGTCACCGAATGTTACAACATTTCTGGCAAGTTCGACTACATGATGCGCATACACTGCCCCGATATGAAATACTACCAACAATTTCTCCTCAACACACTCGGTACCCTCCCCATGCTCGGTACCCTGGAAAGCACATTTGTCATGGAGGAGGTTAAACACAACTTCGGTGTAGCAATATGATAAAAAATACCAATAAAAAGCAACCACGTCATGGCATTATCAAACTATTTTGATAAATTTGCACCATATATTATAAATAAGGAAATAACAAATAAAACATCACATAATGAACCAGAAAACGATTAAATGGAGCATAATGCTCGCTACAGCATTCGTATTTGCCGCCTGCGGTGGCGAACAGCCCAAGATTGTAGAGACATCGTTCGAGACGATTGTAGTTAAGAAACAGGACTTGACCATTCCCGTAAAGTTCAGTTCCAGACTGAAGGGAAAAACCGATGTGACAGTCATGCCGCAAATAAGCGGGCAGCTGATGCAGATATGCGTCACCGAGGGACAGCAGGTCAAAAAGGGTCAGACCCTCTTCATCATTGACCAGCGCACAGCCAAGGCACAGTTGGCAACAGCCGAGGCAAACCTGCAGTCAGCCCAGGCCGCAGAGAACAGTGCCAAGCTTAACTACGAATCAAAGAAGAACCTGTTCGACAGGAAGATTATCAGCCGCTACATGCTGGACAACGCGTTCAACGACTACACACAGGCACAGGCAACAACCGCCCAGGCACGTGCCTCGGTATTTACCGCAAAAGTAGAACTCGGATTCTGTACCATTACAGCATCGGTATCAGGCGTTATAGGCGAGATACCCGTACGTGTCGGTGACCAGGTATCAACAAACACCCAGCTGACCATCCTGAGCGGCAACACCACCATGGATGCCGAGTTTTCGGTAACCGAGTCTATTGTAGAGATGGTCGTTCAGGACAGCATGAAGTCCGAGGAATTCGACAAAGAAATGGCAAAGATGCCCGAAGTTACATTCGTCATGAAGGGCGGTACCGAATACAAGCACAAAGGTCGTATCACATCCATCACAGGCGTTGTGGACAACGCCACAGGCTCATTGGGAGTCAAGGCTACATTCCCCAACCCCGACGGAGCCCTGAAATCAGGCATCCAGGGTACAATAGTGCTTCCGATTGAGGAGAAGGACGTAATTGTAATTCCGCAGACAGCCGTTGTACGCTTGCAGGACAAGCAGTTGGTTTACAAAGTAAAGGCCGACAGCACTGCAACAGCCGTAACGGTAACGACAGCCAACCCTGGCAACGGACAGGATTTTGTCGTAACCAGCGGACTGAAAGTCGGTGACAAGATTGTGACCACAGGTGCAAACAACGTACACGAGGGACAGAGAGTGCTGTTTTAATGATTAATGCATAATTCATAATGCCATAATTCATAATTGATGCCATCCGCTACCACGGTAAGTAGTCAGGAAATAATAGATTGTGAATTACGAATTGTGAATTACGAATTGAAAATTATGAAGAACAATATATTTATAGACAGGTACGTGATGGCGTGTGCCATCAGTATCGTGATAACGCTGGTGGGATTCATCTGCATGAATTCGCTGCCCATCGAGCAATATCCCAACATTGCGCCACCGCAGGTCGAGGTAACTACCACATATAGTGGTGCCGACCCAAAAACCATTATACAGTCAGTCATCGCACCCCTGGAGGAGAGTATCAATGGTGTTGACGGCATGGACTATATGGTATCCAAGGCCACCTCGACAGGTAACGTCTCCATTGACGTATTTTTCAAGCAAGGCGTTGACCCCGACATGGCGACGGTGAATGTACAAAACCGTGTATCCAAGGCGCAGTCACAGTTGCCAGCAGCCGTTATCAATGTAGGTATAGAGACCGAGAAACGACAGAACAGTATTCTGCGCATCATAGGCGTACAATGTACCAACGGCAAGTATAGCGACGACTTTGTATCCAACTATGTTGACATCAACATCAAGCCTCGCATGCAGCGTATCTATGGTGTAGGCTCGGTACTGGCATTAGGCAACACATACGCCTTGCGCGTGTGGATGAAGCCCGATGTGATGGCACAATACGGCCTGACTCCCGACGATGTCAGCGCAGCCATCAACAGCCAAAGCTTTGTTACCGCTGTAGGCAGCTTTGGTGACCAGTCGGACAACAAATACAAGTACACCATGGAGTACAAGGGTACTTTGAAGGAGATTGAGGAATTCGAGGACATCGTAATCAAGACCTCGGAAGGCGGTCATGTGCTGTACCTCAAGGATGTTGCCGAAGTGGAAATCGGTGCCAAGTCATACAGTTTCATCTCCAACATTAACGGTCAGCCCGGTGCCATCATGATGATTTTCCAGTCACCAGGGTCCAATGCCACCGAGATTAACGCACGCATCGACAAAATGTGCGAGGAGTTGAAGGCAACAATGCCAGCCGGTTTGGAGTTCGTCACCTTGCAGAACACCGACGACTTCCTCTTTGCAGCCATTGGCAATGTAGTAGAAACACTCGTCATTGCAATCATTCTGGTGATTCTCGTCGTTTTCTTCTTCCTGCAAAACATCAAGGCAACAATAATCCCCAGTATATCTATTGTCGTATCGCTGATGGGAACCTTCATGATTGTCACGATGGCAGGCTTCTCGCTTAACCTGCTTACACTCTTCGCCCTGGTGCTGGCCATAGGTACCGTGGTAGATGATGCCATCGTGGTCGTAGAGGCAGTGATGGCCAAGATCGAGGGCGGCATGACCGATGCCAGGGAAGCCACACGACAAGCCATGAACGAAGTATCCATGGCCGTGTTCTCGTGTACGCTCGTCTTCATGGCCGTGTTCATTCCCGTTACATTCCTGGGCGGTACCTCCGGCACATTCTTCACACAGTTCGGTATAACCATAGCCTCGGCCGTTGGTCTGTCCTGTCTGCAGGCGCTGACCACCTGTCCTGCCCTGTGCGCCATCATGCTCAGGGTCACCGAAGGCAAGAAAGAAGGCAAGGGACTTTCCTACTATACCAAGCTGGCATACGAAACCAGTTACAATGCCCTTCTCGACAAATACTCCAAGGCCGTGCAGAAGTTTATCAAGCGCCCCCTCGTGGCAGTCAGCGTGCTGGCCATTGCAGCAGTGCTGCTCTTTTTCTGCATGCAGAACCTTCCCTCGGGCCTCGTACCACAGGAGGATCAGGGTATTTTCATGGCCGAGGTCGATGCACCCGAGGGCTACACCCTGCAGCAGACCAACGAACTGCTGAAGCAAGTTGAGGAAAAGGTCAAGGAGATACCCGAGTTGGAAAGCTATTCGATGGTGAGCGGCTACGGTATGATTTCGGGATATGGCTCCAGCTACGGCACCTTCATTATCCGCCTGAAGAACTGGGAGGAGCGTCCGGGTATCGAACACAACGTCGAAACCGCACTGACCCGTCTGGCCATATCGTGCATGAGCATCAAGAATGCAACCGTCATTCCCTTCCAGCTGCCTCAGATTCCAGGCTATGGTACAAGCAATAACGTAAACCTCGTCGTCGAGGATCCAACCGACGGCGACCTGTCAGAATTCTCCCGGATGACCGACAACTTCCTGTACAAGCTCATGGAGCGCAAGGAAGTAAGCGTAGCCATGTCCACTTATTCCGAGAAATTCCCCAAGTTCCGTGTTGATGTCGATGCCTTCCAGTGCAGCCGTTCGGGCGTGACACCCAAGGAAGTGCTGACCACCCTGGGCAACTACTACAGCGGTGCATACATTGCCAACTACAATCAGTTTGGCAAGGTTTACCAGATATGGACTGCCGCAGCACCCGAGTATCGCCTGGAACCATCCTCGCTCCAGAACATCTTTGTAAAGGTAAGCGACGGCAAGATGGCACCACTCTCACAGTTTGTTACGCTCAAGGAAATTGTCGGACCGTCCAACAACCAGCACTTTAACCTGTACTCAAGTATCGAGTGCCAGGTAGTGCCCGCCAACGGTTACAGCGAAGGTCAGGTCCAGCAGGCCATTGCCGAGGTTTTCCGTCAGGAAATGCCCACAACAGCAACATTCGAATACAGCAATATGTCGCGCGAGGTCGCAGAACAGGCAGGTTCCAACACCACCACAATCATCTACTGCATCTGCGTGGTTCTCATCTACCTCATTCTCGGCTCACTGTACAACTCGTGGTTCACACCATTTGCCGTGCTTCTCTCCATCCCATTCGGTTTGCTGGGAGCCTTCGGTGTCACCCTCATAGCCGCACTTTTCGGTATCCAGGGCATGGAGAACAATATATACCTGCAGACAGGTGTAATCATGCTCATAGGATTGCTGGCCAAGACCGCCATCCTGATTACCGAGGTCGCAGCCGAGCACCGCAAACACGGTATGGACATCGCCCAGGCCGCCTTCACCGCATGTAAGGACCGCCTGCGTCCAATCCTCATGACCGTTGTCACCATGATAGCAGGTATGATACCACTTATTATCGAAGGCGGAGCAGGAGCCAATGGCAACCGCGCCCTCGCCGTCGGAGTGGTGGGCGGTATGAGCGTAGGCACCCTGGCCATACTGTTCGTCGTTCCCGTTTTCTTCATTATCACACAGAAACTACAGGAAAAATTTGTCACAAGCGACAACACACAAAGTTAAAGTTTAATAACTTTACAACAACAATAATAATGAAAAAAATCCTATTCACCGTTGCAGCCAGCCTTATGCTCACCGGCTGCAGCCTATATAAGAAATACGAAGCCCCCAAACCGGCACCCGAATGGGACAAAACCCTGTTCGGCACCGAAACACCGGCCGTAGCCACCCAGGGAGCATCCATTGCCCAGATGTCCTGGCGCGAGTTCTTCTCCGACCCCAACCTACAGGCACTTATCGACCAAGCCCTTGCCAACAACACCGACCTGAACACCGCCCGCATCAATATCGAGAAGAGCCAGATAGCCCTCAAGACAGCCAAGCTCGCCTACCTGCCCTCGCTGTACCTTACACCACAGGGAACAATATCCAAATTTGGCAGCGCCAGTGCCACCAAGGCCTACAGCCTGCAGATGGAACTCTCGTGGGACGTAGAACTGTTCGGAAGCATCACCAACAAGAAACGCGCAGCCAAAGCCATACTGATGCAATCCCAGATGAGCGAGGAAGCAACACGTTCCAACCTGATTAGCAGCATTGCACAGCAATACTTCTACCTGCAGCTCCTGGACCGCGAGCTCGAAATACTGACCCTCACCGACAGCCTGTGGGCAGCATCGCTCGAGACAGAGAAAGCCCTGTGGGACAACGGCCAGGCATACTCCACCGCCGTCAACCAGCTCGAATCATCGTGGATAGACGTCAAGACACAAATCATAGACACACGACTATTGATACAATCCACCGAGAACTACATCTGCAGCCTGCTCTGCATCACCCCGCAACACATCACACGCACACGCTGGACCACAGCAGCCGAATACCACACGGCAACCGAAGGACAGCCCGTCTTCGAACCCCGCTTCATACAAGTCGGAGTACCAGCCACCATGCTGCAACTGCGGCCCGACATACGCCTTGCCAACTACTATATGGAGGAAGCCTTCTACAACACACAGACAGCCCGGGCAGCCTTCTTCCCAAGCCTCTCGCTCTCTGGCCTGCTGGGATGGACCAACAGCGGTGGTGGGGTAGTAACCAACCCCGGTGACCTGCTGCTCAGGGCATTCGGCTCCCTGTCACAGCCCATCTTCAACCGCGGACGCATCAAGGGCAACCTCAAGACCTCACGCCTGACCGAGCAGAATCTGCAGAAAAAATACGTACAGACAGTTATCGACGCCGGTACCCAGGTCAACCAGGCACTTGCACAGTGCCAGGCAGCACGCGAGAGACACAGCTTCTACAACCGCCAGGTTCAGGTGCTCCACGAAGCCTACGTCAGCACCCACTACCTGATGGACAACGGCGAAGCCAACTATCTGGAAGTCCTCACCGCCCAAGAATCATACCTCTCGGCACAGCTCAACGAGGCAGAAAACCTGTACGACGGAGCACAGGCAGTCATCGCCCTCTACATAGCCCTTGGCGGCGGTACCAAATAAAAAGCCGACCAACTATTTCTGCGACTCCACCTTCCCAAGGCTCTTTTCCAGTATAGCCAAGGCTTCGGTGGGGTCGAACGAATCAGCATAATCATTATAACCGATGAACGGTAACCCCCTAACCACTAACCCAACTACTCAACTAACTACTTACTATTTTTTGGGGGGCTATGTTTTTGCGTAGTGAATGGTCACGCGTACCTTATATAAAATAAGAAAAATTTCTTTATATATATAAGTATTCTCTCTCAGGAAACACCCAGCAGAGTAGTTGAGTAGTTAGTTAGTGAGTAGTTAGGGGTGATTTTTCTGTCTATTGGTTAACGAAAGTTAATGTTGTCTCGTTTTGCGACGTTTTACGACGTATCGCGACGTTTCCTGATTTCGCCCCTTTCGGCTGCAATACCTTTGCACCGTCCCTCGGAAAAATAGGCCGTCGAGCCTAAATTTGCAGACTCCTCGAGGTGACACGTGCAGACTCCCGGGACCAACACGTGTAACCCCCTGGGGGTAGCAAAAAGGGAGGATTTAGTTTAATAGCTTAATAGCTTAGTAGTTTAAAAGTTTAAGAGTTTAAGAGTTTAAGAGGTTAGTTGGTTATGAAGGCGAGATTGGCTTGGTTGGCGTTTGTTGTGGCGGTGGTGTTTGCAACGGTGTCGCTTTTTCTGCCGCCGCAGGGCAAGATTGATGCCTCGGTGGTGCTGTACAGGTACAGGCTGAAGCATGATTCGGTGTTTGTCCACAGGACTGATACGGCCTTTGTGGAACACAGGGTAGTCAAGCGCGTGGAGGTCCCGCGCAGGCGCACGTGGTTTGACTATACTTCATACGCGGCCCTGGCGATCCTGGTTGTTCTGCTTGTCAGGAAAGTGCGCAGTCACTACTCAACTACTTACTAACTTACTTACTATTTTTCAGAAAAAGGGGTGTCTAGTCGCAACTCAGCGCACTGGCATACCCTTCGCATACCCAGGCAGCCCTTTTGGGTATGCCAAGGGGCTGGGTAGGAGCAGAGAAGGAGCAGAGTACTTGCTGCTTGGGAGCTGGATAGAGGTTGGAAAACGTTCTCGCAGCAATACGGAAACAAACTGGGCCTTGTAGAGAGAAGTGAACTGTAAGAAAGCGTATCAGTTGTATCAGTGTATCAGTAGAAAAATGATGGTCAGATACCTCTATATATAATATATAACTAATTAATATATAGATAGTTATATATGGAAGTGAATGAGGATTGGTACCTCAAAAATCAAATTGATACACTGATACACTGATACAAAATATGTACTTCCCTAAAAAAAGTTGAATGGATTTTACTTTAACCCTGCCATAGGTTGAATGCTTGTTTGATACTTTAATCCTTAGCCCTGGCAAAAGTTGAATCATTCTCTCTAAACCCTTGTTTTTGT
>Ga0256405_10000821_pt1 | contig 94987 bp, 85 predicted proteins | sample RumenRJG_02DNA_FD_189096 | JGI IMG/M metagenome (GOLD analysis project Ga0256405, IMG submission 189096) | Bovine rumen microbial communities from Lethbridge, Alberta, Canada - RJG_02 | ecosystem: Host-associated > Mammals > Digestive system > Stomach > Rumen | place: Canada: Alberta...
TCCGCAGGCGTACGCACCCCAGGCGATGCCCCAGCAGCCCGTCTATGCGCAGCCCGCTCCGGTCCAGCAGCCCGCGGTCAAGCCCAAGAAGGGCTGGGGCAAGCTCTTCGCCGCCCTCGCGTGCCTGCCGCTGCTCATCGTGGGCGAGATCATCGGCCTGTACGCCGGCGATGCGACCGTGCTCGGCCAGGATCTTGGCGCGGAGCTCGGCGGCGCGCTCTTCGCGGTCGTGCTCTGCTGCGTCCTCGGCGGCGTCAGCCTGCTCAACATCACGGCGAAGTCCTGGAAGTGGGCATGGCGCGGCCTGTGGTGGTCCATCGCGATCTCCGCGGCCATCGCCATCCTCGACCTGTACGACTACATCTCGACCGACAGCCTCTTCCCCGTGCGCGATTGGCCCTGGCAGTTCTTCCTCTCGATCGTCTACTGCATCGCCATCGGTTTCTTCGAGGAGTTCATGGCGCGCGGCCTCGTCCTGCAGGGCCTGCTCTCGCGTATGGGCACCAACCGCAAGGGCGTCGTGTGGGCCTGCATCCTGAGTTCGCTGTTCTTCGGCCTGCTGCATGTCGACGTCTCGCAGATGTTCTCCGTCACTCCGCTCGAGCTCCTGCAGGGTGCGCTCAAGGTGCTCCAGACCGGCATGTACGGCTTCGCGCTTGCCGCGGTCGTCTGCAAGACGGGTGAGATCGTATCCGCCGCCCTGCTCCACGGTCTCGATGACTGGCTGCTCTTCGTCCTCACCTTCGTCGTGGGCGACTCCCTCGTGACCGAGTACGTCTCGTCCGATGTCGACGAGGGCTGGGCAACGGTGATCGTCTACGCCATCTGCATCGCGCTCTATATCCCGCTTGTGGTCCGCGCAGCCCATACGCTGAGGGATCTCGATGTGCCCAACCGCGGCGCGTTCTTCCGCGAGCGTGCCGGCGTCGCCACGGCTCCGGCAGCGCCCGCCGCCCCCGTCGCGGCTCCAGCCGCCGCCTATGCGGCTCCGACGCAGCAGGGCTATCCCGCCCAGTACGTCCAGCAGCCGCAGCAGTACGTGCAGCCTCAGCCGTACGTGCAGCAGCAGTATCCGCAGCAGTACGTCCAGCAGCCGCCTGCGGTACCGCCTGCGAATCCGATCCCTACGCAGATTCCCGATGAGAACCTGTTCCAGACGGATCGAAGCGATCCTCGAAATACCGGGCTATAGCGGGACCGGTGAACACGCCCGAGAAGGCGGCGAATAACCCTTTCGCGACCGCATAGGCGATGCCGTTTCCCAGCGTGAACTTGATGAGCTGGGCGAGTCCGAGGAACAACGCCACGGTGAGCAGGCCCACGACGAGCCGGATGGCCTTCCGCTTCGCACTGCAATCCGTGGAGAACCGCACGTAGCGATGCTCGAGGAACCATCCCACGAGGGTCCCCGCCGCGACGCCCGCGGTGCTGTAGGCGTCGAGTCGCATCTCCGCGGGGTCGACGAGCAGCACGCCGCCCACGTAGTCCATGGGGTAGGGCTTGACCGTGGTGTAGACCACGATGGCGGCGATGGCGGCGAGCCCGACGGCGAGCACGGTGGTGTCCTTGGTCGTATCGCGCTTCACCCATGAGATGAACAGGCCCGAGAGCCAGATCGCAAGGGCGGAGATGCAGAGCGCTACGAGCACGTCTTGCGGGGTGTGCACACCGAGGAAGTTGCGCGAGAAGGCGATGAGCAGGACCAGGATCGCGAGGAGGATCGCCTGCGGGTGCCTCTCCCTGATCCTCCAAGCTAGCGAACCGTAGACCGAAGCCGATCCCTGCGTGTGCCCGCTGGGGAACGAATAGCCCGTGGCATGGCCCATCGCCATCCGAGAGGGCGCGATGCGCGTGTCGCGGATCCAGGGGCGGTACACGCACGCGGTGTCCTTCACGAGCTGGTTGATGTTGTTGCCGATCCCGATGTTCGTCAGGATGAAGAGGCCGAGCTCCTTGTCGACGATCCAATAGAGGATGCATGGGACGACTGCGAGCGTCGCCGAGCTGCCCAGGAAGGTGATCACGTTCATGATCATCTCGATTGCGGGGCCGGCGGATTCGCGGATGCCTTGGAGCCAGAGCAGGTATTCGATGTCCATGTCGTCCTCTCGGATTGCCGTGCGCATCTAATTGTACGGTTTGCGCGCGTGAGCGTCGTGCCGCACTCGTTTAGCGTCTGAATCGCGCGGATACCGAAAACACGGCGGTTGACGCGGCGGGCATCCTACACTAGTGCTAGGTTATTCCGTCCATACCGAGGAGGTATCCATGGGCAAGTTCGTCATCCGCACCACCGAGAAGGGCTCCCGCTTCGTGCTCAAGGCCGGCAACGGCGAGGTCATCGCCGTCTCCCAGATGTATGCCTCTCTGGACGGCTGCGTCAACGGCGTCGCCTCTGTCAAGAACAATGCGCCCGAGGCCAACATCGAGGATCAGACCGTCGAGGGCTTCGAGAAGCAGCCGTGCCCCAAGTTCGAGGTCTACGTCGACAAGGCCGGCGAGTTCCGCTTCCGCCTGCTCGCCAAGAACGGCCAGAACATCGCCGCGTCCGAGGGCTACACCGCCAAGAAGAGCTGCCTCAACGGCATCGAGTCCGTGCGCAAGAACGCCGTCGACTCCGAGGTCGTGCAGGAAGAGGAGTAGATTCCTCCCGAACAAGAGGCTATCGAGCTGAGCGAGAAGGCCAGGCCCTACGCGGTCTGGCCTTTTCCGATGAACCTGCAATTGGGGACGGTTCCTTTTTCGCGGAAAACCGCGAAAAAGGAACCGTCCCCAAAGCGCGGAAAACCGCGAAAAAGGAACCGTCCCCAATTGCCAATTGCAGGTTCGGGAGGCTGTCAGCACGAGAAGACGAGCGTATTCCCATCCGAAAGGTGCTCGTCGTATGCGTAGCCGCGCTCATCGAAGGCGCGCAGGTCCTCAAGCGACTCGATATCACGCTCGGCGCACCAGCGCACGAAGGTGCCGCGTGCCGCCTTCGCTTCGGTGGATCGTTGGATGAGGCGTCCGTCGCGCACGTCTCCGAACAGGCAGGTCGTGATGGCGGGCATGCCGGGTCCCTCATGCGCTGCGAGCGCCTGCGAATACTCGACCGACGCCACGTTGACGATGTCGGTGAAGCCCTCATCGGCAAGCGAGCGAAGAAGCGCGTCACCCCAGAAAGCATAGAGGTCGGCGAATCCGTCCACGGAGAGCTTCTGACCCATCTCCAGGCGGTAGGGGACGACGCCGTCGAACGGCGCGAGCACGCCGTAGAACCCCGAGAGGATGCGCAGATGGCCGCGCAGGTAGTCGAGTCCGGCACCATCCATCACGCCCGCCGCGAGATGCTGGAAGGCGATGCCCTCGTAGGCGATGACCGCAGCCGTGACGTCGCGGGAGAGGTCCATCTCGCGCAGGCGCTCCATGTTGAGCGCCGTGAGCACATCACTCGTCTTCCACAGCGCCTTGGCCTCGTCGTACGAGAACGACCTGAGCGCGTCCATGAGCCGCCCGGTCCGTTCGAGGAACCGTGGAACGCCTTCAGCATACGGCGGTCCTTCGACCACGTTCATCTTCTTGGCAGGGGAGAGGACCAGGCAGAGCCTCATCGCGCCTCACCCGTCCAATAGCCATAGCGCGGCTCCAAGCGCGCTGCGAAGCCTGCGGTGAGCGAGAACGAGGCGACCTCGGCGACCAGCATCGCATACCAGATGCCGTCCGGACCGATGAGGGCGGGCAGAAGGAAGACGCAGCCGATCTCGAAGACGATGGTGCGGAAGAACGAGATGATCGCGCTGATCACGCCGTTGGAAAGCGAGGTGAACAGCGACGAGCCGTAGATGTTGAACCCCATGACGAGGAACGCCGTCGAGTAGAGCGTGAACGCATGGACGGTGAGGGCGAGCACCTCCGGCTCATCGCGTACGAACAGGCCGCTCAGGGGGTCGGCGAGCAGCTGCGTCGAGACGAACATCGCGATGCCCGTGCAGCCGATGACGACCAGGCTCTTCCTGAAGAGGCTCCGCATCTCCGCGCGGTTCTCCGCGCCGTAATTGAAGCCCATGAGCGGGGCCGCGCCGATGGAGTAGCCGATGAAGATTGCGTTGAAGGAGAACCCGAAGTAGAGGATGATGCTGTACGCCGCGACGCCCGCCTCGCCGAGCCATGCGAGCAGCTGCATGTTGAAGGCCATCGAGACGAGCGACGAGGAGATGTTGGAGACGAACTCCGACGAGCCGTTGAAGCATGCCTCTCGTAGAATCGCCAGGTCGACGCGGGGTTTCGTGAAGCGAAGGCTGCTGGAGTTGGGGTGCGAGAAGTACACGAGCGGGATGATGGCCGCGAGCGCCTCGCCCGAGACCGTGGCGATGGCAGCGCCGGCAACCCCCATGTCCAGAAGCGCGACGAAGACCGCGTCGAGCACGATGTTGGTCACGCCCGCAGCGACGGTGTTCGCGAACCCCAGGCCGGGCTTGCCCGCCGTGGCGTAGAAGTTCTGGAAGAGCAGCTGGCATGCATCGACGGGAAGGCCGACCAGGAGGATCCCGCCATAGACGCAGGCTTCCTCGAGCATCTCGCCCTCTGCGCCGAGCGCGGCCATGAGCGGGCGCATGGTCGCGAGCCCCGCGACCGCGAGCACGACCGAGATGGCGATGGTGGCGCAGACGAAGAAGGTGAAGCGCTCGCGGGCGAGCTCCTCGTCACCCTCGCCGCGCGTGCGGGCGACGATGGCGCTGCCGCCGGTGCCCAGCATGAAGCCGATGGTCGCGAGGATCATGGTGAGGGGGAAGGCGAAGTTGGTCGCGGCGAGCGACGTGGACCCGCAGACGTTCGAGACGAACAGGCCGTCGGTCATCACGTAGAGCGACTTGAAGAGCATCATGCCGATGGCGGGCAGCGTGGCTCGGATGAGCCTGCGGTACGTGAAATGCTGCGCCATATCGGTTGCCATGGATGATCCCCTGCCGTGCGGTTTCGCCCTTTGCTACTCTAGCGGAAGGCGATGGACGCAAGGGTATGATAGAGCCATGAGATTGGATATCCTCACAGACGCCAGAACGGCCGGGAAGATCCGCTACCGCATCCGGTGCGGAGAGGACGTCGTTGGCTCGCTTGCCTGGGATGGGCGCGGGTCGTTCTCGATCGACGTGTTCGGACGTTCCTGCGGGCTGCATCAGCCCGACGCCCTCGAGCGCGCACGGCAGCTGGGGCAGGGTTCGCGCATGCTGCTTGCCACGGGATCCTTCCCCGGCACCATCTCCACGAGACGTGAGAAGGACGGCCTGCTCGGCTCGTGCACCTTCTACGCTCTGGAAGCGGAGGGGGCTGCATCGTGCGGCTACCCCAATCCCGGAGGCGGGCGCGGCTGGCGCATGAGCATCCACCGCGACAGCGGGCAGATCGCGCTGGCCAAGCGGCCGAGCGAGCCTGTCCACACCCCTGACGGCCTCGCGATCATCGCCCTCGACGAGGATGCGGCGGTCCGCGCGCTGCTGCTGGCCTGTTACGACGTCTATGCGAGCTACCTTGAGAACGACGGCGGGGCGGCGGGCCCCTTCTCGTTCCGCTTCGTCAACATCTTCGGGAAGCGCGCGACGGAGCTCGACGACCCTGAGTTCGAAGAGCGCTGCGACGGCGGATCGTCAGAGGAGGATGCGGCGGCGGATGCCGTTCCCGAGACCGCAGCCGACCGCGCTGCGCGGCTTGCTGAGGGTTTCGCCGTCAAGGGAGACATCGTCGACCGCCGCTCCTGACGCTGACCCGGAGCGCCGAAGGTCCATGCAGAAAGCCGCCCGCACGGATGCGGGCGGCTCCTGTTGATCTGAAGCTGCGGGCCTACTTCCCGATGAGCTTCCTCTTGATGATCTTGGCCCTGCGCTTGAGCGCGTAGGGGATGATGGCCTTGAGCTTGTCGTCCACCTTGCCCATGGTGGAGCACTCGGGCAGCTCGCGGGAGAGGTGGATGGCGTCGAAGTCGCACTTGGTGGTGCAGACGCCGCAGCCCACGCACTTGTTGGGATCGACGATGGATGCGCCGCACTTGAGGCAGCGTGCGGTCTCGATGCGCACCTGCTCCTCGGTGAGCGTGAGGTGCCAGTCGCGATGGGTCTTGTGGATGTCGAGGCCCTCGCGCACGCCCTCGTGCTGGCGGCCCGCATGGTCGTAGTCGTTGGGGTTCAGCACGATGTCGGTCTTGTCGAGCTCGATGTAGCGGCGCTGGTTGCGGCCGAGCGTGAGGGAGTTGCCGGGCTGCACGAAGCGGTGGATGGATATGGCGGCCTCGTGGCCCTGCGCGACCGCGTCGATGACGAACTTGGGGCCGGTGAGCGCGTCGCCGCCCACGAAGATGTCGGCCTGGGCGGTCTGGAAGGTCTTGGGGTCGGCCTGCGCGCGCATGCCGCGGTCGAGCACGACGGCCTCGCCCTCGAGCATCGTGCCCCAGTCGATGGCCTGGCCGATGGACATGACCACGTTGTCGCAGGCGACGAGCACGGTGTCGTCCTCATCGTAGACGGGGGAGAAGCGCCCGTCCTCGCCGAACACGCTGGTGCAGCGCTTGAAGCGGATGCCGGTCACCTTGCCCTTCTTGTTGCGGACGACCTCGGCGGGACCCCAGCCGTTCACGATCTGGACGCCGTCCTCCTCGGCCTCGGCGCGTTCCTCGGGAGTTGCGGGCATCTCGTCGCGCTGCTCGAGGCAATACATCGAGACGTTCGACGAGCCTGCGCGCACGGCGGCACGCGCCGCATCGATGGCAACGTTGCCGCCACCCACCACCACGGTGGTACCGGGCAGCTGGGTGGTCTCGTCGGCGAGCACACGGCGCAGGAACTCGACGGCGGTCTCGACGCCAGGACCCTTCTCGCCGGCAACGCCCGCCAGGCGGCCCTTCTGTGCGCCGATGGCCAGGTAGAACGCCACATAGCCCTGCTCGCGGAGCTCCTCCAGCGTGACGTCCTTGCCTACCTCCACGCCGCAGCGGATCTCGACGCCCATGGCGCGCAGCACGTCGATCTCGGCCTCCACGACGTCCTTCTCCAGCTTGTAGCTGGGGATGCCGAAGACCATCATGCCGCCGGGCTTCTCGCTCTTCTCGAACACCGTGGGGGCATAGCCCAAATTGGCCAGGTAGTAGGCGCAGGTAAGTCCCGCGGGGCCGGCGCCCACGATGGCGATCTTTTGCTGATAGGCTCCCTTGAGCGACGGCTGCATCGAGGGTGGTACGAAGCGCGTCTCTGCGTTGAGGTCGAGCTCGGCGAGGAACTTCTTGACGGCCTCGATGGAGACGGGATCGTCGATGAGCCCGCGCGTGCAGGCATCCTCGCAGCGGTGGTTGCAGATGCGGCCGCAGACGGCGGGGAAGGGATTCTCCTTCTTGATGAGCGCGAGTGCCTCGGTGTAGCGGCCCTGAGCCGCCAGCTTGAGGTAGCCCTCGACGGCGATGTGCGCCGGGCAGGCGACCTTGCACGGCGCGGTGCCGGTGTCGTAGGTCTCGATGCGGTTGTTGTCGCGGTAATCGGGATCCCACTTCTCGGGACCCCAGTCAAGATCGTCGGGCAGCTCGTGGCGCGGATATTCCACGGGTCCGTGAGAGGTGCAGAGCCGCTGGCCCAGCTTCACGGCGCCAGCGGGGCAGTTCTCGACGCACTGGCCGCAGGCGACGCAGTTGGCGGGGTCGACCGTTGCGATGTATGCGGACCGCGAGAAGTTGGGCGTGTTGAAGAGCTGCGAGGTGCGCAGGCCGTAGCACACCGACTTCTGGCAGTTGCAGATGGCGAAGATCTTCTCCTCGCCGTCGATGTTGGTGATCTGGTGCACGAATCCCAGGTCCTCAGCGCGCTGGATGATGGCGAGCGCCTCTTCCTTGGTGACGTAGCGGCCCTTGCCGGTCTGCACCTCGTAGTCGGCCATATCGCCCACGCCGATGCACCAGCCCTCGGCGTCGTCGCCGGTGTTTACGCCGCGCACTGTCTCGGACATGCGGCAGGAGCAGACGGCGCTCGAGAAGCGGTCGTACTTGTCGAGCCAGTGGGAGATGTGCTCCACGGGGATGGAGCGCTCCTCCTGCTCGATGGCCTTCTCGACGGGGATGACGTGCATGCCGAGCCCGCCGCCTCCGGGCGGGACCATGGGGGCGACCTGCGCCGGGCCCGTGAACGCGATGCGCTCGAAGTAGGTGCTCATCTCGGGGTGCTCCTCGAGGGCGGCCTCGTTCATGGCATAGAACTCGCCCATGCCCGGCAGCTGGACGGGCAGGACGAAGCGCTTCTCATGGTTGGGGTTCGTGCCGTCGAGGTTCTCCCAGTTGTACTCGATGTTGCCGACCTGCGCCATGTGGTTGACGAGCGGCTCGACGCGCTCGCGCGGCCATCCGGTCTTCTCGACGATCTGGTCCATGGTGAGGGGGTTGCGCATGCCCATGCGGTTGGCGATGTAGGCGGTCTCCTCGGTGAAGATCGAGAACAGGCCCCAGTACTCGGGGTCGGCCGGGGTAATCTTGGTGATACCCACCTTCTGGGGGATGCGGTCGATCATGAGCTTGGCGAGCTTCATGGTCTCGGGGCGATCGGCGGGGTCGATCTCCTGAGCGGGCACGTACGGGTCCATGGGCTCTGCGGGGCGGTAGGGCTTGGCAGGGCGGAACTGGTGGTTCCACTCCCAGAGCTCGGGATGGTCGGACTTCTCCTTGCAGCTGGCGGTCTCGGGGCCTTCGAAGACCTCGACGATCTTCGAGCCCTGGTTGCGGGGCGGGTTGATGACGCCCTCCGTCGGCCCGACGACGGGCTGGGCCCCGTGCGCGGGCGCCTTTCCGCCTGTCTCCAAGCGCTTCTGCTCGCGCAGCTCGATGATGTTTCCGGCGATCTCTGCCATGGTGCGTCCTCTCCAACAGTGCGTCGGTCGCGCCCCCTCGCGCAGCTCATTAACAACTTTATGGTAACAAAGCAGTGCTATCGTTATGATGCGATTCGATCCATCCAAGGAGCTGGCAATGATCTATAAGAACATCATCGATGCCACCGGACATACGCCGCTCGTGCGCCTGAACAAGCTCGTGGAGCCCGGTATGGCCGAGGTCCTCGTCAAATTCGAAGGACTCGAGGTGGGAGGCTCCATCAAGACGCGCGTGGCTGCCGCGATGATCGCCGGCGCCGAGAAGCGCGGCCTGCTGCATCCCGACAGCGTCATCGTGGAGCCCACGAGCGGCAACCAGGGCATCGGCCTTTCGCTCGTCGGCGCGGTCAAGGGCTACAAGGTCCGCATCATCATGCCCGATTCCGTCTCCGAGGAGCGCCGCAAGCTCTGCAAGGCGTACGGTGCAGAGGTCGTGCTCGTCCACGACGAAGGGGATATCGGCAAGGCCATCGAGGAGTGCCTCAACACAGCGCTCGCCATGCGCGACGCCGACCCCGAGCACGTGTGGGTGCCGCAGCAGTTCGACAACCCCGACAACCCCGCGGCCCACATCCTCGAGACGGGCGCGCGCATCCTGTTCGACGTCGACGGTCCCATCGACGGCTTCTGCAGCGGCTTCGGCACCGGCGGAACGCTCTCGGGCGTCGGCCGCGTGCTGCGCACCGCCAATCCCGACATGCAGATCTGGGCCGTCGAGCCCGAGGAGGCGGCGATCCTCTCGGGCGGCATGATCGGTACGCATATCCAGATGGGCATCGGCGACGGCGTCATCCCCAAGAACCTCGACCGAGCCGTGTACGACCGCGTGGTCATCGTCACCGACGAGGAGGCGCTCACCACGGCGCGTCGCCTCGCGCGCGAGGAGGGCCTCATGTGCGGCATCTCGAGCGGCACCAACGTCACGGCTGCGCTGCGCATGGCGCGCGAGCTGGGCGAGGGCAAGCGCGTGGTCACGATCCTGCCCGATACGGCCGAGCGCTACTTCTCAACGCCGCTGTTCGAGGGCTGACGATGGACCTTGCCGCCCGCAGGCTCGTGGTGTTCGACTGGGACGGAACGCTCTGCGATTCGATGTCGGGCATCATCGCCACCGCACGTTCCGTGCTTCTGGAGTGGGGGATTGCCGAGGAGGACCTCGGCGACCTCACACGTCTCGTGGGTCCGCCCTTCCCGCAGGCATATTCGCAGGTTTACGGTTTGTCAGAGGCTGATGCCGCCGAGGTGACGCGCCGCTACCGTGCCCGTTACGAGGAGGGCGAGGGCGCGGGATGGCCCCTGTTCGAGGGGATTCCCGATATGCTCGAGGTGCTCCACGCGTACGGCAAGCTCGTCGCCATCGCCAGCTCGAAGCGCCACGACCTCGTGATGAGACAGGTGCGCGACAACGGCCTTGCCGAGGTGTTCGATGCAATCTGCGGGAAGCTCGCCGATACGGGCGATTCCAAGGAGGCCGCCATCCTGCGCGCGGTCGAGCAGACGGGTTGCTCGGTCGTCGACACCGTGATGGTGGGGGACCGCGACCTCGACGTGATCGCCGCCGGGCATGTGGGCATTCCCTGCGTGGGCGTGCTGTGGGGAGGGACCGCGCCGCGCGCCGAGCTCGAAGATGCGCATGCTGCTGCCGTTGCCGACACGGTCGCTGACCTCGAGGCGCTCCTCACCGCTTCCATCTGATTCCTGCAATTGGGGACGGTTCCTTTTTCGCGGTTTTCCGCGCTTTTGGGACGGTTCCTTTTTCGCGGAAAACCGCGAAAAAGGAACCGTCCCAAATTGCAGGTCGGAGATAGCAGAAGTGTCGTGTCCTTGTGAGATGCGTCTTCAAGCTCACCGAGCCAAATCTCGCGTGATACAGTTAGAAATGGTATGTATCCAGCCTATCCTTTGGGAGGAACGCGATGGCGCAAGATCTTGCCGCAGTGGCAAAGCAAATCCGTAGGGACATCATCGAGGAGACCGCGGCTGCGGGTTCGGGCCATCCCGGTGGCTCGCTTTCCAGCACCGAGATCCTCACCGTGCTCTACTTCGACAAGATGAACATCGATCCCGCGAATCCGCACTGGCCAGACCGTGACCGCTTCGTGCTCTCCAAGGGCCACGCCGCCCCCGTGCTCTACGCCGCCCTCGCCGAGCGCGGCTTCTTCCCGCGCGAGGACCTCAAGACCCTGCGCGACATCCACTCCCACCTGCAGGGCCACCCCAATATGAACGACACCCCCGGCGTCGACATGTCCACCGGCTCGCTGGGCCAGGGCCTCTCCGTCGCAAACGGCATGGCGCTCGCCGGCCGCCTCGACGGCAAGGACTACTGGGTCTATGTCGTCCTCGGCGACGGCGAGATCCAGGAGGGCCAGGTGTGGGAGGCCGCGATGAGCTCCGCCCACTACAAGCTCGACCACGTGATCGCCTTCGTGGATCACAACAAGCTCCAGATCGACGGCCCCAACGACAAGGTCATGACCGTCAACCCCGTCGACGAGAAGTTCGCCGCCTTCGGCTGGCATGTCCAGGTGATCGACGGCAACGACCTCGAGGCCGTCTCGGCCGCCATCGACGCCGCCAAGGCGGAGGCCGGCCGCCCGTCCGTCATTGTGTGCGAGACCGTCAAGGGCAAGGGCGTCTCCTTCATGGAGGACCAGGTCGGCTGGCACGGCAAGGCGCCCAACGCCGAGCAGGCCGCCGAGGCTCTCGCAGAGCTCTCCGCCGAGTAACCGACCGCGAACCCACGACACCCAAGGAGCGTGTGATATGAATTCCGCAACCCGCGTAGCCTACGGACAGGCCCTCGTCGAGCTCGCCGAGAAGAACCCCGACGTGGTCGTCCTCGACGCCGACCTCGGCGCCGCCACCAACACCAACAAGTTCGGCGCCGCATTCCCCGAGCGCTACTTCGACATGGGCATCTCCGAGGCCGACATGATGGCGACCGCCGCTGGTTTCGCCGCCTCCGGCAAGATCCCGTTCGCCTCGACCTTCGCCGTCTTCGCCGCCGGCCGCGCCTTCGACCAGGTCCGCAACTCCATCGCCTATCCCAAGCTGAACGTCAAGATCGGCGCCACGCACGCCGGCATCTCCGTGGGCGCCGACGGCGGCTCCCACCAGGCGATCGAGGACATGGCGCTCATGCGCGCGCTGCCCAACATGACCGTCATCTGCCCGTCCGACGACGTCGAGGCCCGCGCCGCCACCTTCGCCGCCGCCGAGATGGACGGCCCCGTGTACCTGCGCTTCTCGCGCTACGCCACCAACACCTTCCACGGCGACGACTACACCTTCAAGATCGGCAAGGGCGAGATCGTGCGCGAGGGCACCGACGTGGCCCTCATCGCCTGCGGCCTCATGGTCAACATCGCCCTCGAGGCCGCCGAGCAGCTCGCAGGCTACGGCATCTCCGCCCGCGTGGTCAACATGCCCACGATCAAGCCGCTCGACAACGACCTCGTGCTCGACTGCGCGCGCACCATCGGCAAGATCGTCACCTGCGAGGAGCACTCCGTCATCGGCGGCCTCGGTTCCGCCGTGTGCGAGCTCACGTCCCGCATGTGCCCCGTCCCGGTGTCCCGCCTCGGCGTCAACGACGTCTTCGGCAAGTCGGGCGACGTGCCCGGGCTCTTCGAGGAGTACGGATTGACCGCAGCACATATCGTCAAAAAGGTCAACAGCTTGCTCGCATAGCTCCGTAAACGTTTCCATACAAACCGTTTAGCGAACCAATCCCCGAAACACGTTGGCAACGTTTCGGGGATTGTCACATAATTTCTCAAGTAATTCGTTTGGAGAGAGGCTCCAGCGAACGGTTTTCCTATCGTCTAGGGAAAAGGGGATGTGGTATGAGCAAGACACTTTCGCGTAGGGACTTCCTTGCGGCGTCCGGTGTCCTCGCCGGCCTCGGCCTGTACGGCTGCGGTGGTGGCGGCGGCAACAGCGGCGGCGGCGAGGGTGGCGGCGGCGACGCTGCCGGCGTCGAGGGTTACGACCCCGAACTCGTTGCAGCAGCTCAGGCCGAGGGCGAGCTCGTCGTCATCGGCACTTGCGAGGAGCCCTACATCATCGCTGCGTGCGACAAGTACACCGAGCTCTTCGGCATCAAGACCAGCTTCCAGCGCCTCGGCGGCGGCGAGGTTCTCGCCAAGGCCCAGGAGGAGAACGGCAACCCCTCGTCCGACGTCTGGTTCGGCGGCGGCTGCACCTCCTACGTCCAGGCTGCCAACGACGGCCTGCTCATGAAGTACTCGCCCGCAAACCTCTCCGCCATCACCAACAAGAACTTCACCTCCACCGATGGCACCTGGGTGGGCATCTACTTCGGCATTCTCGGCTTCCTCTACAACATGGAGGAGTTCGAGAAGCTCGGCCTCAAGGCTCCCGCGGACTGGCCCGACCTGCTCGACCCCAGCTACAAGGGCCTGATCTGGTCGTCCAACTACAACACCGCCTCCACCGCTGAGCTGATCCTCAACACGGTCATCCAGAAGTACGGCCATGACGAGGGCATCCAGTATCTGGTCGACCTCGACAAGAACGTCGCCCAGTACACCAAGTCCGGTGGCGGCCCGTCCAAGTCGGTCGGCCCCGGCGAGTGCCTCATCGGTATCAACTTCCTGCACGACGGCGTGTACCAGATCGTCGACAACGGCTATGACAACATCGGCCTCGTCGCCCCGAGCTCCGGTGCCTCCTACGAGGTCGGCGCCTCCGCCGCCTTCGAGGGCTGCAAGCACCCGAACGCGGCCAAGCTGTGGCTCGAGTACGTCCTCACCCCCACCTGCGTCAACCAGGCCAAGGAGGTCGGCTCCTATCAGTTCCTCGTCATCGAGGGCGCCGAGCAGCCGCAGATCGCCATCGACATGGGCGTCGATCCCACCAACGTCATGGACTTCGACTTCGCCGACATGATGGCCAACACCGCCCAGTACAAGGAAGACATCATGGCCGCCCTCGGCGGTGGCGACGACCGCTTCAAGACCGAGTAACCATTCCTGGTTTTGAGTTGCACCCATCGCGGTTCGTGAGCGCTTGCGGGTGGATGGGTACTCCCATCCACCCGCTTCTTTGTACCTATCCATTGACGAGAGAGGAAGCCTTATGGCAACAGCGCAAGGCGCGTCATTGGATCGCAAGAAACTCATGGCCGACCCCATCATGGTGTCCACCATCGTGGTTCTTGTCGTTTTCCTGACACTCTTCATCATCTACCCGCTCGTGATCCTTCTCGTTGACTCCTTCATCAGCGATAACGGATTCACGTTCGACATCATCAAGGGCGTGCTTGCCAAGCCGGCATTCAGGACGGCCATCTCGAACACGCTCATCATCGGCGCCGTCACCGGTGTCCTTTCCACCCTCATCGGCCTGCTCTTCGCCTATGTCGAGGTGTACGTCAAGCTCAGGACCAAGTTCCTGGCAGGCCTCTTCAAGGTGGTCTCGATCCTTCCCGTCGTGTCGCCCCCGTTCGTGCTCTCGCTCTCGATGATTCTCCTGTTCGGACGCTCGGGCATCATCTCCAAGACGCTTCTGGGCATCCAGGATTCCAACATCTACGGCATGCGCTCGATCATCATCATCCAGACGATGACGTTCTTCCCCGTGTGCTACATGATGCTCAAGGGCCTGCTCAAGAACATCGACCCGTCGCTTGAGGAAGCCGCCCGCGACATGGGTGCCAGCCGCTGGAAGGTCTTCACCAGCGTGACGTGGCCGCTCATGCTCCCCGGCATCGGCAACGCCTTCCTCGTCACGGTCATGGAGTCCATCGCCGACTTCGCCAACCCCATGATGATCGGCGGCAATGTCGATACGCTTGCCACCTCGATCTATTTGCAGATCACGGGCAACTACGACAAGCAGGGCGCGGCTGCCATGGCAGTGGTCCTGCTGTCCATCACGTTCATCATGTTCTTCGTCCAGAAGTACATCCTCGAGGCCAAGGCAACGGCCACGCTTTCCGGCAAGGCGAGCCGCCAGCGCATGCTCATCACCGACCGCTCGGTGCGCGTGCCGCTGGTCGTCCTCTGCAGCGCCGTGGCAATCTTCGTCATCGCCATGTACATCTGCGTGCCCTATGGCTCCGTCATCACCACCTGGGGCCGCAATTACACCCTCACCACCAAGTGGTATGAGAAGGTCTTCAACCTGTACCGCGGCGCACAGGCGTTCACCGACTCGTTCATCATGGCACTCATCGCCGCACCGCTCACCGCGCTTCTCTCGATGATCATCTCCTACCTGGTCGTCAAGAAGAAGTTCGCCCTCAAGGGCTACATCGAGCTCTCGTCGATGCTCGCCATGGCCGTGCCCGGCACGGTTCTCGGCGTCGGCTTCATCCGCGGCTACGCCAACGGCCTCTTCCACACCGGTGCCCTCCAGTTCATCTACGGCACCACGGCCATCCTCATCATCGTCTTCATCGTCCGCTCGCTGCCCACGGGCACGCGTTCGGGCATCTCGGCGCTACGCCAGATCGACAAGTCGATCGAGGAGTCCGCGTACGATATGGGCGCCAACTCCTTCGAGGTGTTCATGACGGTCACCCTGCCGCTCATCAAGGACTCGTTCCTCTCCGGCCTCGTGACCGCGTTCGTGCGCTCGATCACGGCAATCTCGGCGGTCATCCTCGTCGTCACGCCCGCGACGCTGCTCATCACGGTCCAGATCAACGAATACGCCAACCGTGGCGAGTATGCAGTCGCATGCGCGTTCTCGACGATCCTGATCCTTATCACCTACGCCGCCGTGCTCGGCATGAACATCTTCATCAAGTACTTCGGCACCAGCAAAGCCCAAGAGGAGGACTAAACGATGGCAAAAGAGAAGAAAGGCGTGAAGATCGACCACGTCTCCAAGATCTACCAGGATCCCAAGACGGGCAAGGACTTCTACGCGGTGCATGACGCCAACATCGATATCGCTCCGGGCGAGTTCGTGTGCCTCCTCGGCCCCTCCGGCTGCGGCAAGACCACGATCCTGCGCATGATCGCCGGCTTCGAGTCGCCGGACGAGGGCGAGATCTATCTGGGTGGCGAGCCCATCAACGACCTCACGCCCAACAAGCGCGACACCGCCATGGTGTTCCAGAGCTACGCCCTGCTGCCGCACTACAACATCTACGACAACGTGGCGTACGGCCTCAAGCTCCGCAAGATGGACGAGAAGACCATCAAGGAGAAGGTCACCCGCATCCTCGGCCTCGTCGGTCTCGAGGGCATGGAGAACCGCATGACCAACCAGCTCTCCGGCGGCCAGCAGCAGCGCGTCGCGCTTGCCCGCGCGCTGGTCATCGAGCCGGGCGTGCTGCTCTTCGACGAGCCGCTCTCCAACCTCGACGCCAAGCTCCGCGTCGACATGCGCAACGAGATCCGCCGCATCCAGCAGGAGGCCGGCATCACCGCCGTCTACGTCACGCACGACCAGTCGGAGGCCATGGCCATCTCCGACCAGATCATCATCATGAAGAAGGGCATCGTCGACCAGATCGGCACCCCGCATGAGATCTACTACCAGCCCAAGGATGAGTTCGTGGCCGACTTCATCGGCGAGTCCAACTTCCTGCACGGCACCATGAAGAGCATCGACGGCGGTTCTGGCGTCGCCTCGATCGAGGGCTTCGACGTTCCGATCGCAGCGGTTTCCGAGCTCGAGCCCGGCGATGACTGCACGCTGGTCCTGCGTCCCGAGTCTGCCCTGCTCGCCGACAAGGGCGTCCTTCCCTGCAAGGTCAGCCTGTCCCGCTTCATGGGCCATTACCAGAACTACCAGGTCATGGTTGGCGGCACGCTGGTCAAGATCACCGACTTCAACCCCAAGAACCACAAGATCTACGAGGTTGGCGACGAGGCGTTCGTGGACTTCAAGCCCGCGGACGTGCACGTGCTCCACGGCGAGGGCGGCTTCACCGTCGAGAACATCTAGTTCCCGAGCATTTCGCTTTCAAGCAGAACGCCCCCGGATTTCTCCGGGGGCGTCTTCTCAGAAAAGGGATCAGAAAAGGGATACTCCCCAAACTGGAAAAGCTACTGGATGGCGCGGACGCGGATGATGCCGTCGATGGCGTTGAGCTTGTCCACGAGAGCAGAGTCGAACGAGGGCTCGGAAAGCTCGATCAGCATGTAGGCGACATCTCCCGAAGCCTTGTTGGCCATGTTCTCGATGTTGAGGCCAGCCTCGGAGATGGTGCTGGTGATGCGGCCGATCATCTTGGGGACGTTGCGGTTGAAGACGCAGATGCGCGCGCCCGTGCCCTTGCGGCCCAGATCGACGCCCCCGAAGTTGACCGAGTTGTTGACATTGCCGTTCTCAAGGTAATCCATGAGCTCGTTGGCCGCCATGACCGCGCAGTTCTCCTCGGCCTCGCGGGTGGAGGCGCCCAGATGGGTGGTCACAATGGCGTTCTGCATCTGGACGGAGGTGGTGTTCGCGAAATCGGTGACGTAGCGGCGCACGTGGCCAGAGGCGAGTGCAGCGTAGAGCGCCTCCTCGTCGACGAGCAGGTCGCGCGCGTAGTTGATGATGATCACGCCGTCCTTCATCGCGGCAATCTCGGCTGCGCCGATCATGCCCTTGGTCTGGGGGATCACCGGTACGTGCAGCGTGATGTAGTCGGCCTGCTCCAGAATCTCGGAGAGCTTGCTCACGTGGTGGATGTGGCGGTCGAGGCTCCAAGCTGCGTTGACCGAAAGGTATGGATCGTAGCCGAGGACCTTCATGCCCAGCTGACGGCACGTGTTGGCGACCTGCGCGCCGATGGCACCCAGGCCGATGACGCCGATGGTCTTGCCTGCGACCTCGGTGCCCGCATAGTTCTTCTTGACCTTCTCGACGGTCTTGGCGATATCGGGATCGTCTGCGTGGCTGCGAACCCACTCCACCGAGCCGATGATGTCGCGCGAGGCGAGCATGAGGCCGGAGACGACCATTTCCTTGACGGCGTTGGCGTTTGCGCCGGGGGTGTTGAAAACCACGATGCCCATCTTCGCGCACTTATCGATGGGGATGTTGTTGACGCCTGCGCCCGCGCGGGCGATGGCGAGCAGCGTTTCGGGCATCTCGACCTCATGGAGGTTGGCGCTGCGCACGATGACGCCGTCGGCATCCGCAGCGTCATCCACGAACTCGTAGTTGTCGCCGAAGCGCGCGGTTCCGACCTTCGAGATGTTGTTGACCAGATGAATCTTGTACATAGGTGCTCCTAGCCTTAGTGCTTGGCTTCGAAATCCTTCATGAACGCGACGAGCGCCTCAACGCCTTCGACGGGCATGGCGTTGTAGAGGGAGGCACGCATGCCGCCCACCGTGCGGTGGCCCTTGAGGTTGACGAACCCCGCAGCCTCGGCGGCCTTCACGAACTCTGCGTCGAGTTCCTTGCTTCCCGTGATGAACGGCACGTTCATGATCGAGCGGTCGCAGGTACGGACGGTGCCCTTGAAGAGCTTCGACTCGTCGAGATAGTCGTAGAGGATCTGGGCCTTGGCGGTGTTGTACTCCTTCATGGCCGCAAGACCGCCCTTGCTCATGAGCCACTTGAAGACCTTGCCGCACACGTAGATGGCCCAGCAGTTGGGGGTGTTGTAGAGCGAGCCGGCGTCGGCTTGCGTCTTCCACTCGAGCATGGTGGGGCAGCTAGGAATCTCCTCGGCGGGGATGAGGTCCTCGCGGATGACCGAGATGACCAGGCCTGCGGGGCCGACGTTCTTCTGAACGCCTCCGTACATGACGCCGTAGCGCGTGATGTCGTGGGGCTGGGAGAGGAACATGGAGCTCACGTCGGAGACGAGTACCTTGCCCTTGGTGTTGGGCAGTTCCTTGTAGGCGGTGCCGTAGATGGTGTTGTTCTCGCAGATGTACACGTAGTCGGCGTCATCGCGAACGGGAAGATCGGTGCAGTCGGGGATATAGGAGAAGGTCTGGTCGGCAGAGCTGGCGATTGCCTGGGCATCGATGAAGCGGCTCGCCTCCTGGTAGGCCTTCTTGGCCCACTGGCCGGTGACGATGTAGTCGGCCTTGCGCGACGCTCCGGGCAGGGCGCAGAGGTTCATGGGGACGGCGGAGAACTGCTGGCTGGCGCCTCCCTGGAGGAACAACACCTTGTAGTTCTCGGGCACGCCCACAAGCTCGCGGAAGTCAGCCTCGGCGTCGTCGATGATCGCCTGGTAGACGGCGGAGCGGTGGCTCATCTCCATGACGGACTGGCCGGAGCCCTTGTAATCGAACATCTCGGAGGCGCACTCGGCGAGGACCTCCTCGGGCAAAACGGCGGGACCTGCGGAGAAGTTGTAGACACGTGCCATGGATGGCTCCAATCGTTCTTTATGGTACGCAGTGCTCATCAACCATAGACCGATATATGGATTGACGCGCCCGTAGACGCGCCCTTGTTTCCATTTGTTAGCAAAAACTTGATGTTTTATACGTAGAAAAGCATGTCGTTGTAGCTCGGGACAGGCCAGAAGTCGTTGCCGCAGAGGCGCTCCATGGCATCGACCGTGCGGCGCATGTGCTCCATTGCGGGTATGACGACCTCGAGGTAGTAGTTGCACTGCTCCTGCGGCGTGGGCTTGGCCTGCGCCTCCTTGTTCTCCGCCTCGAGGTCGGAGACGGCGGCGTAGATGGTGTCGATGCCGGCGGTGAGGGTGCGCACGATCTCCCTCTCGGCGAACGCCTCGATGCCGATCTCGGTCTTGGTCGCCACAGATGTCGCAACGTTGCCCGAGTAGTCGATGAGCGCGGGCAGGTAGAGATGGCGCACCATGTAGCTCATGGTGTTGGCCTCGATGTTGAGGAGCTTCTCGTACTGCTCGCACTTGGAGACGTACTGGGCGGTGAGCTCGTTGGCATTGAGGACGCCGTATTTCTCGAAGAACGCGATGTTGGCGGGGGCGATGATGGCGGGCAATGCCTCGGGTGTGGACTTGAGGTTGGCCAGCCCGCGCGCCTCGGCCTCCTTCTCCCAGTCGTCGGAATAGCCGTTGCCCTCGAAGATGATGCGCTTGTGCGCCTTGAAGGTCGCGCGCGCCCAGGACATGGCCTCAGCCTTGAACCTCTCCGCAGGTACGCCCTCGAGGTCGGTGGCGAAGCGGTCGAACTGCTCGGCCACGGCGGTGTTGAGCACCACGTTGGGGTCGGAGATGTTCTGCTGGCTTCCCACCATGCGCAGCTCGAACTTGTTGCCCGTGAAGGCGAAGGGGGAGGTGCGGTTGCGGTCGGTGTTGTCGCGGATGACGTCGGGCAGCGTGGGGACGCCGAGATCCATGAGCTCGCTGCCATGCGCCTCGGAATGCGTGCCGTTGATGAGGGCCTCCACCACGGGGGAGAGGTTGTCACCCAAAAAGACCGACACGATGGCGGGCGGTGCCTCGTTGGCGCCGAGACGATGGTCGTTGCCGGCGGAGGCGACGGAGGCGCGGATGAGGTCGGCATGCTCGTCGACGGCCGCGACGAGGCAGGCGAGGATGACGAGGAACTGCAGGTTGTGCTCGGGGTCGGAACCCGGCTCCAGCAGGTTGTAGCCATCGGAGGAGATGGACCAGTTGTTGTGCTTGCCGGAGCCGTTGACGTAGGCGAAGGGCTTCTCGGCGAGCAGGCATGCGAGCCCGTGGTGGCTGGCCAGAAGCTTCATCTTCTCCATGGTGAGGAGGTTGTTGTCGACGGCAGCAGAGCCCTGCTCGTAGATGGGCGCGAGCTCGTGCTGGCAGGGCGCCACCTCGTTGTGCTTGGTCTTTGCGGGGATGCCCAGCTTCCAGAGCTCGTCATCGAGCTCCTTCATGAACTCGTTGACGGTGGGGCGGATGGCGCCGAAGTAGTGCTCGTCGAGCTCCTGGCCCTTGGACGGCTCGCAGCCGAAGAGCGTGCGTCCGCAGAGCACGAGGTCGGGGCGCTCCTGGAAGTCCTCCTCGCGGATGAGGAAGTACTCCTGCTCGGCGCCGATGCTGGTGAGCACGCGGTTGGGATGGCGGCCGAAGAGGGCGAGCAGGCGTTTGGCCTGCTTCTCGAGCGCCACCTGGCTGCGCAGGAACGGCGTTTTCTTGTCGAGCGCCTCGCCCGTGTAGGAGATGAACGCCGTGGGGATGCAGAGCACCTCGTCCTTGATGAATGCGGGGCTCGTGGGATCCCAAACGGTGTAGCCGCGCGCCTCGAAGGTGGAACGGATGCCGCCGGAGGGGAAGCTCGACGCATCGGGCTCGCCCTGCACGAGCTCCTTGCCCGAGAAGGTCATGAGCACGCCGCCATCGCCCTTGGGGGTGATGAAGCTGTCGTGCTTCTCGGAGGTGATGCCGGTGAGGGGCTGGAACCAGTGCGTGAAGTGGGTGGCGCCCATCTCGAGCGCCCACTCCTTCATGGCATGGGCGACCTCGTTGGCGATGTCGATGTCGAGGGGCTCGCCGTCGTCCATGACGCGCCTGAGCTTCTTGTAGGTGGGTTTGGGCAGCCGCTGCTGCATGACTGCCTCAGAGAAGATGAGACTGCCGTATTCCGCGGTCACGCGATCTGTAGCCATGGCTGCTCCTTTCCGAGAAGAACGCGTTTTAGAAACACAACACATAATTGTTGCACGAATCATGCGAGCTTGCAGGTGTGACGCGAGTTGTTTACGTTGCGGCGGGGCGCGTGTCTCCCCCTCGCGGTACAATCGAAGGCAGTGAATCCAGCGAGAAGGAGCATCCATGCCCGAAGAGACGCCTGCCCGCCGCACCATCGCCGTCATCGACGGCAACTCCCTCATGCACCGCGCATTCCACGCCATCATGCAGCCCATGAACGCTCCGGACGGCAGGCCCACCAATGCGCTCTTCGGCTTCTTCAACATGTTCATCAAGCTTGTGGAGTCATTCAAACCCGACGGCATCATCTGCGCCTTCGACAAGGGCAAGCCGCTCGTGCGCATGGAGATGCTGCCTCAGTACAAGGCGCAGCGTCCGCCCATGGACGAGCGCCTGCGTCCGCAGTTCCCCATGGTGAAGGAGCTGCTCCATGCGCTCGACGTTCCCGTGTGCGAGCTCGAGGGCTGGGAGGGCGACGACATCCTGGGCACCCTCGCACGCCGCGGCGAGGAGACAGGCTACGAGATGCTGCTCTTTACGGGCGACCGCGACATGTACCAGCTGGCGACGGACAACGTCAAGATCATCTCAACCAAGAAGGGCGTCTCCGACGTTGCCATCATGACGCCCGAGAGCGTGGACGACCTCTACCACGGCATCATCCCCGAGCTCGTGCCCGATTTCTACGGCCTCAAGGGCGATACCTCCGACAACATCCCCGGCGTGCCCGGCATCGGTCCCAAGAAGGCCGCCGCCCTCATCGTCGAGTACGGCTCGCTCGACGCCGTGCTCGAGCACGCCGACGAGGTGAAGGGCAAGATGGGGGAGAACCTGCGCGCCCACAAGGAGGATGCGCTCCTCTCGCGCAAGATCGCCACGATCATGACGGACGCCCCCATCGACATCGATCTCGCGGACGCCAAGTTCCCCACGTTCGATCCAGCCGAGGTCAAGCGTGCGTTCTCCGCGCTCGGCTTCACGGGCATGACCGCGCGCCTCGTGCGCATGGCGGGTCCCGACGCGACAGTCGCGGATGATCTGCAGGAGGGGCAGGCGCTCGAGGCGCCGCTCACCGGCGACGAGGCGCATGCCGCCCTCGAGGCGGCGCTCGGGGCGGGGGAGTGGCTTGGCACCGCCTACGCCGAACGCGCCCAGGCATCCGGCCAGCTCGCGCTCTTCTCGCTGGACGAGACGCCCCAGGGCGTGCTCGCCGTGAGCTGCACGCGCGGTCTGCTCACCTTCGAGGGGGACGACGCACAGTCCGTGCTCGAGCGGCTCTTCCGCGCGGGCAGGGTCTCCGCGCTCGACGCCAAGGCGCTCTTCCACGTGCTCAGCCCCGCAGATTCCTCGAAGCCGGAGCGCATCTCCGCCGCAGAGCTCGACATCACGCGCCTCTTCGACTGCGGCATCGCAGCCTACCTCATCGATTCCGACCGTTCCTCGTTCGACGCCGCCTCGCTCGCGCTCGCCTATCTCGGCTCGCCGCTTCCCGAACCAACCGCGGAGATCGACGCCACGGCGCTCGCGGCCCATGCGGCGCGCCTGCTCAAAGCCCCGCTCGAGGCCAAGCTCGCCGAGATCGGCGCCACGTCGCTCTTCCGCGACATGGAGATGCCGCTTCTGCCCGTGCTCGCAGAGATGGAGCGCATCGGCCTTTCCGTCGACCCCGCGCGGCTCGCCGAGCAGTCGGCCGAGCTCGGAGCCGAGCTCGACGGCATGGTCGCGGCGATCCACGAAGAGGCGGGCGAGACGTTCAACATCGATTCGCCCATGCAGCTCTCGCACGTGCTCTTCGACGTGATGGGGCTTCCCACGACGGGCCTCAAGAAGACGCAGCGCGGCTACTACTCCACCAATGCGAAGGTGCTCGAGGACCTCGCGCAGCGCTACGACATCGTGGCGCGCGTGCTCGAGTACCGCGAGCGTGCCAAGATCAAGAGCACCTACCTCGACGCGCTTCCCGCGCTGATCGCAGGCGACGGGCGCATCCACACCACGTTCAACCAGACGGTCACGGCCACGGGGCGCCTTTCGAGCTCCGACCCCAACCTGCAGAACATCCCCACGCGCAGCGAGCTCGGCCACCGCGTGCGCACGGCGTTCACGCCGGCCGTGGGCACGGTCTTCCTCGCCTGCGACTACTCGCAGATCGAGCTCAGGCTGCTCGCGCACCTCTCGGGCGACGAGCATCTGGTGGCGGCCTTCAACGAGGGCGCCGACTTCCATGCGGCCACGGCGGCGCGCGTGTTCGGCCTGCCCGTGCAGCAGGTGACCCCGCAGCTGCGCGCCCGCGCCAAGGCCGTGAACTTCGGCATCGTGTACGGCCAGCAGGCCTACGGGCTTGCCACGAGCCTCAAGATCCCTCGCTGGGAGGCGCAGGAGATGATCGACCGCTACTTCGAGGCGTATCCGGGTGTGCGGTCATTCCTTGATGCGCAGGTGGCCTTCGCCCACGACAAGGGCTACGTCGAGACCATGTACGGGCGCCGCCGCTACACGCGCGAGATCAACTCCCGCAACTTCCAGGAGCGCTCCTTTGCCGAGCGCACGGCCATGAACCATCCCATGCAGGGCACCGCGGCCGACATCATCAAGATCGCCATGGTCTGCGTGGCCGAGCGCCTTCGCGCCGAGGGCCTTGCGTCCCGCATGATCCTGCAGATCCACGACGAGCTGGACTTCGAGGTGCCCGAGGCCGAGATCGACGTGCTCTCTGCGCTCGTGCGCGAGACGATGGAGGGCGTCGCCGAGCTGCGCGTCCCGCTCATCGCAGACGTGAGCTACGGCTCCACGTGGGCGGAGGCCAAGTAGTGGCTGCGCCGCGCATGAAGGTGACCGTCTTCACCGACGGATCGTCGCGGGGAAACCCCGGTCCCGGCGGCTTCGGCGCCGTGCTCATCTACGTGGACACGAAGGGGGAGGAGCACCGCAAGGAGCTCAGCTGCGGGTACCGCCTTACCACCAACAACCGCATGGAGCTCATGGCGCCCATCGCCGCGCTCGAGGCCCTCAAGCGCCCGTGCACCGTCGAGGTCCATTCCGATTCGCAGTACGTGGTGAATGCCTTCAACAAGCGCTGGATCGACGGCTGGCAGGCGCGCGGCTGGAAGGGCGCCGATAAGAAGCCCGTCAAGAACATCGACCTCTGGCAGCGGTTGCTCGTGGCAGTTGCGCCGCACGAGGTGCGCTGGCTCTGGGTGAAGGGGCATGCGGGCGAGGAGCTCAACGAGCGCTGCGATGAGCTGGCCACGACGGCTGCCGACGGGGAGGACCTGCTTGTGGACGAGGGGTTCGAGGGCTGAAGCTGCCTGCCTTTGCCTGCTCCTACAGCGCCTTCTTCGGGCACGCCTTGACGCACTCCATGCACAGGATGCACTCGGTGCCGTTCTTACGGCTGCGTGCGTTGTCGGTCATGTCCACGCCCATGGGGCAGGCCCTCTTGCAGGCGCCGCACGAGATGCACTTGTCGTGATCGCAGGTGATGCGTAGCAGCGAGTAGTAGCTCATGGGCTTCAGGAACACGGTGACGGGGCAGATGTACTTGCAGAACGCGCGGTTGTCCTTGAACGCGAATGCGAGCGCGATGCCCACCGCGTAGTAGATCGCGTTGCCGATGATGAACGCCCAGAACATGATCCGCTCGATGTCGGTTACATGCGCGAGGAAGAGCGCAGCCACGAAGGCGAGCGACAGCGCGAACGTGATGTAGCGGATCCACCCGAGCCGCTTCGCGGGCTGCCGGGGCACCGGATAGGGGAGGAAGTCGAGCACCATGGCGGTCCAACATGCATAGCCGCACCATCCGCGGCCGAACAGAAGCGGACCGAAGATCTTCGCCACCGCGTAGTGGATGGTCGCAGCCTCGAACACGCCGGCGAACAGGTAGTACCAGAACCCCTCGATCTGCATGTTCTCGCCCGAGATGATGCCCAGGTAGACCAGCATGTAGAGGCCTACCAGCAGCTGCACGACGCGGCGGGCATGCGCGTACCCGCGGATGTACAGGGCGATCCCGAGCGCTATGGACATGCCGATGTAGCTGAAGTTGAGCAGGTAGAAGAGATTTCCCTTCGCCAGCCAGAGCACCACGGCGACCGTCTCGAACACCGCGAGGAAGATGTTGGGCCAGATGTATCTCCTCATGCGGTCTTCCCGCCTCCTAACCTCAGATACTCTTCGACGACGTGTCTTGTAAGTGTAGGTCAGCGGGTGGCGTCGGTGCATGGAAAAGCGCCGCGCAGCGGATGGTCCGTTGCGCGGCGCTGTGTCAGCCCAGCGGGAGGTTTGCGCTATGCAACCTGCGCGTGGAGCTCGGCGAACTTCTTGGACTTGCCGTCCAGCATGTTGAAGGCAGCCTCGCTGGGGACGTCGGCCATGCCCGACTCCAGGTAGTTTCGCAGCACGCCGGTCAGCACGAACGGACGGACGAACGCGCCGTGGATGATGCTCCAGACGATCACGCCGCCCAGGACCGCCGCGGCGATCGCGAGGTGGGTGGGGTCGGAGAGGAACAGAGCCACAGAGCTCTCGGCATCGGTCGCGATGATCGAGGCTAGCTCGTTGAAGAATGCGGGGAACTGCGCTGCGACGAGGTAGAAGATCCCGGAGAACACGCCTCCGATGGCAACCAGCGAGACGAGGCCCATGCCGAACACGCGGCCCAGGTTCCTAGCCAGCGTCTTGCCGTGCTTGAAGAACAGCACCGCGCCCTCGCAGGTCGCCTTGGCGGCATTGACGCCTCTGCGGTAGAAGATCCAGCCCAGGCAGCAGTCGCACAGATAGGCGACGACGACTGAGACCGCGGAGCTGATCACGCTGCCGATCGTCTCGCCGGTGTCGCCGCCCACGGCCTTGCCCACGCCGGAGATGGCCCTGCCCAGCTCGTTGAAGATGCCCTTGACGACACCCGTGGCAGCGAAGAAGATGCCCACGGTGGCGAAGCGGTCCCTGACGACCTTCCTGCCCGCGCCGACCACGTCGTCGGGAAGCTCGCCTGTGGTGATGGCCTCGGTCATCATGGCGATCTGGCCTGCCTTGAACGTGTAGGAGATGTAGCGCAGCATGATGGCGACGGCGACGATGCCCACCAGGGCGCCGATGCCCAAGCCGATCAGGCCGTTGTTGATGGTCATCTCGGCGATGAAGAAGCCGCCGATGGCCAGGGCCGCGAGGGCCGCGAACGCCAGGATGTCGTAGAGTAGGCGGAAGACGGAGAAGCTGAGGGTCTTCGAGTAGATTTCCTTGTTGGTCATGTCGTTTCCTCCTATCGGGTGCTTCTGGAAGAGCATCAACGCTTTTGAACACGGACATGGTACGCGTTTCATGGGGCGTCTGTCTCAAAATAACGTGCTAATTCGCAATCGTATCCATTCGAGATGAACGCATGCCCGTCGGTGTGCGCCCGCAGCCGACCGAAAGCGTAAATTGCCGTAAAATTGCACGAAAACCTTGCATTGCTGCAATTCCCTCTACTACAATGTTTCTTCGTATGGGCAATCCCGCCCATACATGGTATCTATAGGCCCCCGAGAGCATGCAAGTTCCCAGCATAACCACCTGTTTTGCGAAGACGACCATGGCGACCGGGGCCCCGTTTCGGAAGGGGTCCACTTTGAGTGAGATTCAGAATTCGTCCATCTTCTCCTTGGATGAGATTACCGACGAGGAGATGAACAACCTCATCGACGGTACCGTCACCGACTTCGATGAGGGCGACCTGGTTACCGGTACCGTGGTCAAGCTCGAGCATGACGAGGTCCTCCTCGACATCGGCTACAAGTCCGAGGGTGTCATCCCCGCTCGCGAGCTTTCCATCCGCAAGGACGTCAACCCGTCCGAGATCGTCAGCCTTGGCGACAAGATCGAGGCCCTCGTGCTCCAGAAGGAGGACAAGGAAGGCCGTCTCGTCCTCTCCAAGAAGCGCGCCGAGTACGAGCGTGCGTGGAACGCCGTCGAGGCCAAGTTCAACGCTGGCGAGACCGTCGAGGGCGAGGTCATCGAGGTCGTCAAGGGCGGCCTGATCCTCGACATCGGCCTGCGCGGCTTCCTGCCCGCCTCCCTCGTCGACCTCCGTCGCGTCAAGGACCTCTCCGCCTTCATGGGCACCCGCGTCGAGGCCCGCGTCATCGAGATGGACCGCAACCGCAACAACGTCGTCCTGTCCCGCCGCATCGTCCTCGAGGAGGCTCGCAAGGCGGAGCGCCAGGAGATCCTCGGCAAGCTCCAGCCCGGCATGAAGCTCAAGGGCACCGTCTCCTCCATCGTCGACTTCGGCGCCTTTGTCGACCTCGGCGGCATCGACGGCCTCGTGCACATCTCCGAGCTCTCCTGGAACCACGTCAACCATCCCTCCGAGGTCGTCAAGGTCGGCCAGGAGGTCGAGGTCCAGGTTCTCGAGGTCGACCTCAACCGCGAGCGCATCTCCCTCGGTCTCAAGCAGACCCAGGAAGATCCTTGGCGTTCCCTCGTCAAGAAGTACCCCGTCGACGCCATCGTCGAGGGCACCGTCACCAAGCTCGTCACCTTCGGTGCCTTCGTCGACCTTGGCGATGGCGTGGAGGGCCTCGTGCACATCTCCGAGATGGCCAAGACCCACGTCGACGCTCCCGCGCAGGTCTGCTCCGTGGGCGATGTCGTCAAGGTCATGGTCCGCGAGATCGATCTCGACCGTCGCCGCATCTCCCTCTCCATGAAGGCCGCCGCCGAGACCCTCGGTCTCGACGTCGAGGTCAAGCCGCTGCCCGAGGGCGAGAAGCCCGCGGAGCCGGTTGCCGAGGAGGCTCCCGCCGAGGAAGAGGCTCCCGTCGAGGAGTAACGCTTTTCCGCACGGTAACGGGGTCGGCGATTGCCGGCCCCGTTTTTTGTTAGCTGCGCTATCCTGTCGTGGAGACGGGAACATGGGAAGAAAGGGCTACCTATGGACAGGCGATTGTTTCTGAAGCTCTTATCCGCATCGGGCTCCCTCGTGCTTGCGGGGTGCGCAGGCGGAGGAGGGGAATCCGAAGCCCCCGTCGAGCCCGAAGGCGATTCCGAGCCTGCCGGCACCGACGAGGTGGCCGAACCCACGGCCGTGCGCGTCGCCGCGCTCAAGGGCCCGACCGCCATGGGCATGGTCAAGCTCATGTGCGACGCCATGGCCGGTCCCGTTGAGGGCAACGAGTACTCCTTCGAGATCCTCGCTGCTCCCGACGAGCTCACGCCCAAGGTGTTCAAGGGCGAGGTCGATATCGCGTGCGTTCCCGCCAATCTCGCGGCCGTTCTGTACTCCAAGACCGAGGGAGGTGTGCGCGCCTGCGCCATCAACACCCTCGGCGTGCTCTACATCTGCGAGAAGGGCGACACCATCCACGAGGTCGCCGACCTCGCGGGCAGGACCATCTACGCCAGCGGCAAGGGGGCGACGCCCGAGTACGCCCTGCAGTACGTGCTCGACGGCGTCGGCCTCGCCGACAGCGTGCCCGTGGAGTGGAAGAGCGAGCATGCTGAGTGCGTTGCAGCCCTCGCCAACGACCCTGCGGGCGTCGCCATGCTGCCGCAGCCCTTCGTCACGGTCGCGCAGACGCAGGACGAGGGCATCCGGGTGGCGCTCGACCTCAACGAGGAGTGGGCGACCGTCGCGAAGTCGTCCGGCTCCGATGCCGCACTCGTGACCGGCGCCACCATCGTGCGTGCCGAGTTCGCCTTCGGCCATCCCGAGGCGTTCGCCGGCTTCATGGGGCAGTATGCCGCCTCGGTCGACTGGGTCAACGCCAACACCGACGAGGCAGCGGCCCTCATCGGCGGCTACGACATCATCGCCGAACCCGTGGCGAAGAAGGCGCTGCCGCACTGCAACATCGTGTGCATCACCGGCGATGAGCTGCGCACCATGCTCGACGGATACCTGAACGTGCTCTATGACGCCAACCCCGAGGCGGTGGGCGGCTCGGTGCCCGGCGAGGGCTTCTACACCCTGCCGTGAGCCCGAAGCGGCCGACATCCCCGGCGTCCGGCATCGTCGAGCGCCTCTGGCCCGTCCTCGTGTGGGTCGCGGTCTGGGCGCTCGCGGCGCATCTGCTGGGCCAGCCCGTCCTGCTCCCCTCGCCGCTCGAGGCGCTCGGGCGTCTGAGCGAGCTCGTCATGGCGGGGGAGTTCTGGTCGTCGATCGCCCGCTCGCTCGGACGCATCGCGCTGGGATTCGTGCTCGCCTGCACGCTCGGCGTGCTCCTCGCGGCGCTCGCCTACGCCTGCGATTCCGTGAGGCGCTTGCTCGCGCCCGTCGTGGGCGCCGTCAAGGCCGCGCCGGTCGCCTCGTTCATCATCCTCGTGCTGGTCTGGGTCTCATCGCGCGACCTCTCGCTCGTCATCTCGTTCCTGATGGGCTTCCCCATCATGTACACCAACGTGCTTGAGGCGCTGCGCGCCACCGATGCGGGCATGCTCGAGATGGCCGACGTCTTCCGTCTCTCGGTCGCCGACCGCATCCGCTCGATCTATCTCTCGCAGGCCCTGCCCTCCTTCGAGGCCGCATGCTCGCTCGCGCTCGGCTTCTGCTGGAAGGCGGGCATCGCCGCCGAGATCATCGGCCTGCCCGACCATACCATCGGCGACCATCTCCACGATGCCAAGATCTACCTCGACACGCCCTCGCTCTTCGCGTGGACGCTCGCCATCATCGTGCTCTCCCTCATCATCGAGAAGGCCGTGCGCGCCCTCATCTCCCGCGCGGTCGCCCATGTGGAGGCGCATGCCTGATGGAGACGCTCATCCTCTTCGACTCCGTCTCCAAGGCCTTTGAGGGCGCACCGGTGCTCGACGGGTTCTCACATGCGTTCGCGCGCGATACGCTCACCTTCGTGGAGGGTCCCTCGGGTGCCGGCAAGACCACGCTGCTGCGCCTCGCTTGCGGCCTCGAGATGCCCGATGGGGGCAGTATCGAGCGCGCGGGCGACCTGCGCTTCTCCTATGCGTTCCAGGAGGATCGGCTCTGCGAGAACCTCTCTGCGGCGGCCAACGTGCGCCTGGTTTGCGCCGATCGCAGGAGCTGCCGTCCCGAGGAGCTGCTCGACGCCCTCGGCATCGGCGACCGCTCCGATATCGCAGCGAAGAAGCTCTCGGGCGGCGAGCGGCGCCGCGTCGCCCTCGCGCGAGCCCTTGCGGCGACGTGCGACGTCCTGCTGCTCGACGAGCCCATGACGGGCCTCGACGAAGCGAGCCGCGACCGTGCCGTCGAGGTCGTGCGCGGCGAGCTTGCAGGGAAGGCTGTCCTCTGGGTCACCCACGACACGGACGAACGCCGCTCGTTCACCGGTTATGAGGTTGTGGAGCTCGGCAAGATGGGGAAGATTCCCGTATAAACGCGCCTGCAACGCGGTATACTGCTTATGCGGACTCGATCCGCGGTGTGGTGGCATCTAAAACCCGATAGATAAGTGGGACGCATGAGCCCACGGGTCGGCGGGCGACGGAAAATCCCGAGCAAAAGTGAGACGTATGAGTCTTCATGTCGGCGGGCGACATTAAAACCACCACTTAAGGATGCGGCGTGGGCGTGCTGCGGATGCGGTGCGCCCGCTTTGTTTTCAGGGGAGGTGGACCGGTGCAGAAGATGGCGAGGAAGCCCAGAATGGGTGCGATCGTCAAGGCCGCGCAGTGCTATCGCGACAACCTGCTCAACCGGAACATCCTCCCCATCGGCGTCAACCGCGACGGTGCCGTCGGAGCGGTCCAGCTCAGGTTCCTCATGCGCCATTTCAAGCATCTGACCGGCGTGCGCACGCGCACCAAGATCCTCGCCAACGACTTCTTCAACCGCGCTATGGAGGGCCGTCTTCCCGAGGACGAGATCATGCCCGACCAGAGCGGGTTCGCAGAGCTCAAGCTCAAGGCGGCGGGATTCATGTTCAAACCCGACCTCGCGGTGACCGCGTTCGGCGAGCCGTCCGGCGCGCGCCTGCACGTCGAGGTGGATGAGTTCGCGGGCAACTCATGCGCGTCCCTCGGTTTCACCGAGGACCATGAGTGGTTCGATCCGGTCACGATCCTGAGCTCACCCATCGGCGACGAGACGCTCAAGCAGCGCAGGTTCCGTGTCGTCGCCGTGTTCCCGAAGGGCGTGGGCGACAGCTGCTACGGCGCTCCGTCCAAGGTTGCCCTCAAGGACGGCGACAACTGGGAGAAGATCGTCGCGAAGCTCCCGCCGTCGCTTTCGTACCTCTCGCTCGACGCGGACGAAGGTGCCTGATGTGCTACGGTAGTCGCGGATAGGGGGTGCGCATGTACATCGTGTTTCTGGCAGGAGGCATCGCTTCGGGCAAGTCGAGCGTCGCGCGCGCCCTCGAAGAGCTGGGCTGCACGCGCATCGATCTCGATGCGCTCTCGCGCGAGGTGCTCGAGCCGGGCATGCCCTGCACGTTCGCCCTCGCCGAAGCCTTCGGCGCGGATATCCTCGATGGATCTACCGGCAGGCTGAACCGTGCGCTTCTCGCCGAGCGCGCTTTCGCGACGCCGTCAGCGACCGAGCTCCTCGAGGCCATCGAGCTGCCCTATATCAGGACGCTCCTCCTCGAGCGTCTCGACGCGCTCTCCCAGCAGGAGGGGATCGCCATCGTCGAGGTGCCGCTGCTGGACCGTCTCGGCACCATGCTCGACATGTCCGATGAGGTCGTCTACGTCCATGCTCCGCGCGAGATCCGCCGCACGAGGGCGATCGGACGCGGCATGCACGGCGAGGATTTCGATGCCCGCGATGCCCGCCAGCCGTCCGAGGACTATCTTTTCTCCCATGCCGACACCATACTGGATAACAGCGGAACTCCCGACGAGCTCGCCGATGCCGTCCTGCGCTGGTGGGAGAGCCGCGCGCAGCACGCTCCGAGCAGCTGATCCGGAAGGAACCCATGGCAAACCGTACCGAGACGCACTCCGCTCTCCGCACGCTCATCCTGGTCGCCGTTTTCACGGCGCTCATCGTGGCCGTGCCGTTCGTCATGCCGCGCGTCTCGAACGCCTTCCTGTACCCTCTCGAGCATGAGTCCGAGATCAGGGAATCATCCGAGCGCCATGGTGTCGACCCCTACCTCGCCTGTGCCGTCATCAGGTGCGAGTCGGGCTGGGACGAGCAGGCGATGTCGCATGCGGGCGCCGAGGGGCTCATGCAGATCATGCCCGAGACCGCCCAGACCATGGTGAACTTCGGGCTCGTCGACCCCGAGCGCTATCCCATGGATGCGCTCTCCGATCCCGCCGTCAACATCGAGTACGGGTGCGCCTACCTGGGCTATCTCGCCGATGAGTTCGAGACGGACGAGCAGATCATCGCGGCATACAACGCCGGGCAGATGCCCGTGCGCCTGTGGGTTGCCAACAGCGCGGATGCGGATACCGGCTTCCTCGACGCAATCGAGTATCGGGAGACCCGGGCCTATGTGGCGCGCGTCCTCGTGTCCTACGAGGGTTATCGGGCTTCCTATCCCTACGCCTTCAGCGAGTGATAGACGTCGACGAGCACGTCGTCGCGTCCCATGTCGATGAGCGTTCCCGTGAGGGGCGCCGCGATGCTGTGGAGGTTCGCGTCCGTTGTCGCGATGGCGGCGCGGGCGACGCGCATGCTCATCTCGTCGGGATCGCCGATGGGGATGCGGGCCGCCTTCAGGATGTCCATCGTTTCCTGCGGGGAGAGGCGTTTCAGGCTCTCGTCGGAGGCCAGCAGGTCGACGAGCTCGTCCTCGGCCTGCTGCGTGATGTTGGTCTTGAGCTGGATCGCGCGCTCGTAGCATGCGGCTGAGAGGTCGTTGCGGCCGAGCTTCCACTCCATGTAGGCGAGACGGTAGAGGCAGACGGCCAGATCGCGCATGGTGGAGCAACGGCTGATGGTCTCCATGAGCAGGTCTGCGGCATCGTAGATGCGCGACATGTTCTCGAGCACGCGCACGCGGACGAGCGCGGCGTCGGGTGTGGCGGGGGCGATGCGCAGGAGCTCGTCGGTATGGGCGAGGGCCTCCTCGCCGCGGTCGAGCATGGAGAGGATGCGCGCGGCGCACGAATGGGCGTTGTAGTACGCGTCCGGCACGAGGCGCACCGTCCGGCTGTGGTCGTCGAGCTCGCGGTTGAACAGCACGCGCTCGGCGAGCGAGTTGAAGTAGCGGTAGATCTGGTCGCTGTCGTCGAGGTAGACGCCCATGCCGGTGATGGGGGAGAGGGCATCCTCGAGCGAGGAGAGCACGGCCTCGAGATCGGCGCCGTCGGGGTCGTCGAGCGCCTCGGTTGCACGCAGCGCGACGGTGTCGAGCGAGCCTCCATCGACGAAGAGCCTGCCGATGCCGCGCTTGTCCGAGATGTCGATCGTGCCCTCGACGAGCGCCTTGCTTACACGGTCGGCTGCCTCTGCGACGCTCACGTCCTGCGTGGCATCGCGGAGGGCGACGAGCTGGCTCACAGCCTCTGCAGTCGAATCGCCCAGATGATCCGTGAGATCGTTCCAAGCGCCGATGCGGCCCGCGCTCTCGTTGATGCCGATCTCCGAGACCATGCGGATGCCGCAGGCTTCCGCGACGGCGGGCGTGGCGGCGCTGTCGATGAGCTCGACGGGCTCATAGCGCCACATGGGTGCGACGGACGGGTTGTCGATGGCGAGGAAGGGCTCGATGCCCTGGAACCAGCCCTCTTCGTCGAATGAGGCGCGTACCGCGGGATCCGAGGGGAAACCGCTCTCGTCGATGACGCTATCGGAGCAGGTGGGGAGCAGGCGGGCGAGCGCCGCACGGTCGAGGTCGAACGAGAGCAGCGTCTCGGTGCCGCGGAACACGCCGCAGTTGACGATGACGCGCTGGAGCTGCGGGTTGAGCTCGAGCGCCTTGCGTCCGCACAGCAGCGCGCTGCGCAGGGCGTAGGCGCGTGCCGTCACGATGCATCCCGTGCGGTTGGTGGCGTAGAACGCCATCGATTCAGGGTGGGGGATGCTCAGGTCGATGACCATGAGGCGCTCGGCAACGTTGGCCTGCATGCTGAAGGCGAGGCGGAAGGGCACCGGCGTGTTCTCGGCGAATTCCGCGAACCTGAGGCGGCACATCCACTCGCCCTGCTCCTCGGCGCCCTCGAGCACGCTGGGAAGCGAGCGCTTGGAGGGCCGCGGCTCGAGCGTGGCGATGGAGCGCAGGACCTCGGTTGCGGTCATGCCGCGCGTGCGCATGGCCTGGTACACGTTGAGGGCGCACTCGATCCCCAGGAATCGGTTGAATTCCTCGTCGGATAGGTTTTCGGTGCTCGAGCCGAGCCAGAAGCTGTTGGAGCGCCCCAGTTTGACCGCTTCGATCTTCGGGGCATCCGTCCACGATTCGAGGCCGATGGCGCCGATCATCGAGGCGAGCGCGGCGTCATAGGTATCCTGTTGCGGATGGCGGGCGATGTCCTTGAGCGTGGCGAACACATCGGTCGAGCGCACGATGGATTTTTCGAGCGGGCTCGCCCCGGCGGAGCTCTCCGGACCGTAGAGGCCCGTGCGCGATGGCGCGGGGGTTGCGACGGCAGGCGCTGCGGGAGCGGGTGCCGGCGCGGGAACCGTCACGGGCGCGGGAGCAGGTGGAATAGGAGCGGGGACGGGGGCGGGGGACGGCACGGGAACCGTCTCGGTCTGCGCGTTGACGATCTCGTACTCGGGAGGCACGGTGCCCGCGATGGTCTCGACCGATACGACCTGGTGCTCATCGGCATCAAAGGGGGCGGACATCATCGAGCCCGTATTTCTGGATTGCTTGGCGGCGACCCTGAAGAGCGCAAAGGCGATGGCAGCGTCGATTGCGGCGATGACGAGGCCGACGACGGCGGCAGCGGGGTCACCGTCCGTGGCGACGATGATTGCGGCGATGAGGAACAACGCGCCGAAGATGGACACGATGACACCGATGCTGACGAGAACCACTTTCAGGCAGCCGCTGTTGCCAGAAGCCATGGAACGCTCCTATCGTCGAGATTTCACGTGATAGATTTTACCCCGCACGATGGACTTAATACGCTGCAACGCCAACACGGGGAGCGTTTTGTGCGACGATAGGTCGGATATGCTGCACGTGCGCCGTCGGAGGGGGTGTGCTGTTTGGCCGGATTCATGAAACGCTACCGTGCGACGGTCATCGCCGCCGCCGTCCTCGCCTTCCTTGCGGCGGTACTCTTCCTCCTCGCGTTGCCCCGCGGAGCGTCGGGACGCCTTATCGCGCTCGTGCACGACGGCGATGGGACTGTCTACGAGCTTCCACTCGACGAGGATGCGGTGCTCGAGGTGGCGACACCGCTCGGCACCAACACGGTCGTCGTGGAGGGCAGCTCCGTCCGCATGGAGGCAGCTGACTGCCCCCATGGCGATTGCCTGCGCCAGCGGCCTATCTCCCGTCCCGGCGAGCAGATCATCTGCCTGCCGCACGAGCTCTGGATCGAGATCGTGCCGGAGGACGGCGAATCCTCGGGGATGCTCGACGAGGACGCCGTCTCGTATCCCGATGATGTCGACACGGTGGCGGGGTAGGGCTATGGCAGGGCTCACGGGAGAAGACCTGCTCTTCTGGGCGCGTGTGGGCGTGCTCGCCGCGCTCGCGCTCGTGCTGGGCTATCTCGAGACGTTCATTCCCATCCCCATCCCGGGCGTAAAGCTCGGTCTTGCGAACATCGCGATCCTCCTCGCGTTCATGCGCCTCGACGTGCGCGCCGCCTTCTTCGTGACCCTCACGAAGGTGCTCGCGCAGGGCCTGCTCTTCGTCTCGCCCCTCACCTTCGCCTACTCGCTCACGGGCTCGCTCCTCGCGTTCTGCATCATGGCCGTGCTGGTCAAGCTGCCCACCATGCATCCGGTTATGGTGTCGGTCTGCGGCGCGGTCGGCCATACCGCGGGCCAGATGCTCGTCGCCGCAGCCCTGCTCGGCACGCGCTTCGTCTGGCTCGCCGCACCGGTCCTTTTGGTCGCCGCCATCGTCACGGGCGCTATCTGCGGCTTCCTCACGATGCGTCTCGACCGTGCGATCGCGGAGCAGGGGGAGACGGTTTCGCAGGATGCGCAGGCTCTCGAGCTCGGCGAGCTTCCCGGGCAACCGTCCCGCCCCGTCGGCCCCATCCTCGCCATGTTCGCCGCATTCGCGGTGGTGGTGCTCGCGCAGGGCGATCCCGTCCCGCTCGCCATCCTCTTCGCCTCAGCCGTCGCGGCATGCCTTGTCTCCCGCGTTGCCCTCTCTACGTTCACGCGCGGACTCCGCGCGTTTGTCGTCCTGCTCGCCGTGAGCGCCGTCGCCGCCTTCCTGGGCAGCCCGCCGGATGAGGCATGGCGTGCGGTCCTCGTCATGGCCCTCAGGCTCGGAGCGGTCATGGCGGCGAGCGTCGCTGTGATGGGTTTCGTCTCCACCGATGACCTCCTCGCGTTCACGGCGGGCACCGCCCGAAGGCTCCAGAGCCGCGGCATCGACACCCAGGGTCCGCTCCTTGCGCTCAACGTGTGCCTCGAGACGATCCCCGTGCTCGCGACGGGGCTCGACGCGGGTGACGCGCGGCTGTTCGGGCAGACCCTCTCGGCAACCATCGCCGACGCCTACGGGCGTGCGCAGGGCCTCGCCCGCACCCTCGCCTCCTCGGATGGGGGAGGAGAACCATGATCACGCGCAGGCAGCTCCTCATCGGTGCGCTCGGCCTCGGAGCCGGTGCGCTCGCAGCATGCGCTCCTCGACCCGCCGAGGAGCTCTCGACTACGGTCTTCTGCTTCGATACGGTCTGCCAGCTGCGCGGGATGATGGACCAGGAGGTGCTCGACGGTGCCGTCGCGCTCTGTGAGCGCTTTGAACAGCTCTTCTCGCGGACCATCGCCACGAGCGATATCGCGCGCATCAACGATGCGGGAGGCGAGCCCGTCGTGGTCGAGCCCGAGACGGCCGACCTTATCTCCAAAGCGCTCGGCTACTGCGAGGAGAGCGACGGCCTTTTCGATATCACCATCGGTGCCGTTTCCTCGCTCTGGGATTTCCGCAACGGCATCGTACCGTCGGAGGAGGATGTCGCGGCGGCCCTTCCCCATGTGGGTTGGCGGACCGTGCACGTGGACGGTGCGACCGTGCGGCTCGACGACCCTGCTGCAGCCCTCGACCTGGGCGGTATCGCGAAAGGCTGGATAGCCGACGCGCTGATCTCCTATCTTGTCGGCGAGGGCGTGGAGAGCGCCTGCGTGAACCTCGGCGGCAATGTCGCCGTGCTCGGCTCCAAACCCGATGGAACCCCCTGGCGCGTGGGCGTCCAGGATCCGTTCGCCGAGCGCGGCGCGTCGATCATCGCGCGGACGGATATCGCGGACGGCTCGCTCGTCACGAGCGGCCTCTACGAGCGCGCGTTCGAGCAGGGTGGGCGCCGCTACTGGCACATCCTCGACCCGCGCACGGGCTATCCCGTCGAAACCGACATCGTCTCCGCAAGCGTCCTCTCCGAGCGTTCGATCGACGGCGACGGCTTCACCAAGCAGCTCTTCTTCAACGATCCCGAATCGGGGCTGGCCGATCTTGCCGCCCGCGGTCTCCATGGGCTCATCGTCCGGGCCGACGGAACCATGCTCTCCACACCAGGCGCCCCGTTCACCCTCCTTTGACAGAACGTCTGACTGATCCTGTCAAATAACCTGTCCCTTTGACAGAACGCCTAAGATCGCCGTTAGCCATAGCGCATCCAGAGCAAGTTATAAATGGTTGACTTTTATCCTCTGACAGAGTAAATTACCATAGGTTAACTTAGATACTGTTAACTTTATGCCGTATCCGCCCCGTCGATTGGAGCTGCCATGGGAATGCCGCTTTCGCTGCTCAGAACCGGTGAGAGCAGCCTTATCACCCGCATCGGAGGCAAACCCGAGACGCGCCAGTTCCTCGAGGGACTGGGCTTCGTCGTGGGCACGCCCGTCACCGTGGTGAGCGAGATCGACGGCAACATCATCTGCTCGATCAAGGACACCCGCGTCGCCGTCAGCAAGGGGATGGCGCAGAAGATCTTCGTCTAAGAGCATGCCTGGCGCCGCGGAAGCATCGGTTATCCAACACAGTGCAGCGCACGTGTTATGAAGGGAGTACATGCAATGAACCTGAGAGAGGCCCGCGTGGGGGAGACCGTCAAGGTGGTCAAGGTCCACGGTGAGGGTCCGGTCCGCCGTCGCATCATGGACATGGGCATCACCAAGGGGCAGCAGATCTACGTCCGCAAGGTCGCCCCGCTCGGCGATCCGGTGGAGATCACGATCCGCAACTACGAGCTGTCGGTCCGCAAGGCGGACTGCGAGATGGTCGAGGTCGAGCTGCTCAAGCCCGAGCTCGCACCCAAGGAGGCGTAACGGCAATGGCAAACATCACCATCGCGCTTGCCGGCAACCCCAACTGCGGCAAGACCACCCTCTTCAACGCCCTCACCGGCTCCAACCAGTACGTGGGCAACTGGCCCGGCGTCACGGTGGAGGAGAAGCACGGCAAGCTCAAGGGCCACTCCGACGTCACCATCGCCGACCTCCCGGGCATCTACTCGCTCTCTCCGTACACCCTCGAGGAGGTCGTCGCGCGCGACTACCTCACCGATCAGCGACCCGATGCCATCCTCAACATCGTCGACGGCACCAACCTCGAGCGCAACCTCTACCTCACCACGCAGCTCGTCGAGCTGGGCATCCCCGTGCTCGTGGCCGTCAACATGATGGACGTCGTGGAGAAGAACGGCGACGTCGTGGATCTCACCGCCCTCGCCAAGGCGCTCGATTGCAAGGTCGTCGCCATCTCTGCCCTCAAGGGCACTGGCATCACCGAGGCCGCCGAGGAGGCCGTGGCGCTTGCCAAGAAGGGCACCAAGCCCATCCCGCAGCACCGCTTCGCCGGCTCCGTCGAGCACGCGATCGCCCACATCGAGGAGGTCTCCGTCCACGGGCTTCCCGAGGAGCAGCAGCGCTGGTACGCCATCAAGCTCTTCGAGCGCGACGAGAAGGTCCAGGAGAAGCTCGGCCTTACCGCCGACCAGCTCGCGCACATCGAGGGCGACATCGCCGCATGCGAGACCGAGCTCGACGACGACGCCGAGTCCATCATCACCTCTCAGCGCTACGACTACATCACCTCGATCATCGACGGGTGCCTGCGCCGTGCCGACCGCGGCGAGCTCACCACCTCCGACAAGATCGACAAGGTCGTCACCAACCGCATCCTGGCGCTCCCGCTCTTCGCTCTCATCATGTACGGCGTGTACTGGATCGCCATGGGCCCGTTCGGCACCTTCCTCACCGACTGGACCAACGATGTCCTCGGCGGCGAGTGGCTCACCGACGGTTCCCGCGCCCTGCTCGAGGGCTGGGGTGTGAACGAGGTCCTCACCGGCCTCATCTCCGACGGTATCTTCGCTGGCGTCGGTGCGGTTCTCGGCTTCGTCCCGCAGATGCTCGTCCTGTTCCTGCTCCTCGCCATCCTCGAGGACTGCGGCTACATGGCCCGCATCGCCTTCATCATGGACCGCATCTTCCGCCGCTTCGGCCTCTCCGGCAAGTCGTTCATCCCCATGCTCATCGGCACGGGTTGCGGCGTTCCCGGCGTCATGGCCTCGCGTACCATCGAGAACGAGCGCGATCGCCGCATGACCATCATGACCACCACGTTCATCCCCTGCGGCGCCAAGATGCCCATCATCGGCCTCATCGCGGGCGCCCTCTTCGGTGGTGCGGCGTGGGTCTCGACCAGCGCATACTTCATCGGCGTCGCTGCCATCATCATCTCGGGCATCATGCTCAAGAAGACCAAGATGTTCGCCGGCGACCCCGCGCCCTTCGTCATGGAGCTCCCCGCATACCACATGCCCACCGCCGGCAACGTGCTGCGCAGCATGTGGGAGCGCGGTTGGTCGTTCATCAAGAAGGCCGGCACCGTCATCCTGCTCTCGTCCGTCGTGATCTGGGCCCTCTCCAGCTTCGGCACCGTCAACGGCCAGTTCGGCATGGTCGACGACCTCTATGAGGACGAGGCCCTCGTGACCGACGAGTACATCGAGTCCGTCGCCGCCCGTATGGGCATCGACGCCGACGATGTCGCCCCCATGGACGACTCCATCCTCGCAGGATTCGGCAACTTCGTGTCGCCTATCTTCAAGCCCCTCGGCTTCGGTTCCTGGAAGCCTACGGTGGCCACCGTTACCGGTCTTGTCGCCAAGGAGGAGGTCGTCGGCACCTTCGGCGTCCTCTACAACTACGACGACCAGGACGGCGAGGCGGAGCTCGAGGAGAATGGCGACCAGATTTGGGATCGCGTCGCCGCCGACTTCGACGCCTTCTCCGACGGCAAGGGCCAGCTCGCCGCCTTCGCGTTCATGATCTTCAACCTGCTCTGCGCGCCGTGCTTCGCTGCTATGGGTGCCATCAAGCGTGAGATGAACAACGGCAAGTGGACCGCATTCGCCATTGCCTACATGTGCGTGTTCGCATGGTGCGCCGCCCTCGTGGTGTACCAGCTGGGCAGCGCCTTCTCCGGCGCCATGAACCCGGTTGGCCTCGCAGCGGCCATCGCGATCCTCGCGTTCGTGTGCTACATGCTGTTCTTCAAGAAGTACAAGGAAGCCGACAAGCTGCTCGTGAAGTAGCGTCGGGATAACGGTTCGGACAAGAGGGGAGGGCGATGATGGACTGGCTCACTGCAAACGCGGGCAACATCGCCGCCCTCCTCTTTGTCATCGTCACCGTGGGTTTGGCGCTTCGGAGCGTCATCAGGGGAGAGGCGCTCGACTGCTCAACCTGCAACGGAGATTGCGGCGGGTGCGGAGGTTCGTGCAAGAATCCCCAGCTCAAGCTCTCGAAGCAGCAGTTGCAGGAGCTTGACGAGCTCGATAGGAAGTATGGGGTGTCGCGATGATCCAGACAACCATCGGCATCGAGGGCATGGTGTGCGAGATGTGCGAGGCGCATATCAACGACGTCATCCGCAAGACCTTCTCCGTCAAGAGCGCCAAGGCCGATAGGCGCAAGAAGCAGTGCGTAGTGGTGTCGGAAAAGCCCCTCGACGAGGCCGTGGCACGCGATGCCATCGCGAAGACCGGCTACGACGTCACCTCATTCGCCTCCGAGCCCTATCAGAAGAAGGGCTTATTCGGCCTGTTCTGAGCTCCGGCCAACAACCCGACCGCGCTTTGGGGACGGTTCCTTTTTCGCGGTTTTCCGCGAAAAAGGAACCGTCCCCAAAGCGCGGTCTTTCAGACAACATGCAGGGTTTTTTTGTACCGTTTGCGGAGAAAACGTGGCGGTTCGCCTATCCTGTTCAGCTCTCGCTGAAATTGGTCTAATTATGTATCAAACTTGTACAGTAGAGAGTGGGTAATACAGCTTCCAAGAGAGAGGAAAACAAATGCTGAAATTTGATGAGCAGAAACAGATCGACAGCGTCAACGGCGCCCTCGCCCTGCGCCCCGAGATCGAGAAGATCGTCGACGAGATCTGCGCCAAGGGCTACGACCGCATCGTTTACATCGGCATCGGCGGCACCTGGGCATCCGCCATGCAGGCCGAGTCGCATGCAGTCGAGTTGTCCGATCTCCCCGTGTACTCCATCAATGCCGCCGAGTACAACACCCGCGGCGACAAGCGCATCACCAAGGACTCCGTCATCGTGCTGAGCTCCGTCTCGGGCAACACCGTCGAGGTCGTCGAGTCCATGAAGCTGTTCAACGAGATCGGCTGCACCTCTATCGGCTTCGTCGACAAGGCCGATGCGCCGCTGGCCAAGGCCGTCACCTATTGCATCACCTACCCCGAGAACGAGCAGCTCAAGTTCTTCATGGTTGCCGACCGCTTCATGCAGAATGCCGGCCAGTTCCCGCAGTACGACGACTACTATGCGCAGATGGACGCCAACTTTGCCGTCGACCTCGTCGAGGTGGGCAAGGCTTCCGATGCCTTTGCGCGCGAGTTCGCCGAGAAGCACCATGACGACCCCATCCACTACTTCGTGGGCGGCGGCGTCCAGGGCGGCTCCACCTACTCCTACGCCATGTGCTACTGGGAGGAGCAGCACTGGATCCGCACCAAGTCCATCACGCCGGCCGAGTTCTTCCACGGCATGCTCGAGGTCGTCGACCGCGACACCAACGTCACCGTGTTCCTGGCCGAGGACAGCTCGCGCCCCCTGTCCGAGCGCGTCAAGAACTTCCTGCCGCGCATCTGCGCCAACTACACCTTCATCGACTCCAAGGACTACCCGATGCCCGGCATCTCCGACGAGTACCGCGGGTACTTCTCGCACCTCGTGACCCATGCCGTCACCAACCGTATCGACGTGCATATCGAGCAGATCAACTGCCATCCGCTCGAAATCCGCCGCTACTACCGTCAGCTCGACTACTAAGGATTTCAGCCGGGGCCGCCATGTGCGGCCCCTTTTCGTTTCCAGGGTTTCGAAAACAGGGGAGGAAGCATGTCAAAGATCACCATGAGGGACATCTCGATCATGGGCCCGTCCTACGTCCACTATCCCTTCGAGTTCTTCCTCGACTCGCTGCAGAAGTGCGGCGTCCACAAGGTCGACCTGTGGGGTGCCGAGCCGTTCTTCTATCGCGCCGACTGGGAGACCCCGCAGGCCGCCGAAGCCGAGCTCAAGCGTATGAAGGCCGAGATGGCCGCCCGTGACCAGACCGTCTCGATTTACACGCCCGAGACGCTGGGATATCCCTTCAACTTCTCCGATCCGGGCGAGGGGATCCGCCGCCGCACCATCGAGCATTTCAAGTGGTGCATGGAGGACGCGCACATCCTCGACTGCCCGCGCATCTTCCTCAACTCCGGCTGCGGCCCGCGCAATCTTCCGCGCGAGGAGTCGATGAAGCGTCTCATCGAGACGTACCGCGCCATTTTGGATCTGGCCGAGGATGCCGGCATCCTCATGCCGCTCGAGCAGCTCCAGCCCTATGAGAGCAACCTCGTGCTCACCAAGGAGGACGTGAAGTACGTCCTCGACGAGGTGGGCAGCCCCAACCTGCGCGTCTGCCTGGACGTCATCCCCATGGTGATGTTCGGCGAGACCATCGAGGATTACTTCGAGCTCTTCGGCGACAAGGTGGAGTGGATCCACTACGCCGATTCGCACCACGAGGAGCTGGGCACGGGCGAGTACGGTGCCGAGCTCATGCGCCATTGGCTCGATGTGCTCGAGGCCAACGACTTCAAGAACGGCATCGACCTCGAAGTCAACGACTCCATCTACTGGGAGGAGCCGCACGGCCCGCACGAGCGCTCGTGCAACTACCTGCGCGAAGTCCTTGGCGTGCCGGAGGAATAACGCTCTAACCTTCCATGACCCCCCAAGGAAAGGGCCGTCCCGTCTGGGATGGCCCTTTTTCGTGGTATACCACTCGATAGTTGCTATGGTGCATCAAGGTTTCGGCGTGGAGGCTGCTACATGGGTTAAAAGTGTATAGGATTCTATGAATATTGGATGTTCTGTCAATGTTTATCCACCCAATCCCTTTGTAGGGCGCAATCTTGATGCACCAGCGCAACTATCGAGTGGGAGGACGCGGCTTCAAGCCTGAAAACACGTTTGTCCATGTGCCGTCAGCTTGATCGAAGGTGATGGAGAGGGGCATTACCTGAATCTCGATTGGGTATAATGAGTTAGAATTAGCAAACTTTTTCTCAACGAGGTGGGTAGCATGTCACGTCAAGCTTCGGAATTCCAATACAAGGCGATGTCGCTTATGTATCGCGGAAAAGAGATTTTCAAGCCGCTCAACACGGGTTGGATTGACGAGCATGTGGCGTGTGTGCGCGAGTTTGTGGCCAACATCTTTTTCTACCGCAAGGGTTCTGACCTGCTGATGATTGACGCTGGCTACAACTACGATCGGCTGGGGGAGAAGATGCGCTGGCTCGGCATCGACCCCGCAGACGTGCACGACATCCTCATCACGCACCAGGATACCGACCACGTGGGCGCCATCGAGCGCGACGCGCCGGGGCTGTTCCGCAAGGCAACGATCTACGTGGGCGGCGTGGAGAACCGCTACCTCACCGGCGAGGTGAGGCGCCGCGTCTCATGGGGCGCCTATAAGCTCCCGCAGGTCTACATCGACAACGAAAAGGTGCTCCTCGAGGATGGCCAGACGTTTTATGTGGGGGACATCAAGGTGGAGGCGCTTCTCGTGCCCGGTCACACATGGGGCCACATGGTGTATCTGGTGGACGATTCCTATCTGTTTACGGGCGACACCATCTGGTTCGGTCCCGATGGAGGAAAGAGCTTCCTCAATGGATTGGCCGAGGACAACAAGCTGGCCGTTCGCTCGCTCGCACGTCTTGAGGCACTTTTGCGCGAGCGCGGCATCTATCCCAAGGTGATCACCGGCCACACGGGCTGGACGGATGATATCGACTTCGCCTTCGCGCACACCGACGAGGTGTGCCATTCGCTCTACCGCCAGAAGCCGCACGACCCGTCCGCCCCCTACGATGCCTATGTGGAGGACGATGACACCGAAAAGGCGGCTCGAGCGGGGTTGCTCGGGCCCGTGCGTCGCATAGCCCCTTCGGATGACCCCTCGTTCTGGAATCGGTTTGCGGGCATCTATGATGTGGCCACGAGCTCGGGAAACACGGGCCTCGGGCAAGCTGCCGACTACATCGCGGAATTCTTGGACGAGCACGACGTGGTGCTCGACGCAGCGTGCGGAACCGGCGCCTTCGCCTGCAGTATCGCCCCGCACGTGGGGTTTGTCGCAGCATGCGACTATGCGCCCAAGATGGTTGCAGCTACCCAGAAGAAGATACAGCGCCTGGGATTGGAGAGCGTCGCGTGCTCCGTCGGCAACATCTGCGCGCTCGACTTCTCGGATGACAGCTTCGATGCGGCGATTGCAGGAAACGTGCTGCACCTGCTCGACGACCCGCAGACGGCGCTTGAGGAGCTTTCTCGTGTGGTCCGTCCGGGCGGGCTCGTCGCCATCCCCAATTACGTGAACGCGGAGGCTCAAGACCGCACCTTCCTCAAGCTCATAGGCGCTGCGGGTTTCTCGCCTGTGCACGAGTGGGACGAGCAGGGCTTCCTGGCGTTTCTCGGCGGGTCGGGCATACAGGTGGTGGACCACCGGAGCTTCGATGCCAAGCAGCCGCTCTGCGTGGCCATCTGTCGGGTTGGCGAGAAGGGCTAGCTTGACGCTGGGGGGTACCCCTCAGCGTCACTAGGACGTTAGTTGGCCTTCCTGTTCCAGCGCTCCTCCAGCTCGTCCCAGCCGGGCATGGCCGCGCGCAGGGCGTCCCATGTGGGCATGTGCCTGCGCGGCAGCCCGTCGACCAGCGCCATGAAATCGCGGTCGAGCTCGCGCATCTCATGCGTGGCGGCGCGGCAGTGGTCGGTTACGCAGAGGCGCCCGACGGCCGTTTTCGAGATGATCCGCAGGATGAGGTACCACAGGGCGTGCTTGGCTCCCGGCCTGTAGAAGCCCTCCGCGCCCTCAGGCAGGATGCGGTAGCCGAGCGTCGAGAGCACGTTGTACGCCTCGCCCGTGGCGTCGATAAGGTCGGCCAACTCATCGGGTGTTGCCTGCGTGAGGTCGCAGTCGCGCCGATAGGCCACGTAGCAGAAGGGAAGCACGGCGGCTGCGTGGCATACCAGCCAGTCGCGCATGTCTGCCTGGTAGCTGGGCTTGTAGCTGCCCTCGGCGAACACGCGGCCGAGCGTCGCGCGCGCGGCCGCGGGTGCCTCGCCCTGCGCGGCTCCCACCGTCAGGCCCGACGCACCTGCACGGGCGCACTCCACATGGTCGGCCTCGCGCCTGCCCGCAGTTGCCTGGAAGCCGAAGAGCACGGTTTTCTGGGGCGCATGTTCCTCAAGATAGGCGAGCTCCCCGTCCACGTGAAGGCTGTTGCCTACAAGCACCACGAGCGGCGCATCGGCCGCTGCGATGTCGGGCAGCGCGGCGAGCATCTGGCCCTGCTGCATCACGGCGAACACGACGTCTGCGGCTCCCGCCTCCGTGAGCGTGCCTACCACACGCACATGGTCGCACGTGGTCCTGCGCTGCAGCACATGGCGGATGGTGATGCCGTTTTTCGCGATTGTCTCGCCCCACGCGCCGCGCGCCACCACGGTGACGTCGTTTCCCGCCTTGACCAGCGCGTGCGCCAGATAGCAGCCCAGCGAGCCCGCGCCGAACACCACCGTCTTCATGCAAGCGCTCCTTCCGAGATGCCCATCCGCTCGTCGATGGCGGCGAGCACCTCATCCGTCCATGCGCCGCCGAAGAGCCACTCCTCGTGCTGCATGTCGAAGTCCATGATGTCGGGCTCGGCGAAGTGCTGCCGGTAACGCCGCAGGTACTCGCCCTTGGGGTCCATCTTGAGCGCGTGGATCACGTGGATGGCGGTGCCGTCGGCGCAGATGCCGTCTGCCAGCGGCGTCACGTAGTCGGAGTAGAACTCGCGCTCGATGGTCTTGGGGTGCATGCTCGCGAAGCTCCGGGAGAATCCGTCGAGGAAGGTCTGCAGCTCCTCGGCGTCGTTTCCGGTATAGAGCGCATCGCCGAGCTTCTTCACAAGCTTCTGCCGCTTCTTCTCGCTCTTGGCGGCGCCCGAGAGCATGGGCCCCACGATCCATGTGGCGATGCGCGCCACGATGGGGGAGCCTTGGTCGAGGTCGGAGCTGCCGATGAAGGCGTGGTCTACGTGCACGCGCCCGTGCTGGACGAGCAGCGCCGCGAAGCTGCCTCCCAAAGAGCTTCCGTACGCGCCGTCCACACGGCCGCCATGGCGCTCGATGAGGTAGTCCTCTATCTTGGCGCAGACCTCGGGGACGCTCGTGAAGCAGATTGACGGATCGCCCTCGAAACCGTCGTAGTTCACGCAGACCAGGTGGTAGCGCTCGGCCAGCGCGTCGATGACGCGCATGAAGTTGACCTGCCAGGTGCAGGCCGTTCCCGGGAGCAGCACGAGCGTCTTGCCGTCCTCACGGCCCATCTCGGTGAACTGCATGGTGTTCCACATCCCTTCTCGGTGCCGCGTAAGCCCTACTTGGCGTCCGCGCTCTTCACGAAGCCGATTTCCGCAGCGCGCTCGGCGCTCATCACATGGAAGTTGCACTCGTCATCGCCGTAGCCCAGCGTCTTGGTGCGGTCGAGCACCGCGCCCTGCATCTCGAAGGTGTAGTAGTCCATGGCGCAGAGATAGCGCATGATGTGGCTGACCCCTTCCTGCTGGGCAAGCTTGCAGATGCCGCACTGTTTGTGCGTGATGAAATACTCGTCCTTTCCCGGCACCTTCTCGAAGAACCAGTACCAGTTCATGGGGTAGTCGTCGATATGCTTGCGAGACCAGGCGGCTTGAGTGGCGCGCGTCTGCACCTCCTTCTCCGTGAAGGCGCTCTTGCCCTCCTTTGCCATGCGCATGAGCGGGCAATATGAGACCTCCTTCACGAGACCCTGGATTATCTCGGACGTGAAGAGCTCGGGCTCGGTCTTATAGAGGGCGATGAAGAAGGCGCCCGCATACATGGTCATGGCGAACATGTTGTCGCGCATGGTGCCGACGGAAGGCGTGCGCGCCACGATGGCCTTGTACTCCGCGAGCACGCGGCGCCTGTAGCTGGCCATATCGAGGTTGGGAAGCTGCTGTTCAAGGTAGGAGAACGCCGTCTTGGCAAAGGCAAGCTTGACGAACGCTCCCATGAATCCGTATTTCACGATGCATCTCTCTTTCGGTGGTTCCTCTCGATGATCTCGTCGTGGCAGCTCGGCCCATCCGAGAGGTCGGAGTGCCGCACGAACTCCACGTGTCGTGTGAGGCGGGCGTACGATCGCGTGTCGGTTTCGCAGAAGATCTTGCAGAGCCGCCTGATGCCCCATGCTTCGAACATGTCCACGTACCTGCAGCCACTGATGGCGTATTCGATCGAATGCTCGCGAACCTCGAAGATGTCGTAGTCGATGCTGCCGTCCGCCATGCGTTTGCCGTGGTCGCCGATGTTCCAGCGCCGTGCGATGGCGTAGCAGTTGGGTAAAAGGTCGATTGCTCCCAACAGCGTGTCGAACGCCCGGATTCTTGCGGCGAAGGCAACATTCACACAGGCGATGACCTGCTCATCCGCGAGGCCGTGCTCGCGAAGCTCGAGGCACATCGCGATGACGGCATAGACATGCCCCACGTTTATGGTGGGAAACACGCTGTGCTCGGTGAAAAGATCAGAGGCATACATCTCTTCGAGACGGCGAGCGAAGGATGTCACGCACTCGTCCGCATCGGGGATTGCCGCGTGCGCCACCGCCTTCCTGAATACCTTCGCGTATTGTGCGACTCTTCTGTCCACGATCCTCTCCTCGCGCAGTACCGCGCTCGAACATGACAGTTAGACAATTCTAACAAATAGAGATACCATAGGCTAACTCTTTATGATGCCAGAGGGGATAGCATGCATACCTTCCTCGTCATCCACATCCGGCCACACGGGCAGGGAAAGCCAAGGAGGTTGAATCGCATGAAGGAAGGCATTGTCATCTCCGCTTCGTGGAAGCTTCTCAAAGGTTCGATGCTCGCGGCGCTGCCCATCCTGGGCGTGACGGATCCGCGTGCGTTCTACAAGAAGGCGCTGGCAATCTATAGGCGCGAGATGGAACGCCTGCCCGAGTACGGCGAGGGCGACGTGCTCAAGCTGAACCTTGCGCAGGCCGTGATGCTCGGTGCCATCTACGAGGCGTGCGACCCCAAGCCGGACATCGACACGCTCACGCGCTTCTACCACGAGTTCCTCACGTATCCTGCCTTCTTGCGCAAGCTGATGGGGAGGCGCGATATGCTGGCTCCGCGCGAAGTACAGCGACAGGTTGACGTTGGAAAGCGAAGCCAACGTGCCACCCACCCCTATACCTGGCAGTTCTCTGTCGAGGTTGAGGATGCAGACCGCTTCACGGCCACGTTCACCCGCTGCGGTATCTACGACTACCTCAAGAGCCGCGGCATGGCGCATATCGTGCCGGCCATGTGCGCTATCGACTACGACATGGGCGAGATCAGCAACCACCTCTTCTTGCGCGACTCCACGCTGGCCACGGGCGGTGCCGTATGCGACTGCCACTACGTGCGCAAGTCTGCAGCCACGAAGGAGGAGTGGGCGAAGTCGCAGGACGATAAGCGCCGCGAGGCGCTGCGGGGCGGGCGGACCGTCGAGCCGTGATGCATCGGCTCTGCGTTGTGCGGGCGGCCTTCCAGCGCGCCTTCATCGGGGGATGCGCGGTGGGACGCCTAGCATTGCAAAGGGTTACGTGAGGCACTGGCTCGCAGGCTCTGTACAGGGGAGGCTACGGGCAATGCCTGGAGGGGAGGGCGGACATGGATGCCAAGACGCGTTCACGCAACTATTTCAACCTACACCATGCCTCGCGATGGGCGCGCGAGGGCTATTGGAGCTTCGACTATAAGCGCTCCATCCAGGCGCTCGAGCTGCTTCGACCTGCCAACCTCATAGATATCGGCTGTGGTCCGGGAGGCTTTCTCGCGCGTGTTCAGAAGGCGTTGCCGCATCTACGGCTCTCGGCCATGGACCTCTCCGAAGGCATGGTCCAAGAGGTGCGCGAGCGTTTTGGCGGAACGGTCGAGGCCGTCGTGGGCGATGCCGAGCACATGCCGCTCGAGAGCGACGCCTTCGATGCGGTGTCGGTCAACATGAGCATCCATCACTGGCCGCACCCGCAGGAGGGAATCAACGAGGTCTTCCGCATCCTGACGCCGGGAGGGCACCTGCTGTTGGAGGACATGGACTGCATTCCGCCCATCCGAGCGGCGGCGAACGTGGTGTTTCCGCTTCTGCCGGGCGGGGATGTCAAGATGTATTCCCAAAAAGAGATCCGCACGCTGCTTACGGCGGCGGGCTTCGACATCCTGAGCTACCACAAGATCACGCCGTGGACCTTCCTCTGCGTGGCCGAGAAACCCGGGCGGTGACGTGCTTTGCTTGCGAAGATGCTGGTAGAGACGTTAATCATTTGGGTGCTGTTCCTTCTCTACGTGTGGCTCTGCACCGTGCCGCTGGGCCCGGTGGGCGGGGCATTCTTCTATACGCAGGACATCCAGGATCGCTTCGTCGAGCTGGGGCTCATCACGCGCGAGTGTATCTCGCGCCGGCGGCGCGTAGCGCTTGCTGCTGGCTTGGCTGCAGTGCTGGCGGCCTTTTTCGTGTGCATCTGCGTGGTCAACGGCATGCGGGGATACCTCGGCATCGTCTGGCAGACCTACGTGCTCTTCGCCCTCATGGAGACCTTCGACTGCGTGGTTGTCGACACGTGGTGGGTGGCGCTTTCCGGGTGGTGGGACATTCCCGGTACCGAGGACCTGCGCTCGAGCTATAAGGACTGGCGCGCCCGCATGCGCATCAAGGTGCCTCGCATCTATCTGGGTGGGATTCCTCTTGCTTTCGTGCTGGCAGGCCTCTTCTGGTTTGCCGCCCGGCTTCTGTAGGGAGGAGTCGAGTTTTCACGAGGTGCTTCGAGGGGCAACTCCGTGACGCTCTCCGCAGAGAGGAGACATCCCTGCGCAAAAGAGTTAGTATTAGTTAACACTTATTCGGAAGGAGATTCATGGATCTGCGATTTGGCGATATCCAGGAGACCGCGCTCGTGACGCTGGCCATCCGGGCAAGCGAGACGGCCCGTCCCAACCCGCGTTTCGTGGACAAGAAAGCCAAGGAGATCATCGACACGCTGGGCGTCGACGTGAGCAAGTACGACCCCTTCCTCTCGCATGAGGGGGTTGTCGCACGCACCATCATGTTCGCCAACACGCTCCGGGGGCTTATCGCCCAGTATCCCGATGCCCTGTGCGTCAACCTCGGCTGCGGTTTCGATGACAAGTTCTCCCAGGTGGATAACGGGAAGATCGAGTGGTACGACGTGGATCTGCCCGACCAGATCGCTGTGCGCCGCAAGGTCTATGAGGACCGTCCACGCTGCACGATGCTCGATGGAGACGCGCTCGACGGCGCGTGGACGTCTGCGCTGCCTCAGGACCGCTCCACCAACATCATAGTGATGGAGGGCGTGCTGGAGTACTTTACCAAAGAACAGACGGCAACCTGCCTGCACATGCTCTGCGACTCCTTTGCGCACGGATATCTCGTCGCCGAGATGAACTCCATGTTCATGGTCAAGCACTCCAAACAGCACGATGCCATAAAGAACACCAATGCCACCTTCAAGTGGGGGACAAAGAGCGGGGCGGAGTTCGTGGAGCTTGAGCCGCGCCTGGTCCTGCTCTCCGAGCACAGCTACAACGAGGAGATGCGCAAGCACACATTGCGCGGCAAGCTCTTTGCGGCAACGCTTGGAAGAAACGTCAACAACCGCATCGCCGTGTTCAGGTGGTAGCGGCGTTCATGGGCAAGGAAGTAGTGGAGAGCATGGAAAGATTCGAAGGTGTTGCCAACACCCTGTTTGTGCCGCTTACGGCGCGTATATCCATATCGAAGGAGTTTCCGGAGTACTTCGTGGACAAGAAGGCTCTGGAACTCGAACAGTACCTGCCTGACGATGCCGCCAAGGGCTCCTCGCAGTACACCAACATGGCGTCCGTGGCGCGCTACTACAACATGGATCAGATGGTTTCGGCGTTTGCAGGCGCACACGAGAGATGCAACGTCGTCTATCTGGGCGCGGGCCTCGAAACCGCCTACGACCGGTTGAGCAGCAGGCTCTCTGGCGTCTTCTGGTACGAGGTCGACCTGCCCGAGGTGATCGAGGCGAGAAGGAAGGTCTTTGGTACCCGGGAGCGGGAGGTGACGATTCCGGGCGACATGTTCGACATGGGCTGGGCTCGGGAAGTCGACGCCTCCCTTCCCACGCTGCTGGTCGTCTCGGGGGTCTTCCAGTACTTCCACGAGGAGCAGGTCACGGACTTCATCCGGTCCTGCGGCAAGGTGTTTCCAGAGGCGGAGATAATCTTCGATGCCACGAGCACAAGCGGGCTCAGGTTCACGAATTGGTTCATCAAACGTACGGGTAACGCAAACGCCCTCATGTACTTCGGGGTTGACGATGCCGGGGCGTTTGCCACGAAGTGCGGGGCTGGGCTGCTGGAGGAGCGCACGTTCTTCCCAGATGCCCTGCGCATGCTCGGAAAGCGGCTGGGCCTTGTGACCAGGGTGTCCATGAGGGTCGCAGAGAGCAAGAGGCAGGTGCTCATTCTCCGCCTCAAGCTGCCGGCATAGACGCCCAGCCTGCCAAATGGAGGGAATCATGCCGCGCATGAACGCTATTGGCATCGAAAACAACCTCGATCGCGCCCGGATCAGGAAGCTACTGGCTATAGGGCTCCTTGGATGCGTTCTTACGGGAGCGGGAGACTTCCTTCTGGGTTACGCGACGCCTGTAGACGTGGGTGGCGGCGCCTTCGATGCGATGCTCTCTACGGCACCAAACCTCTCGGACGGGGCACTCTTCGCGGGAGGGCTCCTGGGAATGTTCGGACTCTTCATCGAGGGCCTCTCGTTCTTCGGCGTGTGGCGTCTCATGGCAGACGCGGCGCCGCGCTTGGCGCATACGTACCGCTCCGGCATCTTCTTCTACCTGTGGCTGGCGCCTGTGGGCTGCCACATGAATGTGGGCTTGCTCAACTATGCCTACAAGCAGCTCTGGCTTGTCAGCCCCGAGGTGGCCCACGCGGCGGTGACGCCCATGTACTGCGCATTTTGCATTCCGCTGTACGCGCTGCTCGTGGTGGGGTGGGTTCCCATGCTCGTGGCGCAGTGGAAGGCGTTCGCGCAGGGCAAACCCCGTATCCCACGCGGGCCAAGTGGTTCACGCTCGCCACGGGTGCCATTCCGACGCTGGTCGTGGCTTTGCTCCTCGGTGCAGACACGGCGCTCGGCGGCGGAATCGGCACGATGTTCCTCTCGGTGGGAAACGCCGTCACCTTTGGCGGGCTTCTGGCTACTCTTCCCAGCGAGGAGCGCTTCGAGGAGTTCCGGGCAAGACTCGCCACTCGCTCATAGCCAACGATCGTAAGGAGATGGCTATGCTCGTCTATGTCTCGCGCTACTTCAACATCATCGCCCCCCTGCTGCGCAGGATCATCCGCAAGCGCTACGGCTACGAGCTGGCGGCCAAGGCGTACAACGGTGCCCGCCCTATCTACCGGCAGATGCTTGCCGACTTTCCCTCTATCGGAGCGGACAACCCCATGGCCGACAATGCCTACGAGTCGCTCGTATTCTTTGCGATGTACCGGGCGGCTGCTGGCGAGCTCACGCCCGACATGCTGCGTGCGGTGGTGGGCGACCTCTTCGATCTGCCCGTGGTCAAGGGCGCCATCGGACTCTCGGGAGACCTCAACCGTGCTGCCGACATGCGCCACATGAATGAGTTGCTGCGTTCCCGTGCCCGCTGGGCGGACGAGCATCCCGACGAGGCTCTCTATTCCTGGGACTTCAACTTTGGCGACAGCGAGGACGATACGCGCGTTTGCTACCACTTCACACGCTGCCCCCTCAACGATTTCTGCCGCGAGCAGGATCTGTTGGACGTGCTGCCCGTCATGTGCGAGATAGACCACGTGACGGTGTGTCTCGCACATGGGCGGTTCACGCGCGAGCACACGCTGGCACAGGGCGGTGCGTTCTGCGACTATCTCATCGAGGGCGACCGGGGCCCCGTCGGGGGAGAGGTGCACACGCGCAAGGACGCGATCAAAGGCGCTTACAGGGCGCTGGGAGATTCAGCAACGGTCTATGATGCCATGATGACCTGCGGAACGCCGCTCGGTGTGGCCATGAGCTGGGCGGTCTGGCTCATCGGGCCCCGGGAGAACGCCGCGTATCTGGAGGCTGCGATGTCAGGCGTGCCCGAGGGTTTTTCGGGAAGCCTGCTCGAGGTACCCGTGGGAACCGGTGTGCTCACGATGCCACTCTATCGGACGCTGCCGGAAGCGCAGGTGACCTGCCTCGACTACTCGCCGGACATGATGGCGGCGGTACGGGAGCGCGCAGAGCGCGACGGCCTGTCCAATGTGAACTTCGTGCAGGGAGACGTCGGAGCCCTGCCTTTCGACGACGGGAGCTTCGACATCGTGATGTCGCTCAACGGCTTCCATGCCTTCCCCGACAAGGAGGCAGCCTACGCCGAGACCCTTCGCGTTCTCAAGCCCGGCGGGACCTTCTGCGGCTGCTTCTACGTACAGGGTGAGGTAGCGCTTACCGACGGATGGATACGGCGTTTCCACGAACCGCGCGGCTTCTTCACGCCGCCCTACGAGACGGCGGCGAGCTTGGAGGAGCGCCTGCGCGGCATGTATTCGCAGGTTCATGTCGAAACCTACAAGTCCATGGCGTGCTTTGTCTGCGTGAAGTGAGGCTGCCGCGCAGGGGTGGCGGGCTGCGCCGCATGTCGCGCGTCAGAGCGTCTGGCGCAGTCTCAAAGTTAGACATATCTAACAAATATCGATATCATGTTCAATTAGTTAGATAAAGTTAACAAATACAAGGAGGATACATGGCGGAGGGGAAGAAGCGGGGCACAGTATCGCGCCTGCTTGAGTTTGCAGGTGAGCGGCGCAGCCTCACCATCGCGGGCTGCGTTCTCTCAGCCCTTGCAATGGCGGTGAACATGGTGCCCTACGCGTGCGTCTGGTTGGTGATCCGAGACCTTATAGCCGTGGCTCCCAACTGGACCGAGGCCACGGACGTCGCCGGTTACGGCTGGGCGGCGTTCGGCTTTGCGGTTGGCGGTATCATCGTGTACTTCGCGGCGCTCATGTGCACGCACCTCGCCGCCTTCCGCACGGCCACCAACATCCGCAAGCGCTGCATGGGGCACCTTTCCAAAGCTCCGCTGGGCTACTTCGACACGCACGCGTCGGGGCTTCTGCGCCGCCGCATCGACGGCGCTGCTTCCCAGACCGAGACGCTCCTTGCCCATAACCTCGCCGACATCACGGGCACCGTCGCCATGTTCATCACGCTGCTCGTGCTGCTCTTCGTGTTCGATTGGCGCATGGGCGCCGCCTGCATGCTGGCCGCGGTCATCTCCATCGGTGCGCTCTTCACCATGATGGGCGGCAAGAACGCCAACCTCATGGCGGAGTACTACGACGCGCTCGATCACGCCAGCAAGGCTGGAACCGAGTACGTGCGCGGCATCCCTGTGGTCAAGGTGTTCCAGCAGACAGTCTACTCGTTCCGTGCGTTCAAGGAGGCCATCGACGCCTATTCCGAGCGGGCCTCGCACTATCAGGGCGTGGTGTGCAAAGGCCCGCAGGCCGTCAACCTCACCGTCACCGAGGGGGCCTTCATCTTCTTGGTTCCTGCGGCGCTGCTCATAGCCCCAGGTGCGCTGGCGTCGGGCAACTTCGCCCTGTTCGTGACCAACTTCGCGTTCTACGCAGTGTTCTCGGCGGTGCTCTCTACGGCGCTCGCCAAGATCATGTTCGCAGCCGGCGGTCTCACCCAGGCGGGGGATGCCCTCAAGCGCATCAACGAGGTGCTCTCTGCACCCACGCTCTCCGTGACGGATGACCCGCAGGTGCCCAAAGACAACTCCGTGGAGTTCGATGATGTGACCTTCACCTACGATGGTACCGAGCAGCCGGCTCTGGACGGCGTGAGCTTTTCCGTGGAGCCCGGGCAGACCGTGGCTCTGGTGGGACCGTCCGGTGGCGGGAAGACGACTGCGGCGAGCCTCGTCCCGCGCTTCTGGGACGCAGATGCCGGCTCGGTGCGCGTGGGCGGCGTCGATGTGCGCGATATCGACCCGCATGAGCTTATGGATCGTGTGGCCTTCGTGTTCCAGAACACGCGGCTCTTCTCGACGTCCATCCTGGAGAACGTGCGCGCGGCACGTCCCGACGCCACGCGCGAGCAGGTGCTCGACGCCCTTCATGCGGCGCAGTGCGACGACATCCTGGCCAAGCTTCCCGACGGCGTGGATACCAAGATGGGAAGCGACGGCACCTACCTCTCCGGCGGCGAGCAGCAGCGCGTCGCCCTCGCCCGCGCCATCCTCAAAGACGCTCCCATCGTGGTGCTCGACGAGGCCACGGCCTTTGCCGACCCCGAGAACGAGGCCCTCATCCAGAAGGCTTTCGCACGCCTCATGGAGGGCCGCACCGTCATCATGATCGCGCACCGGCTTTCCACTGTGGTGGGTGCGGACAAGATCGTGGTGCTCGACCAGGGGCATGTGGTGGAGCAGGGCGCACATGCCGAGCTGGTGTCCGCAGGCGGCCTGTATGCGCGCATGTGGTCCGACTATCAGACCGCTGCCCAGTGGAAGATCCAGAAGGAGGTGGCTTGAGATGATCTTCGGAGAGAAGTTCCGCAAGAAATACGCCCTTTCCGAGGCGGGCGAGGCCAACGTCAAGAAAGGCGTGCTCTGGACCGTCATCACCAATCTCGTGGTCATGGCGGGCATCGGCATCCTCTACCTGCTCATGCAGGGGTATATGGCGACGCTCGTCGAAGGTGCCGCACTGCCGCCGGCGCTGCCGTTCATCATAGGCGTCGCCGTCTTCCTCGGCGTGTCGTTCTTCACGCACTACCAGCAATATCACTTCACGTACTCGCTGGTCTACGACGAAGTGGGGCACGCGCGCACGAGCCTCGCCGAACGTCTGCGCATGCTTCCCCTGTCGTTCTTCAGCCACCGCGATCTGGCCGAGCTCACCGAGACCATGATGAGCGACGTCGACCGTCTGGAGCATGTGTGGAGCCACGTGCTGGGCTATCTCTACGGCGGCTACATCTCCACGGCCATCATCGCCGTGATGGTGCTGTGCTACGACTGGCGCCTGGGCCTTGCGTGCCTGTGGGGCGTTCCCGTGGCGTTTGCGCTGCTCTTCGGCTCGCGCAGGGTGTTCGAGTCGTATGCGCTCCGTGCCAAGGCCGCAGGTCTCGATGTGGCTGACAGCATCCAGGAGACGCTCGAGTGCATGCGCGAGATCCGGGCCACCAATCAGGAGACGCGCTTCCTCGCAGGGGTGGGGGAGAAGATCGACGCATTCGAGCTCAAGCAGACCGAGGCCGAGCTGCGCATCGGAATCTTCGTCAATTCCGCCAGCGTCATCATGCGCTTGGGGATGGCGACGACGGTGCTCGTGGGTGCGGGTCTCATCCTCGCGGGCCAGATCGACTTCATGGCCTTCTTCATGTTCCTGCTCATGGTCACGCGCATCTACGCGCCGTTCGACCAGTCGCTCGCGCTCATCGCCGAGGTGTTCGTGTCCGACGTGTCGGTGCAGCGCCTGAACGAGGTGTTCGACACGCCCATCGCCGACGGCTCCGAGACCTTCGAGCCTGCGGGCTACGACGTGGTGTTCGACAACGTGGGCTTCTCGTATGAATCGGAGGGCGAGGCAACGCTCGAGGGCGTGTCGTTCACGGCGAAGGAGGGCGAGGTCACGGCGTTGGTGGGACCATCGGGCAGCGGCAAGTCAACCTGCGCCCGCCTGGCTGCGCGCCTCTGGGACCACAGCACCGGATCGCTCACGGTGGGCGGCGTGGAGGTGCTCGACGTGGATCCAGAGACCCTCATGGGCGCCTTCTCGATGGTCTTCCAAGACGTCACGCTCTTCGACGATACGGTGATGGAGAACATCCGCCTGGGAAGGCGCGGCGCAACCGACGAGGAGGTGCTCGCCGCAGCCGCTGCTGCCAACTGCGACGAGTTCGTGTCGCGTTTGGCGCAGGGCTACGCAACACCCATCGGCGAGAATGGCGCCAGGCTCTCGGGAGGCGAGCGCCAGCGCATCTCCATCGCCCGCGCGCTGCTCAAGAACGCGCCGATCGTGCTGCTCGACGAGGCCACGGCGTCGCTCGACGTGGAGAACGAGACCAAGGTGCAGGGAGCCCTCTCGCGCCTGCTCGCGGACAAGACCGTGCTCGTGATCGCGCATCGCATGCGCACGGTTATGGGAGCCGACAAGGTTGTGGTTCTCGACGAGGGCCGCGTTGCAGAGCAGGGCACGCCTGCTGAGCTCCTTGCTGCGGAAGGTGCTTTCGCGCATATGGCGGAGCTGCAGGGGGCGAGCGCCGGCTGGTCCGTCTGAAGCGCGATATGCGAACATGAACGATCGGGGTCCGCAGGCGGTGAACCTGCGGGCCCCTTTTTGCGCGTAGGCGGGAGGGGGACCTACGCCTCGTGTGTCATTTCTCCTCGTAGGACTTCTGTCATAAAAAAATTGACAAAAGTCCTACGAGGACATTTGTCATGCCTGGTAGACGACCTTGCCGTCGAAGATGGTCATGATGCACTTCGTGCTGCGCGCGTCTGCCGGATCGATGGCCAGCACGTTGGTGTCGAATACGGCGATGTCGGCCAGCTTGCCCGGCTCGAGCGTGCCCAGGCGGTCGAGCTGCTCCAGATCGTAGGCGCCTCCAGCGCACCAGGACCTCAGTAGCTCGCCGGCGGTGATCATGTTCTGCGTGTTGAACGGCTCGCCGCCCTCGGGGAAGAGGCCGCCGCACGCGCTGTAGACGCCCACGCCCAGCTCGTCGCGGGTCATCGGCAGGTCGGTGCCGCAGGCAACCACCACGCCGGAGTCGATCATCTTGCGGCGGTTCCAGTAGTGGCTTCCGCGCTCAGGACCGATCTTCTCGGCGATCATCGCGAGCTTGCCCGCGCGGTCGGCGATGGACTGGATGAGCGGGTAGACCTCGGCGACGATGCCGAGCTCGCCCATGCGCTCGAGGTCCACGGGATCGGCGTCCTCGAGATCGGTCATGGCCTGGCGCAGGAGCACCTTGCCGTCCTCGCCGCGCTGGCACTTCTCGAAGATGTCGATGGCGTGCGCGATGGCCGCGTCGCCCTGCGTGTGCAGCGAGAAGCGCAGGCCCGCCGCATCGGCCTCGAGCACCTGGCGCTCGTGCTCCGCCCAGTCGATGTCCATGGCGCAGCAGAAGTCGGCGTCGAGGTAGGGCTCCTTCATCTCGCCCTCATGCTGCGAGATGGACCCGTCGGTCATCTGGTTGAAGCCTGAGAAGCTGATCTGCGGGTGGGAGGCGAAGCGGTCGTGCGTGGCAACGCCGTAGGCGATGTTGGCGGGGGCGCCGACCGGCTGGCTCATGAGGTTGAGGCGCAGCGTGAGCTCGCCCGCATCGGCCAGCTTGGCCGCCTCGTCGACGAACCAGTAGTCGTCGTAGCCCATCTCCTTGGTGGAGGTGACGCCGAGCGACGCCATCATGGCGAGGTAGTCGCGGTAGATGGGCACGCTCATCTCGGTGTCGCTGATGACCTCCTTGAGCAGCAGATACGCCTTCTCGGACCAGCATGCGGCGGGTGTGAAGCCGTATTTGGCCTCCGCTGCGCCGTTCATGGCCATGCCGTCCGCCCACTGGCCAACAAGCACGCAGGGCGTGTCGCCGAAGGCCTCGTCGAGCACGGCCTCGTCCACGGGGAGCAGCTCGAGCGGGAACTCGTGGCCGATGGCGTAACCGGGGCGCATACCGTCGGCCTTCACCCGTGCGACGGCCTCCTCGACGCTTGCAACGCCCGAGAGGTCGGCGCCGGAGTTCTGCAGCAGGTGGCCGTTGAAGAAGCAGTGGACATCGGTGAGGCCGGGGGAGACGAGCGCATCGCCCAGCTCGAAGACCCGGGTCCCTTCGGAGACGAATTCAGCACCGTCGCCGCCGCCGACGGCAGCGATGCGGTTGCCCTCGATCGCCACGAAGCCCGGATGCGCCTCGGTGGACGTCGCGTCGAAGATCGCGTTGGAACGGAGGATGATGTCTGCCATGGCTGCTCCTATCGTCATAGACAAGTTATCGCCTATTTCATACCTATTGCTATGATACGCCCCGCATCGGAATGGTGGTCCGGTGCGGGGCATGTGTCGGCGAGTGGTCTGAAAACCGCAGTGTGTTGTTGAGCTACAGTCCGGACCGCGTTTTGGGGACGGTTCCTTTTTCGCGGTTTTCCGCGAAAAAGGAACCGTCCCCAAATGCAGGACCAAATGCAGGAGCTACTACAGGCTGGCGATGAAGGCCTCCACCTCGTCAAGCGGACGGTAGGCGGGGATCGTGCCGTCGATGGTCACGGAGAGCGCAGCGTATTTGGATGCCCACTCCATGGCATCTTTGAGGCTCTTGCCGCGCACGAGGCCGTATACGGTGGCGGCCATGAAGCCGTCGCCCGCGCCGGCGGTGTTGACGACCTTCTCCACGCGCACGGGGGCAACGGTGAAGAACGCGCCATCCGCGTCGAGCGCACAGGCGCCGTCGCCGCCGAGCGTCATGACGACGTTGCCCACGCCGTAGGTCTCCTTGACCTTGCGCGCCAGCGACTCTGCATCCAGCGGGTCATCCTTGGCGAGACCCTCGATGTAGCGGCCCTCCACCTCGTTGATGAAGAGGTAATCCACGTAGTCGAGGCACCCCATGGGTTCCTCGGGAAGCGGCGAGGGGTTGAGCGCCACGGTCATGCCGAGCTTCTTGGCGTACCTGGCACCCGCCTGCGAGACGCGCTGCGGCACCTCGAAGCCGGTCACGAAGTAGTCGGAATCGGCCATGTCGTCGAGTGCGGCCTCGACCTCCTCCACGGTGAGCTTGACGGAGGAGGAATCGCCGTCGATGACGGTGTTGCGTCCGTCAGGTCCGATGAGGATGAGACCCGTGCCTGTGGAGACCTCATCGGTGCGGTAGAGATAGGTGGTGTCGGCACCGGCGTCGCTCATCCACTTGTCGCCCAGATCGCCCCAGGGGTCGTTGCCCACCTTGCCGATGTAGGCCACCTTGAGGCCGAGGCGTCCGAGCGCTACGGTGACATTCGAGCCCTTGCCGCCGTCCTCGGCAACGTGCCAGTTCTTGACGGGAAGGGTCTCGCCCCACATGGGCATGTGGTCGCAGTAGGCGTATTGGCCCACACCGTGCGAGTTGAGGACGATGACATCCATCTTCTTGGCCATGCCTACCACCCCTTGATCTCGTGGGACATCGGGTGGTCGATGGTGTACTCGGTGGTCATGAGCGTGACGTCGGGGATGTACTTGGGCAGGATCGTGACCGGGTACTCTACGGTGGGTTCGCTCATAAGCAGGATGCGGCAGACCGTCTTCTTCCAGTCGCCGGTGGCGACCATGTAGACGGCGCGCTTGGCGGAGCACATGATGTGGAAGCCGATGGTGATGTACATGGGCGGGATGCGGTCGAGGCAGCAGCCGAAGGTGCGCTCGGCCATCGCGATCATCGAATCGTCGTTGAGGACGCCGATGCGGGTCTTGGAGGCGGCGTACTCCTCGACGGTGAGGTGCGTCCAGTAGTTGCGGGGCGCCTCGTTGAAGGCCACGAGGCCCGTGGCGCCGATGCCCGCCCATACGGTGTCCACGCCGCCCAGCTCGTCGCATTTGGCGTCGGCAGCGTCGATGTCGTAGATGCGCGGCCAGATGCGATGGTCCTCGGGCGGGCGCAGCTCGGGGTCGATCTTGTCGTAGAAGCACGCGATCATGGTGCCCTCGAGGCTCTCGTAGGTATCGCCCACGGGGTAGGGACGGCCCTGCCAGTCGAGAAACTCGTCCATGTGGAAGACCCAGAGGTTCGTGCAGTCGATGCGCTCCTCGTTGACGCGGCGGACGAAGATGTCGTACTCGTCGGTGGGTCCGGCGGGCAGGACCCACTTGGTGGGCAGCCCCGCCTTGTTGTGTGCGATGACCTCGTCGGCCATCATGTTGCCGATGGCGACCATCATGTCGTGCTTCTCGGGAAAGACCTCGAGCTTGGCCTTGAGGTCGCGGCCCTCGAGCTCCTGCCAGGGAATCGAGCACCACTCGAAGATCTCATCGGTTGTGAGGCGGTTCTGGAGCATCTGCCCTGCGCTCCCTTCTGGTTGCGGACGGCACTGCCGTCCCGACGGTTGGTCCTGTTCCAAGGATAGAACAAGGCCGCCCGGACGTTCGGATCCGGGCGGCCTGTGTCAGCTTATGTCAGACAAGCGACGCGTTGGGCGATGCGTTTAGTCGCTCGTGCCGAGAATGGCCTCATTACGCCTGCGCTCGGCTTCCTCGATGATGTCAGCATTGACCTTCCTGAAGTAGAAGTAGAAGGGAAGGGCGGACGCGATGACGAGCAGGCCTGCGGAGATGGGGTTCCAACTGAGCAGGGGAACCTCGCCGGACACGATGCCGCCGAGCTCGCCCCATGCCAGGATGGCGGAGGGAACGATGGCCAGGATGGCCATGATGGCGCCGCCGGGAGCCCTGAACGAAGGCTTGTAGTTCTCCTTCTTCTGCAGGGGGAACCATGCGACGAAGAGGAGGGCGTTACGGACGAGGCAGATGAAGGTGAAGATGCCGAGCAGGTCCTGGATGGTGGAGAGCCACACGAGGATGAGGGCGAAGCCGGACTGCCAGAGCATGGAGACGACGGGGGAGTCGTACTTGGGGTGGATCTTGCCCCAGCTACGCCACCAGTAACCCTCCTGAGCGGCCTTCATCTCGCCGCGGGCCTGGAACATGATGAGGGAGGACAGGGAGCCGGTGACGACCACGACGGCGAGGAGCGCAGCGACGGTGCCGGAGGTCTTGCCCATGATGGCCTCGAAGGCGGTTGCGATGGGAGCATCGGCGCCGGCGAGGACGTTGACATCGGTCATGCCGACGGCAGCGGTGACGAGCAGGACGTAGAGGAGCGTGCAGACGAGCACGGTGCCGATAAGGGCGATGGGCATGTTCTTCTTGGGATCCTTGATCTCGCCGCCCATGGTAACGCAGGTCTGCATACCGTCGTAGCTCCAGGTGGTGGCTGCGACGCCGCCCATGAGTGCTGCGCCGATTGCGCCGGTGGCGCCTGCAGAGCCCTCGATGGAGGCGCCCATGTTAGCGCCCTTGATGAAGAACAGACCGACGACAGCGAGGATCAGGAACGGGACGATCTTGAAGGCGGTGATGAAGTCCTGCCACTTGGCGCCGGCGTGCTTGTGGCACATATGCAGCCAGGTGAAGAAGATGATCAGGACGCAGCCCACGATGCGGACCGTCATGTCAGACCAGCCGGTGAAGTAGGCGATGTTGTTGGCCACCGTGAGGGTCATCGTCGCGATGCCCACGGGGTCGGTCGCCCACCAGCAGGACCAGATGAAGAACATGGCCGGGAACGACCAGCCGGCCTCGCGGAAGTACACGAACTGGCCGCCGTCCTCGGTGTACGCGGAGGCGTACTCGGCGTAGACGAGGTTCTGCGGGATCATGATGAGGCCGCCGAGAACGAACGCGAGGATCGTGAGCAGCGGCGTGCCGGTGGTGCCGGCGACCTCGCCCACGGAGGTGAAGATACCGGAACCGACCGTGGTTCCGACGCCCAGTGCGATGGCAGTCGACAAGCCAAGGTGGCGTGACATACCCTCAAGGGTCTCATTTTCAGCCATTGTCAATCCTTTCCTTTCTACGTTTCCCTACTTCCATTGGCGTCGCATCGCCCGATTGACACCAATTTACTTAATTGTGGAGTCTAGAACAAACTGGTCTATTGTTGCGCTCAACTTGTTCATTTTCGGCGAACGGTATTCCTGCGGAAATGAAAAATAGCCGAGCGAGTTGTGGATTTGCTGTTGAGAAAGTGTGAACCGCCGTTTTCCGTACCGAAGGAATGCCTACAGGACCTCCTTGTCCACGTAGTTCTCGGACTTTCCGGAGAGTGCTGCATCAAATCGCGCGACAAGCGGGTGTTTATGCCATAAATGCTTGTCCTCGGTGAGCTGCCACGCGAGCATCTGCACCACAGGCAGGGCGGCCATGGGGCCGACGAGCTCGTCTCCACCCGGAGCGAGGCGGATGTCGGCATCCATGTCGGGGCAGTCGGTGATGACGAAGGTGCGGTCGGTCACGAGCTTCGTGGCGGCGAGGATCTCAGCAGAGCGCTTCCACGACCGTTCGCCGACGGCGAACAGGAAGATCGTGTAATCGGGGGAGAGCTGCAGGTTGGGACCGTGCAGGTATTCCTCGAGCTCGTAGGCGCACGCGGGGATCTGCAGGCATTCGGCGAACTTGAGCGCGCCCTCGGAGGCCACGCCCAGATTGGTCGCGGCGCCGATGAGGAAGACGCGCTCCATGGTCGAGAGCTCCTTGTAGCGCGCCGCGAGCATGCCGGGCACCTGGTCGGCGACCGCCTCGAACTGCCCGAGCATCGTCTCGATGTCGGCATGCAGGGAAGCCGGGTCGAGCCTGCCCTCGCGTGCAGCGACGCCCGCGCCGAAGAGCATGAGGAAGGTGGCGAACGAGGTGACGCCCTTGGTGACGTAGCCCACGAGCTCCTCGCCCACACCGTAGGCGACGAGGAGGTCGGAAGCCTCGCGGAAGTCGCTCGCGGGGTCGCCCGTCACGCCGATGGCGGTGCGTCCCGCGGCACGGATGATGTCGAGCGCCGCGAGCGCGTTGGTGGAGTAGCCGCTCTGCGAGACGACGATGCAGAACTCGTCGGCGGGCAGCTCGTGCTCGTAGGTGCAGAACGTGTAGGGCTCGGTGATGATGACCTCGCGTCCGAGCACGCGGCGCAGATAGGGGCGCGCGATGAGCGAGGCGTTGCGCGACGAGCCGCAGGCGACGATGCGCACGCGGGAGAAGCTCCCTTCGGCGAAGGCGTCGACGAGGGGATGGGCGACGTTGTTCTCGATCTGCGACCTGATGACGGACGGCGTCTCGTGGACGTAGTCGACCATGGTGGGTCTGGGCATTCCAAAGCTCCTTTCCATATTGGGGATACTCCCCAAAGTGGTAAAACCTAAGCGAACAGGGATGCGGCACCCAAGATGCCGGAATCCTCCTTCAGGTCGGTTATCCTGACGACGGTGCGCTGCCCCTCGTAGACCTCCGCCACGAGGCGGTCGTTCAAATCGGATTCGTACCGCTCGAGGCCCTTGGCTACCCCGCCGCCGATGACGATGACGTCGGGGCAGTAGAGGTAGACGTACTGGTTGAGGGCGCGGGCAAGCATGTCGAGGAACCAGTCGGCGATCTCCGCCGCAGCGGGGTCGCCCTCCGCTGCGCGCTCGAACATCTCCTTGTTGGAGACGTCCGCACCGAGGCGGTCATGCACGTAGACCTGCAGCGACGTGCCCGAGCAGGTGGATTCGAAGCAGCCCTCCATCCCGCAGTAGCATGGCTCTGCGTCCAGGCAAGGGTACTCTCCGCCGGTCCGCACCTTGACATGGCCCGCAAGATGGATGAACGGTTCGCCGCCGAAGGGGCGGCCGTCCTCGCAGAGCCCCACGCCGATTCCGGTGCCCAGCGTGAGCGTGAGCACGCGGGAGAACCCTTGGCCGGCTCCGTCCCGTGCTTCGGCGAGGCAGATGAGGCGTGCGTCGTTGTCCACGCGCACGGGCAGGCCCAGCGCTCCGCCGATCCTCTCAGCGAGCGGGTAGCCGTGGGTGAGGAAGGGCACGAAGGAGCTCATACCGTCGATCGATCCGTCGGAGAAGACGTAGCTGCCGATGGAGATGCCCGCTGCGCGCGGTGCGTCCGCCTGAGCGGAGAGCTGCGCAACTGCAGCGGCGAGGCTTTCCAGGAATGCCTGCTCCGAGTCGCGGATGGTGGGGAAGTCGCAGGATGCGAGCACCTCGTTTGTCGCGAGGTCGACGATGCCCGACTTGACGTTGGTGCCGCCGATGTCGATGCCGGCGACGAGGTCGCGCCCGCTCATAGGACGATCCACCCCTCGTCGTAGAAGAAGCCCGGCTCGATGCCGTTGACGATGGCAACCTGATAGGAGAGGAGCTGGAAGAAGAGCGCTGCCACGAGCATGCTCCAGGGGCCCTCGAGCCCCAGGTCGGGAATCTCGAAGCGCGCGCCGCCCAGCATCGTGGAGCCTTCGGGGCCGAAATAGAGCGAGTTGGAGACGGCCTGATTGGTCTTCTCCCAGATCATGGCCGAGCGGGCGTCGGGCTGCACGTCGAAGAGGACGGGGCAGGTCACCGACTTGACGATGGCGTGGCTGCGGATAATCTCCATGGGCCCGTGGAAGTAGTTGTCGACGCTCATGATGTTGGCAGGCGTCTTGGCGGTCTCCTCGAGCCACAGCGATGCGCTGCGCATCATATTGACGCCCCAGCTGCGGCTGATCATGTAGAAGCAGTTCGCCTCCGCCAGGAAGGGCACGGCTTCGAGCTGGGCGAGGATGGACTCCTTGTTCGCCTCCATCCACGCGAAGGCGCGCTTGAGGTTGGCGACGAGCTCCTCGGACGGATGCTCGCGGCCGTCCATCATCTCCACGAGGAGCAGGCCCGTGAGGGCCATCGTCGAGTAGGCCTTGATGCACACGATGTCGTCGTAGCTCGAGATGTCGTGCAGCATGTAGGTGCTGTTGCGCGCCATGGTGGAGTCGGGCGTCATGGTGACGGAGAGGGTGGTGAAGCCGTTCTCGCGGCACCACACGGCGAAATCGGCCACCTCGCGGCTCTCGCCCGAGCGGCTCATCAGCACGTAGAGGGCGTTTCTGCTCATGCGCTCGGGATGGCGGATGAGATCGCCCGTCTCCTCGAGCGCCACGTTGCGGTAGCCGCGCTCGCGCAGCTCCTCGTACATGGGCATGAGCGAGTAGAACGCGCTGCCCATGGAGGTGAGGACGAGTTCTCCGGAGAGCGCCATGATGCGCGCGAGCTCGCGCATCTGGCCGAGCTTCTCGCCCGTGAGGTCGTCGAGCACGCGCTCGAGCTCCGCAGGTTGCTCGTAGATGTTCGTGAGGATGGGATTCATGCCTGCCAAGATCGCTCCTCTTGTCATGATGTGATACTGGTCTAATTATAGGTACGACTTGTGTAGTAAAGAGAAGAAAACGGGGCTTTGCCGCGCAAGCGGTCGCAAGGAGCGTGCGACCGTTGCAGGGCAAATGCATCGTTCCGACTGCCTATTGATAAGCCCCGCTTGTCGCAGACCCTTCCGCATGCGGTTCAAACGACTGACCAGTGGTGTAGAACTTTATATGTCTTGTGTATATGCGCACCAGTGCACCGAGGGCAAGGAGGAAGCGATGGGCCATTACATCGAGGGTGTCGTCACCGAGATCTGCACGCCGTTCACCAAGGACGGCGCGATCGATTGGGAATACCTGCGCGACATGATCGGCTGGCAGATCGACTGCGGCGTGCAGGCGTTCTTCGTCAACGGCTACGCGGGCGAGTGCCACGAGCTCACCTTCGACGAGAAGCTCGAGGTCGTCGAGGCGGTCTACGAGGTCGCGCACCCGCGCGGGGCGAAGATCATGGCCTGCAGTTTCGAGAACAGCGTCGAGCTCAACAAGGCGCTCATCTCAGCCTACGACGAGCAGGGCATGTCCGACTGCTACTGCATCACCGCTCCTCCGTTCTTCAAGTTCTCCCAGGCGGCGCTCTACGACTGGTCGGCGGAGCTCATCGACTTCGCGCAGCGCCCGGTCTACATCTACAACTGCGTCGAGCAGGCCGTCCTCTTCGCGCCCGATACCCTGGCCAAGCTCGCAGCGGAGCATCCCAACCTGCGCGGCTTCAAGGACGCATCCACCAACGTCGTCAACTTCCAGCAGTGCGTGCTGCGCATCGACCCCGAGAACTTCGACTTCCTCGGCGGTTGCGACGGCTTCGACGGCATCATGGTCCTGCTCGGCGCCGTGGGCTGCGTCTCGTTCATGGCCGTGCCGTTCCCGCGCGAGATGGTCGAGATCGTGGAGAAGGGCCGCTCCGGCGATTGGAAGGGCTGCATCGAGGCCCAGCAGAAGGTCCTGCGCATCCGCAGTATCGTGAAGAAGACACCGTTCAATGCTGGTTGGAACTGGGCCATGCAGTACGGCTTCGGGCGCCCCACGGTCTCCCGCATGGGCGAGAAGCAGGACTGGGTGCCCTACGCCGTCAAGCTCGAGATGGACGAGCTCATGGTGGAGCTCGGCTACGAGAGCATCGCGGACAGGATCGTGCACGACGAGCTCGACGACGCCATGGAGGCGGCGGCGGCAGTCGGCATGGCGAGCTTCCGGTAGGGGAGGACGACCATGGCTACCACGCGCTTCCGCTTCCGCCCCGAGTTCTTCTCCGACCGCCCGCTCGAGCTGGTGAGCCTGGGCGAGCTCAAGGTGACCGCGTTCAAGTACGAGACGGGCATCCCCGGGCTGCGCGTCGAGAACTCCCGCTCGTCGATGGTGGTGCTCCCGTACTATGGCATGCAGGTGTGGTTCCTTGAGTTCGACGGGCGTCCGATGGCGCAGAAGTCGATGTTCGAGGCTCCGCAGGACACCACCAAGTTCGGCGACAACTACGGCGGTTTCCTCTACCACTGCGGCCTCAACAACATCAATGGCGCCGGTGACGGCGAGGACCCGTATCCCATCCACGACGTCCTCCCGTTTGCGTCCTATCGCGATGCCTGGATCGATGCGGGCGAGGACGAGGACGGCTGCTTCGTGGCGATCGGCGGGACGTACGTTTTCCGCAACAGTCAGGAGCTGCACTGGGCCTACACCCCCGAGCTGCGCCTGTACGAGGGCGCCGCGATGGTGGAGATGCAGGCGACCATCGAGAACCGCCGCACGCATCCGCTCGAGTATCTGTGGCTATGCCACATGAACTGGCTCGGCGTCGACGGCTCGCGCTTCGTCTACAGCTGTCGGAAGGATGCCGACCACATCATGGTGAGCCCTATGGACCTGGGCGACGGAAGCCCGCGCGACGAGGCCATCAAAGCGTGGTCGCAGGCGCTGCTTGACGACCCCACGCGGGCCGATGCGCTCGGGCAGGAGGGCGAGGCCTACGATCCCGAGCTCTGCATCAACTACCGCTACGACGCGGACGAGCAGGGCTGGGCGCACGCCATGATGGTGATGCCCGATGGCGATGCCTGCTACGTGGGCTGGGAGCTCGAGAAGGCGCCCTGGGCTCTGCGCTGGTTCTGCCGCACGGGCGACGAGGACGGCATCGGCATCGCGCTGCCGTCGACCGGCACCAACCACAGCACCGCATACCAGCGTGCGCACGGCTACTGCAACACGCTCGAGCCGGGCGGCGTCGATGTGCTGCGCTGGCGCTTCGGATACCTCCTGCCCGACGAGGTGCAGGGGATGACCAACCGCATCGACGTGATTCTGGAGGGATAGCATGGCAATGAAGGTATCGCTCTTCAGCACGGGCTTCTCCAACTGGCCTATCGAGCGCACGTTCGCGGCAGCAGCCGCAAACGGCTTCGACGGCGTCGACATCGGCGGCTTCCGCCCGCACGGCTACGCGCCGGACATCCTGGGCGATGTGGCCGGCATCCGCACGCGCATCCTCTCCTGCGTCGAGAAGTACCAGATGCCCATCGTGAGCTACGTGCCCGAGAACACCGGAAGCCCCCACAGCTTCGTCTTCCAGGACAAGGCCCTGAACGAGATCTCGGTCGAGTACTTCAAGTCCACCGTCGATGCCGCCAAGGCCATCGGTGCGCCCCTGCTCATGCTCGCTGTCAACATGCCTGGCTTCGGCTGGGACCGCGAGACGCTGAAATCGCAGGTGGTCGAGGACTTCAAGCGGATCTGCGACCATGCCGAGAAGGCGGGCGTCACGGTGATGATCGAGCCGGTCACGCCCTTCGAGGGCAAGATCGTGTGCAGCTCCGACGACTGCAGGTGGCTGCTCGACAGCGTTGGCTCCGGCGCCCTCGAGGTCTGCCTCGACCTGGCGTGCCCGCTCACCTGCGGCGAGCCCATCAGCGAGTACTTCGACAAGATGCCGGGCAAGATCCGCGAGATCCACTTCATCGATGCCGAGCCCGACTGCGAGGATCACCTCATCCCGGGCGACGGCGCCATGGATTGGCCGCGCATCGTCAAGTATCTCAAGCGCGTGGGCTATGACGGCTATCTGGCACTCGAGCTCTTCAGCCGCTACGCCAACGAGCCGGACTTCTCGGCCGAGCGCGGCATCGAGGTCATCCGCGGTATGCTCGCGGAGCAGTAACCAGGCAACGATTGCGACCTGCAATTGGGGACGGTTCCTTTTTGCAGGTCTTCCGAAACCTGCAATCCCTCCGGGTTGAACAAAGGGACGGAGGATTTGTTCAGCCCCAATGAGATGAACAGTACCTCCGTCCCTCTGTTCACTGTTCACAACCTCTGTTCACAACACTCTGTTCAACACGCACTTCAGGAGGTAACGACATGGGCAAGCAGTACGTTTCCGAGACCGTCTTCGTGAAGGACATCGAGAAGACCCGTCCGGTGGATGTCATCGTCATGAACAGCCACGGCGTGGGCCAGGTCTGCCGCGTGCACCGTCTCCCGAGGCGCAGCGAGACCATGGAGGCCTGGGATTGGCACGTCGAGGAGGATGGCGGCAAGGGCGCCACGGTCTCCGTCGCGCTGGGCCGTCTGGGCGTCTCGGCCGGCTACATCGGCAAGGTCGGCGACGACCCTTGGGGCAAGATGGGCGACGACTGGATGAGCGAAGCCGGCGTCTTCACTAAGTACATGTACTACGACACGAGCGTGGCCACCGGCACGGGCCTCATCATGATCGACGACGACGGTCTCAACACCATCGTCGACGGCGACTCCGCCTGCCGCGCGCTCACGTGGGACGAGACCCACGCTGCCATCGAGGCCATGAAGGAGGCCAAGGTCTTCATCACCGGCTTCGGTATGCCCTTCCAGAAAGCCCTCGACGGCGCCAAGATCGCCAAGGACGAGTTCGGCATGCTCACGATGTGCAACGCCTCCCCGCTGCCCGACCAGCCCATGGGCGACCTCTCGTACCTCGACTTCCTCGTGGTGAACGATGCCGAGGCCGGCGTGCTCTGCGGCCTTCCCGAGGACTACAACACCCCCTATGGGCAGGTCCTGCGCCAGATCCAGGCCGACTACAAGTGCGGCGGCGTCATCATGACCTGCGGCTCGAAGGGTTCCGCGGTGCTCGACGGCGACGACTACTTTGAGGTCGCCGCGACGCCCGTCAAAGCCGTCTACACCATCGGTGCGGGCGACGGCTTCCTCGCCGCCACGGCCAAGGGCATCGTCGAGGGCAAGCCCCTGCGCGATGCCGTCGCGTGGGCGAGCAAGTATGCCGCCTACAAGGTCACGCGCGAGGGCACGATGACCAACCGTCCGGGCGAGGGCTACCCGCCGCTTTCGGACGTCGAGGAATGGATGGCCTCTCTGTAACCCCGAATGAGACACCCTCCCCGGGAGGGTGTCTCATTTCCCGTCCCTTTGACAGGAAAGCCGCCAGAAGAGGAGGACGTATGTCTGTGACCGATCCCGCACGTGCGATGATGGACGAGATCCTCGAGCAGCCCGAGCTGCTCCGCTTCCTTGTCGAACATCGCGAGGAGCTCACGGCTCCTTTCGTGGAGCTCGTGCAAAAGCGCCGCATCAAGCGTGTCTTCTTCACGGGAAACGGCTCTCCCTGGTATGTGGGCTGCGCCCTCATGGAGGCGGCCGGGAACCTGCTGGGAGCCGATGCGAGCGCCGTGCCGTCCGCGTATTTCAACCGCCATGGAGGCCTGCGGATCCCCGAGGTATACGCACCCGAGGAGGTTCTGCTCGTGTGCCCGGCGGAGTCTGGCCATTCGCGCGGCCAGGTCGATGCGGCACGGGCAGCCCGTGCTGCGGGTGCGGCCGTGATCTGCACGACCCTCATCCCCGACGGCGTGCTCGCCCGCGAATGCGATGTGGTCCTGCCCAAGCTGGGCGGACACGAGGTCGCCATGGCCACGACCAAGGGGCAGACCATCGCCCTGCTCGAGCTGCTCATGTGCTTCGTCGAGGCGGGCCGCGCGCTCGGTCGTATCGACGAGGCGGAATATGCCCGCTTCCTGCGCGCCTTCGAGGATCTGCCCGGCAACGTCGCCGCCACGATCGATGCCAGCGCGCGGTGGTTCGAGCGGCACCGCGATGCCGTGATGGCGGCCGAGCAGTTCTTCATCCTGGGCTACGGCCCCGGCTGGGGCACTGCGCAGGAGGCAGCCCTCAAGTTCTACGAATGCCATCAGGTCCCCACGCTGGCGCTCGAGCTCGAGGAGGGTATGCACGGGCCCTTCCGCGCCGTGCGCAAAGACGATCTGGTCTTCTTCATATGCGCGGAGGAGGGCCAGGAGCGCGACCGCGCCCTCCTGCTCGCCGATGCGCTTGCGGTCTACAACGACAACCGCGTGTGCCTGCGGCGTGCCGACGACCCGCACATGGGCCCACCCGACATCCCCGTGGCGAGTTCGGGTATGCCCTATGTCTCCGCCATCGAGTACCTGATCCCCTTCCAGATGCTCTCGTTCCTCATCAGCGAGGCAAAGGGCATCGATCTCTCCATCCCGCTCGTGCCCGCGCTCGATCCGGTCATGGTGCCGGGGTATGAGGACTAGCAGGGGGAGAGGGGCGGAACCATGCGCGGATTCGCAGACGGCGACCTCATCCTCGCCATCGATATCGGAGGCTCGAAGTTCATCGTGGGGCTCGCCACGCCCGAAGGCGATGTGATCTGCTCGGATCGCTACGAGTGGGTCGGAGCCACGGGGGAGGGGCTCGATGAGGGACTCTTCTTCGAGCAGCTCTGCGGCGGCATCGATGCCCTGCGTGCATCCGAGCCCGAGGCGTTCTCGCGCGCTGTCGTGGCGGGCGTCACCGTGCCCGGCTTCACCGATCCCGTATCGGGCGATATCCTCGATACCGACTTCCTCAAGATCAAAGGGTATCCGCTCTGCGCAGAGCTCAATAAGCGCTATATGTTGCCTTTCTTCGCCGACAACGACTGCAAGGCCGCGGCGCTTGCAGAGCAGGTCTTCGGAGCGGCGCGCGGCAAGTCCATCCTCTATGTGACCATCTCCACCGGTGTGGGCGGGACGCACGTGCTCGACGATGGCGTGTACTACGGTGCGTTCGGCCATGCGGGCGAGGTGGGTCTCGTCATCGCCGACCGCCATGGATACGCCTCGGACCAGGGCCTGCCCGGCGTGCTCGAGGCGCATGCCTGCGGGCGAGGGCTGGTGAAGAACTATCTGGCGGCAGGCGGGCGGGAGTATGTGGACGGCCGTGCGGTCGACGGCCGCATCATGGCCGACCTTTCCCGGGAGGGCGACGGCCCCGCGGGTGCTGCCCTCGAGCTGGAGGGGCGCCTGCTCGCACGGATGCTCGCGCCGATCTGCTCGGTTGTGGACGTCGAGGCGGTGGTGATCGGTGGCGGCATGTCGCTGCAATACGACACCTATGGTCCTGCGCTCGAGCGCGAGTTCGCGCGCCTCTGCCCTCTGGAGGTGGGGTTCGCCCCCACGAGCCTGGGGTATCTGGGGGCGTTTCTCGGTGCCGTCGCCCTGGCGCTCAGAGGCCATGCGGGCGCGCTGCCTGAGCCTGCGGACGCTTCCAGGCACGTCTTGGAGGTCTTGCTCGGCGCTCGGTCGATCGACTTGCACGTCACGCTCAACGGACGCGAGCGCCTTCTGCGCGACGGGAGCGTTCCCACGCTGGACGGATTCCTGCTCGCGGAGGATGCGGATGATCCGGGCGAGACGTTGGGCGATCGTTTCGCGCGGGTGCTCGCGCCGTATGGAGCGGAGCTCGATGGGGCGTTCGCCCGCGTGTCCGATGAGGCCGTCCTCGACGATCTGGGCTACTCGCTCGGTCGTGCGCTCGCGGCGCTCGCGACCGTCCTCGATCCGGGAAGGATCGTCTTCTCGGGCACGCTCGGAGATGCATGGGAGGTGCTCGGACCGTCCGTCCGGCGCGCCCTCGTCGACGAGACCTACTACCGCGGGGACCTGCCGTTCGCGCTCGGAACCGCCGAAAACCTGTCAAACAACCTGTCCCTTTGACAGAAAAGCGCCGGGCGTTCATGCCCGGCGCTCAAGGAGAATCTTTCCGTCTTCGTCTCTAGCCCAGCGTCATGCCGCCGTCGCAGAGGATGTTCGAGCCGTTGATGATGGCGGCGTCATCGCTCGCTAGGAATGCGAAGACGGCCGCGATCTCGGACGGCTCGGCGGGACGTCCGAGCGGCCCCAGGGTGACGTTTGCCATGGGATCCTCGTAACCCTGGGCGATGTAGTCGTCGAGCGCCTTCTGGAACATGGCGGTGTTCACCCAGCCGGGCGCCACGGAGTTCACGCGCACGCCCGTCACGCCGCCGTTCTCGTTGGCGATGTTCTTGGTGAGGCCGCGGACCGCCCACTTGGACGAGCCGTACGCGGACTCGCCGGCATAGCCGAACATGCCCGAGACGCTCGAGGTGTTGGTGATGGCGCCGCTCTTCTGCGCCTTCATGATGGGCAGGACGTACTTGATCATGCGGACGGTGCCGAACACGTTGATGTCGTAGACCATCTGCCACTCGGCCAGGGGCTTCTCCTCCATGTCCATCTGATCGCCGCCGTTGCCCGCGATGTTGTTGAGCACATCGATGCGGCCCCACTTGGCCATGACCTCGTCGATGACGTTCTTGACGGCCTCCTCGTCCGTGATGTCGAAGCCCGCCGAGAAGACGCGCTCGGGATCCATGCCGAACTTCTCGACCACGGCGTCGACCCACTCCTTCTTCACGTCGAGCATGACGACCTTGGCGCCCTCGTCGTAGAAGCGCTTGGCGACGGCCTTGCCGATGCCGCCCGCGGCTCCCGTGGTGATAACGACCTTATCCGTGAAACGCTGCTCCATGAGAACCGCCTTTCTGATGACGCCAGAGGACGGTGCCGTCCCCTTGCCAAGCAATAACCGTCTGAACACAAACTTATACTGGTCTAATAACGTAATCAAGTTATATATACCTTTTTTTACTGCAAGCGGTCTGAAGTGCTTTCCGATACTGAGCTAACACTCTGTATGGTCAATACCGATATCGGTTTCAGCCATATTTTGGTTAAAACCGATATCGGTATTGACCAAAATATGGCTGAAACCGAAAATAAAGACAGCCACAAGTATCTCCAGAACCAAGCGGGACGGCAAAGGGGCATATATGGAAAGAACTGCAATGACGAAGCTTATTGCTTGGAAAGATGCTCCGGGGCGAAAGCCGCTCGTCGTGAACGGGGCTCGTCAGGTCGGAAAGACATGGCTTGTCACCGAGTTTGGGGGACAGTATTTCGACTCCGTCGCCCATGTTGTGTTTCTCGAGAACGACCAGGCAAAGGCAATCTTCTCAAGAAGCCTCGATCCCAAGACGGTTCTCATGCTCATCGGTGCGTTGACGGGCACGAACCCGCTTGATGGCAAGACGCTTGTCTTCCTCGACGAGATACAGGAGTGCCCTCGCGCGATAACGGCTCTTAAGCTCTTTGCCGAGCAGACCCCGGATATTCCAGTAGTTGCTGCTGGGTCTCTCCTTGGGGTTGCTCTTAATAGAGCGGACGGTGATTCCGATGGGATTTCTGCCTCATGGCCTGTGGGGAAGGTGAGCTTCCTTGACCTCTATCCCATGACTTTTGAAGAGTTTCTTTTGGCTGGAGGACACGGTCAACTTGTAAAGCTCCTCGAAACCGGTGATCCCGAAACTCCAGACACGCTCTCCGAACAACTCAAGGGCCTTCTTCGCGAATATCTCTTCATAGGTGGTATGCCTGAGGTTGTTCGGGAATACACGCGAACGCGAAGTCTAGTCGAGGCACGTCGTATCCAAATGGAATTGCTCAGAGGATACGAGCTGGACTTTTCAAAACATGTTGAGAGTGCTCTCGCGACCGAGAGAATACGTGAGACGTGGCGCTCTGTTCCCGCACAGTTGGCTAACGAGAACAATCTGAAGAGATTTACCTACTCATCGATCAGGGCTGGTGCAAGAGGGCGCGACTACAGGGATGCTGTGTCATGGCTCGCAGACGCGGGGCTTGTAATCAAGGTTTCAAAGGTGTCGAAGCCGAGCATCCCGCTGGAAGGCTATGCCGACGGCACCTATTTCAAGCTCTATCTCCTCGATATCGGACTTCTCGGGGCCGCCCTGCATCTCGATGCGACTGTCCTGCTTAATGGGAATAGGCTGTTTACCGAATATAAGGGGGCATATGCCGAGCAGTTTGTCTGCCAACACCTTCTGGCGACAAGTGGGCGATCTCCCTATTACTGGTCTGCGGACGGAAAAGACGAGAAGGGGGAGGTCGATTTCGTCATCGAACAGCAAGGTGTTGTTTTGCCAATCGAAGTCAAGGCGGAAGGCAATGTTGCTGGAGGCAGTATTGCTCGCTTCTGCAAGCGGTTCGGCCTTGATCGCGCTGTCCGGCTGTCGCTGCTTGGCTACAAGGATCAGGGGTGGCTCGTCAATGTACCGCTGTATTCTGTCGCGAGAGTGCTCAGCGAGGATAAGCGATAAACCCTACGTTCATTGCCAGTGCGGGTGCGAGCAGAGGCTCACACCCGCACTTTCGATAATCATTGTATTGACGGGCTCTTACTGGGCGAATTTGGAGCGGATTCCGTCGAACTCCTCTTGGGAGAGAACGCCCTCCTCCATAAGGGCATGGAGGCGCAGCAGCTCATCGGCCGAGACGGAATGCTGCGGTTTGAGCTGGGGCACCGGCTCAGCAACACCGAACTCGCCTTTGTAGAGGGCAACGGCAGCAAGGATTACGCTAACCGCATAGACAAGGGCGTAGATGATGAGCGGCGAGACTTCGGACAAGGGGTAACCGAGCGTTGTACCGTGCACTAGGTATGCCACCCGGGTGCCAAGGTGGATAACCTCGACGACGATTGCCGAAGCAAAGAGAGGCAGCCCAGACGCCTTCTTGAAAAAACAAATGACAGCAATGAGTGTTGCGGCAATGCCTGCCGAGAACTGGAATACCACGAGGAGCTTCAGATCGAGTTCGTAGTAGTTGCTCTGGGATGCCCATGAAAGGTTTTGCATGGTAAACGTGACGTACTCTACTGCGATGCAGCCGAAGCCGATCCCGAGAACGATGCGATTGCGGGCAAAGCACCCTACCGCCAAACAGAGATATCCGGCGATAAGCAGATAGCCCCATGCGTTCGGTGCGGTGCCTGCATCGTTTCGAAGATAGGTGAAATACACCTCAAGAACGAGCGTCACAGCCGCCGCAATACCTGCAAGCAGCGAGGACGGCCGCTTGCCGCGCGCCTCCTTCTCCATCTCAACCCCTTAGTACGAGTACAGCATCGAGGCGCCCATCGCGGTGAGGGCGATATAGCCGACGATGCCGATGATGAAGCCGATGAGCGCGCCCTTGCCGGCCTGCTGGGCAGAGAGGGGTTTGGTGTCCTTCCATACCAAGTAGAGGATGAGGCCCACAATGGGGATGAAGAGCCCGAGCACGAGCCAGCCCACGCCGCCGTCGTCTGTGCCGGACGGCACCTGGCTGCTGAGGCTTCCCGCGGGCGCGGCGAGCAGCTGCGCCTTCTTCGACTTGAACTCCTCCTGCGTGATGATTCCCTTGTCGAGCAGCTCCTTTAGAGCGCTGAGTTCTTCGGATAGCGTTGCCATGTTGAAACCCCTTTACACCTTTTGCGTTTACCAGACCATGTGCTGTCTCGCTAATTGACCGCACGGCGTAAATTTAGGGGGGGGGGTTCCTTGTCAATGTCTTTTCGGACAAACGGCTCGTTTGGAATTGACATGAAAAGAGCGGGCCGGCATGCCGCCGGCCCGCTCACCCTAATCCATGTCAGGAACAGATGCTCTTACCACGCGCCGGAGTATCCGAGCGTGACGGCGGAGGACTTGGCGCCGGTGACCATGCACTCGTCGATGGTTTGACCCTCGAGGATGCCCACGATGAAGCCGGCGATGAAGGAGTCGCCCGCGCCCATGGTGTCGACGACCTCGCACTTGACGATGTCGCCCTTGTGGAACTCCTTGCCGTCGTAGGCAAGGCTGCCGTTCTCGCCGAGGGTGACGATGACGGCCTTCGGGCCCTTCGCCTGCTTCTCGGCCATGAAGGCGCGGACCTCCTCGTTGTCATCGCTCTCGAGACCGAAGAAGGCGTAGTCCACATAGGCAAGCGTCGCGTCGACCATGGGGTCCTGCGGCTGGTCGGAGTAGTCGAAGACCACGGGGATGCCTGCATCGTGGATCTCCTTCAGGCGGTCGTCGCAGTGGCCCCAGATGCCGCTCACGAAGAGGTCCTGGGTGCAGATGAACGCCACATCCTCGTCGGAGAGCTTGAAGTGCTCCATGACGCCCTCGATGTAGTCGCCGAAAACGCGGTTGCCGTCGACGATCTCGACCTTGGTGACGGCGGTGTCGCCGTGCTCCACGTGCAGATGGCTGATGTCCACCCCCTTGCCGGTGAGCGCATCGGCCATGCGCTGGCCCCACACGTCATCGCCCACGACGCTTGTGAACGACGCGTCGATGCCCATGCGCCTGAGGTACACGGCCACGTTGACGGGGTTGCCGCCCGGATAGCTCTGACCTTCCTTCTCGTAGACATCCACGCAGTTGTCGCCTGCCGCTGCAACCTTCATATCATACTCCTCTCGTCGATTTGCCCGATCGTGCTTCAACTGGATAACCTAGCGCCAATCTTATACCAATTTTATGAACAAGATAGGGAAAGTACGCCCATCGGCTGCAAATGGCCGTTGACAGGACGAAACGGCGTCCCGATGCGTATAACCCTTGTCCTAGGATACTATGGCTATATAAGTTAGCCATATTTCCATACCGATTGTGCGCGTTGTTCGCGCATCAGAGAGGGAGGTTCCCATGAAGACGGCAGCAGGCATCGGCGACAACTGCATCGACGATTACACCAACATCGGCCGCCGCTACCCCACGGGCAACGTTGTCGATACCGGCGTCAATCTGCAGAAGCTCGGCATCCCCACCGCCATCATCTCGACCACCGGCTCGGACGAGAACGGGAAGTGGATGATCGAGGCGCTCACCAAAGAGGGCCTGGACCTGTCGCACCTCAAGGTGGCGGAGGGCAAGACCGCGATCACCTACATGACGCTCGACGAGAACGACCGCGTCCACGGCGAGTATGAGGAGGGCGTGCTCGAGAACATCGTCTTCGACGAGGAGGACATCCGCTTCGCCGCCGAGCACGACCTGGTCTTCACCGCCTTCTGGGGCAAGGCCGAGCACGTCATGGGCAAGATCCACGACCTCGGCGCCATCACGGCCTTCGACTATGCCACCACCGACGACGAGCGCCTTCCGGCCATGCTCGAGGTGACGCGCGGCGCCATCGACTACGGCTTCTTCTCCTACAAGGGCATCGGCAACCGCAGCGATCCCGAGCCCCGCGTCTTCCTCACCAAGATGGTGAAGGAGTACGGCATGAAGGTCGCCGTGGCCACCTTCGGCGAGCAGGGCTCGCTCGCCTACAACGGCGCGTACTTCATCGAGGGCAACGCCGTGCCCCAGGAGAACGTCGTGAACACCGTGGGTGCGGGCGATTCCTTCATCGCCGGCTTCCTCGCGGGCGTGCTCAAGGGCAGGGACATCTCCGGCTGCCTGCGCGATGGCGCGCGTGTGGCGTCCCGGGTCGTCGGCGTCTTCGAGCCCTGGGTCATCGACGAGTAGGACGGATCCCCAACAGGTATCACGCGCGCACGGACGCGCTCGACAAGCAGGCACCGCACAGAGGAAAGGATGATCGATATGACTATGAAGCTCGGCATGTTCACCTCCGGCTACCAGCGCAACCCGCTCGAGGACATCTTCGAGGACGCGGCTCGTTTCGGTTACGACTACATCGAGCTCTGGGGCGGCCGTCCGCACGCCTACGCGCCCGACCTGCTCGCCGGCGAGATCGACGAGGTCAAGCGCCTCGAGAAGAAGTATGGCGTGCCCATCACGGGTTGGTGCCCCGAGCACAACGGCTATCCCTACAACTTCATGATCGGCACCGAGCGCCAGCGCGAGGATGCGGTGCGCTACCTCAAGCTCTGCCTCGACGCGGGCAAGGAGCTGGGCAGCGACTACATGCTCATCTCGCCCGCCCACGCCGGCTACGACACCAAGCCCAACGAAATCCGCGACCGCCTGTATCGCACCTGCGAGGAGCTCGCAGCCTACGCGGAGAACGTGGGCGTCCGCATCGTGGTCGAGCCGCTCACCACGATGGAGTCCAACGTCTTCAAGAGCGCCAACGACCTGCTCGACCTCTTCGAGCATGTCGACTCCGACTACCTCATGGCCATGTGCGACATCTGCCCGCCGTTCCAGCAGCAGGAGCAGATCACGAGCTACTTCAACAAGCTCGGCGACAAGCTGTACCACCTGCACATCATCGACTCCAACGGCGTTGACGACTCCCACGTCATGCCGGGCGAGGGCGTCCTGCCCATGCCGGAGCTCATGAAGGAGATCCAGGACTACTACCACTACGAGGGCACCGCGACCATCGAGCTCGTGACCGGCTACATCAACGAGCCGCGCCTCTACGCCAAGCGCGCCATCACCAACGTGCGCGCCATGCTCGAGGCCTAAACGCGACGTTTCCCCCAATGGGGGAGTATCCCCTAGTGGGGATGGAAGGGAGGGCAGCACCCCCATGTTCATCGACATTCACGTCCTTCCGGCATTCTACGAGCCGATCAATGGGGACGAGCGCAAGGAGGACCTGCGCCACGAGGCGCTCGACATCCACCTCAACGGCATCGCCAAGCTCGAGCACATCAAGAACCAGATGCGCTGCGCGGGCCTCGACAAGATGGCCCTGCTCGCCATCGACTACAGCTCCGAGCACGGCGAACCCGTCGTCTCCAACGATGAGATCCGCACGCTCGTGGACTGCGAGCCCGACCGCTTCATCGGCATCGCAAGCGTCGACCCGCTCATGCCGGGCGCTGCCGACGAGCTCGAGCGCGCCTTCGCCGACCTCAAGCTCAAGGGTCTCCACCTGCATCTCGGTCGGACCCGCATCATGCCCGGCGATGAGCATCTGGCACCCCTCTACGACATCTGCGAGGCCTACAACCGGCCCATCATCTTCAATGCGGGCATGTCGTGGGAGCCGGGCTCGCTCGCCAAGTACGGCCGCCCGATCGAGTACGAGGAGCTCGCGGCCACGCGTCCCTCCTTACGCATCTGCCTCTCGCGCTTCGGATGGCCGTGGGCCGAGGAGTGCGCGATGCTCATGGTCAAGTACCCCAACGTCTACACCGACACGGGGATCCTCTACTTCGACAATGCACGCGAGTTCTTCGACCGCCTCTTCAAGCACGAGGTCGCGCTCACGTGGATCGACCGCAGCCTGCGCCATCAGGTGATGTTCGGCAGCAACAACCCGCGCTTCGAGCAGATCCGCATGGCCCAGGCGCTCGACGGGCTTGGGCTGCGCGAGAGCACGCTCGAGCTCATCAAGGGCGGCAACGCCATCGAGTTCCTCGGCGGACTGGACTAAGGGGGTGCGAGCATGGTCAAGACGACGTCGCTGACCTTCCTCACCAGCGAGTACAACCAGTATTTCATCATCACCGACGAGGTCGAGAAGGCCGTCGCAGAGAGCGGCGTGACCGAGGGCATCGTCACCGTCATCACCCGCCACACCACGACGGGCGTGACCACCAACGAGGCCCTCGAGTGCCTCGAGAGCGACATCAAGGAGTTCCTCGCGCGGCTCGTCCCCGAGGACCATCCGTACGCGCATGCCCGCATGCTCAAGGACTACGGCTCCACGGCGGGCAACCCCACCGGCCACCTCAAGAGCCTGCTCATGGGCAGCCACGTGCATTTCCTCATCCATGAGGGCAAGGTCGACCGCGGAGGCGCCCAGGATGTGTACTTCTGCGAGTTCGACGGACCCTCGTCGCGCACCATCATGATCCAGGTGATGGGCGAATAGGGAAGGATTGCCATCGGGGCCGCCGCCCGCCCCTCCTCCGGCGGTCCCGATGGGTTTTCCGAAATTGGTATAGTTTTTGCCGCAACACGTGGGCAGGCTGCTAGAATTGGCATAGAAAGCAGTACTCGAGAACAACCACGTGAGGATGCGCGCCATGAAGAGGAAGCATGCGATGAGTTCGAGGGATTTCGCGACCGAGCTCGTTGAGAGCTATATCCAGGAGCAGGGCCTCAAACCCGATGACCGTCTCCCGTCCGAGCGCGATATGTGCTCGATGTGGGATCTCAACCGGACCACCCTGCGCAACGCCATCCAGCGTCTGGTCGACACGGGCGTCCTCTACAGCAAGATGGGCTCGGGCACCTTCGTGGCGCCGCCGAAGTTCGTCGGCAACCTGCAGGATGTCTACGGCTTCTCGGAGTCGGTCCGCATCGCGGGCCGCACGCCCGGTTCGCGGGTCGTCTTCGCAACCATCCAGGAGGCGGACAAGAGCATCGCACGCAAGCTCCATATTCCCCTGGGAACCGAGGTCTTCGCCATGAGGCGCCTGCGCCTCATCGACGACGTGCCCTGCTCGATCGAGACGGTCTTCGTCAACATGGAGCGCTGCGCAGGCGTCGAGCAACGCGATTACGGCCGCGAGTCGCTGTTCGACGTTCTCCGCTGGGGGTACGGCATCAAGGCCCAGAGCGGTGACGAGAAGATCTCGGTGACGACGCTCGATGCCGCGGAGGCGGAGCTCCTCGAGATGGAGGAGGGCCACCCCGCCTTCTACAAGTCGGGCGTCGTGTTCGACGAGAACGGCGAGCCATTCGAGTACTACCGCACCGTGGCGCTCTCCGAGTACATCCGCTATGCGACCGAGATGAAGGCGAGGTGAGCGCCATGGCGAACGTCGACTACAAGTCGCCCATCTACCTCCAGCTGCGCGAGGTCGTGCGCAGCAAGATCGAGGAGGGGGAGTATCCCCCCGGCATGGCCATCCCCTCCGAGAACGAGCTTTCCGAGATGTACGGCGTCAACCGCCTCACCGTGCGCAACGCCGTCGATGCCCTCGTGAACGAGGGCCTGCTCAGGCGCATCCAGGGCAAGGGCGCGTTCGTGGTGGGAGACCGCCTCGAGCGCGACCTCGATTCGCTCTCGGGTTTCCGCCAGACCATCCACGAGCGCAACGCCGAGCCCGGCACCAAGGTCCTCGCCAAGACGCGCCGCAAGGCGGGCGGGAAGTACGCGCGTATCTTCGGCATCGGCGAGGATGACGACATCTTCTACATCAGGCGCCTCAATACCGCCAACGGCGAGCCCATCTCCGTCGAGCACACCTTCATCCCAGCTGCGAAGGTCCCCAAGCTCGACGGTATCGATCTCGGGGTGTTCAGCCTCTACGAGGTCTACGGCTTCTACGGCGTGAGCCCGGTCAGGGCCTACGAGACGCTCGACCTGGTCACGCTCGAGGCACGCGACGCGCGCATGCTCGGCGTCGACCCCGGCCAGGTGGTGCTGCTCTTCACCTGCTACACCTACGACAAGGACGACGACGTCATCGAGTATACGTGCGGCTACACGCGCGGGGATAAGTGCAGCTTCACGGTCCACAACAGGGCATAGGAATGGCGCGGGACCCTGCTTCCGGGTCCCGTTTCGGTTTTGGAAGGAGAGTACGGGCATGTCAGTCTACTTCATGGGAATCGACACGGGCACCTCCGAGACCAAGGGCGTCCTCATCGACATCGACGCCAACATCGTGGCGCAGAGCTCCGCGCAGCACGAGGCGATGAGCCCGTTCAACAACGCCTACGAGTACGACGCAGAGAAGGACTGGTGGGGCGATTTCTGCACCGTCTCGAAGGACCTTATCGCCAAGAGCGGCGTCGATCCCGCCGACATCAAGGCCGTGACCACGAGCGCTCTCGGTCTTTGCTGCGTCGCGGTGGACGAGAACTGCGTGCCCACGCGCTATGCCATCTCCTACGGTATCGACGGACGCGCCGAGAAGCAGATGCGCGACCTCGAGGCTGAATGGGGCCAGGAGTTCATCGACCGCGTCTTCGGCCGCCAGCTCTGCTCCTCCGACGTTCCGCCCAAGATCCGCTGGATCCAGGAGAACGACCCCGAGGCCTACGCGCGCACGGCCAAGTTCATCAACAGCTCCACCTACATCACCGCCAAGCTCACCGGCGAGTACTACATCGACACCTTCCTGGGCATGGCCGGCGGCTTCAAGCCCCTCTACGGCGAGGACGGCCATCCCACCGAGGAGACCTGCAAGGGCATCTGCCGTCCCGATCAGCTGGCCACCATCGCCGAGGAGACCGACGTCATCGGCTATGTGACCGCGAAGGCAGCCGCCGAGACGGGCCTCGCCGAGGGCACGCCCGTCACGCCCGGCGGCGACGACTCCGCCTGCGAGGCCATCTCCTGCGGCATCGGCAAGATGGGCGACCTCATCCTGCAGTTCGGCTCCACGATCTACATGTTCCTGCTCTGCGACCATCTGGTCATGGATCCGCGCGTGTGGCACGAGGAGTTCATCATCCCCGGCACCTGCGACGTCTCCGGCGCCACCAACACCGCGGGCAGCATGACCAAGTGGCTGCGCGACACCATGTTCCAGGACCTCCTCGCTGCCGAGAAGGCCGGGGGAGAGAACGCCTTCTCCGTGATGGCGCGCATGGCCGCCGAGGTGCCCGTGGGCTCCAACGGCCTCGTCTGCCTGCCGTACTTCGCCGGCGAGCGCACACCCATCGACGACCCCAACGCCCGCGGCGCGTTCCTCGGCCTCACCATCAACCACACGTGCGAGGACATGCTGCGCGCGGGCCTCGAGGGCGTCGCCTACTCCATCAACCAGCACTTCAAGATCTTCGAGGAGGACGGCATCCCCATCGGCCGCGTGCTGGTGGCGGGCGGCGGCACCAAGAACGATGCCTGGATGCAGATCGTGGCCGACGTCACCGGCAAGACGCTCTTCGTCCCCGAGATCACCATCGGCGCCTCCTACGGCGACGCCATGATGGCAGCCATCGCGGCAGGCTACTGGGCGGACTTCGACGAGCTGGCGAGCAAGGTCAAGATCGCGAAGACCTTCGAGCCCTGCGCGGAGAACCACGAGGCCTACAAGAAGTTCCAGGCCATCTTCGACGAGCTCTATCCTGCCACCAAGGAGCTTGCGCACCAGCTGTAGGCTTTCCCATGTTGGGGAGTATCCCCGAAGTGGGAAAACCGTCCGTGCAGAGGAGGTCTCATGTTCACCGGCTCCATCTGGTCATCATGCATGAAGATGACCACGCGCATCAACGTGATCGTGCCCGACCTGTCGGGCGATTGCGACCCGCTGCAGACCGACGAGCTCTACGTGATGTACCTCCTGCACGGGCTCACGGCGAACGGCGACGAGTGGCCGCGCTTCACCAACCTCGAGTATCTGGCCAAGAAGTACAACGTGGCCTTCGTCATGCCCGACGTTGACCGCAGCTTCTACAACGACATGAAGAACGGCATCAGGTACTTCGAGTACGTCTCGTGCGAGCTGCCCGAGTTCATCGGGAAGTGGTTCCGCCTGCCCACCGACCGCGAGCACACCTTCGTGGCGGGGGAGAGCATGGGCGGCTACGGCGCCTGCAAGGTGGGCTTCACCTTTCCCGAGCGCTTCGGGGGCATCGCCACGCTGTCAGGCGCCCTCGACCTGCCCGGCTTCGGGCGCATGTGCGCCGACGGTACCTTCCCCGACATGCCGCTCGGCGAGTTCGAGCTCATGTTCGGCGCGGGTGCGCCCGTGCCTTCCGAGGCGGACGTCTTCGCCCTGATCGAGAAGGCTGCGGCGTTGCCCGAGGAGTGCCGCCCGCGCCTCTGCCAGTTCTGCGGAACCGAGGACTTCCTGCTGGAGACCAACCGCCGCTTCGACGCCCGAGCCGCCGAGCTGGGCTACGACCACCTGTACATGGAGTGGCCGGGGGATCACGAGTGGAAGTTCTGGCAGGTCGCCATCCAGCGCGCGCTCCAGTACCTGCTGGGGTTCGATCTTAAGACCACACCGATCTGGTAGGTGTGCTCTGCGCCTCCGCTCGCGGAATGGATGTGGACAGTCGGCATATCTTGGATGAAACTATATAACTGGTTAGGTTTTTCATACCAGTTTGCCACAAACGGAGCGCGCTGCAGAGCGGCTCCAAGAGAGGAGAGAACCATGCTTTGGATCGAGGAAATGTTCGGTGTCAAGAAGCCCATCATCTCGATGCTCCACTTCGACCCGCTGCCGGGCGACCCGCGCTGGAAGGAGAGCGACAGCCTCGACACGGTCATCGAGCATGCCCGCCAGGATCTGCACGCCCTTCAGGATGGCGGCGTGGACGGCATCCTCTTCTCCAACGAGTTCAGCCTGCCCTATGAGCGCTCCATGAGCTTCGTCACCCCTGCCACCATGGCCTACATCATCGGCAACCTGCGCTCCGAGATCCGCGTGCCGTTCGGCGTGGACGCCATCTCCGACGGCGCCGCCTGCATCGAGCTTGCCGCCGCTACCGGCGCTGCGTTCGTCCGCGGCACCTTCCACGGCGTCTACGTGGGCGACGGCGGCTTCTACAACAACGACTTCTCCAAGCTGCAGCGCCGCCGCACCGAGCTCCACCTGCAGAAGCTCCGCATGCTCTACTTCATCAACCCCGAGTCCGACCGCGCCATGGACCCGCGCCCGCTCGCCGAGATCGCCAGCTCCACCATCTTCAAGGCGCATCCCGACGGCCTGTGCATCTCCGCCCAGGCTGCCGGCCAGGATGTCGACGAGGACCTCATGGCCTCCGTCAAGACCAAGAACCCCGAGGTTGTCGTCCTGTGCAACACCGGATGCCGTCCCGACACCATCGAGGCCAAGCTCTCCACCTCCGACGCTGCCGTCGTGGGAACCTACTTCAAGGCCGGCGGGCAGTTCGAGGACGAGAACCTCAACAACGTCCGCGTCGACCAGGCCCGCGTCGAGGAGCTCATGGCCGTCGTGTACAAGTACCGCGAGACCCTGTAGCTTTTCTTAATTAGGGGATACTCCCCTAAGTGCTAGTACTTTGGGGGTACTCCCCTAAGTGCTAAAGAAGGAGGAGCCATGTCCGAGAAGTACCTCGTCGGCATCGATAACGGCGGTTCGGAGATCAAGTGCGCGGTGTTCTCGCTCGACGGACGCGAGGTTGCGGTCGCGAGCCGCCGCCTGCCCATCGAGGTGCCGCACCCCAGCTGGTCAGAGCGCGATTCGCTCGAGGTGTGGGAGAAGAACGCCGAGGCTATCGCCGAGGCGCTCGAGCTTGCGGGCATCACCGGCGCCGACGTCGCGGGCGTGGGCATCACCGGCTACGGCAACGGCTTCTGCCTCGTGGACGCCGAGGGCAACCCCACCTACAAGGCGATAGTCTCCACCGATGAGCGTGCCAACGACATCTGCGACGAGTTCGCCGAGACGGGCGTTGAGCGCGCGATCTACCCCATGACCTGCCAGTCCACGTGGGCGGCGCAGCCCATCGCCCTGCTCGCGTGGTTCAAGCGCTACAACCCCGCAGCTCTCGAGGCGTCGCGCTGGGTGCTCGGTATCAAGGACTGGATCCGCTTCAAGCTCACCGGGGAGTTCACCACCGAGATCACCGAGGCGAGCTCCACGTGCCTCTGCAACCTGCACACGCGTCTGTTCGACCCGGCCATCTTCGAGGCAGCGGGCATCGCGGACTGCTTCGAGAAGATGCCGCGCATCATCGAGAGCGTCGAGAGCGGCGGTACCGTCACGGCCGAGGCCGCGGCCGCGACGGGCCTTGCGGAGGGGACGCCCGTGGTGGGCGGCTTCTTCGACATCGACGCCAACGAGTTCGCGAGCGGTGTGGCCGACACCGAGACCCTCTGCCTCATCGCGGGCACCTGGTCCATCAACGAGCGCCTCGCCACCACCGCCAACACCGACTACGACAAGAACAAGAACACCGTGACGCTGGGCTACCGTCCGGGCTTCTTCAACGTTGAGGAGTCCTGGCCCACCTCGGCGTCCAACTTCGACTGGTTCGTCGCCAACTTCCTCGAGCGCGACCGCCCCGGCATCTCGCGCGGCGAGATCTACGCCGCGTGCAACGCCGCTGTCGGCGCGCTCGACCCGGGCGACTCCCACGTGGTCTTCGTGCCCTACCTTTACGGCGCGTCGCACCCCAGCGGAGCCGACGCCTGCTTCCTGGGCCTCTCGAGCTATACCACGCGCGAACATATGGTCCTCGCCGTCTACGAGGGCGTGTGCTTCTCCACGCTGTGGAACGTACATCAGCTGGTGGGGGAGAATCTCGCAGGCCGCCGCGTGCGCCTCTCGGGCGGCGTGGCCAAGAGCCACGAGTGGACCCAGGTCATGGCGGACGTGTTGGGCGTTCCCGTGGAGACCCTCGCCAACACCGAGCTCGGCTGCCAGGGCGCTGCCATGGCTGCGGGCGTTGCCGCGGGCGTGTACGCCGACTACGACGATGCCATCGCGCGGTCGGTGCGCGTGGGCGAGGTCGTGGAGCCGCGTCCCGAATACGTGGGCCTCTACCGCGAGAAGTTCGCAGCCTACGAGCGCGCGCTCGAGGCGCTCGCGACCTTCGGCAAGGAGTAGCCATGTTCGAGCTCAGCCCGTCCCTCTCCGCAGGGAGCCAGCTCAACCTAGGCGCAGTGCTCGACGCCACGCGCGGGCTGGCGCATATCCACCTCGACGTTGATGACGGCAACTTCGTGCACGAGATCACCTTCGGCATGGACACGGTGCGCACGGTGGTGGAGAACACCTCCGTGCCCGTGGACGTGCACCTCGAGGTGCTGAATCCGATGGACTACGTGAAGCCCATCCTCGAGATAGGCGTGCCCGCTGCGTGCGCGCACGTCGAGGCGCTGCCGTATCCCAGCGAGTGGCTCTCCGCCCTCAAGGTGGGCGGCTGCCCCAAGCGCGGCCTCGCCATCAACCTGTCCACCCCGGTGGACGTGCTCGGCTACTACGCCGACCAGCTCGATTACGTCATCTTCGTGAGTGTGGAGGCCGATCGCGAGGGCCTGCCGTTCCGGCCGATGACGCTGGGCAAGGTGCGCCGCGCCCGCGAGATCCTGCCGCCGAACGTGCAGCTGTGGGTCGACGGGGGCGTGAACGAGACGAACCTGCCCGACGTGGTCATGGCGGGGGCGGATGCCGTCGTCATGGGACGTGCCGTCTTCGGTGCGGAAGATCCCGTCGCAGCCTACGAGCGCCTTGTTGCACTGGGGGAGAGCTACAGGAGGGAACGCGACGCATGAGCAAGAAGGATTCGAAGAAGAGCAAGAAGGCCGAGCGCGTCGCGCCGGTTTTCGAGGCGGAGCGCCAGGCGCTTATCGACTGTGCGCTCGAGATGCGCGCCAACGCCCTCATCAAGGGCAGCGGCGGCAACGTGAGCATGCGCGTGCCTGGAGCGGGACCCGACGGTGCCGATGCCTTCCTCATCACGCCCTCGGCGATGGGCTACGACACGATGCTGCCGTCCGACGTGGTGCTGGTCGATGCCGACGGCGCCACGCTCGACGGATGCCGCAGGCCCTCCTCCGACAAGACCGCGATCCTCTACATCTTCCGCAACATGCCCGAGGTCAACGTGGTCATCCATACCCACCAGCCCTATGCCACCGCATTGGGCCTCGTGTGCGATGAGCTGCCCGCCGACTTCACCACCGTCATCGACGAGCTGCATGCCGCCGTGCACGTGGCGCCGTTCACACGCAGCTCCGACGAGGGCATGGGCGTCCTCACGGTCGAGCATATCGGCGATGCGCTCGCCGTCATCCTCAAGCACCATGGCGTCATCGCCGTGGGCAAGAGCATCGACCAGGCGCTCACCGCCGCCATCTACCTCGAGGAATCCTGCCAGGCGTATCTCGCGGCGCTTGCCACGGGCCTGCCCATCGCCCATCTCACGCCCGAGCAGATCGCCGACGAGGCTGAGGAGCGCGGCTACTACGGCCAGTCCGAATGAGTATTCTGCGCACGGTCCGTGCGCGTCCTCCCGTGGGTATACCATGTAGTGTCGGCTACAGGGAGGGATGCGCATGCATGTCGGGGCACAACTCAGGCGTTTCGGCGTAACGGGCGAGGGCGATCACGCGCTCACCGTGCAATCCCCCTATGAGCCCGCGGGCGACCAGCCCCAGGCAATCGAGAAGCTCGCCCAGGGTGTGCGCGCGGGGCTGCGCTACCAGACGCTCATGGGCGTCACGGGTTCGGGCAAGACCTTCACCATGGCCAAGACCATCGAGGCGCTCAACCGGCCCACACTCATCATCGAGCCCAACAAGACGCTTGCGGCCCAGGTTGCGAGCGAGATGCGCGACCTGTTCCCCGACAGCGCCGTGGTCTATTTCGTGAGCTACTACGACTACTACCAGCCCGAGGCCTACGTTCCCCAGACCGACACCTACATCGAGAAGGACGCCTCGATCAACGAGGAGGTCGAGAAGCTCCGCCACCAGGCGACCTCGAGCCTGCTCTCGCGCCGCGACGTCATCGTCGTGGCGTCCGTGAGCTGCATCTACGGCATCGGCAGCCCCGAGGACTACGCGGGACTGGCGCCCACCGTGTCCAAGGACGTGCCGCTCGAGCGCGACGACCTCATCCACGCGCTCATCGACATCCAGTACGACCGCAACGACGTCGACCTGCAGCGCGGCATGTTCCGCGTGCGCGGCGACACCGTCGACGTGTTCCCGCCCTACGCGGAGAACCCCCTGCGTATCGGCTTCTTCGGCGACGAGGTCGAGCTCATCGCCGAGGTCGACAAGACCACGGGCGAGATCCTGCGCACCTACGATGCGATTCCCATCTGGCCCGCGTCGCACTATGTGACCGAGCGTCCCAAGGTCACCCACGCGCTCGAGACCATCGCCGGCGAGCTCGAGGTCCGCGTGGCGGAGCTCAAGGCTGCCGACAAGCTCCTCGAGGCTCAGCGCCTCTCGCAGCGCACCGCCTACGACCTCGAGATGCTCGAGACCATGGGGTTCTGCTCGGGCATCGAGAACTACTCGCGCCATCTCGACGGCCGTGCGCCGGGCGAGCCGCCCTACACGCTCATCGACTACTTCCCCGAGGATATGCTCTGCATCATCGACGAGAGCCACGTCACGGTCCCGCAGATCCGCGGCATGTACGAGGGCGACCGGTCGCGCAAGGTCACGCTCGTGGAGCACGGCTTCCGCCTGCCTTCGGCGCTCGACAACCGTCCGCTGCGGTTCGACGAGTTCGAGCAGCGCATCGGCCAGTTCATCTACGTCTCGGCCACGCCCGGCGACTACGAGGAGCGCGTGCAGCAGCAGCTCGTCGAGCAGATCATCCGCCCTACAGGGCTTCTCGATCCCAAGATCGAGGTGCGCCCCGTGCGCGGCCAGATCGACGACCTCATCTCCGAGATCAAGGACCGCGTGGCCCGCAAGGAGCGCGTGCTCGTGACCACGCTCACCAAGCGCATGGCCGAGGACCTCACCGACCATCTGCTCGATGAGGGGATCCGCGTCAACTACATGCATTCCGACACGGCGACGCTCGACCGCGTGGACATCATCCGCGACCTGCGCCAGGGGGCGATTGACGTGCTCGTGGGCATCAACCTGCTGCGCGAGGGCCTCGACATCCCCGAGGTCTCGCTCGTGGCGATCCTCGATGCCGACAAGGAGGGGTTCCTTCGCAACCGCCGCTCGCTCATCCAGACGATGGGCCGTGCCGCGCGCAACGTCTCGGGCGAGGTCGTCATGTACGCCGACGACGTGACCGACTCCATGCAGCTCGCGATCGACGAGACGCGCAGGCGCCGCGCCATCCAGGAGGCGTTCAACGCCGAGCACGGCATCGAGCCCAAGACCGTGCGCAAGGCCATCTCGGACATCACCGGATTCCTCGCCGATGCCACGGCGACGCTCGCGGGCAAGGAGCGTGCGAGCGGGACGGGCAGCCACGGGGAGTTCTTCACACCGTCGACGGCGGAGACCGTCGCCGAGGAGCTCAAGGCGCTCCCGCGCGATGAGGTCATGCGCATCATCGCCTCCCTCGAGGAGGAAATGATGGCGGCGTCGGCTAATATGGAGTACGAGGAGGCGGCCCGCCTGCGCGACCAGCTGGTCGAGCTGCGCGGAGCCGTCGAGGGCACGAGCTCCGAGGAGGTCATCGCCCGTCTCAAGGCAGGCGCGCGCAAGGGCAGCGCGCACGCCGCACGCAGGAAGTACCGCCCGAAGAAGTAGGGGAGGAAGCATGTTCTGCCCGATCTGCGGAACCAAGAACGAGGACGGCGTCCGTTTCTGCTCCACATGCGGGGCCGAGCTGCCGAACATGGCCGCTCCGACCAGGGCGTCCCATCTCGATACGAACGGCGACGGCATCCCCGATGTGCTCGAACCCACGACGGTGGCGGCACCTCCGACCACAGTGATGGCGCCTCCCACCACGGTGATGGCTCCTCCGACCACGGTGATGGCGCCGCCCACGACGGTGCTCCCGTCGCAGGCCGACGACCCCGACGCCACGCGCGTCGCCCCGCGTCCCGCAACCCAGCAGCGTCGCTACCAGCCCTCACCGCAGCCCGCCCCTGCGCCGCAGCGCAAGAAGGGCGGCAGGGGCATCATCGTCGCGCTGCTCGCGATCATCGTGCTCGCATGCGCAGCGTTCGGCATCATGTACTGGCAGCACTACCAGGCGCAGATCGATGCCGCCGAGCAGGCGCGCATCGAGCAGGAGGAGGCCGAGCGCCGCGCAACAGAGGAGGCTGCGCAGAAGGAGGAGCAGCGCAAGCCCCACGACGTGATCCTGCCCATCTCCGCCGAGGGCCTCGACGCATACGGCTCGCGCATCCCGGTCCAGGTGAAGGGCACCGACTTCGAGGGCAACTCCTTCGACCAGTCGTTCTACGTGTCCTATGACGGCGCGGGCATCAACGTCCGCAAGGGCAGCTATGAGGTGACCATCCTTGCCTCGCCCATCGCCTCCGACGGCACGGTCTACGCGGTTCCCAGCGGCTCCTTCCCGTTCACGATCCCCGATACGCAGGAGGCGGGGAGCGTGTTCAAGGCTCCCGGATCGATCGTGCTCACCCCGCTCGACCCGCTTTCGGCCGACGACGTCATCGCGCAGGCCCTCGCCTTCGCCCAGGCGGACCCCGACCTCTCCGCGGACGTGCTGAGCGCCCTTTCCGACGCCGTGAACGCGAAGAAGTCCGCTGCGTTCGACGCGCAGGACCAGGCGGCGCATGACCAGGCGGTTAGCAAGGCGCAGGCGGACGGTCTCACGGTCGTCTCTGGCACGGTCCACATCATGACCGGCAGCGAGCTCTGCTCGTTCCAGGGATACGAGTTCGAGCAGGTCTTCGGCACGGGCGACTGGGCGAACGAGGAGGCCCAGAGGGTCTACGTCGTCATCGTGTTCGACGAGGAGACGGAGCTCAACTGCATGAGCGCAGACGGCTCCGGCCTGCGGACCGACGTCGCGACCATGATCGCGGTCACCAAGCAGAGCAAGAGCACGTGGGAGAAGTACGATGGCAAGACGGTCACCGTCGGCTTCAGGCCCGAGGAGACCTGGTGGCCGACCGACGTGAGCCTGCCCATGGGCCAGCCGCGCACTCCCAACGTGAGGATCATCGACTAGAAGGAAGAATCCCAACGTGGCGAACATCATCGATTACGCGTGCTGCGAGCTCGATCCGCTCACGGCGCGTCCGCTGGGCGACGTCGACTCGCTCATCCTCTCGTGGCTCTCGTACTACCGGCTTCCCGAGCAGGCGGCCGATGCGCGCACGCAGCGCGGCATGCGGTTCTCGGACCTCTACGACAAGGGCTACCTGGACGAGGTGACCGCCATCACCGGCAATGCGGATAGCTACCGCTACCTGATCGCGGCCGTCGCGGCGAGCCCGCGCTTCCGCGGCATGCGCATCTGCAACTACGTCGAGGAGGTCGATCCCGAGCGGGAGAAGCAATTCTCGGCCATGACGTTCAAGTTCCCGGGCAACATCACCTACGTCGCCTTCCGCGGCACCGACAACACCCTGGTCGGGTGGAAGGAGGACTTCAACCTGGCCTTCGAGACCGAGATCCCCTCGCAGCGCGAGGCTGTCGAGTACCTCGAGCACGCCGCCTCCATCACGAACGGGCAGCTTTGGGTGGGCGGCCATTCCAAGGGCGGCAACCTTGCCGTCTACGCCGCCGTCATGTGCAACGATCGCACGGCGAAACGGCTGCGCGCGGCCTTCTCGCACGACGGTCCCGGGTTCACGCCCGAGATGATGTCGCGCGAGGCATGGGCGAAGCGCGCGGGTCTCATCCGCAAGACCATCCCCAACCAGTCGCTCATCGGCATGATCTTCGAGCAGCAGGATGACTACCAGGTGGTCGCCTCGACCGAGCAGGGCATCATGCAGCATGATCCCTTCTCATGGAAGATCGACAGCTGCTCGTTCAAGCTCGTTGACCAGCTTTCGCTCGGAGCGCGCCACGTCGACCGCAGCCTCAACGAATGGGTCGCCAACATGACCCCCGAGGAGCGCGAGCAGTTCGTCGACACACTGTTCTCCATCTTCGCGGCGAGCGGGGAGACGACCTTCGCGAGCATGGGGGACCGCTGGATCGAAACGGTGCCCGCCATGCTCGACTACGCGAACAAGATGCCCGAGGAGACCCGCGAGTCGTTCCGCAGCGTCATCGGAGACCTCTTCCGCCAGCTCGCCCCCGACCTCTCGCTCAAGGGAATCGTCAAATCGTTCGCCGGATGATGCCCTGCGCGGCCCGACGGTGGTGGCCGGAAAGCGCAGGTGTGCTACGCTTTCCGTATCGGACCGTTCCAAGGAGCCAGCTATGGATTTGTCAACAGGCTAGACCCACAGATCTCGAGTTTCGCAGCACCTTGACAACCGGATATGGAACGTTGTTTTCCGGCATGCTGGGCCAGGCGGCCGAGGGTCGCCCTG